>Ga0307478_10003157_pt1 | contig 12394 bp, 11 predicted proteins | sample atmos_gasesECM4C_2_FD_203713 | JGI IMG/M metagenome (GOLD analysis project Ga0307478, IMG submission 203713) | Hardwood forest soil microbial communities from Morgan-Monroe State Forest, Indiana, United States - atmos_gasesECM4C_05 | ecosystem: Environmental > Terrestrial > Soil > Temperate...
TTGCTGTTCTGGTCGCTAGCCCGGCGTTGTTCGAGGTTCAATGCAAGAACCCACGCCAAATGCAGCTCGTCAATGCTTTCTGCCGGTATCTTGAGATGGCCACTGGGGTTGGATAATTGTCGGGTTCGTCTTTAACCCACATTTCCATGAGGTAGGAACCACTGATACGAGGGCTTCTCGGTCACCTTTGCGGCGAGCCCGCAAAATTCCGCGGCGGTCAAACTGTCAATGTCATGCATAATTCACTTAAGCATCCAGAACGAGACTTCGGTCTCTAGCAACCGAGCGAAATCGCCCGATTTCGTCGCGGTGCTCAAATAATGATGCGGCTCAAAAGGAGCAAAAATCATGATCCCAGACAATACCGAGAGACAAAAAGGCGCAAGCAATCCTGTATCCTCGTTTGGCAACGTTCCTCGGCGCATTCGGCCTGGTGAATCAGTCGATCCACGACTCGTCGGTTTTCCCGTCAATTTGCTGTACTCCCAGATCGCTGATCCAGAAACGGATATTGAAACTGCAAAGTTCTTACTTATGATGTGCGCCTTCGATCAAGCGAAGTTGCTCGGTGACAAGCAGTTGTGCAGCAAAGTGCGCGCAGTTTGGTATTACCCTGACCCGAGCAGCTACATTGAGGATGAGCACCAACAACAGATGCGATACAAGAGTCGGAAAATGGGGGAACACTCGATCACGGTAGTGTGGAACAAGGATCAGAGTCGATGGGAAACGCGGAAATACAAAGGTAATGAATTGGTGCGCTTCGCCTTCGGCGAGGATTTCAACTCGGCAATGCGTCAGACCACAGCATTAGGACCCCAGGTTGATGAGGCTCCTGATACGTAATGACGCGCGTCCGCCATCATTTTCGACTGTCAGCAAGCTTCACTGTGTCTAAGTCGTGGAATAGCCCAAACAATTCTGCTTTACTCAATTCTCTTGTTGCCGCGCTACTGCATTGCGCGACGCTCCGAGCTGATCGTTAGTGTGAGCGTCCATCGCTCATACTAACCTTCATGATTCGCTTGCGTCCAGGTTGCAGCTTCTGCCGGACTTTTCCTCGCTTTGCAGCGGCAACTGACTTATCGCCTCAGACGGCACTGGAGAACTCACAATCCGCTGGTCGCACATTCGAATCCTGATCGGCCAACCACTGCTGGTCTTCTCTGGTGTGACGCCGCTGTGACGGGAATGCGGGCAAAATGAGGGATGACGAGGGCCACACCAGGTATGGTGATTTTCCAAAACGCGCGCTGGAAGCACTCGGAAGGAATATAGAGGTATACAGGGAATTTACTTTCGTCCGCTCATAATCCGTTGGTCCAAGGTTCGAATCCTTGCGGGCCCACCAACGTTTTCAAGAAGTTGCGGCATTGCCGTGTCGACTGGACTTTCGTCAGGTTGCATATAGGTTGCAGTAGGTTGCGGTTTCGTTGCAGCGTCCAGCTTATCAACCCATGCAATATCGGCTCCTGGAACGAGATGTCCGTACGTATCGACAGTCACCTTTCTCGGTTTAGCGTCCCGCAAAACGCCGTGGCCGTACTTGCACAACTCACTCCGGCTGCAACGCCCGTTTAGTCCTGACTGCTTCTTCGACGCGTCGCTAGCGATTTATGAACGAGATCGCTGTGTGATCTGGCCACTAGTAGTTTTACCAATGGTCTCATTGCTGCGAGATGCTAACTTGGCACACTGACCTCGAAATGAGCCTTTTGGAGAGCAGGCCGAGCCGCTTCCAATCAGAGCCACGCGTTGATTTTGACTTCAGGCCAACTGAACAGCTGCAGGAAGCCAATTTCAAATTCTCGGAGAACAACAAACGATTGCACCGAAGAACTACAAACGGTGAAAAGGAGAAGGTTATGCCAGTAACAAACCCAAAGGAACTATTCGTGATGCTTCTGAGTGACGTGCGGCAGAGCACCGAGCGGTCGGCCAAGATCTATCAGGAGATCAGTCAGGCAGCCCAGGATCCGGACGTAAAGGAAGCACTGGAATCGCGGGCCTGGATCTCGGAAAAGGACTTGAGCGCGATCGATCGGTGTTTCGAACTGATCGGGGAGAAGCCTGTGAAGCTCAGCGGACGTCTCCAAGAGGTGTTTGTTGAGGACTTCCGCAAAGAACTGGCGGAGATACAAAACCCACCTGCAAGGCACCTTTTCGTCTTAGCCAAGGCAATCCACCTGATCCATTTTCGGATTGCCGAATACGCAGCGCTGGTAGCTGCGGCCGACATGACCGGTCACTATGCCGTTGGTGTTCTGCTGGAGAGCTGTCTGGCAGACAAGCTCGCGTTTGTGGAACGGACGCGACGTCTCATCAGGAACTTCGTCGCAGCCAAGGTGGCGGCAAAGGTTGCCGCAGCATAGTCACGCACTTTCTCCACGTAAACTACGTGGCTAAAGATTTGTTGAAACCGCAACCTCAATCGCCGCGAAAAAAGGCGGCTCGTCGGGTTAAGTGACGCATAAACGGCTCTCCTCGGCGACGGGGAGAGCCGCCCTCATACAGAGGGCGTCCCAGGTGGGAGCATTCACGTGCTATGGCCGGAAGCAAATACAGAAGCCTCTGATTGCTGCTAGCGTAATCGGACTGATTGCAGTCGCGGGAACATGTGCATTTGTTATACGTGAGCTGCTTCGTGACGTCCGTGGCTTCGTTTCGTCATCGTCAACCAGTAGCCCCAGTTGCTGTCCCCCTCACTCCGTGGAATTGGAAGGAGTCAGTTCTAAGCGAATGGGATCAGTAGCGATATTCTCAAATCAAAAAGGGAGCGATTTGAACATGGGATACGATAACCGCAACAAATCAGAACGCAAGTCAGGACGAGTCGGATTTGTCGAAGGCCGACTCAATGAGCTTCGACGTCGGTGGGAAAACGCGGCGGACGAACGCGAGAAGAGCGAGCTGTCTGAGAAATCCACGAGTGGCAATCATTTAGGCCAGAACGATCCGCACCCACCAGCGGCGGACGGCAGTAAGGTCCTGATACGTCGCGTTATCTGAAACTTGGGTACTGGTTCCGACTTTACCAGGTTATCCCAGACGCTTGCCATTGAAAGAACTGAGAACTTACCCTCAGTGAAATGGCCGTAACCGATTTCAGAAGCTATCAAATATAAGCTAGCAGCGTGCGGTCGCTGGCCTGCTTACCTTCTTCCTAAACAAGGACTCTCGCCATGATGCATGAAGAAAAACCTGGCTGGAAAAAGCGCGCTCTCGACGAATTGCGGAAGCTCTCCATAACCGTCGTATACATCTGGGTACTGCTGATCGCCTTTACACTCCATCGTGAAATCATCCTTGCGAGCTACCACATCAACTACTCGGCGAAGTTTGGCTTTGCCTTGATCAATGCGGTGATCTTGGCGAAATTCATGTGGTTGGGAGAAATCCTTCATGCCGGAAAGAAGGCTGCCGGGAAAGCCTTATTGTATTCGATGCTTTGGAACTCTGCCCTTTTCGCCGTCATCCTAATGGTTTGCCACCTTCTGGAGGAAGCGTTGGTCAAGGTCTGGCACGGTCAGTCTTTTGCCGCGAGCTTTTCCGAAACGGTGGCGGACCCAAGGGATATCTTCGCTACCGTGCTGCTTGTGTTTGTGGTGTTAATTCCGTTCTTTTTTGCTAAAGGACTGATTGAGATTTTGGGTAAGGATGAAATAAAAAGACTGTTGTTGAATGCTCGCACCGAGGGATAGCACCGGAAACCAATTCGGGATCGGTGGGGCATTTCTATCTGGCTAAGTCCCGGTCGCGTTACCGGTAACTTGTCTTTAGGGCCTTCGGCCCGCGAAACCTCGGTTGCAGCGATGATGAGCATACGGGTGCGCAACAAGTCTGTACTACACAATGTACCGGCTACATGGGTAACACTTTTGGGCCGAACGGATTTTCAAGCGTTCGAGCACCCGAGTCTCCAGATCGAAGTAACCCAAATCATAATCCATAAAGCTTACCAACCAGATGTCGTCGTGAACTTCTTTGATGCCGACGGCCTGCCCGGCGAAGACCGTGCTGAAATTGATTTTTTTGTGTCCGAGACAGATGCGGCCACAGCGAGTGACCACGATCGTTTTGTCGTGAAGCGGATAGTCGATGTCGGGCAGTCCGGTGTAGCTGCGGGGCGAAGGCTGATAGATCTCCGCGGGACATTTCATGTCCAGAGCTTCGTGGGGACGTTCGTTGTTGAAGACCTCGGCAAATTTGTCAAAGCGCGCCTGCTGCTGAAGAAAATTTGCGGCGGCGGGTTTGGTCGCTTTTTTTTCAAGGTGACATGCATGCGTTCGTGACGGCCGTTCTGCTGGGGATGACCGAGCTTGATCCGTTCGATGCCGATGCCCAGACGTAACCACCACACCGCGAGCTTACAAGGCATGCGCGGAAGCGAAGGCACGCCGTTGTCGCTGCGGATGTTTCCGGGCAGATCGCGCTCGCGAAAGAGCCTCTCAAATATAGTAAAAGCATAGTCTTCTCGGGTGGAGGAAAGAGCTTCACAGGTGAGAAGAAAACGGCTGGCGTGGTCGGTAACGGTCAGCGGATAGCAGTATTGGTGATTCCCAGCAGGAACTCCGCTTTGTAATCAGTGCACCACAGCTCGTTGGGACGCTGCCCTAACGAGAGTGGAGTGCCTTGCGCACGACGACGCACACGACCGCGGCGCTCGACCAGGCCGTGGCGATCGAGCACCGCATGGATGGTGCTCTTGGCCGGGATTTTGATTCCGGAGAATCTGCGGATGAGCCACTCTCGGATCTTGCGGGCGCCCCAGCTCGAGTGCTCGCGCTTCACGTTGAGAATGAAATTCTCCACCTGAAAAGGAAGTTGATGCACGTAGCGATACGGACGCCGGCTTCTGTCGGTGAGTCCCTGAATGCCACATTCTTGATAACGATCGAAGATCTTGTAGCCGGTCTTGCGAGAAATGCCGAATTCCCTGCACAGTTCCGCCATCGGTTCGCCGGCTAGCCGGCGAGCCACAAACTGCATTCCGTCTCAAAAATGCACTAAGATCGCAAGGTTAGAAAACCCATCCGTTTCGCTTCACCGAAAACCCAAGGAAATCACCTATTCCTTAAAGCTGAGCATTGCATTAGAAATCTGTAATTTGCTAATGACCGAAATGTGGTCCGGCATTCCCACTAAAAGCGGGTCGTGGCTGACAGGGGAGACCTTACGGATCTCTGTCTCTGGGGCTAGACATCCTACGTTTGTCGTCCCGCTCGGCTTTCGCTGATGGCCAAGCCCAGTCCTCGAACTGCTTCCGCAGTTGGGACTTGAGCAGTTTGCCAGTCGAAGTGTGGGGCAATTCCGGCGCAAAGATGAATGCGTCTGGTAATTGCCATTTGGCGAACCTTTCAGCAAGGAAACAGCGTAGTTCTTCGGGGGTCACGTTCGCATATTCTTTGACGACGACTACCGCCAAAGGCCGTTCCACCCACTTGGCATGAGGAACAGCTATGACTGCGGCCTCCTTCACTGCGGGATGTCCGACGAGTGCGTTCTCCAGGTCTACGGAACTAATCCATTCTCCGCCCGACTTAATCAGGTCCTTGGTGCGGTCCGTGATCTTCATGTAGCCTTCGGTGTCGATCGTGGCCACGTCCCCAGTGCGTAGCCAACCGTCTGCAGACCACCGCGTGGATCCTTCCGGATGGTTGTAGTAACTAGCGGCGATGAATGGGCCCCGGACCTCCAGTTCGCCCGGAGTTTGGCCATCCCACGGAACCTCGCCGTCCTCGCCGATGGCGCGAATCTCTGTAAATGGAGACGGCAATCCCTGGCGTGCGCATGTTTGAAATCTGCGGTCGTCTGTCCAGTGCTCCATATGCGGCTTTAAGGTGGATACTGTCACGATGGGAGTGGTTTCGGTCATGCCCCATGCGTGGATTACACGCACTCCGAACTTCTCGAACCGCCGGAAAATACTCTCAGGGGCCGCCGATCCCGCTACGACCACCCTCAAGCCGGGTGCAAGCTGCCACCTCTGTTGCTCTCGTTCTAGAGCATCAATCACGCCCAGCCAGATCGTGGGCACACCTCCGGTCAGCGTGACTTGCTCTGCCGAGAGCAGATCAAGCAGCCGCTCGGCCTGGAGGTTCGGTCCTGGCAGCACGATTTTGCTACCATTCATGACCGCTGCGTAGGGCAGCCCCCAGGCATTGGCATGAAACATGGACATGGCTGGCAGCAAGCAATCGCGGCGCGAGATCGAGAAGTTATCGGGCAACGAGATGGAGTAAGAGTGGAGCAGAATGGCGCGGTGTGAATAGGCCACACATTTTGGCTTTCCCGTGGTGCCGGAGGTGTAGCACATTCCGGCGGCATCATCCTCGTCGAGGTCGGGATAAATTGGATTGCCGCCTCTGCTTTCCAGGAGCGATTCGTAGTCATCGTAGCCCACTGGCACCCGGTCACCGCTGAACGCCATGACAAAGACGCGCTCGATGCGCACGCGGTGCCGAATTTTTTCGTAGAGTGGAAGCAGCACATCATCCACAATCAACCAACGATCTTCGGCGTGATTGACGATGTGCGCCAATTCGTCGGGATGCAGCCGCAGATTAAGAGTATGCAGCACGCCTCCAACACTCGGAATACCGAAGTACGTTTCGAGGTGAACGTGGTGATTCCACATCAGAGTGGCGACGCGGTCGCCACAGCGTAGCCCGCGAGCCTGCAACGCCGCTGCCAGTGCGCGGGCTCGCTGATACAGTTCGCGGTAGGTATACCGGTGAATCGAGTTGTCGGGCCTACTGGAAACAACTTCAACGGTGGGGAACAATTTCCCGGCCCGTTCCAGCAGAGGGGCAAGCGTGAGCGGGAACTGCATCATGGTTCCCTTCATGGCCGTGTCTCCACTTTCGGAACCTGCCGAAACTGCCAGGCATTCTACGCCGCGCGGGATAAACATGGAAGAGAACCAAGAACCGGGCTTTTGGGAAATCTGCGCACAGCCAGAAACACGCACGCGCAGCATTGCCCCCACCAGATCTCTTTATCATGACTGCGCGGAGATTTTGGCCAACTCTCTTCTGACCTGGATAACCGGAGAATTGAAGTAGCACTTCACTTGATGTCCGGTTGCGCGTTAATCGTCCAAGTGGATTCTTTCCTGGAGGGTTTAAACCGTGGCGTTGGGGCATCGCACGCCAAAAGTGATTGAAGAAGCATTTCCTAGGACGTCGGGGGTTCGTCGCGGCCGACCAGTTTCTGGAATTCAGGGTCGTCGCGCAAGGAAATTAAATCCGGATCGCGTTTCGCCCAATCCAGGTTGGCCCAGCCCGCCTCTTTTGCAGCCTTCAACATGTCGAGAGCTTCCTTGGGTCCCTGCAGTAGGGCGTAAGTGCAGGCAGCATTGTAAAGGACGTTCGAATCGCGCGGCCGCAGGGCCACTGCGGTTTGCAATTGCCGTACTGACTCTTCGCTCCTGCCAGTGGACGCATAGTAGCCGGCGAGCAGCATCCGCGCGCGAACGTCTTCAGGAACCGTATCCAGCTGCTTCTCGAGCGCAAGAATCCCCCGTTCCAAAAGCATCCTCGCTTGATCCTGTTTACCAAGCGATTTCAGAGCATTCGTAATAGGAATATAAACGTTGTAGTCGTCTCCGCTGGCTTGCAGGGCACGATCGACCATGTCAGCAACTTCCTGGAACCGCCCAGAGGAAAAATAGGTTCGAGCCAGAACCGTGTAGGCGCCCTCACAGTCCGACCTGCACTCAATGGCTTGCTTCGCGAACTGGATAGCCTCGTCGTATCTTTTTTGGCCGGAGAGAATCCAAGCGCGAGCGGCCAGCACTTCGGCTAGACCTGGTTCGAGCGCGATTGCACGGTCGCAAGCGGCCAGGCCCTTTTCGATCCAGCGTGAATTTTCTTCGCGGAACTGATAGATCATCCCGCAAGCAGTGGCCAACCCGGCATGCGCCAGAGCGAAATTCGGGTCCAGCTTGATGGCATGTTCGAACATTTGCAAAGAGAAATCCAGATCCAGCCGCCTCGCGTAGCTGCGGCCGCGCAGAAAATAATCGTACGCCAGGGGATTTTCCGTTGGTTTGCGCGAGATCGTTTTTTCTTCTTGCGGCGTAAGAGTGATGCGCAGCGCCTGCGCGATACTCCGCGCGATCTCCTCCTGAATCGCGAACACGTCTTCGAGTTGCCGGTCGTAACGCTCCGCCCACACCGGATGCCTGGTGGACGCTTCCACTAGTTGTGCGGTGATGCGTACGCGATTGCCCGCGCGGCGGATCGAACCTTCCAGCACGTAAGCGGCGCCGAGCTGCTGGCTCACCTGGTACGCCGTGACTGGCTTGTCGCGGAACGCCAGCATCTCCGAACGCGGAAAGGTTTCCAGTCGCGCGATCTTGGAAAGTTCCGTGACGATGTCTTCCGTAATCCCGTCGCGAAAGTATTCGTCCTCTTTCGCGCCGCTCTGATTTTCAAAGTAGAGCACCGCAACTGATTTCTGCTTGGCCGCGGCAGGCTGCGCCACGGAACCCGGAACACTCTTCTCCGCAGCCGGCCGTCGGCTCGATTCGACGTCGCGCTGAAGCCGCTTCAAATCGGCGCGAAGTTCGGCAGCCGTCTGGCAGCGCAGGTCAGGGTCCTTTTCGAGGGTCTTGCCGAGAACAACGTCTATCCCTGCGGGCAAGCGCGAGTTGAGTTTCTTCGCAGGCGCGGGCGTGGAATGCAAGATTCCATCATAGATAACTGCCGTGGTTGTGCCGGGAAACGGAACCGACCCGGTCGCCATCTCGTAAAGCACTACCCCGAGCGAAAACAGATCCGAGCGCGCGTCCAGGTCTTCGCCACGCGCCTGTTCCGGTGACATGTACGCGACGGTGCCCATCGAGCTTCCCGGACTGGTCAGATGCTCCTCGTGAAGAACAGCCACCGCTGCCGTGCGCATCGCTGTCGCGCCGACCGATTCGGCGGCGGGCCGATGAACGGAAGTCAGCTTCGCCAATCCAAAATCCAGAATTTTCGCTTGTCCGCGTTCCACCAGAAAAATATTCGCGGGCTTGATGTCGCGGTGCACGATGCCCTTTGTGTGCGCCGCATCCAGACCGTTCGCGATTTGAATTCCAATCTCGAGAAGCTCCGATATTTCGATCGGCCTCCCTTCGATGCGGTGCTTCAGAGTTTTTCCTTCGAGCAGTTCCATGGCGATAAACGGGCGCCCTTCGAACTCTCCAATATCGTGAATCGTGCAAATGTTCGGATGATTGAGCGCCGATGCAGCCCGCGCTTCGCGGTGGAATCGCTCGATCGCTTGCGGGTCGTGGGAGATGTCGTCGGGAAGGAATTTCAGCGCGACGTTGCGGCCCAGGCGCGCGTCTTTCGCTTTATACACAACGCCCATGCCTCCTCCGCCCAATTTTTCCAGGACGCTGTAGTGGGAAATGTCGCGGCCGACCTTGGGAGAAGTATCTGGCACAGGCCGTGCATTGTACGCTAGCGACTCGATACAGGCAATCGCGCAACATGCCACTCGACCACGCGGCTAAGTCCTGTGTATAACGTCGTCGGCGTTGTCAAAAGTTTTTTTCGCACACCTCAGTCCTCGCGAGCCGGGAGTGGGGTCAAGGGCGGTTCCACGCTTTTTGTGGAACCGTTCATCGTCAGACCCTTGACGCCACGGACGGCTCGTCACGATGGTCTTCAGACGAAGCGCAAGCTTCGTCCTGCTCAGGATTCCTTTACGGTTCTCGACCAAGGCTCGTGTCCTTCGAATCCTGCGGTGAAGCTACTGCCACCAACCATGTATTCGATCTCAACAGCCAACCATGATTCTCAATTCGAACTCTCCTCTTCTGCTACGAGGGGAGGCAGGGCGCTCAATCAATTAGCCGATAGGCTTTCGCCTACCACAGGAGTTGCCGGGCTACCCTGCATGCGAGCTGGCGAAACCGGCTGAGCTACTTCGCGCAGCTTCCAATACAGCCGCACCGCCAATTTTCGTGCGATGGCCACTTTCGCCACCGCGCTACCGCGGCGAAACTTCAAACCGGCCGCTTGCGGGCGGCGTGCTGCTTCCTGGATCACCGCCTGGTCCAGCTCCTCGATCCACGGGTCGAGCTGATCGGACGCGGAGATGTTGCAGCGGGAAGCGCTTGACATTCAGCGCCGTGTTCTCGGGCCTGAGCATCAGAGCACACTGGGGTCTATGACCAACTTGGCGGTTGTTCTCTGTGACGAAGGCCACTACCCGGAAGCGGAGAAGTTACAGCGGGAAACGCTTGACATTAAGCGCCGTGTCCTCGGACCCGAGCATCCCGACACGCTGGAGTCGATGGCCAACTTGGCCTCCACTCTGCAGCACGAAGGCCACTACGCGGATGCGGAGAAGTTGGAACGGCAAACGCTTGACGCTGACCGCCGTGTCCTTGGGCCGGAGCACCCAGACACATTAGCGTTGATGAACACCTTGGGTGAGACTCTTCGGTACGAAGGCCGCTACGCCGAAGCGGGGCAGGTGGAACAGCAAACACTTGACATTCAGCGCCGTGTCCTCGGGCCGGACCACCCGGACTCAGCCTCGGTCGTCTACAACCTCGGCTGTCTCGCGGCGCGCAGAGGAGATCGCACTGAGGCACTATCGCTTTTGCGTCAGGCACTCGACCAAGGGCTGTCTCGATCCACCGCACTCAGCTTGGAAATGGACCCCGACCTGAAATCCCTCCACGGCGACCCTCGATTCGAGGCCGTCGTCACGCGCGCAAAAGAGCGCGCCGGGGCTGCGCAAAAATCAAATTAGCTCAGCTTTAAGCCAGGCGGAACAGAATTCATTCCGCCAATGAATCTCGTGTCGATCGTAAGGAAACGTGTGGCCACTGAGCGGCGTTCTGACTTGGTGCCTGCAGACACTCTGTCCTTCCACAAATGCGTCGCGTTACCGGAAAAGTCAAATCATCTAAAATCCGCAGGGGTAGAGAGCCCCGTCCTTCGCAAAATCAAGCGGTGAACCGTGTTGGTAGCGATTACATCGCGTCGCTGCGAGCCTATTGCTTACTTCCGGCGAGCCTCCAACTTCGCGGCCGCCTCCGTGAGCTTCGCCGACACAGTCCGTAGAAAAGACGCCGTGCGGCGTTCCGTTTCGGGCCCCACCTCTTCCTCGATGTACTGGAACAGCCGAATCACTTCTTCATCAATCGTCGGCCGATTTCCTCAAATTTGTCCATGGTTGCACTCTCCCGACAAAACCACATGATTTACATATTATAGGATGATCAGAAATCAGAGTGTGATAAGGAACGCAATCACGTCTCGGACAGTGTCTCGATCTAGTGCGGCAGTTTCATCACTCGCGAGCAACCCTCTTGCACAGCTGAAACGCCGTCGACACCGAGACGCCGTACGTTCTAGCAAGTTCATTGAAGCTAGTTCTCGAACGCCGTCTTTCTCTCCGAAGTCGCTGCACCTCTGCCACAGTGAGATCCTTCAGCGACGGTCGGCCCAAGCGCGTACCCCGCGCCTTCGCATTGCGAAGACCTGCTCGAACACGTTCGCCGATCAGACTTCGCTCCAGGTTCCTTTCAGGTATCTCGGTTGCGTCCAGGTTGCAGTTTCTGCCGGACTTTGCCTTGCTTTGCAGAGGTAACCGATTTATCTTCTTCCACCTCAGACGGCACCGGAGAACTCATAATCCGCTGGTCGCAAAAGGGCCAAACCGTTGCTGCGCTGATCAAATCCCCCGAAGTCATGATCATAAAGAATTGATCCGGTTTTGTGGCCCCGCGAGTAGTCTGAGCGAACCGGCCACAAAGCTGCCGTTATTAAGTTTGATTTATCTACTCCATTCGTATTAAATCGTTTACGTCCATCTATACCGGCACGACACTAACGTTCAGTAAAGCAATCTGGTGCTGCCTTGATCGAGTGTGATCGCGGTCCTGAAAGGAAGATGACATGGACGTACAGACCGACGAGCGGCTCCTGAGAAACATCGAAGGCTACTTGATGGAACTTGTATGCAACGTCGAAAACATACATGAAGTGAACCTGGTTGCAGACGTATTGGTCTCGGTCCAGGACGCTCTGCGGGACCTGGCCCAAAAGCCACGATTTGTAGCCTGATCCAATCGTGAAACGCTGACGTTGCCGGAGCTTGGCGCCCAGATTTCTCCGGAGACTCAATCGCCGAATCGGATTATAATTCCGTTAGTCGTACTGCCGCGAAATGGGAGGCTACCGTCATGCGCCCGCCTGATAGCGGGAGTGACGACCTGCTGCCGCGCGAGCCTCGCGAACGCGCGTGGGCTCCCGTTTCCCCATTCGTTTTCATCGTTTCGCTCCTGTTTTTCGGTCTGTTTCTATACGGATTGGTGCGCGATATGGAAATGCCCCGCCTCATGGACAACGTCTTCATGCAGGTTCACGCTGGTGGTCATGCCCTCTTT
>Ga0307478_10003158_pt1 | contig 12394 bp, 10 predicted proteins | sample atmos_gasesECM4C_2_FD_203713 | JGI IMG/M metagenome (GOLD analysis project Ga0307478, IMG submission 203713) | Hardwood forest soil microbial communities from Morgan-Monroe State Forest, Indiana, United States - atmos_gasesECM4C_05 | ecosystem: Environmental > Terrestrial > Soil > Temperate...
CGCGTCTCTTCCGCGTACAATAGATAGTCGAAATCATTCATATGGCGACTCCGTTCACGATTCTCCCAGATTCCACTCCGCCGCCCATGGCGCACCCTCGCCCATCCTGGCTGCGCGTGCGTTTCTTCGGCGGACCGAAATATCAGGAACTGAAGCGCACCATGCGCACGCTCGATCTGCACACGGTCTGCGAAAGCGCGCGTTGCCCCAACATGGGCGAATGCTGGGAGCACGGCACCGCCACCTTCATGATCTTGGGCGACATTTGCACTCGCGCCTGCGGATTTTGCGCCGTCCCCAGCGGCAAACCGCTCGGTCCTCCCGCCGAAGACGAGCCAGAGCGTGTCGCCGAAGCCGTCGCGAGAATGGGCTTGCGCTATGCGGTCGTGACGTCAGTGAATCGCGACGATCAACCCGACGGCGGCGCCGCCATCTTCGCGCGCACCATCTCGCAAATTCGCGCGCGCGTTCCGGGATGCAAAGTGGAAGTCCTGATCCCTGATTTTCGCGGCGATTGGAACGCCCTCGAAACCGTGATGGCCGAGCGCCCAGACGTTCTCAATCACAATATGGAAACGGTTCCGCGTCTCTATCGTCAAGTTCGCAAGGGTGCCGTGTACGAGCGCTCCCTCGAGTTACTCCGTCGTGCGGGAGAAATTGCCCCCGGCGTCCCCACAAAAACCGGGATGATGCTGGGACTTGGCGAATCCTGCGAAGAAGTTCTCGCGGCTATGCAAGATATCGCCGCGCAAGGCACGCACATTCTCACTCTTGGCCAATACATGCAGCCCACGCCCGAGCACTTGCCCATCGAGCGCTACGTGCACCCCGACGAGTTCGCCGAATTTAAGCGCCTCGGCGAAGCCCTGGGCATCAAACACGTCGAGTCCGGGCCGCTGGTTCGCTCTTCCTATCACGCCTTCGAACAACAAGAAGCTGTGCGCTAGTATCCGCGCTGCTCAAACCCGTGCCGCCACTCCGCCCGCGGCATTTTCCGATTAATTTCGCTTCAATTAGAATTTCCAGCGTGATGTTCCTATGAACCCTTGGCGCGGCCTGAAAAATCTTCCTCGCGAAATGTGGATCCTCTGCGGGGCCACGCTGGTCAATCGCTCCGGAACGATGGTGCTGTCCTTTCTGGTCCTGTACATCACCGCCACCCGGGGCGTCTCTCCCGCACGCGCCGCGCTCGCTCTCACCGTTTACGGCCTCGCGGCTCTACTCGTGATGCCGCTCGCGGGACGTCTCGCCGACCGCGCAGGCTCCTTGCCCATTATGAAAGCGTCGCTGCTCCTCACGGGGGTGCTCCTCCTCCTGTTTCCTCTCGCCAAAAGCTATGCCGGAATTTTGATGATGACGTTTGGTTTCTCCGTACTCAACGAATCCATCCGCCCCGCCAGCCTCTCTATGATTTCCTCCCTCGTCGCGCCCGCCCAGCGCAAATCTGCCTTCGCACTCAGTCGCCTCTCCGCCAATCTCGGCATGAGCGTCGGGCCCGCCGTCGGCGGAATCCTGGCGGTCTATTCTTTCCGTTGGCTGTTCCTCGTGGATGGCGCAACTTCGGTTCTCGCGGGCCTCGTCCTGGTGTTCGCCCCGTGGCGAGACATGACCCAAATCAAATCCCAGGAACCTCAATGGGAAGACGCCGAAGACCTCGGCCGCGAAATTGAAGCCGATAGCACCATTCCGCTGGCTGCGCTACATCCCGCCGCGGACCTTCAGGCCTTTCGCAACCGCCGCATGCTCTATTTCATTGCCGCACTGATTCCCGTGCAGCTGGTCTTTTTTCAATTCACCTCAACGCTCCCACTGTTCCTGGTTCACAATCTTCGCTTTCCGGAATCCATTTACGGCACAATCTTTACCGTCAATACACTGCTGATCGTCGCGCTGGAAGTTCCGCTGAATTCCGCGATGGCTCACTGGAGCCACCGCCGTACCCTCACCCTCGGCGCGTTGCTCTACGCCGTGGGATTCGGATCCTACGCGCTGGTAGGTGTCGCTCCGTTCGGTAAGACGGCAGGAGTGTTTGCAGCAGTAGTGATTTGGACCTTCGGTGAAATGATTATGATGCCCGGCAGCTCCGCCTATGCCGCGGAAATTGCTCCTCCAGAACGTCGCGGTGAATACATGGGACTCTATACGATGTCGTTTAACATCGGCTTTTCCGTGGGGCCGCTGCTCGGCGCGAGCCTCCTCGGCCGTTGGGGACCAAGCGTCGCCTGGGGAGCTGCCTTTGTATCGGGCTGTATTTCCGCTCTGATGATGAGCCGTATCGGAACGAGCCAAAACGAGAAGAAGAACGCGAACCAGCCTGCGTTAGTGGACTGACCCGCCCGCCAGCGAATTCGCCAGTTCGCGCGCATGCGCGGCGCAGCCCGTGCAGGTGGCGCAGCCCGTACAATTGCTGCATGCGGGATCCGCCGCAGCAATTGCGTTCACCGCGCGAAAATATTCCGCCGCTCTCTCCGTCCGTCCGGTTTCGAGGTTCAAATTTCCCAGCATCAATTGAAAAATTGGATTTTTCGGGTAGCGCTCTCCGAGCGGCTCGGCAGTCGAGATCGCCCGCTCGTATTCCTGGTCGTACGTCCGCAGATTCTTCGCCAGATAGAAGCGCATTTCCACCGGCGTCAGCACGCCATGTTCGATCGCGATTTGCATCTGCTGGATGCCTTCTTTCTTGTTTCCTCCGGGAATGCCCATGAAAAAACGCAGAAACCTCACGATGCCGGGAAGCGAATCCACGTAATCGTTGTAGAGACCGACGCCGCCCATCGCGTCCGCCATCTGCGGATCGAGTTCCAGCGCGCGGAGAAATTCCGCTCGGGCCGCCACGCCCGCATGCGCCACTGCGTGATTCTCTCCGCGTAGCGCCTCGATGCGCGCGCGTAACGCCAGTCCCAACCCAGCATAGAGATGCATTTCCGCCGTATCCGATTTTGCCAGCTGCTCCTGTGCAAGCTGCGTAATCTTGTCCGTCAGCGCCAGGTAGACATCGTCTTCAGGGCGCTTGCCGCGCTTCCAGGCGTCTACCATTCCGTATCTCACCTGTGAGTTCGCACAAAAAATCTTCCACCACTGTGCTTCACCTTCAAGCAGAAAGCCCAATGGATGTTGTGGTTGCGCTAGCTCCAGTCCGTGAAGAATCGCGATCGCGCCGTCAAAATCCCCCGAGTACATCGTGTCCATGGCCTGCTTGGCTTCGGGAGGCAGCGTGAGGCTGGCCGTCGCGTATGCCGGCAGCGAAAATGACACGCACAGCAGCAGCATGCCAAGCCCGTGCAGCCACGCGCGGCCGATCCCGCGGGATCTCTTCGCGCGCAAACGCGTCGCCGCTGCCGTCTGAGATTTGCCGAGACATGTCATTTCACTCTCTTCACCCAACCCACCAGCCATGCCGCGGTAACGTACATCACGAAACACTCCAGCGCAAACGGCAGAAACCCCAAAAATCCCGGCGCGGGCATCTCGAACACCTTCCACTGCTGGAACATCGGAAATATGTAGTGCCACTTCGCCGCTGCCCAATAATTCCAGAATTCCCACAGCCACCCGCAGACCCAACCGGCCAACAAGAATCCGTAAACCCGCCGCCGGAATCCTTCGGAAAGATCGCCCAGAAACGAAGGCAAACCGAGCCGCCGGTTGATCGGGTCGAGCAGCAACAGAAACCCAACCCACACCAGCGCAAAAAGATGAGCGCCGACACGCTGCGGAACGGTCAGCGGCAAAATCAAACACGCCGCACCGCAAATAATCAGAATATTTTCCGTCGCGCGCGATATTTTCCACGATTCGCCGGGCAAAGGCGGCAAGAGCGCCTGCACCAAATCGGAAGTCTCGAAAATCGCAGGCGTGATCGTCGCAAACGACCATCCATAACCGAGATACGCCGCAGGCCAGGGCAAGGGCACGCCTACATACGTCCAATTTTGCAGCCGCAAATTGTAAGCTTCAAAGATCAGCCACAGTGGAATCGAAAGCAAAGCCATCCGCGCCACCACCACCGGCGCATCGTTCAATCGCGAACGGTTCGTCAGCGCCAAGACCGCCGCGTCCGCGATCAAAATGTAAGCGCTCCAAGCAATCGGCGTGAAATAACTAGCCACCGGCTCGATGTGCGCGAACATCAACACCTCGGCGCACACCAGCGCCGTCCAACCGAGCCAGCCGTAAGCCGGAAACGCGCGCCGCCGTCGCGCCAAAAAATATCCGATGACGAGCGCCAGAACTGTCGCCGCAGTAATCGCCACTCCAAGAACTGTGCTGAGAGGCGCAAAGACGAACGTCACGGATGAACGGGCAGTTGGCATGAGTGTGTCGTCGCGAGTGTGTCGCCCTTGCTCAAAAACTCAAAAATCTTTGTGGGTCGTGGCTTATAGGTTGCAGAAAAAGGCAACGAATGTCATCCCGAGCAAAGCGAGGGATCTGCTTTTTGCTCAAACCCCAAGAAAAAAGCAGATTCCTCGGGCCAACTTCGCCCCTCGGAATGACACTTGCGCGCGTTCTTTTCGCAAAATCGTTACATTTCGAGCTCCAAGCCACGGAAACCTCGCACGACTTCTCACGCTTACCATGTTATCCCAGCCCCTCGCAGTTTTTCGGGCAGCCCCTCGCGCCTTTCTTGCTATCCTGACCTTCCTTTCGCGCGCCTGACAAATGCCCGAACCCGAAAAACTCGAACGCGGCCTGGGTCTGATCGAAGCCACCTCCCTGAACATGACGTTCATGGTCGGCATCGGCCCGTTCATCGTCATCCCCTTCATCATCCGTGCGATGGGCGGCCCGCAGTGCATCCTCGCGTGGGTCGTCGGAGCCATCCTCGCCGCGCTCGATGGTTGCGTCTGGGCCGAACTCGGCGCCGCCATGCCGCAAGCGGGCGGCAGTTACGTCTTTCTCCGCGAAGCCTACGGTGCCAATCGTCTCGGCCGCCTGATGTCCTTCCTTTACATCTGGCAAACGCTGTTTCAAGCCCCACTCAGCATATCGTCCGGCGCTCTCGGCTTCGCCGACTACTCGGTATATCTCACCGCAAAAATTCCCGGCGTCACGAATTGGTTCAACGCACATGCCAAAGACGCCGGTCGCATCTTCGCCGCCTACGATCGCACGATTGCAGTCCTGCTGATCGTCGTCGCCATAGCCCTGTTGTATCGGCGCATCACCGCTATCGGCAAAATCTCCACCGTGCTGTGGGTGATCGTCCTCGGCACCATCCTCTGGCTGATCTATGGCGGCGCCACGCACTTCAATGCAGCTAACCTCTTCAGCTTTCCCGCCGGTACGCGGAGCTTTTCCTGGATTTTCTTCGCTGGCTTGGGCCATGCCTCCGTACAAACGGTCTACAGTTACCTCGGGTACTACAATGTCTGCAATCTCGGGGGCGAGATGAAAGACCCCGGCAAAAATATCCCACGCGCGATTTTCCTCTCGATTTTCGGCATCGCGATCCTCTATTTCCTGATGCAGACCAGCATTCTCAGTGTCATCCCCTGGCGGGAAGCGCAAAATTCGCCTTTCGTAGTGAGCCTTTTCGTGGAACGCGCCTTCGGTATGAATTGGGCCACGCTCGCCACTGCATTGATTCTGGTCCTCGCGTTCGGATCGATTTTTTCAGCCACGCTCGGCTATTCCCGCGTGCCCTACGCCGCCGCCCTCGACGGTAATTTCTTCTCCGCCTTCGCCCGCGTGCATCCAACCAAGCGTTTTCCCCATATTTCGCTGCTTGCCCTGGGCGCCGTCTCCATCGTGATTTGTCTTTTTTTCAGTCTTTTCTCCGTGATTCGCGCCATCCTGGCCATGCGTTGCCTCATCCAATTTGTCGGGCAAGCAGTCGGCCTGATGCTGCTGCATCGCCGCTGGAAAGCGGACCGCTGGCCTTTCCGCATGTGGCTTTATCCCGTGCCGGCCTTGCTCGCAATCGCCGGCTGGATCGCGATTTTTATTTCCACGGGACGCCGGCCGATGTTGGCCTCGCTTGCAGCCATGGTCGCGGGTATTCTGGTGTACTTGGGACGCGCGCGCATGCTGCGCCAGTGGCCCTTTGAGGAGGCCGGCTCTTGAATCGGATCGTGAAACTCCAGCCCGTGCAGTCGCGCCAAACGCAGCGCCGTATCACGAAGTCGCGCATCTCAAAAAAGGCTATGCGAAGTTTTCTCGCCATGCTCTCCACGCTTTTTACCTTCGTCGGCGTAGCCCGGCCGCTCCGCGCGCAATCGCTCCAGGAAACCGTCGAAGCCATCAATAAATCGCGCGTCGATACCCGCATTCTTTTCATCACTGCGCATCCCGATGACGAATGGTCCAGCCTGCTCGCGTATCTCTCCCACGGACTCGACGCAGACGTCGCCCTCCTCACCATTACCCGCGGACAGGGCGGACAGAACGCCATCGGCCCGGAACAAGATGGCGAACTCGGCGTCATTCGCACCGAAGAACTTCTCGCCGCCGGAAAATATTACGGCGTGCACCAATATTTCACGCGCGCACTCGATACCGGCTACATCAAGACTCCCGAGCAGGCCCTGAAAATCTGGGACGGCCTCGCGCTCGAAGATATGGTCCGCGTCATCCGCACGTATCGCCCCGATGTGGTCATCAACGGCTGGGGCGGCGTACATTCCGGCCACGGTCATCACCAAGAAAGTGGCATCCTCACCCCGCAAGCGGTGGCGGCCGCCGCCGACCCCAAAATGTATCCGGAACAAATCGCGGAAGGCCTCACGCCCTGGAAAGTAACTCTGGAAACGCGCCTCGCGCGCGACGGCAGCACGGCCGGAGCTGTGCAGCTTCCGGTGAACGAAGTCTCGCCGTTGTGGGGGAAAAGCTACGTCGAAATTGGGATGGAAGGCCACGCGCAACATCGCTCGCAAGGAACTCCCGCGTTTTTCGGTAACGCGTTTTTTCGCCGCCCCATCTATTTGGTGAAGGAAAACGACAAAGGTCCAGCCGGCTCGTTTGACAAAGACTTGCTGGCTGCGCCGCTCTCTTCACTCGGCCGGCGTTTTCCCAACCTGGAACAGACCCTCTCTCCCACCCTCGCCTCCGCCGAGAAAAATCTCGCAGCCGCGGCCAAATTCGCTCTCGACCTCGACCGGATCTCGGCCGCAAATTCGCTCGCCGCGGCCGGAAAGGAAATCGCCGCGCTCCGCGAGCAAATAGCCAAAGAATCCGGCGACGGCGAAAAATCCGCGTTGTGGGAACTGGACGGCGTAAAGAGCCGCATTGACCTGGCCCTCGCGGACGACATCGCAATTCCGTTCGAAGCTCGCGCCAACGGCCATGAAGTCCTAGCAGGCGAGAAATTTTCAGTAGATGTAGTCGTGTCCGGCGAGCCTGCTGTCCCCGCGAAATGGACGCTTAGCACGTCGAGCTTCGTGGTACCGACGGGCTGGACCGTTACTCCGTCCGACGCTAAAGATTCAGACGCATCGCGCTTCGATATCGCCATTCCCTCCGACGCCAAACCGCCTTCGCGTCCCGGCGACGTCATCCTTCCGTTTCCTTCCCCGCTCGTGCGCCTCGCGCTTCCGGTAAACGTCGCGGGCTATGAATTCACCGTAGATCGTCCGGTGAATTCCGTGGAAGCCACCACCACCGGTATTCTCACCTACCCGCTTGAACTCGTTCCGACCGTGACCATCACCGTCGAACCGAAACAAATTATGGTTCCGGAAAAGCGCGCCGCCACGCCCGTAAAACTTTTCGCCCGCGTGCGTTATCACGGCGCGAAGAGAGCGCAAGTATCCGTCGCGCTCGAGGCCCCCAAGGGATGGGTGGTGCAGCTGCCGAAAACCACGGGACCGCTCGAATTTTCCGGCGCCGGCGACCAACTCCTGCAATTCGTCGTGACGCCGCCGGCGGGTGTTCCCGCGGGCGCTTACACTCTCCATCCCGCGGCGCGTATCGGCGACGAAGTTTTCAGCACCTCACTCGCGCCGATCCCGACGCTGCCCACGCGCAATTGGAGCGAGCCCGCCGACGCCAAAGTCCACATCCTGAATTTGATCGTGCCCGCCGGCCTGCGCGTCGGCTACATCGCCGCCGACAACGATCCGCTGCCGGAAATTCTTCGCCAACTCGGCATCCGCGTGGATATGCTCGATGATGTCGCCCTCGCCTTCGGCGATCTCAGCCAATATGACGCGATTACGGTGGGCATTCGCGCCTACGAACTGCGCCCGGATCTTCTGCGGGCAAATTCGCGCGTGCTGAATTACGTAAAACGCGGCGGCACGCTACTCGTGCAATACCAGCGTGACTTCGCGTGGAATTCAGAACTCCCCGCTCCATTCAAAGCCACGATGCCGGAGCAAACGTCGCGCGTCACCGACGCGAATTCGCCGGTAACGTTTCTCGCGCCCGATAGTCCGCTGCTCAATTCGCCGAACAAAATCGCTATGGCCGATTTTCAAGGATGGGTGCAGGAACGCGGCCTCTATTTCTGGGGCACGTTCGATTCGAAATATACTCCGGTGCTGGGCCTCACCGATCCCGGCGAGCCAGAATCGAAGGGCTCACTGGTCTACACCCACGATGGACAAGGCCTCTACATTTACACCGGCCTTTCCTTTTTTCGCGAGCTGCCGGCTGGCGTCCCCGGCGCCTATCGCCTGTTTGTGAACCTGCTGAGCCAGACAAAACATGCAGCATCGCAAAACTGATTGTCAATTTGTAGCGGCGCACTTTGGTGCGCCACTGACGTTTTGGCGACATATGCTAGCGCTCGGCACGTCGCGCGGAGAGAATTGCCCACCCAATTGGGACAGAACGTGACCGAAACCTTTCATCTCGCCTCCACGGTCCCCGCGGATCTAATCATCCCGCGCATGATTGCCATTCCCGAAGGCTGGTTCGAGATGGGCAGTCCCAACGGTCAGGACAACGAGCAACCCGTCCATCGCGTGTGGGTAGACGCCTTTGAACTAGCCGAATGCCAGGTCAGCAACGCTGAATACGCAAAGTTCCTGAAAGCCACGAACCACCGCCAACCTCTCCACTGGAACGATCCAGACTTTTCCGACCCGCAACAACCCGTCGTAGCACTCAACTGGTTCGAAGCCGTAGCGTATTGCGAATGGTTGAATCGAATGTACGGCCAAGCAAACGGGCGAAATGCCAGCACTAGCGCGGGCTTTCGTCTACCCACCGAAGCCGAATGGGAACGCGCTGCTCGCGGCGGCCTCGAACAAAAACAATTTCCGTGGGGCGACGAAGTTCCGGAAACCTTGCGAAACTACTCGATGAGGTGGAAGACGGGACCCGAACGAGTCGGCCAAGCGGAACGCAACGCCTACGGACTCTGCGACATCGGCGCGAACGTCCACGAATGGTGTTCCGACTGGTTCGACGCCAACTACTACGCAATTTCGCCGGAACACAATCCACAAGGTCCAAAAGAAGGAACGCGCCGAAGCTCCCGCGGCGGCTCCTGGCGCCATTACACCAAGGTCTCGCGCTGCGCCGCCCGCTCCAGCATCCCTCCGGAATTTTATTACGCGGATTACGGCTTCAGAGTTGCGCGGGGAGCTACGAGATAGAAGTAGCTAGCGTTGCGATCATTTATTTCGTCAAGGCACGGCTTCAGCCGTGCCAAAAAAACGGCGGAAAATCTGTGCGCCGGCTTTAGCCGCTGAAGTTCCACTGCGGACTTCTCGGGCGGGCCCTGGAGCTTCACGACACACGTCGCGCCCCAATCTAGAAATTCTTAAATCCCTGGAACAACCAAACCCCCGCCGCCGCGGCCAGCAACACAATGGAAAGAATCATCAGCAGCTTGATCGGCTTCGAAAGTTTCTCGATTCGCGCCACGATCTCCCGTTGCTCGCTGGCCATCGAGTCGCCGGCTTTATCCAAAAATATCTGATCGTCTTCGTGGATTTCCAGCGTCCCCCGGTAGGCCAGCAGCGCGATCAGTGCTGCAGTCACCACTCCCCAAACCGCCAACACTCCGAGCAATGGTCCTTCGATGCTTTCCATGGGTGCCTCCCCGCCCGCCGGCCGCGAAGACTTCCCGAAAGAAAAATGGCCCGTGCGGGCCCGTCAGTAGAGCTGGGTTTTGGGGGATTATAGCACCGCGCTGGCCCGCAATTTCAAGCAGGAACAGGCATGCGGTCATCCGGGAACTGAATTCCCCAGAAGTTGCGGGTAGGGTAAAGCATTTCGAGGCCCAATTCGAACACGCCGGCGTCCTTCGAGTCATTAATTCGAATCACGCGAAATTCCTGCACTTCCTGCGACACTCCGTTCAGCACTTCCAGCCGCGAGCCCAGCGCCGGCTCCAGTGGAGCCCGCACCAGCGCCCCACAACGGCTCACCGCGATCGCTTCAGCCAGTGTCACTAGCGGCTCGCCATCCACACTATTACTGAAAAGCTGCACAGGGATGCGTATAAATACGCGCGCAAACCGTCGCCGCTCCAGCATCGCGCGGGTAGTCGCCATTGTTTCGCCTCCTATTCTCCGCGGCCCCAGCGCCTCACTGTAGTGCCATCCAGTAACTCGGTCAAGGGATCATGCCACCCCTGTGCTAAGTTGACAAACCGCCAACGCCGCCCCGACCTCGCCAAACCACCCCAGCCTCACGTACCCCACCCATCGGCGCGCCAACGCGGAGCCAGGCACTTATGTGGCGGGCATATCCCGTCGAGCCGAGGCCACTCCTCGACTGGACTACACGGCAGCGAGCCGACAGCGACGTCGCATCACGGGTGATCAGTCCGACACGGTTTCCCTACAGCCTCAGCCGGTGCTGCATAATATATCGTGGCCTCAATAGCATCTCCCACCGCCGGGCGCGTCGACGGCGTAGACATGCTCCGCGGTCTCGCAATCTTTTTCGTGTTGATGAATCACGTCAACATTCGCCTGCTCATTGCGAAAGTCCCCTACACCCACGCTCTCCCCGATCAACTCGTTTCTTCGCTGGTGTGGAACGGCCAGATGGGCGTTCAGATTTTCTTCGCGATCTCAGGTTTCCTCATCACCTCAACGACCATTCGAAGATGGGGATCGCTCTCCCGGGTCAGCGTGCGCGGCTTTTACCTCATGAGGTTCGCTCGCATCGCTCCATTGCTCTTGCTGTTGTTAACCGTGCTCAGCATCCTCCATATCGCCCGATTCGAAGACTTCGTCGTCTCATCGAAAACGGGCGGCCTCTCTCAAGCGCTCTTTGCAGCACTCACGTTTCACGTCAACGTCCTGGAGGCCAAGCGGGGCTATCTTCCCGGTAATTGGGACATCTTGTGGTCCCTGTCCGTGGAAGAGGCGTTTTATTTCTTTTTTCCTCTCGTCGCCCGATTGTTCGGCCGCGGAAAGATGTTCATCTTTTTTCTAATCGGGTTCGTGGCATTGGGACCGTTTGCACGTACCGTGCTGACTCACGGTAATGAGATTTGGAAGGAATACTCCTACCTGGGAGGCATGGACGCTATCGCTTTGGGATGTCTCACAGCCCTCTTGGTCTCGCGATTCCGCTTCTCGCGTCTCATTCTTTGGATGCTCGGTTCGCTCGGTGTTGCGCTCTTGGTTTTTTGCTTGGGTTTTTCGCTGCGAGCAGAAGCCTGGGGACTAGATCGTACGGGATTGGATATGACGATCCTTGCTGTCGGCACCTGCATGATCGTAGCGACGGCGGCGCAGACAAATTGGAAGAGCGCGCGTGTTGCGTATCCTCTTCTGACCTTGGGCCAGCGCAGCTATGAGGTCTACCTCACGCATATGTTTGTCGTCTTTGCCCTTTTTCAGCTGTTTGTTCTCGCTGGGAAGCCGATGGGTGCTGTACTCCCCCTGTTCATTGTCGTCGTCGTTTTTGCGGGTCTCTTGGGCGAAGTGGTTGCCAGATTTTACTCGGAACCGCTGAACCGGTTCATCCGAGATCGTTGGGGAAACCGACCAAGCAGCGTTGGTTCGTTAGTCGAAGCCGACGCGAGTATTCGCCCAGAGGCCAGCGCGGAACGCTGACGTCCGACTAACGCACCAACCGGAAGCTGCACGTGGCTCGGCTACGCTTCGTTGACAAACCACTCGCCACGCGTCAATATACTTTAGCCTCGTTGTATTGCCGCACGAATTGCCCGAGTGGCGGAATTGGCAGACGCGCTAGCTTCAGGAGCTAGTTCTCGCAAGGGAGTGGAGGTTCGAGTCCTCTCTCGGGCACCATCGATTCCACGCAATGTTCACCGAATGTAACCGTCCTTGAGTCAAGTCGCAGCGAAGTCGCGAAGCCGCTCACCAGCAGGACGTTCGGCAGTCGCGCCTCCACCGCACCGCGTGGCCCGTGCCCATCCCGCCGCATGTCAGCCGCGTTTAAGGCGTCTTGACAATAGTCGTTGTAACGAGTATTGTTACGAAGATGAAACCAACGAACCACTCCGAATCCCGGCTGCGCAAAAGTT
>Ga0307478_10003159_pt1 | contig 12392 bp, 5 predicted proteins | sample atmos_gasesECM4C_2_FD_203713 | JGI IMG/M metagenome (GOLD analysis project Ga0307478, IMG submission 203713) | Hardwood forest soil microbial communities from Morgan-Monroe State Forest, Indiana, United States - atmos_gasesECM4C_05 | ecosystem: Environmental > Terrestrial > Soil > Temperate...
GATGATGGGCATTGTTGGAAAGTCCACTGCCACATCATCGATGGGCATGGGATTACCGTACTTGAGGCGCACTCCTCCGCCCGCGGGCATGCCCGTGCCGATGCCGCTGTGCCCGGTGTGAAAAACAACGGGCAATCGCGCTTCGGCGAAAACTTCGTAGAGCGGATATGCCAGCGGATCACTTGGACTGAATTGCTGGATGGGCGGATGGAGCTTTAACCCTCGAACGATACCCGCAGATACGAGGCGTTTTGCCTCGAACACGCCTTCCGCACCGCGATGCGGATTGATGCTGGCAAAGGGAATGGCGATGTCCGCGTTGTCGGTGGCGAATTTCATTACCTCATCATTCGAGATTTGCGGCCTGCCGGTAAGCTTTTCATCTACAGTAAAAATTACGAAGGCGATTTTTCTCGACCGGTAATAATCAGCCAGGGCCTTGCGGTCGCGTGACGCGCCGCTTTCTCCGAAATATTTCCTGGCCGCGGCGTCCACTGCGTTCGATTCGTCGGCCGCTTCCAGATGAACGTGCACGTCAATGGCAGCGAGGGAGGCCACATCAATTTGTTGAGGCGGATTCATGAATGATTCTCCAAGAATGCGAGAACGTGGGCGGGAGCCGGATCGCGGTAGAGATCGTCCACTAACCCGGCCCGGTTCTTGAGCACGGCTTTTTGATTGATCGACCCCTTGTCGGTAATTTCCTGGACCTCCAAAGAGGGCGGAACGTCGAGCAGGGTCGCGCGCTCCACGCGTGTCGAGCTTCCCGTGCTACGAGCTGCGAACGATTGCAGACGTTCCCGAAAAACGGCTCGTACTTCGGGCCGCGCAAGCACTTCTGCCGCGGCCGCATCCTCCCGCAAGTCCGCGCAGAGTTTCCGGCAGACCTCAAGGGCAGGGAACAGCAGCGCGCTTGTGAATTCGCGGTCTGGCCCGGCGATGACTACGTCTTGCAAAAGATTACCGAAATGCGCTAAAAGCCACATGCGCAAAGGGCCGACGCGCACCCAGGTGCCGCTCGACAGTTTAAAATCCTCATTCAAGCGCCCATCGAAGAGAAAACCTTTCAAAGGGTCTTCGGGATCGAGAAATTTTACGGCGTCCCCAAGGCGGTAATAGTTTTCCTCATCGAATGCAGCTTCGTTCAATTCCGGCCGGCGCCAGAAGCCGGGAGTAATGGATGGGCCGCGCAGACGCGCTTCGAGTTTTTCTTCGATGGGGACGAGTTTCAACTCCACGCCCGGAACCGGCAATCCGAGATGGCCCGCAGCGGCCCCCTCGATTCCCGTCGAAAGTGCGTAGGGCGAGCTTTCGGTGGCGCCCAGTCCCGTGACGACCAGAATTTCTTCCCCGCAAGTTTGATATGCAAGTTCCTGTAGTTCATCCCAGATATGCTGGCTGAGGCCTGCGGCGGCAAAAAAGAGGCACTGTAGACGGCTGAAAAATGTCTGACGCAGATCGGAATCGGTGCGCAGATGCTCGACGAGCATTTCATAGGCCTTTGGGACATTGAAGTAAGCCGTGGTGGGGATTTCCCGCAGATTGCGGACGGTTTCGCCAAACGAATCTCGGGTCGGCTTGCCGCCATCGATGTAAAGCGAGCCACCGTTGTAAAGAGCAATCCCAAAATTGTGGCTCCCGCCAAACGTGTGGTTCCACGGGAGCCAGTCACACAGCACGGGAGGTTCGTCGGCCAAAAACTGCAACACTTCGCAAAGCATCTGCTGATTCGAGCACAACATGCGATGCGTTGTGATCACACCCTTTGGGAGGCCTGTCGAGCCGGAAGTATAAAGTATCTTGGCGATGGATTCTGGCCGGGTGCGCTGATTTGCTTCTTCTACTGCCGTGGAATGATCCGCGTTTTCAAGTTCGCAGAGCGGGATGGAGGGGATTCCGTCTGGGCGCGTGCCGTGAAAAACTACTTGGGTCTCACCCTTCAATACTGCTTTCAATGGCCGCAAAAATTTGGCGCCGTCATCAACGAAGACCATGCCCGGAGCGAAATTCTGCCAAACATACGAGAGTGCGGTGAACTCCTTCACGGCCAATGAATAGGCTGGCGCAATCGGCGCATAAGGAATTCCGGCGTACATTGCTGCAAGAGCAAGCAATCCGTGCTCGACGCTGTTTCCGGAAAGAATGATCAAAGGCTTGTCCACGGAGAGCCCGTGATCGAGCAATCCACGGGCGAGCTTACGCACCCGCATGAGCGCCTGCTCATATGTGATTGACTGCCACTCGCCATTGACCGCACGTTGTGCGAGAAAAATACGGTTGGGCGCCCTTTCGGCCCAGTATTCCAAACGGTCCGTGACTCTCGCTGGATATTCTCCCAGTGGCTGGGAAGACCGAACGTATATGGAACCGTTCGGTCGAAGATCCACGATTGCGCTCAGCGAAGCAACGCGCGCAGCGCGAACCTGTCTTTTCGTCAGCGATTGCATTGCATTTCCCACGCCTCTACCCGATGCTTTTGGAATCACAATCGCGAAACAATTTACTTTCTGCGGTCAAATTACTCAACATATTAGACGGGTTCCAGGATGAGCGAAGATCCCACCCGCTCAGAGCTGACGTCGAGCCGGAGAAATTTGTCCAAGCGGGGACCGATTCTCGCAAGCATCAGCAAGAGTTGACGGGGCGCGTATGGGGGACGCGGCGAATCCAGACAAGCGCGGGCCTTGCGGCCCGCTCCCACGCCGGAAGTCGTCGGTGCTTCGGATCTCGGATTCTGAATGATTTAGAAAGAAAACTTCGCCCCAAACTGCAACTGCCTCGCATTGAACATGGTTCTGGGCAGCCCGAAATTATTATTCGGCGCAAATGGGATATACAAGCTATCCCCGGGTATCGGTGTGGGCGCAAGAGTCCCCGCTTGAGGCACGCCGGGAACCGCCTGGATGGGGCCGACCGGGCAAGCCGTGGATGCTGATCCATGCTGAATGGCAATCGTTGTAGCGTCATTGTAGCGCTGGGGAATCGTTCCGCAGAAGACGGGGGAGCCATACACCGAGGTCACCTCATCGACGTTGGGCCGGTTGAAGGCGTTAAAGACATCGACCGACAAATTGAGCGACATATGCTCCCTCACGTAGATATTGCGGGAGAGCCGAAGATCCCAGGTATAGAGCGGATCGCCGAAGTACGTGTTCCTCGGTATCATCGTACTGCAAGCATCTGCGGTTTGGCACGGGCCCGCGAGACTGCCTCCTCCGACCCGGTCCGTCGCTCCGCCAGCCACGTCGTTAAGAGTATTGTTCCCATAGAAGATCGTGAAGGGCCGTCCTGACTCCAGCGTAATAATGCTGCTGAACTCGAAATTCCGGTACCACCCTTTCGTTGGCGCATCCACTGTAAAGTTGGCGACAAAGCGGTGGCGAAGATCTTGGTTGGAATTGGACCGCTCCGCAGAGTAATCGAATTGATTGACTGGCAAGTTGATGAATGTGGTGAAGTTTCCGTTGTCGAGAGTATGCGAATAGGTATAGTTGGCGTTCAGAGTAAAAAATTTCCGAAATCTCTCGACCCCCGAAATTGTCAGGCCGTTGTAGACAGCGTTAGCCACGTCGTTGTTAAAGTCCATGAGCCCGGCGCTCAGCGTTTGCAAGCCGGAGCCTACGACCCCGCCAAAAAAGGGTCCCAAACCTTGCAGCACCCCCGTGCCAAGAGTCGGTTGGCCGGTGCAATCCGAGATCGTGCCGTTGGCGTTGAGCATACCGGGCATCCATTCCCCGGGCGCGCCAGACCCTGGAGGGCCAAGGATCAGTGGATCGGTCGGGGGCCCTGGCTTGGTCGTGCCAACCGGGCAGGGGATGTTGATGTTGTTTCCGCGGACCAGTTTATGCGCCCCCACGAAGAGGTAGCTGAGGCTCATGACAAAACCACCGCCGAACTGGCGGTCAATCTCCAGGCTGGCTTGCTCGGAATAGGGGATCCTGCTGTTGTGGTCCATCCCTCCGTTGCCAACTCCGCATGCGCCGTCCAGGACGCAAGTGCCGGCGAGCGTGATATTTCCTCCATTCGGAACCACATAATTGTCGTAATTTCCGCTCAGGATGACGCTAGCTGCCCTCTGGGCGGCTTGCGCCGTGGGGGCCGCACCCCCCGGGAATGCAAATAATTGGTAGCCCTGACTGGCCTGCCCGAGATTCGATTCGATATCGGGGAGCATCTGCGGCAGAACCGCCCCTTCGCCGGGGATGCCAGCGGCGCAAAGCGAGGCGATGGCTGCGGTGGCGTGATTGTCGCAGAGGTAGCCTGGAGCCACCTTTTGCGTATTCGGAACGAAGAAGAAAGTCATGTTATAGCGGTCATCAAACATCCCAAATCCCGCACGAATCACAGTCTTTGAGTCGGGTGAATAAGCCAAGCCGACTCGTGGCTGCCATCCCCTGAAATCGCGGTTTACGTATGCGGATAGGCCAGACTCGTAGTCCCACCGCACGCCGTAATTGAACGTGAGCTTGGGAGTGATCCGCCAGCGGTCCTGGAAAAATCCGCCCCAGTATCCGTGATCGATTTCGTGGGTGTAATTCGAAAACATCGATGGCATGAACGCGTTCGCCCACGTCGAGGTATTCAACGGATTGGCGGCGGTGACGAGCGATGGGCCGCTGATAAAATTGGGGTCGGTCGGCAGGGGTACGCCAGCGTAGACAAACACAATGCCATTATCGCCCGGGACTGCGCAACCTTGAGACGCGGATGAGACAGGATCCGTGGGTCCGAGAGTCTGCGGCGTCTTGCTGTAATTCGTGTTGTAGAACGAAGCAAAATCCGCGAGACAGTCAACCCCCGGAACGAGCAGCCGGACTGGAGTGAATCCGGGGAAGGTGTCCGAATCCCATACGAAGTTTCCGTCGAATCCGAATTTCAAATCATGGCTGCCCCTGACCCAGGACAGCGAATCCGAGACCTGAATCCGGCTCTCGTACTTCCTGTCGTCAGTTCCGAAGTTGTGGCCGAGCTCAAGGTCGTTCAGTATGCTGAAGTCCGGCTGGCCCGTCATACCGGGAAAGTTGTAATGCCGCCTGGCGTATTGGACCAGGGCAGTGTTGACCAGATTCGGCTTCAGGATGGAATCCAATGTGGCGAACACGGACTGATCGCGAATATAGAGATCCCGCCCGCCGCTGGGCACGCCGATGCCGCCGCCGTCAAGCGTCTGGCCGACCAGTTCGCCCGTACCGCGCGTATCTTCCGCGTTGTAGTGGATCGCCAGGTGATTGTTGGAACCGAATTGATGATCCAGCCTCGCGAAGCCCCAGTCATCGTCCGTCGTCTTCAAGAATCCATTCAGGTAGGAGAAGTCGGAGCCAGTGCAAGCGCTGAGGCCCGTACTACAGCCTTCGGGCGCTAGCCCCATCAACGCCTTTGCCTCGTCGATCATCGACAAGTTATTGACCAAGTCCGGCGGATAAGTAGGAGACTCGGCTCGCCGCCTGCCTTCGTAGTTGATGAAGAAAAATGTCTTGTCCTTCTGAATCGGCCCGCCAATGGTGGCCCCGAATTGGCCTTGCCTCAATTCGTGGGGGAGGGGCGCAGGCTGAAGAAGGGAGCGCGCGTCCGTGGCGCTGTTTTGCAGATAACCGTACAGGGAGCCATGCAAATTGTTGGTGCCGGATTTGGTGACGATGTTCACGATTCCGCCCGCCGCGCGGCCGTATTCGGCTCCGAAGCTGTTGTTCACGACGCGGAATTCCTGCGCGGACTCCTGCGGAGGCGTTGCGCGCTGCACCCCGGAGAGCATGCTGACGAAATCGGCGCCGTCTACCATGACTTCATTGCTGAACGAACGCATGCCGCCGAAAGAGATCTGCGTCGTTTCATAGTCGGTGAAGGTCGCACCCAGGCTTGTGCGGCTCGTAGCAACGCCGGGGGTCAAGAGGGCGAAATCGGTGAACAAGCGGCTGCTAATTGGCAGGGTGGAGATTTGCTGAGTCTCAATGACCTGGCTGACTTCCGTCCTGGTCGGTTCGATTTGCTCGGCCTCGGTGGTCACCACCACATTTTCTCCGGTGGATTGCACCTTCATGGTGACATCGATCGTGGCCGCCTGGCCGACCCGCAGGACAATGCCCGTCTGCGTGAATGGCGCAAAACCAGTGTAGGAAACTTTCAGCTCATATTCTCCGGGAGGCAAATTAGGGACGACGTAATAACCGTTGTCGGCAGAGACGACCGCAGATGTGCGATTGGTGCCGACTTCGCGAAGTGTGATATTCGCTTTGGCAACTGCACCGCCCGATGTGTCGAAGATTGTTCCGCTCAGCTGCGCCAGGCTCGTGCTTGCTTGTCCAAATGACGCGCTCGGCCGGAGTGCAAACAGCAGCAGAATGAACCCGAGGAAGACCAGCAGCCTACGTCCACCCATAATGATCTCCTTTCACAAACCCCATGCCTCCGCCCGGCTTGCGACTCGCGGATTGCTCGACCAGATTTTTTCACGAGTGTTTTCAAATGGTCTAAAACGTGTTCGTTCCGATGTCAATACGGCAATTCCGGAGTTTGTTCGAATATCGCGCAAAATTGCATTTCTCGATACTTCATCCAGGGAAAAGTTAACTCTGTGAATATGAGGGGCTGCATTTCCGAATTTCTGTGAGCTGGTAAGCTCCCCATGGCAGGCAATCCAAACCGATTTCTGAGTTCTCTAGGTCGTTTCTGTCTTGACACCGCGAGTCACAGACGATAGGAAAGCATCTATTCTCGCTCTCCGAAATCCAGCGCTCGAAGTCTAGAGGTGAAGGATGAGTCTGTTCCTGAAGGCGGAGAATTGGTGGAACTTCTCCGGAATCAACCTCTCGCGGATTTTCTATCTGTTCCTGTTCGTGTGCGCGGTTGGCATCTGTGGCGCCGGGTGTGGAGGCTGTGGCTCTCAATCGGGCCAGACTGCAAATTCGGGCCGCGCACAACGAACGGCCGCGGTAGATGCCGAGAGGATCATGGCAGCCGACCGCGAGCCGGCAAACTGGCTCACGTATGGAAGGACCTACAGCGAACAGCGATTTAGCCCGCTCAATCAAATCACAGATCGAAATGTAAGTCAGATGTCCTTGGCCTGGTACTTTGACTTGGATACCCCGCGGGGAGAAGAAGCAACGCCGCTCGTTTTGGACGGCGTCATGTATTTCACGACGGCATGGAGCAAGGTGATCGCCCTGGATGCCGCTACCGGAAAGCTTCTGTGGCGCTACGATCCCAAAATTCCGCCGGAATGGGCAGTGAATAGCTGTTGTGATGTGGTCAATCGAGGCGTGGCCGCATGGAAAGGGAAAATATTTGTCGGAACGCTGGATGGAAGGTTGATCGCACTCGATGCCGCGAACGGCAATCCTGTTTGGGAAATCCTGACGATTGATCCAAAGTTTCGCTACTCGATCACCGGCGCGCCGCGCGTCGTGAAGGGAAAAGTGATCATCGGCAATGGCGGCGCGGAAATGGGCGTGCGCGGATATGTATCCGCCTACGACGCGGAAACGGGGAAGTTCATCTGGCGTTTTTATACCGTGCCGGGCGATCCCTCCAAACCGTTCGAAAGCCCCATCCTCGAAAAAGCCGCAAAGACCTGGAGCGGAGAGTGGTGGAAGAACGGAGGCGGCGGAACCGTATGGGACGGCATGGCCTACGACCCGCAACTCGACCTGCTGTACATCGGAACAGGAAACGCCGACCCGTGGGCGCGGAAGATTCGGGATCCTCGCGCTCTCGATAATCTGCTGACGTCATCGATCATCGCGTTGCGGCCGGATACGGGCGAGTATGTCTGGCACTACCAGGAGAATCCGGGCGATGAGTGGGACTTCGATTCCGCGGAACAAATCATCCTGGCCGATCTGAAAATCGACGGCCAGCTTCGCCAGGTCTTGATGCACGCGCCGAAGAACGGTTTTTTCTATATCCTCGACCGCGCCACGGGGAAACTTCTTTCCGCGAAGCCTTTTACGAACGTCTCCTGGGCGACCGGCATCGACCCGCAGACAGGGAGGCCCATCGAATCGCCCGAAGCACGGTATGAAACGAGCGACAAGACATCCATCGTATCGCCGGGTCCCGGAGGGGCGCACACTTGGCAGCCGGCTTCATTCAGTACGCAGACCGGGCTGGTCTATTTTCCGGTCCTTGAATCTGGATTTCCGTACAAATCCGCCGAACATTTCAAACACAATCCATTCGCGTTTAATACGGGAGTTGATCCTGTTGCCTCCGGCATGCCGCAGGATCCGAAGATCAAGAAAGCAATCCTGGCTGGAGTCAAAGGACATCTGACGGCTTGGGATCCTGTTTTGCAAAAGGAAATCTGGCGGGCCGACCGGCCGGGGCCGTGGAACGGTGGAGCGCTCTCTACCGCCGGCAATCTGGTTTTTGAAGGGACGGGATACGGTCAGTTTGAGGCCTTCCGCGCGACCACGGGGGAAAAAATCTGGGCCGCGCCCACGGAGAGCGGCATCACTGCCGGCCCGATCTCCTATTCTGTGAATGGCGAACAGTACGTTGCGGTTCTTGCCGGATGGGGAGGCGTTTTGCCCCTCGCGGCCGGAGAAGTCGCGCTGCAATCACCACGAATGGCAAACGTTCCCCGGATGCTCGCTTACAAGATTGGAGGCAATGCCAACTTGCCGCCGGCGCCGCCGGTCGAGACACGGGTGCTGGCGCCTCCGCGTGCAACCGCAAGTGCAGCAGTGGTCAAGAGGGGCGAGACGCTATACCAATATTACTGCGGGAATTGCCATGGGGATGTTGCGGTGAGCGGGGGAGTTCTGCCCGATTTGCGTTACTCCGGCGCGCTCAGCAACGATCAGTGGTATCGAATCGTCTTGGACGGGATACTTCAGTCTTCCGGGATGGTCTCATTTTCTAAGGAGATTTCGCGGCCGGATGCCGATGCGATTCGCGCCTACGTAATCTTCCGTGCGAATCAAAGTCTCGAAGCGGGCGCACCCGATCGCCAGTAGGGGCGGCCGACACTGACGACTTCTTGTAAGTGCTACGTGATCGTGTCTTAGACCCTCAAACGCGTCCCGCCTTCATTTCCTGGCTGATGTACTCGGCTTGACGGAGAGCCAGCGCCACAATCGTCAAGGTCGGATTCGCAGACCCAGGCGTGGTCAACGCGCTTCCATCGGAAACGAACAGGTTCTTGATATCGTGAGTCTGGCCCCAGCGATTGGTCACACCTTCGCGCGGATCGGCGCTCATCCTCGCCGTGCAGAGATTGTGCGTTGCGGGGGGAGTTGGCCCGAGAACGATGCGGTTCGCCCCGATCGCATCGTACATTTTTGACATTTGACCCTGCGCATGCTTGCGCATCGCCTGATCGTTTGAATGCTCATCCACGTGGACATTTGCCGCCGGCAAGCCAAAAGCGTCTTTGACATTCGGGTTCAGGGTGATCCGATTGGCTGCGCGCGGCAGGTCTTCGCCATTGATGAACATTCCCGCCATATTTCTGTAGCCTTCGATGATTGATGAGAAATCGCGCCCCCATCCATACGGCAAACCCACTAACGGGAAAGTCGGCAGATCGAGCGTGACCAGTTCCATTCGATAGCCGCCAACGAATCCACGCTTCGGTTCGTTGATCACCTCATCCTCGATGACGCCGGCCAGCGTGGCCCCACGCCAGGAGTAGACTGGCTTGTCAAAAATTCCCCAGACGAAGCCCGTAATCTGGTGACAATAATTACGCCCTATTTGTCCTGAAGAATTACCGAGGCCCTGAGGAAACTTTGCTGAGTCGGAAAGGAGAAGAAGGCGCGCGGTTTCGACGGCATTGCCTGCCACGCAAACGATTCTAGCTTTTTGTCGCTGCTCTTTTCCTTGCGCGTCGCGATAGACGACCGCGTTCACAAGGCCATTCGTGCCGTGTTCTATTCTCGTGGCAGTCGATTCCGCGCGCAGATCCAGATTGCCGGTGGCCTCGGCGCGGGGGATGTCCGTGTACAGCGTACTCCACTTCGCTCCCATCTTGCAGCCTTGCACGCAGAAACCCTGTTGAATGCAAAATCCGCGCCCGTCGGCGGGGCGTGAATTGATGGCCATGTGGCCCGTGTGCACTTGTTTGTATCCGAGTTTTTTCGCTCCTGCGTACATCACTTTGAAATTATTGGACGCAGGCAGCCCCGGTACTCCGTTGCGGCGGGTTACGCCGAGCCGCTTTTCGGCTATTTCGTAATATTTCAGAAGTTCGTCGTATCGGATCGGCCAGTCGATTAGCGAGGCGCCGGCGATTTCGCCGTAAGTTGTTTTCGCGCGCAGCTCCCACGGCTGCAGCCTCGGTGTAGAAGCGGTCCAGTGCACCGTAGTGCCACCCACGGTCTTGCAATGCCAAACGGGAAGAGTGGGGAAGTCGCGAGCCACGCCCCAGTTGCCGCTCTGCGTGCGCGCCTCGAGCCAGGTCAACTGAGCAAAGGCTTCTCCCGGAATTTGTGAAAACGTTTCGGTGGACTGGCGCTTCCCGGCTTCGAGCAGAACTACTTTTACGCCGCGGCGTGTCAATTCATGCGCCAGGGTTCCTCCGCCTGCGCCGCTGCCGATAATTACCACCGCGCCAGAGTCGTGGAAATCTATGCTGCTCATAAAACAGTTCGCTGTACCGTGTGGCTAAATAGGCATCGGGCCGCTGTCTTCTGATGAGACTTCCGGCAGCCATCGCAGATCGTTGAATCCGCGGTGCAAATAGCCGCCTTTGGAAAAAGCTTCGCCTTCGTAGCCGAAATACGAATAGGCGATAGGACTCGAGTAGAGAACTTGGAGTGTCTTGAGTCTCATCGACTGAAAAAACTGCGAGGATTCGATTTTCTTCAGTGCCTCGACGCGTCCGCCTTCTGAGCTGGCTTCAAAACCGGGCCCCAGTTTTTCAATTCCTTCTTTGAGCATGGCGCGGTTTATTTGGTTACTGGTGGCATCAGCGTCGAGCGCCTGAACCACGAGCGCGTAAGCAGCATCATCGAGTTTGTCATGCGGCGCGATCGTGCGTGCAACCGCCATCAACGTCGCGCCTTCGGAAGTGGTGAGAGTTGACAGATCCACAGCCCACACTGGGCCACGCGCTATGAGTGACAAATGACTCCCGGCTATAACCAGGCCTGTCAAAAGTCCAGTCGTTACTTTGATCGTCTCGCGTCGACCCAGATTCACCAATTCATTCATGATGTTCAAGTCGCTCTTGAGCAAATGGTTTCCATCAACCCGGCAGAGATCTCTAATGCACCATCCGGCCCGATCCCTCCCAATACGGAGCCCTCAATTTCTTTCGATCGATCTTTCCGGCAGGCGTTTTCGGGATCTCCTCCAAAAACTCCACGGATTTGGGGGCCTTCACTCCACCCAACTTGTCCTTGCAGGTTGCAATGATTTCTTCTTCCGTAATTGAGCTGCCCTCGCGCCGGACGACGAAAGCCAGTACGGCTTCCCCCCATTTTTCATGCGGAACGCCCACGACCGCACATTCGTAAACACCTGGTATGGACATCAGACACGCCTCCACTTCCCCCGTATATACATTGAAACCGCCCGTGATGATCATATCTTTCTTGCGGTCCACGATATAGAAGAAGCCGTCTTCGTCGCGATATCCCACGTCGCCGGTGTGGTGCCAACCGAATGTCCGAACTTCCGCGGTGGCTTCGGGCAGGTTGTGATATCCGGGAGTGACCAGCGCGCCGCGTGCCACGATCTCCCCTGTCTGCCTTGGCCCAAGAAGGCGTCCCTGCTCGTCCATGATTCCCAAGCGCACGCCATACGTGGCCTTTCCGCAGCTATGCAATCGCTCAGGATGATCTCCGGCCGCCGCTGCTGCCACCGTTTCTCTATCCAGCCAGGTCATCAGCATGGGGACTTCGGTCTGGCCGTAGCACTGGCACACGCAGGGGCCGAAGATTTCCACTCCTTGCTTGACCCGATCGGGTGAGACCGGCGAAGCAGCAAGCAAAAGCAATCGCAGACTCGAGTGGTCGTGCCGGCGAACGTCCGGGTGAGCGAGGAGCGCATAAAATGCCGTGGGTGGAAGGAACATATGAGTCACGCGATGGCGTTCGATCTCCTCGAGTACCGCTCCCGCATCGAAGCGCGGCAAGATCACGTTGGTGGCGCCCATTGCGAACAAAGCGAATGCAACCGGCGCCGCGGCGTGAGAAAGCGGGGCTGTCGTGAGGCATACCGTCGGGCTATCCCCGGACTGCCAGTAGTGGCCCGCCATCTCCACGAAAGCGCCCCAGGAATTATTTGTAACTCGCACTCCTTTCGCCGGCCCTGTGGTGCCGCCCGTGGCTACAAGTCCAACAAGTCGCTCGGCATTCCCACGCGGATCACCCCAATCCGGCAGTTCGGCCGAGGCGTCCTGTTCCATAAAACTGGTTAGGGAAGCGTGCCCTTGATCCTCGGCATCG
>Ga0307478_10003160_pt1 | contig 12382 bp, 11 predicted proteins | sample atmos_gasesECM4C_2_FD_203713 | JGI IMG/M metagenome (GOLD analysis project Ga0307478, IMG submission 203713) | Hardwood forest soil microbial communities from Morgan-Monroe State Forest, Indiana, United States - atmos_gasesECM4C_05 | ecosystem: Environmental > Terrestrial > Soil > Temperate...
AGATGATGCGCATTATCGAGCAGGAAGACTTGAAGCAGCTCAAATCCGCAGAGCCGGAGGGGAACCAGTGAGCAGCACGACTGCCACCGCGCGGCCGGCCGCTCTTGCAAGGCCTTCCGTGCTTCGTATCGCGCCTCTCATCCACTGGTGGGTGCTGCCTGTGGGCGAGCTCTGGGACTATCGCGAACTCCTTTATTTTTTCGTGTGGCGCGACATCAAGATCCGTTACAAACAAACGGCGATTGGAGCGGCATGGGCGGTCCTGCAGCCGTTCCTGACCATGCTGATCTTCAGCCTGTTTTTCGGCAAACTCGCGCACATTCCGTCCGAGGGGCTTCCCTACCCGATTTTTTATTACAGCGCGCTGCTCCCCTGGATGTATTTCGCGGCATCGCTGCAGAATGCCACGAGCACGATCGTCGAAAACCAGCGGCTGATTACGAAGGTCTACTTTCCGCGGCTCCATTTGCCGCTTTCCGCCGTGCTCTCGGGGCTGGTGGATTTCGGGGTGTCGTTTCTGATGCTCATCGCGATCATGATCTACTACGGCATCCGCCCGACCGCGGCGGCGTTGTGGCTCCCGGCGTTTCTCGTGCTGGCTGTTGCGACGGCGCTCGGCGTGGGGCTTTGGCTTTCGGCGCTGAACGCCATCTACCGCGATGTGCGCTACGTGGTGCCGTTTCTGGTGCAGTTTTGGATGTTTGCTTCGCCGGTGGCCTATCCCGCTTCGCTGGTCCCGGAGAAGTGGCGCTGGCTGTATGGGTTGAATCCGATGGCGGGGGTCATCGAGGGGTTCCGGTGGTCCCTGACCGGACACGGAGATCCGCCGGGACGCCTGGTGCTGATCTCCGCGGCCGTGGTGCTGGCGGTACTGCTGGCGGGCATTGCATATTTTCAGAAGGTGGAGACGGTAGTTTCCGACGTGGTGTAAAACCGTGTAAACGGACAATGCGTTCTTGTTGCGATTAGGAAAATTGAAGTATTTGATTTAACGGGAGTTAGGAGAGCTTCTAATCCTGGTATGTTGCGATTAAAAAAACTGGAGATGGGTAATGGAAAACGGGATTGAAGTTCCAATTTGGAACTGGTTGGCATCCAGTCTCCCAAACCATCAGTCCTAAGTTTTTTCGGGAGCTTTTGCGGCCGGAAGCCGCCGCGTCAGGCGAAAGACTGTTGCACGAACTGAGAGGCTACAAAAGCATTAGATGCGAACGGGGCGAGGCAGGTTGGCCGGAGGTTAGATGTTAGAGTTTCGAAGGACCCGGGGACAATGAGCGAAGCGGTAGTTCACGTCAGCAGGCTGGGCAAGCACTATCGGGTCGGCGAGCGCGAGCGGTACTTCGCGCTGCGCGACATGCTGGCGCGCGATGACGGCGGGGAACCAGTGAGGGAGCATGGCGCGAGATGGGGAACATATAGGGCAGGTTTCTACCGCCGCGCTGGCAGAGGACTGCGCGAACTTGGAACTCGTCTCCTGAACCGCCAGGGGATCAACGGGGTCTGGATTGATGTGGGAGCTCATCAGGGCGAGGCAACATTTATACAGGCTCAAAACAACCCATCGCTGACGGTGTTTGCGTTTGAACCGAACTGGGGGCTCGCGAGACAATTGATGGGGAGGTTGCCGAATTTCATCGTTCTGCCGATGGCAGTCTCAGAGAATGATGGTGTGGCCGATTTTTTCCTAAACGCAGCGGACGTGGCAAGTTCTCTGTTGCCCTTCAGCACAGAAGGGCTTCGGACGTGGAAGGGTGGCGAAGCCTTGCGGGTTGAATCAAGGGTAAGCGTACCTACCATTCGGCTGGACACCTTCATGCAATGCATCGGCGCGCGAGCCGTGGATTACCTGAAGGTCGACGCGCAAGGGGCGGACTTCTCGGTAATTCAGTCGGCTGGGCTGAGAATCAGGGATATCCAGAAGATTACACTGGAGGTAGACGTCACGTCCGTTAGGCTCTATCAAGGATCGGCTGGGCGGGAACAGATCACGGCGTTTTTGGAGAAGCAGGGTTTTGTTCTTAGCGAGGTGTGCCGGCAAAGCCTCGATCAAGAGGAAAATCTCACTTTTGTTCGGGGCGGGGTGCGATAGGGAGAAGTCAAGAATCCTACCCACGAAGATTAGAAGGTTGGGGATGACACCTGAGAACGATGCTGTCATTCGAGTCAGCGGGCTGGGCAAGCGCTATCGTGTCGGTGAGCGCGAGCGGTATTTCGCGCTGCGCGACGTGCTGACGCGCGCCTTCACCACTACCTTCCGCAGCAATGGGCAGCGCAAGACGCCGGACTATCTGTGGGCGCTGCGCGACGTCTCGCTCGATATCGAGCGCGGCGAAGTGGTGGGGCTGATCGGGAGAAACGGGGCGGGGAAGACCACGCTGCTCAAGATCCTTTCACGAATTACGCGACCCACAGAGGGATTTGCGGAAATCCACGGACGGGTGGGAAGCCTGCTGGAAGTGGGGACGGGATTTCATCCGGAGCTGACGGGACGCGAAAACATCTACTTGAGCGGCGCAATTCTGGGGATGAGCAAACGCGAGATCGATCAAAAACACAATGCGATCGTGGCGTTCGCGGAAGTGGAACGCTTTCTCGACACGCCGCTAAAGCATTACAGCACGGGGATGCAGATGCGGCTGGCGTTCGCGGTCGCGGCGCATCTGGAACCGGAAATCCTTTTTATCGATGAGGTTCTCGCGGTGGGCGACCTCGCGTTTCAAAAAAAGTGCCTAGGAAAAATGCAGGAAGTTTCCGAGAGCGGCCGCACGATTGTTTTCGTCAGCCACCAAATGAACCAGATTCGCCGCCTTTGCCAGCGCGTTTACTGGCTCGAGAACGGCGGGATTCATAAGACGGGCCCCGCAAACCAGGTTGTCGGTATGTATGAAGCGGAGATGTTGTCCGGTTTCGACCGGCTTTCCACGAACGGAAACCGTAGCAGCACAAAAGCCAGATTCGTTCAGTGGGAAATTGGTGACCCCGGGGCGGATTCACCGAATGTGCTTGCTTCCACGGGTGCGGTGACATTGAAGTTCGGACTCGTACTCAACGTTCCCCTGCGGATGGGAGTCCATGGCATCGCTCTGTACGACGGCAATCGCAATCTCATCTGGGGAACAGCCGCAGACAATCTGGAACTTCCACCCGGAGCGCATCACTTTACCCATGAACTGCCTTCTCTGCCTCTTCGTCCTGGACCATACACTTGGAAAGTCAGTTTGTATGACGAACATGGACTCTTGGACGCATGGGAATGCGTGCCCGAAATGCTGGTTGTTACGGAGCCTGTGACTCACCCAAAAGATGAATGGGCGGGCATGTTGAACATTCCGAGCCAGTTTTCGATTGTGTCCGACGCGGGATGCCCGAAATGACGGAGATAACCACGCCCACAACGAGTGGGACACTGCCCCGGGTCTGGCGGTTTCTCCAGAAGCCGTGGCAGGAGAAAACTCGGTCTTTCTATTTCCGGTGGATACGAATCGCGCCCGGGATTCCGGTCCCCATTCGATTGCCATTCGGCGGCTGGTGGCTGGCGCGAAATGATTACGTGGGCGCCAGTCTGCTGTACGGCGAGCTTGAGCGCAACGAATACGGAGTGGTAAAGCACTTTCTGCGTCCCGGAATGACATTCCTGGATGTTGGCGCGCATCAAGGCTATTACACGCTTCTGGCTTCTCGAGCTGTAGGGTCGGGCGGCAGAGTTCTTGCCTTCGAGCCTTCTCCAAGAGAACGCAATCGCCTGAGGATGCATTTGCGTTTGAACCGCTGCAAGAATGTGGAGGTGGAGGATTGTGCTCTCGGCGATTCCCGCAGCGAGGGGCAGCTTCACGTGGTCCTGGGGACGGAGTCGGGCTGCAACAGCCTCCGAAAGCCTAACGTCCAGCAAGAAACGGTACAAATCTCGGTTCGTATTGAGCAGCTCGATTGGATCCTTCGCAAGCAGCAGATTGACCATGTCGATTTCGTGAAGCTAGACGTAGAGGGGGCTGAGTTGTCTGTCTTGAAGGGCGCCGCCGACCTGCTTCAACGACGGCCGCGACCCGTGATGCTTGTCGAGGTGCAGGACGTCCGCACCAAGCCGTGGGGATACTCTGCGAAGGAGATCTTGCATTACCTCGCGAATCTTGACTACGCGTGGTTCGCGCCTCTGCCCGGTCCCCAACTCCATGAGATCGACATCGCTCAAGCGGCTTATGACGGAAACTTCGTGGCCGTGCCCGAGGAGCGGATTCGACTTTCTGAGGACGTCATTCTTAGGGCGGACAGGAAAAGCATCCATCGTTGAGAGGTTGGTCCGAGTGCGCCAAAAACCAAGCTCCGATTACGTCCGGTTTGGCTAGGACGAACGAATGCCGACCATTCGAGGGTCGATTCCAATCTACCTGCTGAGGGTGGGCACATGGCCTAAGCAACGGATGAAGCAACATCTGGCATTCGCCGCAGCCGGTCGGGACGAAGGAATAGGATGGAAGGGAGTTTCTAGAGCCCAATCTTTCTTTGCGCTGAGCGTCGGAGCGGAAGCTCCGACCCCCTAAGGAGCACTTGTAAAATGACTTCGGGCGATAACGGAGCGGCACAGAACTCGCGTGGGAGCGTCATGGTCAATTCGATTTCGATAATGGGGCTGGGAAAACTTGGATCTCCTTTGGCGGCGTGCTTCGCCTCTCGCGGATTTCAGGTGCATGCGGTTGACGTTGATTCGAAAAAGGTGGACGCGCTCAACCAGGGAATCGCGCCTGTTCACGAACCAGGTCTCACCGAGTTGATCCAAGAATCTCATGGCCGATTGCGTGCGACTCGAGACGCGGAAGATGCGGTACGCAATTCGCAGGCGACGTTCATCGTGGTGGGCACGCCGAGCGAGCCCAGTGGTGGTTTCTCTCTGCGTTATGTCCTGCCCACGTGCGAGGCCATCGGGCGGGCGCTCCGCGCCAAGGAAGGATTTCATCTCGTCGTTCTCACCAGCACGGTCATGCCGGGGGCCACAAGCGGAGAAGTGAGGGCGGCGTTGGAAGGCGCGAGCGGGAAGCGGTGCGGCCAGGATTTCGGGCTGTGCTACAGCCCGGAGTTCATCGCCCTTGGGACGGTCATCCGCGATTTTTATTATCCGGATTTTTTGCTCATCGGGGAGTCGGACGTTGCTTCAGGCGACGTGCTTTCCGAAATTTACCGCCGCGTGTGCAAGAATTCGCCTCCGTTGGCCCGGATGAACTTTGTGAACGCCGAAATCACGAAGCTCGCCGTGAATACATACATCACCACGAAGATCAGCTTCGCCAACATGCTTGCGCGGCTGTGCGAAAAGCTGCCGGAGGCAGATGCCCACGTCGTCACCGGGGCGCTGGGACTCGACAGCCGCATCGGCCCCAAGTATCTGAAGGGCGCCGTGAGTTACGGCGGCCCCTGCTTTCCCCGCGACAACCGCGCCATGGCTGCCTTGTCGGCTCGCGTGGGAGCCACTTCTGATCTCGCGGAGGCGACCGACCGTTTCAATCGCACGCAGATCAAGTGGCTCGCTGAACTGGTGAAAAGCCATCATTCGGGACGCGGCGCGATCGGCATCCTGGGCGTCACATACAAGCCTAATACCGACGTGGTGGAGGAATCTTTCGGCCTGCTGCTGGCTCGGGAGCTCTGCGCCGCAAATTTGCCCGTGGTGGTTTACGATCCTTCCGCGGATGCGGCCCAGGTATCCGGCGGTGAGAAGGGCATTCGCTTCGCCGCGTCATCGCTAGAATGCATTGGGCTGTCCGATGTCGTCGTTCTGGCTACGCCCTGGGACGAGTTTCGCGAAATCCCGGCCGCAAACTGGGGACGCTCCAGCTCACCTCGCCCTGTGATTGATTGCTGGCGGCTGCTGGGTCACTTGGACGGCTACAATGGGGTTCGCTACATCCGCCTGGGATTTGGAGGCGCCGTTCAACTACAGGCCGTTCAGGCGTCTTCACCCTCGCGGTAGGAGCAACCATGCTGACGGTTTTTTCGATTCCGAAACCATTCAAGGGTCACATCGGCACGATCCAGCGGAATGCCATAACGAGCTGGACACTGCTCCGTCCACGCCCGGAGATCATCCTGTTCGGCAATGATGAAGGCACGGCAGCGCTCGCGCAGGAACTGGGTCTGCGCCATGTTCCTGAAATCGCCTGCAATGAGTATGGGACCCCATTGCTTGGCGATCTCTTTCGTCAGGCTGGCCGAAATGCTGACTCCAAATATATGTGCTACGTCAATGCAGATATCCTGCTCGTAAGTGACTTCGCACGCGCGTTGCCTTGGGTCTGGGAAAGACAGCCCAGATTCCTGATCGTTTCGAAGCGTATCAACCTCTCCGTTACCGAACCACTGGCATTCGAGGCGGGCTGGGAGGAAGCGGTTAAGGCTCACAGCCGCGAAAGCGGCGTCCCAGCGGGCCATACAGCTATTGATATTTTCGTGTTTCCCAAAGGGACTTATCCTCACGTTCCGGATTTCGGCGTCGGCCGCCTGTGGTTCGATCAGTGGCTGATTAAAGCGGCTAAAGAGAGCGGGATCCCGGTGATCGATCTCTCGCGTGTTGCGCCGCTCTTTCACCAGAATCACGATTACAACCATGTCGCCGGCGGCTCCGACTGGATTTGGAAAGGCAAGGAAGCGGAACACAATCTCCGGCTCTATAACGCCGCACCGCACGCTTTCACGTTGCTCGACGCCACGCATGAGCTAATGCCGGACGGCACGATCCGTCGCGTGCGTTTTCGCCGTTCTGCATTCCAGGCAAGGCAATTCCTCTGGCGCGTCCTTGTCCAAGAGACGCAGCCCTTGCGCAAACGGCTTCGCTTGCACCGCAAGCCCAAGACTCCAGCCGCTCCTTCTGCCGAACATGGAAGCGCGGACGCCTGACATGCCGCAACCGCTAGTTACGGTTCTGATCGACACGTACAATCACGAGCGCTTCATCGAGGAAGCGATCACGAGCGTGATGCAGCAGGATTTTTCACCCTCGGACATGGAAATCCTCGCGGTAGACGACGGCTCCACCGACCGCACGCCGGAAATCGTGCGGAAGTTCGCGCCGCGTGTGCGGCTGATTCGGAAGAAAAACGGCGGACAAGCATCGGCTTTCAACGCGGGAGTCCCCGAGGCGCAAGGCGAAATCGTGGCATTTCTGGATGGCGACGACTGGTGGGCTCGAAACAAATTATCGCGCGTTGCGGAGGTGATGTCGGCCGATCCAACGCTGGGGATTGTGGGCCACGGCATCGCAATCGTCCATCGCGATGGGCGCGAACAACTGGAAACTTTGCACGAAGGACTCCGCTTCCAGGCCAATACGGTTGAAGGGGCTCGCCTGTTTCGTCTGCGGGGTGCCCTTCTGGGCACAAGCCGGATGACCATCCGCGCCGATCTGCTCCGCCGCATCGGACCCGTTCCGGAAGCCTTGGCAGTCGAGGCGGACGAGTATTTGTTCACGCTCGCATCCGTATGGGCACCCGCGGAAATTCTGCAGGATGCGCTCGCGTTCTACCGTCTTCATGACGCGAATGCGTTTCTGGTTTCCGGCAACGATCCTGCAAGAGTGCGGCACAAGCAGGCCGCGCTGGCCGCGCTGGCCCGGGTTCTCGAATATCAGCTCCGCGCCCACGGCACAGCGGAGAACACGGTTCGCGCGATCGTTGACATCATTCAAGCGGACGCAGACCAGCTTCGGCTGGCGATCGACGGTGGGTGGTCCTGGGAGACGGTAAAAACCGAATGGAGGATTCACCGAGTGCGCAACGCCGATGCTCCGCTCTCCTACAAGGCCTTCAAGTACTTAATACTCGCGGTGGCGTCGGTAACTCCTCCGAAGATTTTTTACGGCGCTCAGAAACGATTGGCGCAAAGCGGTCTCTACCGGGGCGCCCGCGAGCGTTGGCTTCCGGTGCCGAAAATGCCGCATATTAAATCGGGGTGGCCTGCTGGCGAATGAATGTATCCGTGGGAACGACAATAGACCAATGCTGTGAGCGAGCGACTTGCGGATATTGATCGCCATCGGCGTTCCTCGACAGGAAGAGGCGGGTGCCGCAGGAGTTGTGCTGAATCATGCGAGAGAACTTGCGAAACGAGGGCACGAAGTGGATTGCTGGTTTCTCGAGGACGTGCTCGCAAAGCCAGCTCGTCCCAAGCGGCTCGAAGCGTTGATTTTCGCTGTTTCCCTGGCCAAACGAATTCTGCGGGACCGAATGAAGTACGACGTGGTGAACATACATGCGCCGTGGGGTTGCGCCTACGGAGTTGTCCGGAAACTCTTTCGACCAACCGGCGCTCCTCTTTACGTCTTCACGATGCAAGGCAGCGAAGAACAATTCGTGCAGGCGATGCGGGAGGAAAACCGCAAAGGGCGCGCCTCCAACTTCGGGTGGAAAAACCGGGCATGGCACTGCGTATATCATCAGACGATGTACAACTATTCGATCGAGACTGCCGATTCTGGAGCGGTCGCAAACCGGGAGGGACAGATCGGGGCAGAACGCAAGCGGAAGCCAGGATCTGGGCGGATTTCGTTTGTGCCAAATGGAACCGAGGAGCGATTTTTCACGGCCCGTGAGTATCCAGAAAAACCTTCGCTTCGCTTGCTGTACGTCGGCACGTGGCTCGACCGCAAGGGCGTGTTTTATCTTGCAGAAGGCTTTCGATTGCTTCTAAATCGCGTTCCCGGCGTGTTCCTGACCATCGCGGGCTGCATAGCCTCGGAAGAAGCCGTCAAGGCGTTGTTTGCCCCAGAAGTGCGGGATCGGGTTTCCGCAATTCCCTTCGTGGCGCGCGCCGAAATGCCAAGTTTGTACGCGAAAAACGATATTTTCGTATTCCCATCGCTGGTGGAAGGAATGCCGCTGACGCTGCTCGAAGCCATGGCGATGGCGATGCCGGTGGTGACCACAAACGTCTGCGGTATGGCCGACGTGGTTCAGAACGGCGTTAACGGTGTGCTGATTCCGCCTGCGGACGCAAACGCTTTAGCCGAGGCGATCGAGAGACTGTGCAACTCAGCGGAACTGCGGAAACGGCTCGGCCGGCAAGCGCAGGAAACGATGCGGCGGTACACCTGGGATCGAGTAGCGGAGGGGTTGGAAGCGGTGTTGCGCGCTGCATCGAACGATGGAGTAGCTCACATCTGACATGCACACATTCCGGACGATGATGAATTACGCCGGAATTAATCATCAGTGATGCTCTCGCCTGGGATCCAACGATTCTCGAGACAGGCGCTTCGGCGGAGGATCGATTCGTGAGCCAGTTACTCCAGGCATCGACGGTCAACGGCGCTGCTGGCAGAGGACTCACACCGAAGGTACGGGTGTGCTGGCAGTTGCTTTGGTGCGCCGGAATCGCAACAGGCTTACTGCAATCCTGGGCTTTCCGCCACAGTGTGAGATCGGATGGAGTTTCGTATCTGGACATCGCCAGAGCATGTTCCCACGGTGACTGGCAAAGTTTGGTAAACGGATATTGGAGTCCTCTCTATCCATTTCTCTTGGGTGGGGTGTTCTATATCGTCAAGCCGTCGTTTTATTGGGAATCGACCATCGCGCATCTGGCGAATTTCGGAATATTCGTGATTTCCTTCGCGTGCTTCGAGCAATTCGTCAAAATGTTGGCACAAAGCCAGCGGAAAGAGTCGAACAGCCCGGATGAAACTGAACGGATGCCTGAATGGGCCCTATGGATATTGGGCGATACGCTCTTCATCTATTTCTCGCTACTGTTCATCGGCATGGACCGAATACAACCCGACCTTTGCGTGGCGGCGCTCGTTTATCTAGCCGCTGCCTTTCTACTCAGGATCCGGCGCGGGGATGACCGCTGGACTACTTATGCGGGTTTTGGAGCGACGCTCGGCGCAGCTTACTTGGCTAAGGCAATCATGTTCCCGCTGGCCTTTGTTTTTCTCGGCTGTGCGCTACTGGTTAGGAAACCCCTGAGCCGAGCTGTTCCGCGGACGGCGCTTGCGCTGGTAATTTTTCTATTGGTCTCGGCGCCGTTTATTTTGGCGCTCTCCGAGCAAAAAGGACGGCTTACGTTTGGCGACGTTGGAAGGATCGCATATGCCGAGTTTGTGGATGGCGCTACGCGCCATATCCACTGGCAAGGAGAGCCCGTCGGCACGGGCATACCGGTACATCCGACTCGAATGCTCATGGTTTCGCCGCCGCTCTTCGAATTCGCGACACCTCCCATGGGAACGTATCCTCCTTGGTACGACCCTTCTTACTGGTATGAAGGAATTGTCGCCAAGTTCAACTTGAGGAATCAGCTCCGTGCGGTTCGTTACACCATCGAGGAGTATGCCGGGATACTTCCGTATATGTCGGGAGTATTTGTTGGATTTCTGGGAATGGCTCTGTTCGCGCGCTCAGACGGTTCTTTCGGCAAAGGCTTTTTCAAGGAATGGCCTATATGGGTGCCAGCGGCGGCGGCGTTGGGGCTCTACGGTTTAGTTTATGTAGAGGCTCGATATGTAGCGCCTTTCTTTGTACTGATTTGGATGAGCCTCTTTGCAGGCTTGCGATTCCCGCGGTCGAGCGTGGCACAAGCGTTCGTAAGGACCCTCACGCTCGCGATGGGGCTCATGTTCGGCATGGGCATTATGTGGTTGGCTGGGAGAAGCCTTTTCAGAGCCCTCCAGCCGCTCCCTTTTGTGAATTGGCAGGTCGCTGAAGGGCTTCGCGAGATAGGCTTGCAGCCTGGAGATCGAGTCGCCTCGATTGGCTTTGCGCTGGAAGGCTATTGGGCGCATTTGGCTGGCCTGAAAATTATTGCTGAGATTCCGCTCGGAGGCGTAGCGAGCTTCTGGACATCGCCTGCTCAGATTCAGTCGGAGGCGTTCGCGGATTTTGCGCAGGCTGGCGCGAAGGTCGTCGTCACTGATCAGGCTCTGCCGCCTGGCTCCGCGGAGGGATGGCAGGAAATAGGCGGAACGGGTTATTTCGCCCACCGTCTCGACGGAATTCCGTCAGTTCCGACAAAGCGCGGCACGGGCGAGTAGAATCCGGCGCAATTCACTCCGGCTCGGCACACGGCATCCCCGTTGTGAGCCGGGGTCTCGACAGGATCGCAGGAGGAGCAAAACGAATGGCACGAACCGGCGCAGCGAAAACGGAAAGCCTCTATGGCGTACATCCCGGCGTGGCTATGGTGCAGAAGTGGGTGGCCGAGCTGAAAGAAAAGACCGGCCGCACGCTCGACGAGTGGGTCGCGCTCATCAAGAAGGAAGGTCCCAGGGACGAAAAAAGCCGACGCGAGTGGCTGAAGACGAAGCACAAGCTGGGCACAAACTCCGCGTGGTGGCTTGCGGAGCGCGCCGCGGGCAAAGGCGGCGAGGAGGACGACCCGGAGTCGTATTTGAAGGCAGCGGCGCAGTACGTCGAGGAGCAATACTCCGGTACGAAAGAGGCGCTGCGACCGATTTACGACGAGTTGCTGAAGCTCGGCCGTTCGCTGGGCGAAGACGTGAAGGCGTGTCCTTGCAAGACGATCGTGCCGCTCTATCGCAAGCACGTTTTCGCGCAAATCAAGCCCGCCACCAACACGCGCATCGATCTCGGCTTCTGCCTCACCACCTACAAGGGAAAGCGGCCCCAGCGCGTGATCGACACGGGTGGCCTCGCAAAGAAAGACCGCATCACGCACCGCATCGAGATCAAGTCCGCTTCCGAGATCGACGACGAAGTGAAGAAGTGGCTGAAGACGGCGTACGACCTGGATAAGTAACCTGGGCGAGCGACGACCGGAGATTCAGAATAAAAGCAGATCCCTCATCCCGCGAATGCATACGGGACACAAAAGGCGCGTCGCCCTGAACGACGGGCTCGCTCGGGATGACACGATCCTCGGGTTGCTTAGACGGCTCCGCTTTAAATGACGGTCGTCCCGCGTCGGCGCGTGCTATCGCGTGACGCCGGGAGGCAAGCCGTTGTACCGGGCCAAGTCCTGAAGATCATCGATTTCAGATCGCAGCTCGCGATCTGCCTCCTGCAGCACTTGAATTGTGCCGGAAAGAAGGATCCCGGGAGAGCTCTTGTATAGCGGAAACGCATCCGAGAATCCCTCGCCCGTCTTCACTCTGTTTGCGATTTGCTGAAGTTGAGTGTCGACGGAATCAAGCTCCTCGCGGCGGGTGCCGATTTCTCCCGCGTACCAATCGGGATCCTGTTCCTTCACATAAGGATCATTCACGTAGGAACGGCGCACCGGCGCAGCTTGATTCGGAGTCGCGCTCGCGGCAGGGTCCTGTGTTGAAGCCGGATTGAAGAGCGAAATCGGCGCATTTTCCCGCAGGAACTGGATGTCGTCGTTCGACCAGACTTTCTGCGTATTCGAATCGGTTCTCGCTATGTGCGAGTTTGCGCGCACG
>Ga0307478_10003161_pt1 | contig 12382 bp, 12 predicted proteins | sample atmos_gasesECM4C_2_FD_203713 | JGI IMG/M metagenome (GOLD analysis project Ga0307478, IMG submission 203713) | Hardwood forest soil microbial communities from Morgan-Monroe State Forest, Indiana, United States - atmos_gasesECM4C_05 | ecosystem: Environmental > Terrestrial > Soil > Temperate...
CCAGAGGAAGGTAACAAAGCGGGGCGCGACCGGAGCCGCGCCCCCGAACGAGCAGAATTACGTGCAGAATTACGTGCAGAATTACAAATCACTTATTCGACCAAACTCTCACGCGCTCTTCGGCATTTGCTTCATAGCTTCTTCCATCTCTTCCATCGTGACATCGTGCTTGTGAGTTCCAATCGACCACTTATGCCCGAACGGATCGGCCAGCTTTCCGTAGCGGTCGCCCCAGAACATATCAGCCACCGGCATTTCAACGGTTGCTCCGGCCTTCACCGCGCGGTCAAACGCCGAGTCTACGTCTTCGACATAAATGTGCAGTCCCATGCCGGCGCCGCCAGTGCTCTGCGGCGACAAGGCGCCCATTTGCGGGAACTCGTCGCCCAGCATCAAGATGGAGTCGCCAATTTGTAGCTCGGCATGCGCAACTTTACCGTCCGGCGATTTCATAACGCCGCCTTTTTCCACGGCGCCAAACGCCTGCTTGTAGAACTCGATGGCGCGGGCAGCGTTGCGGACAGTCATATACGGAGTAACGGTGTGGAAACCCTCGGGTACAGACTTAGCAGTCACGATTCACCTCCTAAAAATGAAAAAATCGGGCGACCGATCTTACACCAAAATGCGGAAACGGTTTGTCAACGGAGTATGAAAAGCGGTGATAAGGTTTCTAGGTTTCAAGTTTCGCGCGTTTCGAGGGAACTTCGAAACGTTGAAACGTGAAACCTTGAAACCTGATTCCTTTTCCGGCTTTCCCGCGGTAGGACTCAGAAAAATCTGGTGACCCCTTCTTCCAGCACCACTATTCGGTCCTCGATCCCCGCCGAGCGCGCTGCCTGCTCCAGCAATTGCAGCGGCTCATCCACCGGCTCGTGCGACAACCGGAAGCTTCCGTAGTGCATCGGGACCATCCAGCGCGACCTCAGGTCGAGGAACGCTCGGGTAGCGTCGGCCGGACTGGTATGCACGTTGCGAAAGCTGGGAGGGTTGTAAGCGCCAATAGGAAGCAGTGCCAGTTCCGGCGACAAGCGGCGGCCGATCTCGCGGAAGCCCGCGAAATAGGCCGTGTCGCCGGCGTGATAAACAGAGTGCTTCGCGGCTTGCAGCACATAGCCGCCATAACCGCGGTGCGAATCCTTGAGAATGCGCGCTCCCCAATGCCGCGAAGGAACGTGCGTCACCTCCAGGCTGCCGTGCCGCGAACTGTTCCACCAATCGAGCTCAATAATCTCGGAGAAACCGAGATCGGAAATCAGGTCCGTCACGTGGCTCGGAATTATGATTGCCGGAGCCGTTCCGCGGGTTCGCAGATTGTTCTGCACGATGGCGCGCAGCGACGGCCGGTGCAGATGATCAAAGTGCGCATGCGTCACCAACACCAGATCGATGGCCGGCAAATCCCGCACGCGCAGCCCGGGACGCCGCAGCCGTTTCAGCACGAAGAGCCAGCGCGCGAAGTTCGGGTCGATCATCACGCTCTGCGCGCCGATCTGCACGAAGAAGCTGGAATGGCCGATGAAAGTCACTCCCAGCTCACCGTTCGACACCAGACGCGGGGTGTGCGTCTCTCCGCAAAGCGGTGTTACCGCGGAGTGCCGCACCAGGCGCCCGAATTGTGAAGCTCGCTTGCGAAGCGCCGGATTGCGCAGCGTTTGTTTAATCACTCTACGATTCCCTAGTTCATTGGATGAGCGCCGCCCATCGCTAGCGCTATTTTAGTTCAGGATGAAACATAAAAGCGCGTTATTCCCCCGGTTCCCCTAGTAACCTCTTTCGTGCGGACGCTCGAATCGCACAGCCGGCAATCATCCGAAGCCCTTTCTAATGCTTGCTTGACCTTGATCCGCTCGCTCATATCTAATCCGGAGGGTTCTTTTATCGCCAGGAGAAGCTCAGAAATGCGAGTCGCTTTCTTAGGTCTGGGAATTATGGGACACGCAATGGCCACCAATCTGGTTAAAGCCGGCCACGAGGTCACGGTTTGGAACCGCACGCCGGGCAAACTGGTGGAAGGTGCAGGCATGGCTCCCACACCAGCCGCAGCCGCGCAAGGCGCCGAAGTAGTTTGGATGTGCGTTTCCGACACCGCCGCGGTCGAGAAGATATTGTTTGGCCCGGAAGGCGTCGAGCAATCGCTGACTGATGGCATGATCATCGCGGATTCCAGCACCATCTCGCCTTCTGCCACCGTAAAATTTGCCGACCGGGTTCGCAGTAAGGGCGTGGCCTACGTCGATGCTCCCATGACCGGATCGAAGATCGGCGCCGGCAACGGCACACTGATTTTCATGGTCGGCGGTGACGAAGCGACCATCGATCGCCTCAATCCCTTGTTCGCCGCCATGGGCAAAAAGATTTTCCGCATGGGCGAAACCGGCAAAGGCCAGACCACCAAGCTGGCGATGAACCTGCAGATCGCCCTTATTTATGAGGGCTTCGCTGAAGCTCTCACTCTCGCCACAAAACTTGGCGTGGACTCGCGGCAACTGGTCTCGCTCATCGAGGCCACCATGGTCCGCTCTGGAGTCGTCGAGTACAAAGCGCCTTTCGTCCTGCAGCGCGACTTTACGCCCAATTTTCCGCTGCGGCTCATGCACAAAGACATCCTGCTCACACTCGAAGCCGCGAAAGAAGCCCGCGTAAAACTCCCCGCTCTCGAAACCGTGGAAGAGATCTACGAAATGGCCACCGAAGACGGCCACCGCGATCTCGACTATGCCGCAACCCTGACCCTGCTGGAAAAGTGGGCCGGGGTGCAGGTGAAAGGCGAAGCGGCATAAGGCGTTGACGCGCCCCACCTCGCCCCCTGATATGTTCCCGCTAGCGGCGAGCTCTTCGATTGATAGAACAAAGATTGATAGAACAAAGATTGATAGGCTAAATATTGATAGGCCAAACCATTTCGCACTACCGCATTGTCGAGAAACTTGGCGGTGGTGGTATGGGCGTGGTCTACAAAGCCGAAGACTTGAAACTTGGCCGTTTCGTCGCACTTAAGTTCCTGCCCGGTGACGTTGGCGCCGACCCGCAGGCCCTCAGCCGGTTCCAACGCGAAGCCAAGGCCTCCTCGGCTCTGAACCATCCCAACATCTGCACCGTCTACGAGATTGACGAGCAGAATGGCCAGACCTTCATCGCAATGGAGTTTCTTGACGGCGCAACCCTGAAGCATGTGATTGGCAATCGCCCAATGGATCTGGATCGTGTCCTGGAGATCGCTATTGAAATTGCCGACGCACTCGACGCAGCTCATGGGCAGGGCATCGTTCACCGTGACATTAAGCCGGCCAACATCTTCGTCACCAAGCGAGGTCACGCCAAAATTCTGGACTTCGGTTTGGCGAAGGTCACGCTCAAGCCAGACGATATCGGCATTGGAGCCACTGCCACAGTTGTCGCCGAGGAGTATCTCACCAGCCCGGGCAGCACGCTGGGAACAGTCGCTTATATGTCGCCTGAGCAGGTTTTGGCCAAGGAACTGGATGCTCGAACCGATCTTTTTTCCTTTGGAGTCGTGCTCTACGAAATGACGACCGGTACACTGCCCTTTCGCGGCGACGGTTCGGGAGTAATCTTCGATGCCATCCTTCATAAACAGCCACCCGCAGTCGTGCGTCTGAATCCCGATCTTCCAGCAAAACTCGAAGATGTAATCTCCAAGTCCCTGGAAAAGGATCGTGACGTCCGATACCAGTCCGCCACAGAACTAAGAGCAGATCTGAAGCGGGTGAGGCGTGATACCGAGTCGCAGCGCCTTCAAATCGCTCCTGCGTCAGCCCAGCAGTCCTCACGATTCAGCCGCACATCCAAGGCAGTGATGGTCGCGGCGGCTATTGTTCTTATCGCATGCCTGGCAGCCTATGGAGTTCGAAACTATATTTCCCGGTCTCGCCCGCCGGAAGCCGTGCAAGTTGCTCCCAAACCCTCCGTTGAAACCATGGCCGTGCTTCCCTTCCACGATATCTCCGCAGCAACCTCCGATAGTTGGGGCATCGGGATGACCGACGCCATCATCAGCCGCCTGACCTCGCTGCAAAATCTGGCGGTGCGCCCAACCACCTCGGTTTTGAAATACGCCGAGGAAACCCCGGATCCTGCCGAAGCGGCCAGAGCTTTGAATGTGGAAAGCATTTTGGAGGGCACCTACCAGCGCTCTTCCGACGTAATCCGCGTCACGGTTCAACTCATCGACGGCCGGACCGGCAACACCAAGTGGTCGCAACGCTACGACCTGCACAGTGCCGACATCCTGAGCTTTGAAGATCAGATCGCCACCAAGGTCGTAGAAGGCCTCAAGATCGAAATCTCTCCCACCGAGCAAAAGTCCATCCAGCAACTTGCCACCACCAACGTCGACGCCTACAACGATTACCTCCAGGCACGTTTCTATCTGAACGAATACCTGGTCACTTCGCGGCTGGAGAGTATTGAAAAAGGCAAAACCCTCCTTGCCCGCGCCGTCTCGCTCGATAAGAATTTCGCCGAAGCCTACGCCCTGCTGGCCGAGTTTTGCGTGTTTCAAGGGGCGAATTTTCTTGAAGATGCCTCCGGAAATTTGAAGCGCGGCGAGGCCGCAGCCCAGAGCGCGTTGAGCATCAATCCCCACTCGGTGCAAGGATTGACTGCCTTGGGCGGAGCCTACAGTGAGCAGGGCCGCGTGGGCGAAGGCATCCGCGTCGTCCGGCAGGCAGTTGCTCTCGCTCCCAACGACGAGAATGCCTGGCAGAACCTCGGCTATTCATACTATTACGCGGGCCTGAATGAACTTTCCGAAAAAGCCTACCGGCGCCTGATGGAGTTGAATCCCACTACTCTTCAGCCCCGTTGGATGAACGCCCGCATGCTTCTCTACCAGGGCAAGCTGCCGGAGGCCGATCAGGAAATGCGCCAGGTCGTGGCCCAAAATCCCGATCAGTTCAAGGCCTTGGCATACTTCGGGGTCGTTCTCTATTACGAGGGCAAGCTCGATGAAGCTCAAGCCGCACTCGAGCGCTCGCTGCAACTATCTCCCAACTCCGGCGACGAAGCACCCCAGATGATGGCCGGGTTCTTATACGCTTCTCGTCACCAGCGCGAAAAAATCAACCCCAAGCTGTTGCAACGCCGCCCGCAGGAAATCGTCGATGGCGATGGCGCCTATTGGACCGGTGGCATCTATGCCCTGCTCGGCGACCGCAAGGACGCTCTCCTTTGGCTGCAACGCACCGCCGCTCTCGGAGATGTGAACTACCCCTGGTTCGAACGCGACAAGAACTATGACAGTCTCCGCTCTGATCCGGAGTACCAGAAAATAATGGCGGACATCCGGCAACGCTGGGAAGCATACAAAGAAGAGTTCGATCCTTCCCCGTGATTTTCAGCAATGGCTTTGACACGCGGTCGCCGTCAATATGCCAGCAGAATCCGCAAATCGCGCAGGTTGTTTCCGGTTGGCCCAGTCTCAATCGCGTCGCCCAGTGCATTGAAGAACGGATAAGCGTCGAATTTCTCCAGCGCTGCTCTGGCATTTAGCTTTTTCAACTGCGCGCGTGCCACTGTGCTTCCATCTGCAACCGCGCCAGCCGCCGGACTGTTTCCATCTACTCCGTCCGTTCCCGCGCTGAGCGCAGTGATGTTTTGTCCCGCAATCTTCGCGGCGCACGCCAGTGCAAACTGCTGATTGCGTCCGCCGATACCTCCGTTCGTGACCTTCACCGTCACTTCCCCACCGGAGATCAGGCACACTCGCTCGGATCTTGTTTTCAGCTCACGCACACACTTCAATAAATATTCGGCCGCGCGCTCGTAGTCCCAATCATCACAAGAATTGTCCACATGCACGGCAAACCCAGCGCGCTCGGCCGCGACTTTCGCCTGCTCGACTGCAGTTTGGTTCGAAAGAATTGTCCACCATCGCGAACGGTAGAAGGCCTGATCGTCCGACTTCGGCGTTTCCTCTAGAGCATGGCGCTCAAAAAGCTCGCGCGTGGAGTGCGGAAGCCGCGGGAGCAATCCGTGCTTCTCGGCGATGCGATAACAATCTTCAACGCTGGCTGAGTCGGGCATCGTCGGACCCGAAGCCAGAGCATCGGGAATATTGTCGGGAACGTCGGAAACCAGCAGCGAAACCTGCTGCGCCGGAAACGCAGCCTGCGCCAGCCGTCCGCCTTTGACAGCAGAGAGGTGTTTGCGGATGGCGTTAATCTCAGCAATCGGCGCGCCGGAATGCACCAGTGCGTGATAGGTCGCTATCAGATCGTCGAGTGAGATCTCGTCGTCGATGGGCTTTTCGACGATAGACGATCCTCCGCCGCTGAGCATGAATATAACGAGAGAGGCCGCAGTTTGCGCCTCCAGTGCTGTGCGGATAGCGCTCGCTGCGCGGATGGATTCGGCGTTTGGCGTAGGATGTCCGCCGCGAAAATAGCGAAAGCCGCGTATCTGCGCCGATGGCTCAACCGGACACGCCACAATTCCCTCCAGCGCAGACTCGCCGACCTGCTGCGCGAGGGCTTCAACCATCGTGTGTCCGGCCTTACCGATGGAGATTACCAGGACGCGCGAATAAGAATCGAGATGGTAAAGATCTTCGCAGACGCGCAATACACCACGCTCGCAGTGCACGTGCCGCGAAAACCCGTTCGCAATCGAGGCCTCGGCCAGCGCGTGGCGAAAGGTCTCGCGAGCGATGAGGCGCATTTCGTGGAACTGCGATTCACGGTCAGCGTCGGACATGAGCAAGATTATATGAACAGGATCATAAAGACGGTGCTCGCACAATTTCTTGTCGCACCCAACCTTCAATCGTCTCCCGCAGTTCCCGCAACCGTCCCTCGAAAAAATGGTCTCCACCTTCAATCAGCACCAGTTTCTTCGGCTCGGGAACCGACGCGACCAGACCTTCCAGCTTCGCCCGCGGACCAAACTGATCGCGCGCGCCGCTGACAAACAGCTTCGGCTTGGCACAGTCGCGCAGGAAGTCAAAGGTATACACGCGCGGCGCTTCCGCATCGGCAGCGACGGGAATCGCCGGAACTCCCACGCCAATCAATGCCTTCACGCGCATATCTGGACACGCAGCTCGCAGCCCAACCGCCGCGCCAAAGGAGAATCCCGCGAACAGCAGCGGCAGGTGAAACTCCGCGTCCAGCCAGTCGAGAGCGGTGCGAACATCTTCAACTTCGCCGTTGCCGTGATCGTGTTCGCCCTGGCTGAGTCCGGCGCCGCGAAAGTTGAAGCGCAGCACGGGAAAACCAAAACTGTTCAGCGCCTTCATGGTATGGAACACAACCTTGTTATGCAGTGTTCCTCCAAACAGCGGATGCGGGTGGCAAACGATCGCGGCGTGAGTCGCATTCTCCGAACCGGCGTTGAGCAGTGCTTCGAGTCTTCCCCCTGGGCCTTCAAGGAAGAGCGATCGGATAGTTGAAGATGGCGCGATCACAGTATTCAGATTACATGATCGGTTCAAATCGCAGCGGCCGTGAGTGCGGTAGGTTATTCTCTTCCCATGGACGCTATCACGCTTACCCGACAACTGGTCGACATTGAATCCATTTCGAGCAATGAAACGGCGGTCGGAAACTATCTCTACGGAGAGCTTTGCCGCATTGGCTACCAGACGCGGCGCATGCCGGTCGAAGGCAATCGCTTCAACGTTTACGCCACATTGCCGGAGCAGCCGAATCCGGCGGTTGTTTTCTCCACGCACATGGACACGGTTCCTCCGTTCATAGCATCTTCCGAAGATGCGGCTCGAATCTATGGGCGCGGATCGTGCGATGCCAAGGGCATTATTGCCGCGGAGGTCGCTGCTGCGGAACGATTGCGCCTTGAGGGAATTTACGTGGGATTGCTGTTCCTGGTGGGCGAAGAGCGCGACAGCCTGGGCGCGCAAGCGGCCAACGAATTCGCGGCGAGTCAGCCAGCACATGGATGCAAATTCCTGATCAACGGCGAACCTACCGAGAACCGCATCGCTTTGGCTTCGAAGGGGACGCTGCGAGTTGAGGTTACCGCTTCGGGACGCATGGCGCATTCGGCGTATCCGGAACTTGGTGAATCCGCGATCGACAAGCTGCTTGCGGCTCTCACGCGGCTGCGTGCGATGCCTTTGCCATCTGATCCTGAGGTTGGTGCTTGCACGCTGAATATCGGATTGATCGAAGGCGGTCGCGCGCCCAACGTGATTCCTGATTATGCGCATGCCGACTTGCTTTATCGCCTGATTGGTCCATCGCAGGAATTGCGGCGGCAGATTCTTGCAACTGCGGGTGATTCGGTGAAGGTCGAATTCCCGCTGGAACTTCCCTTCCTGCGCTTTCGTACGGTTGACGGATTGCCGACGATGATTGCAGCGTTCACTACTGACATTCCTCGGCTGACGAATTGGGGCGAACCGCTGCTGATTGGTCCGGGATCGATTCACGTCGCGCATACTGATGGCGAGTTTATCGAGAAGAAGCAACTGGCTGAGGCGATTGATTTGTATTGTGCGATTGCGAAGGCAGTTCTCAGTTCTCAGGTCTCGGTTCTCAGTTTGTAGCTTTCGGTTCTCAGTTCTCGGCTTTTGGCTTTTCTTTCTAATCTGGCTTGTGGAAATCCGCTTTTAATATTGTCAGAACGGTATGGTTTCGAGGGGCTTGAGCGGGCGAGATTTTTCACGGATTCTGGTTACTCGTCGATACCCCCTCCCCCCGGGGTCTAGTGGAATCATCGGGTTAGCACGAAATTCCTCGCAAAATCCGGAGTGCAAAAGAGTTAAAGGTCAAAATCTAGAGAACACGGGACTTGCGTCCGTCGGGTTCTCTGTCGTTCCTACCGCCTCCGCTTCGACCATTCTGGTCCAGTTCAAAGCCGCGCGCAAGGTTGGATGTCACAGGGCAGCTGTGGAAATCTTTGCGACGCTTCTTGCCCTACTCAACGTTTTAATCGTAGTCGGTGTCAGGAGCAGCAACACGGGTCAATAAGTGAAAATGGCGATGTTACGCCAACTGCGTCGCTTCCGCAGCTGGCATGTTTCCCTTCCAGTATCGTACTGAGTATCATGTCCAACGAACCTTCATGACCGACCCACTCCCAACGCGCTCCCGCCTCGCCACCTGCATCGGTCTGTTCCTCGCCTTGTTCTCGATGATCATCATTCGCGACATCTTCCGGCACTTCGCGCCTGACGCCGGAGCCGGTCTCAACATCCTCAAAGAATCCCTGATGTTCTCCAGCGCCGGAACTGTCCTCTGGCTGCTCCGTTTCCGCGAAGGACAGTTCCTGCGATCCATCGGCCTCGGCACTTCTCCCTGGTGGAAGTCTCTTCTCTGGGGACTCATCATTGGAGCGCTTTGTCTCGGCATCGCCGTGGGCCTCGCTCTGCTCACACACTACGGACAAGGCACAAGCTACCTCGACAAACTTCCCGTTTCCGTCGTCACGCTAGTCGTTCTCCGCGCAGGCATTGTAGAAGAGCTCTTCTATCGCGGATATGCCATTGAGCGCCTGCAAGCCGTAGGCCTCGGTCGCCCCGCCGCCGTCGCTTTGCCTCTTATCGTCTTCTCCATCGCCCATTGGACCGGAGGCTGGGCCAACATTCTGATCGCATTCGTCACAGGAGCCATCCTGACCGCCTTCTACCTCTGGCGAAAAGACCTTGTCGCCAACATAATCGGACACTTCCTCGTGGACTTCACTGCCAACGTTCTCCCCCGCCTCGTGGGATAGCTCAAACTGAGGGAGTGGATTGACGCAATCAGGCGTTTACACTCATTGACTTCGGTGGAGAGATGCGACACCCTCAGAGGCGGTAGGCGGAGAGATCACATGGAAAAGTTGAGGCTGGTCGCAAGCTTCGGCACACTCATTCTCGTTGCTGCTGCCCTTGGTCTCGGAGCGCAGGCTGCAGGTCAAGAGGCTGCTAAGCCGGAAGACACGGAGATCTGGCAGCCAGAGCCGAAAGTGGTGACTCCGGGCGCCGATTGCGGCGCGGCTCCCTCTGACGCGATCATATTATTCGACGGTAAGGGCCTGAATGAGTGGGTGTCTGCGCAAGACCGGTCCGCCCCGGCGAAATGGATTGTTGCCAACGGCGTGGTCACAGTGAATAAAGCAGCGGGGAATATTGAAACCAAGCGCATCTTCAAGAACTATCAACTCCACATGGAGTGGAGAGTTCCCGAGAACGTCACCGGTTCCGGTCAGTTGCGCGGCAACAGTGGATTGTTCCTGGCTTCGACCGGCCCTGATGACGCAGGATATGAATTGCAGATCCTCGATTCGTACAACAATAAGACCTACGTCAACGGCATGGCCGCGAGCGTTTACAAGCAGAGCATTCCGCTGGCAAACTCGATGCGCAAGCCTGGGGAGTGGCAAGTCTACGACGTGGTGTGGACGGCTCCTATCTTCAATGCGGATGGCTCGCTGAAGAGTCCTGCCTATGTCACCGCCTTTCTCAACGGGGTGCTGGTCGAGAACCACTTCGAGTTGAAGGGCGAGACGCGGTACATCGGCCAGCCTTTTTACAAGAAGTTCGACGGTGCGCCTATCAAGCTGCAGGCGCATGGCGATCCGAGTCCGCCCATCAGCTTCAGGGATATTTGGGTAAGGGTGCTGGATTAGGGTGCAGGGCGGCGCGATTGGGACGAAATCGTCGGCTCGCCTCGGCTACCCTCGAAGACCGCCCGCGGTCCGCACCGAAATGAGCGTCTGCAGAAATGCAGGGATCCTTCGTTGGGAGTCGCTCGCTTCGCGTGCGACTCCGCTGCCTCAGGATGACAAAGGAAGAGGAATGTAGTCTCAGGTGCCGTCAGGGACGCTGCGGGTCTTCCAATTTGGGGTGCTCCTGGTCGCTTTCTTCCGTGGCCGCTGCCATCCGCTTTGATTTGCGATAGACGTTTGCGACCGCCAGCGTCCAGAAAGGAACCAAGTCAACGCCGGGGACGAGTTTGGCCAGGAACGTCGGCAAAAATTCCCAATGCCAGCCGAGGAGGTTGATCATTGCGGCTCCAATGCCGAGATCGAGGATGTCGTCGGCTGGGGAGATGGCTCCTTCGACAAATGCAGGGAAAACGATGATTTGCAATGCGTCGGCGATGACGGCCAGGATCATGGCCGTTCGAAAGCGCGGTCCCGGTGAGATGGTGATGGCGTCGTCGTTCATCGGAATGCTTCCCTAGCCTGAGTCTTAATTCTAAGCCCTGCGGCCGGGCAAAGCTGAACAACGATTCTTTGTCGCCGGATGGCGGCAAAGGAAATGTCGAGCTGCGCTCGACGGACAGCCGAGGGCGGCTGTCCCCACATTCAGGATGCCTGGTAGAGCCTCAACGGGATCACTGAGGCGTAGCGGGTGAAGTCGTGGTCAGTGGAGAATATCTGCCAGTCGCGGCGAATGGCGGCGGCGCAGATCAGGAAGTCGGTTGGCGATCCAGCGATACCTCGGGTTCGGCAGTAGTTATGAGTGTGTGCAGCGTCCTCGTAGTCGGCAGCTTCAAGAATCGGCTCGTCGAAAGCACGCAACTGCTCGCACACTTGTTGGAACATGGTTTCGAGGCGGATGCCGGAAAGAAGCTCCTGGCGAACCGGGCCTATGATTCTTGCGCGCCGATCGCGGATCAGTTCTCGAAGGGCAGCGGTCAGGATCTGCTCTCGGGGATTCAAGGCTGAGACGCTTCGCCGAAGAGCCAGCGACCAGATGGGTGTGTCGACGAGAACCATCATGCTCAGAAAACCAGCTCAGAAAACCAGCTCGAAGAACCAGTCAGGAAACTTATGTTCGGGAACGCTTTCGGCGGCGCTCAGCCTTGTAATCGTAAGTGGGATCGAAATCGACGGTGCCGAAGGATTTGAGAATGCGAAGCTGCTCGCGGTGCCTGACATACTCCGCCAGAGCGGCCGTGACCGCCTCCTTCTTGGTCTTGTGACCGCCAGCGCGGCAGGCTGCCTCAATCAAGCTGTCATCCAGCGCCAGGTTGGTGGGCATGTGTGGATTATTACACATTAGAGTGTGTAGAACAAGCATATTATTGCGGGCGTCACGTCTATCCTAATGATCCACTGCGCAGGATGTCCGACGGCGGTTCTAATCCGCGCGAGATCCCCTTCGGCAAGCTCAGGGCAGGCTCTCGCCCCGCTGGAGGAAACGCGGGGCTTCGGGATGACGCCGCTGAAAATCTCCGAAACGACCAGAGTAGAATCGTGATGATGATCAAGTTCGCTGGCGCGCTGTTGCTGCTTGTAGCTGCCTCGGCTGCCGCTGTGGCCGAAGATGTCCATTCCATCGCTGCTGCTGTGGATGAGCATTACAACCACCTGCGCACCCTGCAGGCGGAGTTTACCGAGGAGTATCGCGGGGCGGGGATGGAGCGGACGGAGGCGGGGACGGTTTGGTTGGCTAAAGACGGGTCGAAAA
>Ga0307478_10003162_pt1 | contig 12380 bp, 12 predicted proteins | sample atmos_gasesECM4C_2_FD_203713 | JGI IMG/M metagenome (GOLD analysis project Ga0307478, IMG submission 203713) | Hardwood forest soil microbial communities from Morgan-Monroe State Forest, Indiana, United States - atmos_gasesECM4C_05 | ecosystem: Environmental > Terrestrial > Soil > Temperate...
CCGCCAAGTAGACAAATTCCGCCTTCAGCCGAATGTAGGTGATATCCGCTACCCAAAGCTGATTGATCCCGGTCAGTTTCATCCGAGCCGCTAAGTTCAGATAAATCTCGAACTTGTGGTTCGAGTTCGTGGTGACCTTGAAGCACTTCGGTTGTAGGGCCAGCAGGTTATCTTTCCGCATGATCCGCACCACGCGTTTGTGGTTCACCTGCATTCCCAGGCGGCGGAGCTCCGCGGTGATTCGTCGATACCCATAACGACGACGATGCTCCAGCGCAATCTGTTGGATGACCGATCGCACCTCGGTCTCTTCTTCGGCAGGTCGCTGCTCTTTCAGCGATCGATAGAAACTTCTGCGACTGACCGGAACCAACTGGCACATGCGCTCGATACTCAGGCTGCCTTGCAAAAGCATTACTTCTCGGATCTGCTCGAAGATCCCGTCTCGCCAGTTTCGCCGCTCTTCTGGCGTCGAGCCTCGACCTTTTGCAAGGCACCTCTGAAAAAATCCACTTCCAGGGTCTTCTCGGCCAGCAGGCGCTTTAGCCGTAGGTTTTCTTTTCGGTAGGCAGCCGCGTGCGTACTCGGACGTGCCGCTTCCTCCCCTGGCTCAAGCGCTTCGAGTTTCGCGCGCCACTTGTAGAGGCATCTTGGTCTTACCCCCAGTTCTCGCGCCAACTCATCAACGCTTTCGCACGTCCTCATCCGCTCCACCGCCATTCGTTGAAATTTCCGGGAGTATCTCTTCCTTTTCACCGTGCTTCCTTTCCCGGAAACTGTGCCCAATCTTGTGTGTCACTTCAAGGGTTCACTCCACTATTGGGGTGAACCCCTTTCACGCACGTGATCGCGGCCACCTCTGTAGTCCACAGCCGGGCGCAGTGCAACAAATGCTTCGAGCGCATCCCGCTCGGCGAGGAATACCGATTCACCGAGAACGGCGTTGACTACGTCTGGCGCAAGGAATGCGTGCGCAACGCCCTGCCCCGCTGCCAACACGACGACCACAAGGAAGAGGATTGCCCGAACTCGAGAACCCGGGTGGTGAACCGCTCAATCGCCTGATCCAGGGTCCAATGGAAATGAAGAGGTTTTTGCGTTTCGCCGTCGCTCTGGCAAGCGCACTCAGCCAGGTACACAAGCGAGAGCTGATCCACAAAGACATAAAGCCCCCGGTCCTGGTTAACTCCGCGACCGGTCAGGTCTGGCTCACGGGTTTTGAGATCGCTTCGCGCTTTCCGCGTGAACGCCAATCACCCGAACCTCCCGAGTTCATCGCCGGAACACTTCCTTACATGGTTCCTGAACAAACCGGGCGAATGAATCGCTCGATCTCGCGAAGTTACCTCTATGCCCTCGGCGTCACGCTTTACGAGAGGCTGACCGGTAACCTGCCTTTCACAGCTTCCGATCCGGTTGAATGGGTACATTGCCACATCGCAAGGCATCCGGTGGCGCGCCTCACGAACGAGTGAAGAGTGTGCCGGCCTGTGTCTCTGTTTATTCTGGAATAGGCACTCCGCCAATCACCCTAGTGCGGAGGGTCCAAATGTAGCTCGTTAGTTGATAATATGGCCGGGGAGACCAGCCTGCCGTGACGAACAAAGCGCGCCAGCAAAGCGAACAGAGGTGGCGAGCCGCATTCGAGAACTCTGCAATCGGCATCATGATGGCTGACCGTAACGGGCGCGTTTTGCTTGCGAATAAAGTCCTCCGCAACATGTTGGCCTATAGGAAATCAGAGCTGTATCGACTGACGTTCCTGGACATTACCTATGAAGAGGACCGCGGCACCAATCTAAAGCTGCTGAGCGAACTGGCGGAAGGCAAGCGGCGACACTTCCAATTGGAGAAGCGCTACCGTCGAAAAGACGGCACCCTACTGTGGGTTCGTTCGAATGCAACCCTTGTTCGGGGAGTGGGCGACGAAGAATCGTTTTGGTTTAACGTCGTCGAAGACATCACCGATCGCAAGCGCATGGAGGACGAACTCAGGTCGCAGATCGCTCGATCGCGCGAGACCGAAGAGCGCCTACAGGCGTTCTTTGAAAACAGTCCGAACCTGATTTTCTTGAAGGACTGTCAGGGCCGCTATCTCTACGCCAATAAGCAGTTCAAAAGGGCCTTGCACACCACCGATGAACAGATCATGGGGAAGAGGGACGATGAAGTTTTTTCAGCAGAACAGGCCGCCGCCTTTCAAGCCAATGATCGACTTGTGCTTGAGGCTCGCATTCCGATGGAATTTGAGGAAACTGCTCTCCAGGAAGACGGACAACACACGAGCATCGTCCACAAGTTTCCCTTGTTCAATACACAGGGAGAGGTTTACGCCATTGGCGGTATTGTTACCGATATTACTGAACGTAAGAAAGAAGAAGCCGCGCGCCGTTTCAGTGAGGAGAGATATCGTGTTGTAGTCGAAACGGCTAGTGATGCCGTGCTGACCATAGACGAAGCAGGTGCCATTCTCTTAACCAATCCCGCTACTACCAGAATTTTTGGTTATGACTCAACCGAGCTGATTGGAAAGCCCTTGACTATGCTTATGCCGGAATGGATGCGCAAGGTGCACGAAACTGAATTGAAACGCTACTCGGCTACTGGCGAGCGCCAGTTGAATTGGCAAAGCACTGAAATGATCGGACTACATAAGAATGGAAAAGAGTTCACGGTGGAAATCTCTTTGGGAGAAATGACCCAGAGTGGTCAGCGGATATTTACGGGATTTATCCGAGACATTAGTGAAAGAAAGCAGGCGGAGAAGATGCGGACGATGGCAGTTGAGTTCCTCACCAAGCCGCTGAGCGATCAGGATCTGCTGGATGCTATCCGCATCGCACTCGAACGACACCACATCGGGCGCGAACACGAGCAACAATTGCTGAATATTCGACAGCGCTTCGAGTCACTGACTCCCCGGGAGCAGGAAGTGATCTCCATGGTCGTTTCTGGCATGCCAAATAAGCAGATTTCTGGCCAACTTGGGACGTCAGAAAACACCGTTAAGGTTCACCGGAGTCGGGCGATGGGGAAGATGCAAGCCCGGTCTCTTCCCGACCTAGTCAGAATGATGGAGTGGCTCAAAGGTCTGTTTGAAAAGAAGTCGTAAACGAAAGGATTACGCTGAGTTCAACCTTTGTTCAATAGATTTCTTCTCTGGCTCGGAATAGCCTGATCCTGATCGCACGATACCCATTGCGAAAGCCCGCGAGTGGACCTCTCCCGAGGCGACAAATGACACAGCCCACGAAATTAGAGAATAATGTCCCACTCGAGATTTCGATTCCAGAAGGCGGAGTTCCTTTGGAGTCGATCCTGTGCACGGAGGAATTGCAGCGCCGCCCGTCGCGTCCGCCTGATTATGAAATGGAGAACCGGGCGCTCGTGGCGCTGGTGAGCGCGCTGGCCGATTCGCCGAGCACCATTTTTCAGACGCTGGCTGAAACGATTCTGGATCTCACCCAGTGTGACTCCGCTGGCCTTAGCCTTCTGACGAGCGATGGCAAAACACCGGACGTTTGCGGCCAAAGGTTCTACTGGCCAGCTATCGCCGGCATGTGGAACCCCCATGTCGGAGGCGGAACCCCGCGGAATTTCGGCCCCTGCGGGGATGTGCTCGATTGTAATCGTACTTTGTTGTTCAAACACTTCGAGCGACGTTACCCCTATTTGCAACCGGTCATGCCTCCTGCTGAAGAGTGTCTACTGGTTCCTTTCTACGTGGGAGGTAAGGCGGTCGGAACGATATGGGCGATCATGCACAGTGATCGTCACAAATTCGATACTGAAGACGAAAGGGTCATGACCTCACTGGAGAAATTTGCCTCGTCGGCGTATCAAGCTCTTGAGTCAATTGACGACCTCAATGTCCAAGTCGGCGAGCGCGAAAAGGCGGAAACCGAATTACGTGAACTAAGCAAGGGGTTGGAAACGCAAGTGCGGGCTAGGACTGAGGAGCTGAAGCGGAGACAAACAGAACTGCTGACTGTAAGAGATGAATTGGCCGCCGAGTTGGAAGCGATGACCCGCCTGCATGAGCTGAGCACCCAGCTCCTGGCAACCAGTGAATTTCAACCGCTCCTTGAACAAGTTTTGGACGCCACAATCGCTCTTCAAAATGCAGACTTCGGAAACATTCAGCTTTACAACCCAGAGACGCACGCGCTGGAGATCGTCGCCCAGCGTGGATTTAATCAGGATTTCTTAGAGTATTTCAGAAGTGTCGGCGATATCGGTGCAGCCTGCGGGCGGGCAATGGAACTGAGGAACCGCGTCATTATTGAGGATGTTGAGACCGATTCCGGATTCGCGCCGCATCGGGATATTGCTGCGTCTGCTGGATTCCGCGCGGTTCAATCCACGCCTCTAGTCAGTCCAAGAGGCGAATTTTTGGGCATCTTATCCACGCACTTTAGACGGGCCCACCGCCCATCGCTGCACGATTTGCGGTTCACGGACCTGTATGCGAGGCATGCGGCGGAAATCATAGAACGAAAGCGACTCGAAGCAGCGAGGCGACAAGGGGAAGAGCGATATCGCAACGTCGTTGAGACGGCGACGGATGCGGTGGTCACAATCGACGAGACTAGTCAAATCCTCTTTGCTAATCGCTCGATCACAACGATCTTTGGCTACGCGCATTCCGAGTTGATTGGTGAATCCCTGACAATTCTAATGCCCGAGTTCATGCGTGAACTGCACACCGCAGGGTTTCAGCGCTATCTGAAGACCGGGCAAAAGCAAATTAGCTGGCGGGGTGTGGAACTGTCGGGGCGGCGAAAGAACGGAGAGGAATTTCCCATCGAAGTATCGTTCGGAGAAGTCATAAACAATCATCAGCGTGTCTTCACTGGCTTCATTCGCGACATCACGGAAAGGAAGCAGGCGGACCAAGAGCGCGAGAGATTACGCCAGGCACAGGCGGATCTTGCGCACATCAATCGGGTGAGCACGATGGGGGAACTGACCGCCTCGCTGGCGCACGAAATTAAGCAGCCGATGTTCGCGGCGGCAGCGGATGCTGAAACCTGCTTAAGGTGGCTTGCGCGTCCTCAGCCCGACGTGGCAGAGGCGCAAGAAGCAGCTTTAAGGCTGATGAAGGACGTAACACGCGCGTCTGACATCATCAATCGGATCGGCTCGCTATTTAAGAAGGACGTCCCGAAGCGGGAGCTGGTTGATATAAACGAGCTCATTCGAGAAATGATCGGCCTGATGCGCAGCGAGGCGAGCCGGTATTCAATTTCAATTCGCATCGAACTTGCCGACGGTCTTCCCCAAATCATGGCGGACCGGGTTGGATTGCAGCAGGTTCTGATGAACCTTATGCTCAACGGGGTCGAGGCAATGAGGGATATGACCGCTCCGGGCACACTTACGATCGTGTCGAGGCGGAGTGAGGACGGTCAACTCACTGTATCAATCCTCGATACGGGTGTCGGAGTTCCACCGGAACGGATCGATCAAATCTTCAGTGCATTCATTACGTCCAAGCCTCAAGGCACCGGAATGGGATTGCCGATCAGCCGCTCGATTATCGAGTCTCACGGCGGCCGGTTGTGGGCGACTTCTAATACCGGGCCTGGTGCAGCATTTCAATTCGTCTTGCCTATCGAACCCTCGGCACAGCAGACCGCGTAATTCCGGGACGCGGCGAGCGGCAACTTCACCGAAATACCACTCAACCCCAGCTCGGCGCGGGCCCTCCTTGCAAGCTGTCGGTTAGTTCGTCGCGGTGGTCTGAGGGCACCGGTCGTGAAATCCCGAATTTCTTCATTTTGAAAATCAGCGTCGTCCTCTTCAGCCCCAACCGGGCGGCTGCACCGCCGGATCCGCCGATAACCCAACCAGTTGCTTGCAAGGCCTCCAAGATTAAAGCTCGCTCCGCATCGCGCAACGTTTTTCGCGGGGGAACTGGCGCATTCGAAAGTTTCTCCGACACCACCAACGGATTCACGAGTACACCGTTCTTAGAGCGGATCACAGCTCGTTCCACCAGGTTCTGAAGCTCTCGCACATTCCCGGGCCAAGAATACGATGTGAACGCAGCCAGCATATCCTCCGGTATGTGATCAATTTGCTTGCCCATTCGCCGGGCACAAATCTCAACAAAATGTGAGGCTAAGTGCGGAATATCTTGGCGGCGCTCTCGCAAGGGTGGCAAGGCCACGGGAAAAACGTTTAAACGGTAGTACAGATCACTCCGGAACTCTTTCCGATCAACCATCTCCTCTAAATCTCGATGTGTCGCCGCAACCACACGCACATTGATGCGATGCGTCCGGCCACTCCCCACACGCTCGAACTCCTGCTCTTGTAGAACCCGCAACAGCTTGGGCTGCAACGCCAAAGGCATGTCTCCTATTTCATCCAGGAAGAGGGTCCCTGTATCGGCCATTTCGAAGCGGCCAATTTTCTGCGCGACAGCCCCAGTGAAAGCACCCCTCTCGTGTCCAAAGAGTTCGCTTTCTAACAGGTCAAAGGGAATGGCCGAGCAGTTCAGCTTCACAAACGGGCGTCCACAGCGTGCGCTGATATTGTGAATGGCACGGGCGATTAATTCCTTGCCGGTACCCGTTTCTCCGAGGATCAAGACGGTGGAATCGGTCGGTGCCACGCGCTCCACCTCAGCGAGCACAAATTCCAGAGCAGGGCTGTTACCTATGATTTCGTCAAACCCATTCTCAGGATGACCCTCCTTAATTGATCGAACTCTCTTCACGCCTTCCACAAACGACCTTCCTGCCAAAATTGAGAAGCTTAGGTATCTAGTGCTGTGCGCACGCTGTCGAGTAAGGCTCCCCTGTCTAAAGGCTTCGTCAGAAACTTTACTGCTCCTGCCCTTAAAGCTTGCATGCGCATTTTCTCGTCACCTTGTGCGGTAAAAAAAATGATCGGAATTCTGTGGTGATCTTTGTTCAGCTTTGATTGGAGCTCCAAACCTGACATTCCCGGCATACGAATGTCCGCGATCAGACATGCGGTGCGGTCCAGTTCGCCGGAGTTCAGGAATTCCTCGCCGGATGCAAACACCAGAGCTGGGAAGCCAGCCGCCTTCATTAGGCCATGCAGCGCGTCTCGAATCAACTCGTCATCGTCCACAATCACAACCATTCGCGATTTCTCCTCGGGAGCCACGCTGCAAAGATAATCCGTCTAAAACAAAGCGGCAACTATACCTTGGTATAGGGGGCACAATCGTCGGTGCGGGTGAGGATCCAGGCACAAGAAGCAGAGGACTGCGAGCGGGGAGCGACAGAGCGAACAGGCTACTATGAAAACGTTCCTGCCGCTATCGCACGATTCCCGACGCAAACGCAACGCACAAGCGTCAGACCCCGACGTTCCTAAGTCGACCGGAAAAGCCTGAGCTTCTCTGCCATTCTGACTAACTCGGCGACAGACCCAGCCTGCATCTTACGCATCACCTGAGCGCGATGAAGCTTAACGGTGATCAGGGTAGTCCCAAGTTCCGACGCGATCTGCTTATTCAGCAGTCCCGATACGACTAGACCCATGACTTGGTGCTGGCGCCGACTCAACATGTCGTAGCGCTTTTGTAAGAGAGCAATGTCCGCTTGCTCCTGGCGACGGACGGAGTCTCGAGCTAGAGCTTGCCGAATCGCATCCAGCAGGGCGTGGCGCCTAAGAGGTTTGGTCAGGAATTCTACCGCGCCTGACTTCATAGCCTTCACTGACATCGGAATGTCCCCATACCCGGTAACGAAAATGATGGGGATGTGAAAGCCCGCGTTCCTAAGTTGCTGCTGAAAATCCAGGCCGTTCATTCCAGGAAGGCTCACATCCAAGATCAGGCAACTGGGACCATCGAGTGGCTTTCTCTCTAGAAACTTCTCCGCCGTCTCGAAGCCTTCAGACCGCAAGCCCGCCGATTTCAGGAGTCCCTGTATTGACGCACGGATGCTGGCGTCATCATCGACGACGAACACGGTGGCAGGATTCGCGGAGGCCATTGCCAGCCTATTGTAAATGCCTTACCCCCAAATGAGGAGATCCCGGTTCGAGAGCTCGATCTTGGAGCAGCAAAGTGAGGCCAAAGAGAAAGTTGATCCACATTACTGAGGACACAGGCTTGCGCTGCCATCCACAAAGAGTCTGCCTGGTCATAAAAGCGGGTGATTCGCCGACAACGAAGGCGATTACCGCAGCAACTTCACTCGGCTGAGCGTCTTCCGTTCCGTTGGGGAATCAGCCGATCACGCGTAGAAGCACGCCTGCCAACGCGCCTCCAACGAGTGGACCCAGAATAGGGATGCCGGCGTAACCCCAGTCAGACGTACCCTTACCAGCGATGGGCAACAAAGCGTGCGCAATGCGCGGCCCAGAGTCGCGAGCTGGATTGATCGCATAGCCGGTTGTTCCACCCAGCGAAAGTCCGATTCCCCAAAACTAAGGCAGCAACCAGGTAGGGGCCAAGACCCGCCGACTGCAAATGTGGGCTTGTTGCAACTGAGCAGGTTCTAAGGCGAACAAAACGTTTGCGTCCACACAGCAACATAGCTGGCATTCGGTTTCTGCGAAGCGATCAGCAGAACGTTGCGTTTAGGCGCTGTAGCGATGGAATCGCCCGATTGCCTTGAGGTATGCGGTAAGCGCTTCGCTGCGCCCTGCCTGTAAGCTGGCAACGAGCTGTTCAGCTGCGCGATTTGTGATTTCCTTGATTTGTTCTGATTTCGTAATGACGAAGGGACAAAAGAGATTTGGCATTGGCTAAGTTGAGTAAGAACAGTTCGAAGTTCGAAGAAAAACTGGAAGCTTAGTCGATCTTTGATTTTAGGAGAGGGTAATACTGAACCCAGACCATATCAGTTTTTGCAACGTTCGCGATATGACAATAAGCGCACTGCGCACTTTCTTTGGCGGCGGACTCGTAAGGTTCGGCATGGTGGCCGAAAGTAAAGAATCCCCAATCGTTCGTTTTGGAATAACGCTTACTGTCCTTCACCATCACGTCTAGACCGTTCAGCGTGCTTGGGAAGTACCCCCGTCCCGAGGCTGAATCAAGAGATCCGTCTGGGTGCTCACCAACTTGCGCGAGGGAGAGTTCTTTAACCAGGACGGTTCCTTCCGGAAACTTGCCATTCTTTTGGTAGTAACGAAGGTTTTCCCTTTCGATGTACACGCTGTGAAATTCGGGAAAGGGAGCACCACCGTCATTAAGCCCGTTGGGCGTAATCGGTCCTCCGATGAAAACCCATGATCGGAAGCCTGACGGCAAAACTAGACTTCCGTCATTCGTGAATACCGGCCCTTTGTCACCGGACTGTGGGCTCACCGCTGTCGCCGCCATCAACAATGTAACGATCGCCAATCTTATTAGATAAGTCATCATCGACTCACTTTCTAACTCGGCGTCCCCGCGTCGAGTTACTTGGTCTTGTCGCCGTCTCGGAGAATTGGATAGAACTGGACCCAAGTCATGTCTGTCTTGGCGACAAAGGCTATATGACAGCTGGCGCACTCGGCCGCAGAAGCTTCCTTTGCAGATTCGGCATACGGAAGCGGGTGGTGGCCGAAGTTGAAGAAGCCCCAGCCATTGGTCGCGGCGAATCTCTTGCTGTCTTTCACAGTCACGTCCATGCCGTTGTATTCACCGTTGAAATATCCTCTGCCGGATGGTTCGGTGCGCGAACCATCGGGGAAGGTGGGATTCAAGACGCGCGTTAGCTCCTTTACGATGACCGTTCCCTCGGGAAAGGCCCCGGTTTTGAGGTACGCGTCAAGGTTTTTCTGCTCGACGTATACGTGGTGATATTCGGGGAAGTTGGCTTTGCCATTGTTGAGTGCGTTGGGTGTCAACGGAGCACCGATGAAAACCCAACGCCGGTAGCCGACGGGTAGTTTCATTTTCCCGTCCGAATCGAACACCGCCGTTGTTTGTGACGAGTCAGCCGCGACCGGATTCGAATAGCGCGAGAGTGAACTCGCTGCGGCGACTCCTAGTCCTAATATCACCACCAACAAAATCTTTCGCATTCGACCATCTCCTTTAAATTAGTTTTGACTCACCGCTTTTTGCACCGTGTCACTTTGAGGCGAGAACTGGATAACCTTGGACGTAGATCCAATCCGTCGACCGCGCGGGAATGTGGCATCCGAGGCAGTCTTTCTTATAGTCGGTTGCCACTTGCTTATCGGGCGCATCGGACTTGAACAGCGCCCATCCCCATCCGTCTCCCCAGAGTGGATTGTCGGTGAAGCGGCCCTTTTCGTCCTTGATCAGTACGAACCAGACTTTGGTCCCCGAGGCCCAATACGCGTCACCTGTAGTCATTTGCGCGTGTTCCGTGCCGAAGACTTCCTTGATCAAGACTGTTCCGTCCGGGAACTTCCCAGTCTTCCGGTACGCCTCCGCCGAACCGGGCGACGCGTAGGTCATGTGCATCTGATTTCCCTTGGGGTCGAGAACCGTATAGGCGCCCAAGGACTGGTAGGTATCGCGAACGTTCGCTGGCTTGCGAATGTTTCCACTTTCGTCGACGAGATCGAATCCATTAGGGCTGTTCTTGGTTTGCGGCCGAACTCCCGCGTATCCAGCCAAGACGCAGACCGAAAAAGCGATTAAGGGTATGCCCAAACGCATAACGATTCCTCCCAACGGCCGGCTTGAATCTACGAGGCCAAAATTAGCGATTGCGACCATCAGTTTCGATATGCAGACCGCACTGTCCGCCGCATCGTTCTTCAATTTCGAAGTCATTCATGCAAATGCCGGGCCAAAGAGAGGTCCGGCGTTTCTATCGCGAATCTCGGCTTTTATGGAAAAGTTGGAGCTCCCCACTGTCAAGCGGCGTCAGACTGCGGTCGGCGAGGTCAGCATGTTGACAGCATGACGTCAGCGAAGAACCGAGAGATGAGGCAAGCAAGATAGGAAACGGCGGCTCGCACGCCAACGCGTCGTAGAGTGGCTACTTGCCTTCTACATACACGTGATGGGACTTGTGACATTTTGCAGACGTCTTCGCACGGGGCCGACCCTCATCAATCGTTCGCGTACATTGAAAGATGGCCACCGGAAGGAAGACGAAAACGGTTGGGGTTGTGGATGACGATGTATTCGACGAACTAGCAGCGCCGCATGCGAAAAGGATCTTTCGCGCAGCATATCGGATCACGAGAAATCGCCAGGATGCCGAAGATGCGGTGCAAGACGCGTTGTTACAGGCATTCGTTCGCTTGGAGCATTTTGACGGTCGTTCGACTTTCGCGACGTGGCTCACACAAATCGCCATCAATTCGTCCCTCATGATCCTGCGCAAGCGAAGACATGCGAGGGCGGTGTCGCTTGACACCCATATTTTTCAAACAAGCGATCGTATAAAAGCCCCTGGAATGTGTGTTTCTACGATTTAGGCATGCACTGCTCGTTTGGCAGAGCAGATGCTCTATTCGTGATCGCCATGCAAGGCCAAGGTGGGCGCAAATGAGCCTCCGAGCCAATTTGAGAAGCATGGGTAGTCGTTAAATTAAGATGCACAAGGAGAACAACGATGATTGATAAAGTTTTGAAATCTGCGGACGTCGGATCAGTGAACTTGCCGTTTCCAGGCTACACCGGAGACATCAAGATAAAACCCTTGAATGGAGATTACGCGCTTGGTCCGTCGATGATACATATCCGGATGGAACCCGGTGCATTCATCCCGGCGCACTTGCACAAGAAAGCCGCCGAGGTGCTCTGCATTTTGGATGGTGACTTCATTAACGAAAACAAGGCGTATGGTTCAGGGGATTTTTTGCATTCTAAACCAGGCACCGTCCATGGTCCCCACACCACGAAAAGGGGCTGTTCACTTCTAGCCTTGTATACAGCGAACACGGGCGAGGCCGATCCGAACGACTTCGTTCTTGCCGAGGCGGCAAAGCGCAGTTGAAATTGTCGGATTGTCGCAGCGAACACGAAGGCCAGACGCGTTACACAGGCATGGCGCCCGAGAGTTATCGAGCCTAGCTACGGGCGCCTGCTGAACTGCGTCTTTTCCTACACACACGAACGTCAAGCATACATGTGCTCAAGATTTTGATCGATCCGTTTCTGCTCGATAACTTGTCCAGGGATAACGGACGAAGCGGCTACCTTACAGGCAAGAACTCGAACAGGGAGGTGACTTATGAAGGCGATTGTGGTGACGGATCAGGCTGCGGGAACGGCCGGGGTGAAGCTGGTGGAGCGGCCCGAGCCGCAGGCGGCGATAAACGACGTCGTTGTTCAGATTCATGCGTCGGGATTCACCGGCGATGAGCTGACGTGGCCCTCGACCTGGACCGATCGCGTCGGCCGTGACCGGACGCCTTCAATCCCCGGACACGAACTGGCCGGAGTGGTCACCGCTCTCGGCTATGGCACGACGGGGCTG
>Ga0307478_10003163_pt1 | contig 12380 bp, 11 predicted proteins | sample atmos_gasesECM4C_2_FD_203713 | JGI IMG/M metagenome (GOLD analysis project Ga0307478, IMG submission 203713) | Hardwood forest soil microbial communities from Morgan-Monroe State Forest, Indiana, United States - atmos_gasesECM4C_05 | ecosystem: Environmental > Terrestrial > Soil > Temperate...
CGGGTTCTTGTTTCAAATGCTTTGGGCTTCAGGAAGAGCAATGCCGCGGAGAATTCTCGCGTGTCGAAGCCCGAGGATTCCAACGCACAGCTGGTCCAGCTAAGCGATGGTGACGTCGGGGCTGAGGTAGACGTCCTGAATGGCGTTGAGGAGCTGGACGCCTTCTTTCATGGGGCGCTGGAAAGCTTTGCGGCCGGAGATGAGGCCGGTGCCGCCCGCGCGCTTGTTGATGACGGCGGTGGCGACGGCTTCTTCGAAGTCGTTGGCGCCGGAAGCGCCGCCGCTGTTTATGAGGCCCGCGCGGCCCATGTAGCAGTTGGCGACCTGGTAGCGGGTCAGGTCGATGGGATGATCGCTGCTGAGGTCGGTGTAGATGCGCTTGTCGAATTTGCCGTAACTGGAATCGCCCATGTTGAGGGCCTGATAGCCGCCGTTATTTTCCGGGAGCTTTTGCTTGATGATGTCGGCTTCGATGGTCACGCCGAGATGGTTGGCCTGGCCGGTGAGGTCCGCGGAGAGGTGATAGTCCTTATCCTTCTTGAAGGCGCTGTTGCGTAGGTAGCACCAGAGAACAGTGGCCATGCCGAGCTGGTGGGCGTGCGCGAAGGCCTGGCTGATCTCGACGATCTGGCGGGTGCTTTGGTCGGAGCCGAAGTAGATGGTGGCGCCGACGGCGGCCGCGCCCATGTCGTAGGCCTGCTGCACGGTGCCGAAGAGCACTTGATCGAAGCGATTGGGGAAGGTGAGCAGCTCATTGTGGTTCATCTTCACGATGAAGGGGATTTTGTGGGCGTACTTGCGCGCGACGGAGCCGAGCACGCCGAAAGTGGAGGCCACGGCATTGCAGCCGCCTTCGATGGCCAGCTTGACGATGTTTCCGCCGTCGAAATAGTCGGGATTTTTCGCGAAGCTGGCCCCGCCGGAATGCTCGATGCCCTGGTCAACGGGAAGAATCGAGAGATAGCCGGTGCCGCTCAGCCGGCCGTGGCTGAACATGCGCTGCAAATTTGTAAGCACGCGGACATTGCGATCGGTGGAAGCGTAAACGCGATCGACGAAGTCAGGGCCGGGAAGATGCAAGCGCTCCTTGGCGATCTTTGGAGACTTAAATCCCAGCAAAGAATCTGCTTTTGCGCCGAGATAGGTATCGATTTTTCCTGATGTCAAGGTTGTTGCCATTTCTTTCTCCTTGCCTTACGCGTGTCAGCGAAGCGGCCAATTATACTGCGACTGCGAGGCAGTCCGTTAATCTCGAATTCCTGAGGCAAGCATGCCGCCAGCGGCGGCGTCCACCAGCCAAAGCAATTTTCCGTTTTTTGGCTGAAGCAGTTGCGCGGGCAATTGTTCCGGTTCGTACGGCCCTTCCAAAACGGCTTTCAGCGCCGAAGCCTTGTCTGCCCCCGTCACCATAAAAATGATTTGCGCGGCGTTACTCGCTGCTGGCGCAGTCAGGGTAATTCTGTCTGTATACAGCTTGCCCACCCAATTTCGCACCGCGATGCGTCCGTCGGCGTGCAACGCCTTGGTTCCGGGGAAAAGCGAAAGCGTGTGTCCTTCGTTGCCCATTCCGGCTAGCAAGAGATCAAAGCGGGGGTACTCGCCGGTCTTCAGCTTGAAATACGATTGAAGCGTTTGCTCGTATTCGCGCGCCGCTTCTTCGGCATCCTGATACTCGCCCTTGATTCGGACCACTTGGTCTTTGGCCAGCGGGACTCGAGAAATCATCGCCTCGGTGGCCATGCGGAAGTTGCTGTCCGGATGACCGGGGCCGACGTGGCGTTCGTCGCCGAAGAACAGATGTATTTTATCCCAAGAGATTTGAGAGCGAGGCGCAGGATCGGTGGCGAGGAGGCTGTAGAGTGCTTTGGGAGTGGAGCCTCCGGCGAGGGCCACGTTGAAGGAGCCTCTTTCGCGCACGGCGGTTGCGGTGGCTTGGACGAATTCCTGCGCGGCGCGCTTCGCGATAGCTGCTCCGTCGGCAAGGACACGAATCTCGCGCTCCACGCGGCCTCTCCTTAGGTAATGATCCCGGTGCGCTCAGGCGTGGCGATGCGGCCGCGCTTGTCGACTTCCTCTTCGCCGGGGCGGCGCCAGGAACGACCGTCCTTTTCGAGCAACTCTTCGGCTTCGACCGGACCCCACGAACCAGCCGCATAATTCGGGAAGCCACGGGCGGGCAGCGCGTGCCAGACATCAAGAATTGGCTGGATGACATTCCAACCAGCCTCAACCATGTCGGCGCGCTGGAAAAGCGTGGCATCCCCAGCCATGCAATCGCGCAAGAGGCGCTCATAGCCGGTGCTGTGCTCGACGCCGAAATAAGTGTTGTAATCGAAATCCATGTTGACGAGGCCGAGTTTCATGACCGAGCCGGGTACCTTTGCGCCGAAGCTGAGAGAAATGCCCTCATCGGGCTGAATGTGGATGACCAGGCGGTTGGTCGCCAGATTTCGGACAGTTGTGTTGCGGAATAGGACAAAAGGCGTGCGGCGAAATTGGATGACAATCTCCGTCATGCGCTGGGCGAGGCATTTGCCGGTTCGAAGATAGAACGGCACGCCGGCCCAGCGCCAGTTGTCAATCTGTAATTTCAAGGCGACAAAAGTCTCGGTGTTCGAATCGGGTGCGACATCGGGCTCGCTGCGATAACCCGGGACGCGCTGGCCGTCGACCAGGCCTCCGCCGTATTGCCCCCGCACCATATTTTTCAAGACGTCTTCGGGGTCCAGCGGCTGGACGGCGTGCAGCACTTCCGCCTGCTTGTTGCGAACCTCGTCGGCGTCGAAGGAGATGGGAGGCTCCATCGCAGTCATGGTGAGCAATTGAAAGAGATGGTTCGGCACCATGTCACGGAGGGCGCCGGCAGTCTCATAAAAGCCGCCGCGGTGCTCGACGCCCACGGTTTCGGCAGCGGTGATTTGCACGTGGTCGACGTAGTTACGGTTCCAGAGCGGCTCGATGATGTTGTTGGAAAAGCGGAAGACCATGACGTTCTGCACGGTCTCTTTGCCGAGGTAGTGGTCGATGCGGTAGATCTGATTCTCATTCAGGACTTGCTTCAATTCCTGGTTCAGTTGCTTGGCCGACTCGAGATCATGGCCGAACGGCTTTTCGACAATCACCCGCGCCCAGCGGCCGTTTCCCTCGTTTGAGAGACAGCAATCGCCGAGCATTTTCGCTATGGGGGAGAAAAAGCGGGGCGCGACCGCGAGATAAAAGAACCGGTTGCCAAGCGTGTTGTGTTCCTTGTCGGCTTCCTTGATTTGTTGGTCCAAGCGCTTGTAAGCCTCGGTGTCCTGGAAGTCTCCTTTGACGTAGTAGATGCGTTCGATCATCCAGTCCCAGATCTTCGAGTCGAAAGGCGCGGGAGCGTACTTAGGGATTTCTTCGGCTAGCATTTTTCGAAAGCTGGCGGTGTCGAAATCGTTGCCGGCAAAACCCACGATGGCGAACTGTTTGGGCAGGACATTGTCTTGCGCCAGGTTGCAGAGCGCGGGGATGAGTTTGCGCTTGGTGAGGTCGCCGGTCGCGCCAAAAATAATCATGACGCACGGGGCGGCGGTGGGATTCGCGTCGGGATGGTTCAAGCTCATGAGCGGGACTTCCTGCCTTTTCTTTGGACGCCGGGTAGTTTTCTAAAATCTCAATGACCAGATTTTTTCTCGATGTGCCCGCCGAACTGAAAGCGCATGGCGGAAAGCACTTTGCCGGCAAAATCATCTTCGCCGCGCGACGTAAAGCGCTGGTAAAGCGAGGCGCTCAACACCGGCGCGGGAGTTGTCGATTCGATGGCTGCGAGAATGGTCCAGCGGCCTTCGCCGGAATCGGAGACGCGGCCGGAAAAACGCTCGAGGGTAGGCTGGTCGAGCAAGGAAATGGCGGTCAGGTCGAGCAGCCAGGAAGCCACAACGCTGCCGCGGCGCCAAACTTCGGTGACGTCGGCGAGGTTGAAGTCATATTGATAGTGTTCGGGACTGCGGAGGGGGGTGGTCTCGGCGTCGGCTTCACGATGCGACTTGCCGGCGTTGGCGTGTTTTAAAATGTTGAGGCCCTCAGCGTAGGCGGCCATCAAGCCGTACTCGATGCCGTTGTGAACCATCTTGACGAAGTGGCCGGCGCCGGAAGGGCCGCAGTGCAGGTAGCCTTCTTCGGCAGTGCCGCCCACTTTATCGCGTCCTGGAGTGCGGTCGACGTTGCCGCGTCCCGGCGCAAGCGTCTTGAAAATGGGATCGAGGCGCTTCACGACATCCGTCTCGCCGCCGATCATCTGGCAGTAGCCGCGCTCAAGGCCCCAGACGCCGCCGCTGGTGCCGACGTCGCAATAGTGAATTCCTTTGGCGGAGAGTTCTTTGGCGCGACGAATGTCGTCGATGTAATAGGAATTTCCCCCATCGATGACGACGTCGCCCTTTTCGAGCTTACCCAGGAGATCATGGAGTGAGGCGTCGACCACGGCGGCAGGCACCATCAGCCAGACGGCGCGGGGTTTCTGCAGCTTCTTGACAAAGTCATCGAGAGAGGTTGAACCCGTCGCGCCTTCGCCTTCGAGTTGTTTCACCGAATCGGCGCTGCGGTCGTACACAACGCACTTGTGACCGTTCTTTTGCAGGCGGCGCACCATGTTAGCGCCCATTCTTCCGAGTCCGATCATGCCCAGCTGCATCGTGTCCGCTCCTCGAGTCAGTTGAAAGAAATGGTCTTGCGCGTCAGGCGATTGCTTTTTGTACGGCTTTGGCCAGCGTCGCGAGCCCGGTTTTCAGGCTTTTTCCGAGATGGACGCGCAAGGCGCGGCGGCCGCGTTCGGCGAGTACCGCGAAGTCGCCACGCGCCTGGGCGGCCTTCACCACGCCAAAAGTATATTTTTGTCCGGGCACAGCGAGGTCCTTGGCGTCATCGCAGGTAATCTGCAGAAAAATGCCGCTGTTTGGGCCGCCCTTGTAGGCTTGTCCTGTGGAGTGCAGAAAGCGCGGGCCGAAGCCGAGCACCGTGGCGATTTTTTTCTTCTCGCGCACCGAGTGCCGGATGGACTGCAAAGCCTTTTCGTTTGCCGCATTCATGGGAATGTAGCCGAGAACGGCGAAGTAGTCGCCGGCGCGCGCTCGGCCCAAGTGCGCTTTCAGAACATCGGAAAGTTTCGACCCGCCCTTCAGAGCGGCGGTGTTCTTCTCGTCGGCAAAGAGCTTAATGCCTTTTTCTTCAAAGAAGGGCGATTCCGGGGGAAGACTTCCGGTGGTTTCGTATTGGGTGGTTAGCTTGCGCGTTTCGATTTTGCTGGCCTCAACGTCCGGCTGGTTAAAGGCATTGATGCCGATGATGGAGCCGGCCACGGCTGTGGCGATTTCCCAGCGGAAAAATTCCTGGCCCAGACTGAACGTGTTCGAAAGATTGATGCGTACAACCGGGTGGCCGGCCTTTTCAAGAGCGGCGACCGCTGAATCCTGCGCCCGGTCAGGCTTGGACGCCAGACGCAGATAGGCGAAGACGCGATCGCTGCCGTAGACAAAGGGCCTGGCGGGGCGCTCACGATCAACAGGAATGATGCCCTTGCCAATTTTTCCGGTGGACTCGGCGATCAATTGTTCGAGCCAAGCGCCGAGATCGAAAATTCCGGGGGAAGCCATGATGGTGAGCTTGTCCCGGCCGTAATTGGCTGCCACACCCATGATGGTGCCAAGAATGACTCCGGGATTTGCGTCAGCGGCAACCGAAGCGCCGCACGCCGGCACCATTTCTGCCGTAGTGTTCAGGAATTTTGCCACATCGAGGCCCATTACCGCGGCCGGGACCATGCCGAAGTTGGAAAGCGCGGAGTACCGTCCGCCGATGCTGGGCACGCCCATGAAAATCTTGCGGAATTTGTCGGCTTCAGCGACCTGCTGCATCTTCGAGCCCGGATCGGTGATGGCGATGAAGCGGTTGCCGGCTTCTTTTTCGCCAACTTTGGATTTCACGCGATCGAAGAAGTATTGTCTGTAGATGTTGGGTTCGAGCGTGCTGCCCGACTTGCTGGAGACGATGCAGATGGTGCTCTTGAGGTCGAGCTTTGCTTCGACGGCTTTGATTTGGACGGGATCGGTGGAATCCAGAACATGAAGCTCGGGAAACCCTTTGATCTTTCCGAAGGTCATGCGCAGGACTTCGGGACAAAGGCTCGAGCCGCCCATGCCAAGCAGCAGGGCGTGTTTGAAACGCGCCTTCTTCACGTCTTCGGCGATTTGCTTGAGCGCGTCAATGTGTGCGAGCTGTTCTTCGGTGATGGTCAGCCAGCCAAGCCAGTTGCTCTCGTCCGTGCCGCTCCAGAGCGAAGCGTCCTTCTGCCATAGGCGCGCGACCTTGTCGTTCTTTTTCCAATCCTCAAGAGAAGCGGAAACCGCGCCTGCAAGCTGAGGGGGCAGATTGTAGGATTGGCGGTTTAAACTCACCCTTGCACCCCGGCGCTCTTGCCCACGGCCGCCAGCAAAGTTTTGAAGGCGTCGGCGAAGAGTTTCACGCCGTCGACCATGAGCTTGTCCGTCACTTCCTCCATGGAAATTCCAGCCTTGGCGAGATCGGCCATGGTTTTTGCGGCGCCCTCGACGTTTTCCGTAAGGCTGGGGCGCAATTTGCCGTGATCGCGGAAGGCATCGAATGTCGCCGGCGGAATGGTGTCCACGGTATCGGCGCCGATCAGTTCCTCCACGTAGAGTACATCACGGTACTTCGGATTTTTTGTGCTGGTGCTGGCCCACAGGAGGCGCTGCGTCTGCGCGCCCTTGGCCGAGAGAGCCTTCCAGCGCGGGCCGCCGAACAGGTCGAGATATTTTTTGTAAGTGAGCCTGGCGTTGGCGATGGCCACTTTGCCGCGAACGCTTTCGAGCAGAGCATTTTGCCCGGCGTCCTTGGGGCTCTTGAGTTTCTCGTCGATCTTGCTGTCCACCAGCGTGTCGATGCGGCTGACGAAGAAGCTGGCGACGCTGGCGATGTGGCTGATGTCCTGGCCCTTGGCGGCGCGGGCTTCGAGCGCCGAGAGAAACGCCTCCGCCACTTGCTCATAGGCAGACTGCGCGAAGAGCAGGGTGATATTGATGTTGACCCCTTCTTCGAGTGCTTGGCGTATGGCGGGGAGTCCTTCTGGTGTACCGGGAATCTTAATCATGACATTCGGGCGATCCACGGCCTTCCAGAGGCGGCGAGCCTCGGCCAGCGAAGCCTTGGTATCGAAGCCAAGAAAGGGCGAGACTTCCAGGCTGACGTAACCATCGCGGCGCTTCGATTCGTTGTAGACGGGTCTGAAAATGTCGCAGGCGTCCTGCACGTCGCGCAGGGCAATTTTTTCGAACAGACCGTTGGCGTTTAGTTTCTTCGCGTCGGGTGAGTTGAGAATGTCACCGTAAAGATTGCTTCCGGTGATGGCCTTTTCAAAAATAGCGGGGTTCGAGGTCATGCCGCGCAGGCCATCGTTATCAATATATCTCTTCAATCCGCCGCTGGTGAGCAGATCGCGGCGGATGTAGTCCATCCAGGGCGATTGGCCGTAGGCCAGCAAGCCTTTCAGCGGGTTGGCTCCTTGCCCGGTGCCGATGTTCGGAATCGTCGTCGCTGTCGTCATCTTGGTTCTCCTTCTATTCGATAGTCCCACGAATCTTTATTGTACCCCTCCAGTGCGCGGGCGCACCGCGTGCTCCGAGTATCCAGAGTTTTTGCTAGGTCTTCAGACTTGCGCCAAATTTTGCTTCCAGCGCTTTCACTTTTCCTAGCCGGCGAACGTGGCGCTCTTCCTGGGTGAACTTTGCGCCAAGGAAGGCCTTGAGCAAATCCTCGGCAAGCTTCACGCCGATCACGCGCGAGCCCAGCACCAGCACATTAATATCGTCATGCTCGACGCCTTGGTGCGCGGAGTACGTGTCGTGACACATGCCCGCACGAATGCCGGGGACCTTGTTCGCCGCCACGCTCGCGCCCACGCCACTGCCGCAAATCAGAACTCCCCGTTCGGCTTTTCCACCAATCACAGCGCGGCCGACGGCCTCCGCGAAATCTGGATAATCGGAAGGGTTCTCATTGAAGGCGCCCACGTCGAGCACTTCGTGGCCGAGCGCGCGAAGCAGGTCGCCCATGGCCACCTTCAATTGAAACCCGGCATGATCCGAGCCAATCACCAGTTTCATCGCCGGCTCACTTTCCAAGCACGGCTTTTGCCGCCGCCACCACGCTGTCCGCGCCAAAGCCGAATTTCTTGAGCAAATCTTTCAGCGGGGCCGATGCGCCGAAACTGTGCATGCCAATGATCTTGCCCTTCGGGCCGGTGTAGCGGTCCCATCCAAACGTGGAAGCCATCTCAATGGAGACACGCGCGATGACGCTTGCAGGAAGGACGCTTTCCTTATAAGCAGCGTCCTGTTTTTCGAAGAGCTCCCACGAAGGCATGCTGACCACGCGGGCCTTGATGCCGTCGGTTTTCAGTTTTTCGTAGGCGTCCACACAATGCGTGACTTCACTCCCGCTGGCCATCAAGATCACCTCGGGTTTTCCTCCGGCAGCATCGGCCAAAACGTACGCTCCCTTGGCGACACCTGAAGCGGGCGCATATTTCGTGCGATCGTAGGTCGGCATCGCTTGGCGCGTCAGAACTAAAGTACAAGGCCCATGCTGGTGCTGAAGGATGACTTTGTAGGCTTCCACGACCTCGTTCGCGTCGCCCGGCCGCAGAACCGTCATGTTCGGCATCGCCCGCAACGATGCCAATTGCTCGATGGGCTGGTGCGTGGGGCCGTCTTCCCCTACGCCAATGGAGTCGTGCGTGAAAATGTAGATCGCGGGGATCTCCATCAAGGCGCCCAGGCGCATGCTGGGCCGCATGTAGTCGCTGAAATTAAAGAATGTGGCGCTGAAAGCGCGAAGTTTTGACAGCGTCATGCCGTTGACGATCGCGCCCATGGCGTGTTCGCGCACTCCGAAATGCACATTGCGCCCGTGATACTGGTTGGGGTAGAACTCCCCCGCGCCTTCAAACGTTAGGTTCGTTTTGTTAGATTTGGCCAAATCCGCAGAGCCGCCCATTAGCCAGGGGATATTCTTTGCCAAGGCGTTCAGAGTTTTTCCCGAGGATTCGCGCGTCGCCATGCCCTTCGGATCCGCAGGGAAGTTCGGCAAATCCTTGTCCCAGCCATCGGGCAATTGTCCGCTCTGCATGCGGTTCAATTGGTCGGCAAGCTGCGGAAACTGCTTCGCATACTCTGCATATTTTGTGGTCCACCCGGCGCGCGCTTCCGCCCCGCGCTTGCCCACACCGTTCTTGAATTGATCGTAGACGCCATCGGGCACGAGGAATTTGGAATCTTCGGGCCAGCCGTAATTCTGCTTCACCAGCTTGATTTCGGCTTCACCCAGCGGCTCGCCGTGCGCTTCATAGGAATCCTGTTTGTGCGGCGATCCGTAGCCAATGTGGCTGTCCACCACGATGAGTGTGGGCCGGTCTTTCGTTTTGTGGAATAGTTCGTAGGCGCGGCCGAGCATCGTGAGATCGTTGGCGTCCGAGACGCGCGTGACGTTCCAGCCATAGCCCACAAAGCGCGTCATGACATCTTCGCTGAAGGACCATTCGGCGGGCCCATCGAGCGTCACGCGATTGTTATCGTAAATCCAGCACAAATTCGAGAGCTTCAGGTGGCCGGCGAGCGAAGCGGCTTCGGACGCCACGCCCTCCATTAAATCTCCGTCCCCGCAGACCGCATACACGTTGAAATCGAAAATGTCGAAACCGGGGCGATTGAAATTTTCCCCCAGCCATTTACCGGCAATCGCCATTCCCACGCTGTTTCCCGCTCCTTGGCCAAGCGGTCCAGTGGTCGTTTCGACTCCCGTGGTGAGGTGAGATTCGGGATGGCCGGGAGTCCTGCTGTCAATTTGACGGAAGCGCTTGATTTCATCCATGGAGACGGCAAGTTCGCTTGTAACTTTGCCCTGCGCGTTGACCGCACGCACACCCGCCAAATGAAGCGTCGCGTAAAGCAGCATGGAAGCATGGCCCGCCGAGAGAACGAAGCGGTCGCGGTTCGGCCAAGTCGGATCGGCGGGGTCGTAGCGAAGATATTTTTGCCACAGCGAATACACCACCGGCGCCAAACCCATCGGTGCGCCCGGATGACCGGAATTTGCCTGTTGTACAGCGTCGATTGCCAATGTTCGAATCGTGTTGATGCTGAGTAGGTCGAGGTCCAGCTGAGTTTTCGGCTGACTCACATTCGCTCCTGGTGCGGGCAGGAGGGCACCCGCGGATCTCGGTCACGTTTTAGATGCACCGCGCTACGGAACGGGTCAAAGGATTTTACGCCAAAACGGAAAAACCCGCTTGCCAGAACATGACTCTGGGAGAATTCGCCGAAGGGGGATTAAGAGATGCAATCAGGAAAATCATCCCATCTTGGACCCGCTTGCGAAAGGCAACCCCGCCCTTTCTGCAAAGTTCGCAGAAAGGATGGCCACCCAGGAGCGTTTGAATGGATCGAGACTTGGCCGCCCGCCCACATGGCCTCGTCTTCCTGTCCGCGTCTCTGCCCCCACGTCAAGTCCTCCGTCGCCAGCCACACCCGCGCGCCCTTGACTTCAATCCAAAACACGCCTAACTTGCTTGCAGATGCGTTTTGCCAAACCAATTTTGTTGGCGATGATGGCGATTGCCCTAGCCGCGTATGCGTTCGACTGCTTGGCCATGACGACGCTCGAACGGGCGATGCAGTGCTGCGATACCATGCACTGCTCCTCGCCCGGCCATGAACACAGCCAGGATTGCTGCCAGACGATGCAATCCATGCACGCACCCTTTCTACAGCCGGCCTACGTGAGTGGGTTATCGTTCTCATCCGTTTTCGTCGCCGTTCTGCCGGAATTTAGTGCATCACAAGGCTTAGATTCCTCAGCGAACGTCGTTGCGGCGCATTGCCACGCGCCGCCAATTCCCAAAATATCAACTCCTTCGCCTCTTCGCATTTAGTCAGCCTTCCAGTCGTCTCCGGGCTTCTCGGGTGGGTGTGTCCGGGCGCATTACTTACTGCTGGAAGGAAGAATAATGGACTTTCGAAACGCAAGAGGCCGTTGGCGATCTTTGGCGCCCGGTTTGGTTCTTATGTCGCTTTTGGCTTCTTTAGCACGTGCGCAAGGTCCCGCTCCCGAGACAGCGCCTCCGTTGTTCCCGGGCGGAGAACTCATCTCCTACAACTCCATTTTCACGACACGCGGTGTGACCTCCAACCCGTCGGGGAATATTCCCGTTACGGCCCGTCCTACCTTTTCGCACGAAGGTGTTTTCAACTTCACCTGGGGCTTCCGCCGCGATTTTGATTTGACGGTACTGGTTCCTGTGGTGACCAATCATTTCGAAATACCGAAAGCGATTGGGAATCCTGTAAGCGGCGGCACAGGTCTCGGCGATGCCATCCTACTCGTGAAATACCGCTTCTACCGGCGGGATTCCAAACGAGGCACCACGCAGGCATCCGTAACGTTCGGCCCCAAAGTTCCGATAGGCAGAACCGATCTCTCTGAAATGAACGGAAAACGACTGCCCGCGAGTCTGCAACCAGCTTCGGGCTCTACCGATTTCTTCGTGGCAGTGAATTGGACCTACACCGGGCTCTTCAATCTCAGACGCCTTGTCGCCGACGAGGATTTCCATTCCTTTTTGCGCACGCACGGGACACAAAACACACGGCTCGGCAGCGATCTCGAATCACGCTTCTGGCTGTCGTACCGGCCCTATGAATCGAAAAACGGATCCAGCGAATGGTTCATCGGACCTGTCGTGACTTGGCGGCACTCTCAGGATGAACGTATTGCCGCGGTGACCCAAAGCGGGAGCGGTGGCGACGAGTTGCTGGCCGGAGTCACGACCTACGTGGGCGTGCGCCCCGGAACGCACGTATGGCTCGGCATGGACTGGGACGTTGCGCATTCGGCGGGCGCCACGTTTATGCCGGTCCGCCGTCACCTCAGCTTCGGAATTACTCAGCAGTTTCGGTTTCACCTCAAATGAAAGGAGGAACAATGAACACAAGAAAACTCGCGTTGCTGTTTTTGTTGGGTTCCGTGTTTGTCCCGGTATCCCAGGCACAGATCAAGCACATTGAAATGCGCGTCGAAGGCATGACCTGAAACTTTTGAGCCTACGGGGTGAAGCAGCACCTCGGACGCCAGTCTGGCGTTCAAAAAGTAGATGTTAGCTTGATCGACGGAAAGGTCGATGTTACGCCCAAGGAAGACGGGCAGATCGACGCCGCTCAACTTCTCAAAGCGGTTTACGACAGTGGTGTGACGGTCGCGGAGATGGACGTAACCGCGCGCGGAAAAATAGTGAAGGACGCTTCGGGCAGTCTTGCGTTGCAGGTTTCGCCGAATCAGTCCTT
>Ga0307478_10003164_pt1 | contig 12373 bp, 11 predicted proteins | sample atmos_gasesECM4C_2_FD_203713 | JGI IMG/M metagenome (GOLD analysis project Ga0307478, IMG submission 203713) | Hardwood forest soil microbial communities from Morgan-Monroe State Forest, Indiana, United States - atmos_gasesECM4C_05 | ecosystem: Environmental > Terrestrial > Soil > Temperate...
AGGGCACGGTGGAGAAGGTTATTCCGGAAGGCGAATACTTTGAATTCAGGTACCCGGATCGGGAATTCCGTACCTTCTCAGACTTCCTTACTGTAGTAGAGGTTCGAGTCCAGCAATCCTCTGCCGGCCCATTGTTGCACTTCAACGGCGAAGGGTTGGGACGCTGGCAAGAGGGTGCGATGGAATGTGGTCCTTGGCAGTTGATACCAGACCCTCATGAAAAGGGCTAAATTACGTTTGACACGGGCGCTGCTTCGCTTGGAGACGTTGAACGACGTTCTAGCAGCGGTTCAGGAAGAAGCGGCCTGACGGCCTGAACCGAGAAACGGACTTTCGAGAACTCCCGATGCCCAATCCTGTCCAACCCTACATCGAGTTCCGCGACGTCTCCAAAGCATTCGGCGACAAGGTCGTGCTCGACCGCGTCAGCTTCAACGTTATGCCCGGCGAGACCGTGTGCATCCTGGGGCGCAGCGGCGTGGGCAAATCGGTTTCGCTGCAACTGATTGTCGGTTTTCTCAAAGCGGACTCTGGCCGCGTGATCGTTGCCGGCGAAGACGTCACCGATTTTTCTGAAAAGCAAATGGAAGCTATCCGCAAGAAAGTCACCATGGTCTTTCAGAGCGGAGCGCTGTTTGATTCCTTGACCGTCGGCGAGAATGTGGCGTTTCCCCTGCGCGAAGGCAGAGATTTGAGCGAAGAGCAGATCTACGAGATCGTCGACGGATTGCTGAGGATGGTGGGCGTGCAGGAGATGCGCGACTTACTGCCCTCGGATCTCTCGACCGGCATGAAGCGATCGGTAGCCATTGCCCGCGCGCTGGCGGCGCGCCCGGAATGTGTCCTCTACGACGAGCCGACCACCATGGTGGATCCTCTCATGGCGCAACTGCTCGGCGATCTCATCAAGCGGCTCAAGCTTCAACTGGGCCTGACCAGCATCGTCGTTACCCACGACATGCGTCTCGCCAAGAAGCTAGCCGACCGCGTTGTCTTTCTCTACGAAGGCCGGGCGGTTTTCTTCGGCACCTCGGCGGAGCTGGAAAAATCCACCGAGCCCATCGTGCAGGAGTTTCTGGAACTTGACGAGTTAAAGCTCGGAGTATGAGGAAAAGTGGGCTCCGCGCTTGCGCATCTTTGGTTACACCGCCTACGCAAGGGCAAACGTTCGCTTCACTCCGTGATGATCCGATCGGCCCATTCCACTAGCGACACAAAAACTGCCGGGCTCCCGAACTTCGCTCCCCACTGGTTCAAGTCTGCTTCCGTGACCCCACGGGCCCGGGAACAGGCCCCTCAAGAAAAGATCGGGATGTGTTTGGCAACGACTTTCTCGATGGTCTCGCTGAGCGGCGGCCATCCCAATGGCATGATCGCATTAACCGTTGCCTTGCGCATGGTGTAGGTGGCTTCCCCGGTGAGAAAAATCTGCACGTCGTGCCCGGCGTCTGCCAGCGCTAGTCCATGAATGTAGGCAAACGATGCTCGGGTTGGATCATCCGAGCCCCACGCAGTTTTCATCATGATCTTCAATTTGTTGGTTTTCGGCGCCTCCTGGCCTGCAACCGAACTCAATGCGAGGAACGGCAGTCCGGCAAGCCGCGAGAATAGCAGTCTACGGTTCATAGTTGTAACCTCCCAAGCATGGCGGATCGACCGGCTTGTCCGAAGTTGCCACGGAGTTTACACCAGGGCGACTCGGGCAGACAATCGCCGGGGCCTCCCATTTTCAACGAATGACTCCAGATGGCTCTTGACCCGTTAGTCGAGGCCGACAGGGTTCATCTCTGGAGCTTCTCTTTTTTCTCGTGGCCACTGCACTGCAGAACTGGAAGCCGTGGATACTTCTCGAACCGGGGGTCAGTGAATGAAAGCCGGCACTGCAGAAACATCGAATTCTTGTCGGTCGTGATTCGATGGGCGTGGACGCAATCGCCGCACAATCCCAGTCCGGACGGATCGTATCGTTCCTCTTCAGCAGCGGCCATACGTCGGGGCTAGAACCCTTGCTGCACCAACTCCTCCACAGTCAGGACACCCTCTGCCGGCTCTCTGCCCATCATCTTCTCGACATACTTGGCAATCAGGTCAGCCTCCAGATTAACCGGATCGCCAGGCCGAAGCGAGTTGAGGTTCGTCATCTCTACCGTGTGCGGAATGATGGCAACGGTGCAGCTCCTGCCTTCGAGTTTCGCCACCGTGAGGCTGATGCCTTCGATCGAGATGGAGCCCTTGTAAACCGTGTATTTCTCCACTTCACCGGGCAACTCGATTTGCAGCCACCAGTTTTCCGAGTCGGCAATGCGATCGAGGGCGATGAGCTTGCCGACGCCATCCACATGGCCTTGAACGATGTGCCCGCCAAAGCGGCCATCGGCCTTCATAGGCAGCTCCAGGTTAACCAGCGCGCCCTCGTGCATGCGCGAGAAAGACGTGCGCTCCCAGGTCTCCGGAGCCAAATCGGCGCAGAAAGAGCCCGGCTTGATGTCGAGAGCCGTCAAGCAAACTCCACTGACCGCAATGCTGTCGCCAGTCTTCAATTCGTTCGTTACGTTTGCGGCAGCAATGGTGATCCGGCGATTCTCGCCGCGCTGTTCGATGCGGGTGACGCGCCCTACTTCTTCCACAATGCCAGTAAACATGAGGACCTCGATAACTGACCAAACATCATAAACCCACTTCGGACACACGGAAGTGAGGTGCCTTACCCTTCGTAGGGATCGCCCAAATACCCTTCGACTGCGAAGTCTTCTCCGAAACGATGCAGTTGGAGATGCCGAACATGCAGTGCTTCGCCCAGTTGGTGTGAGCCTCCGCCCGCAGCGAAAGGGATCGAGCCAGCCCCCAGAATCTTCGGTGCGTAATACAGAAAAACCTTGTCGACTACTCCTGAGGCGAGCGCGGCTCCGTTCACGGCACTTCCACCTTCGATCATCACGCTCGTGATTTCAAGCTGCCCGAGGCGGCGAAGAATCGCCCGAAGATCCGGACGGCCATCCGACCCCGCCGGAACTTCCTCGACACGGACGCCGCGAGCCTCCAGTTCATGTTTTTTGTCTTTCTCCTTGGTGGCAGAAGAACAGAAAACCAGCAAATCATTCTTGCGCATACCATCGCTTGTGAGACCTCGCACCGCACGCGACTCCAGCGGCAGTCGCAGACGCGAATCCAGAATCACGCGCAACAGCGGGCGGCGTCGCGGATTGCCGCTGCGATCAGTAAGCAAAGAATCGTCCGCGAGGATGGTTCCCACACCCACCAGGATGGCGTCGCTCTGGTAACGCTGTTGCTGGACGTGGGCTCGCGCCGCTTCGCCGGTGATCCATCCGCCAGGGGGAGTCCCTGCCACGCGGTTCACCACGGACGCCGGCGGCGGAGCAATCTTGCCATCCAGCGTCATCGCGGACTTCAGCGTTACCAGGGGAATGCCATGGCGAATGTAGCGTGCGAAGGCTTCGTTCAGCCTTCGGGCTTCCGCCTCTAGGCCTCCAACTTCCACAACGATGCCAGCCGCGCGCAACTTCTCAAAACCTCCGCCGCTCACTTTGGGGTTGGGATCGGGCATGGACGCGACCACGCGATGAATCCCGGCGGCGATCATGGCGTCGGTGCACGGGGGTGTCCGTCCCCGGTGCGAGTGTGGCTCGAGATTAATGTAGAGTGTGCCGCCGCGGGCTTTGTCGCCGGCTTGCTCGAGGGCGCGAACCTCGGCGTGCTTGACGCCCTCGTAGGTGTACGCTCCCGTGCCCACGATCTCGCCGCTCCGATCGACAATAACCGCACCGACGTAGGGATTGGGCGAAGCCAATCCGATGCCCTGGCGCGCCAAGTCAAGCGCGCGGTACAGAAATTGCTCGTCACTGGAGTGGTTTGGCATCTCGGAGAGATAAAGGCAAGGGCAAATGCGCCACGGAGGCACGGAGGAAGCTCTAAGGGCTGCTTTCTCCGTGCCTCTGTGTCCCGTAGTGAAAACGACCCTATTCGAACAGAGAATCAACAAATTCTTTCGGGTCGAACGGCAGCAGATCGCCCACCTTCTCGCCCACGCCAACAAATCGCACGGGCAATCCCAATTCACGCGAGATGGCAACCACCACGCCGCCCTTGGCGGTGCCGTCGAGCTTGGTGAGTACAATTCCGGTAACGCCCGCCGACTCCGTGAACAGGCGCGCCTGCTGCAAACCATTCTGCCCGGTCGTCGCATCCATGACGAGCAATGTCTCGTGCGGAGCTCCGGGGATAATGCGCTGGGCAGTGCGCCGCATTTTCTCCAATTCCGACATGAGGCTTGTCTTGGTGTGCAGCCGGCCCGCGGTATCGACAATCACATAGTCTGTCTTCCGGGCCGTGGCCGCCTGCAACGCATCGAACAACACCGCCGCAGGATCGCCGCCGGGCTTGGTTTTGATCACTTCCGTGCCCGTGCGCGCTCCCCAGATTTCCAGCTGATCAATCGCCGCCGCGCGGAAGGTATCCGCTGCACACAACAGGACGCTCCTGCCATTCGACCGGAATACCTGCGACAGCTTGCCGATGGTCGTGGTCTTGCCCGTGCCGTTCACCCCCACCACGAGGATTACTTCCGGCGTGCCGTCTACTTTCTGAACCGGGCGAGTACTTGCGGCATTCAGAATCGCCAGCAATTCCTCTTTTAGCAGGCGTTTCAGCTCCTGCACATCCTTGATCTGTTTGCGATCGGCTTTGTCGCGAAGTTTGCCCAAGACTTCCTGCGTGGTCGTGGTGCCCAGGTCGGCGCCGATCAGTGTGGCTTCAAGATCGTCGAGCGTGTTGCGATCGATTTCCTTGCCAAAGGCGACAACCTCTTCAATACGCTCAGCCAGGTTTTCGCGTGTGCGCGTGACCGCCTGCTTCATGCGCTCGAAAAGCCCAGGCTGCTTTTCTTCGGTGCTGCCGAATAAGGTTTGAATCATGAGGATTCCAAAACTTGATTATAGCGGTCAGGGCAGTCGGACCGCGGTTGGCCGGCAGACGAGGGGCGAAAAGTAGTTAAACGCGGGTTCTCTCGAGGTTGGCAGCTTCGGGAGCGGGCAGCGCCGGGGCAGGCACCGGGGGAACGTCAGCCGCGGCCGCATCTGGGGCTGCCACAGCTCTCTTGATCGAGAGGCGCTGGATGCGAATTTCGCCGCGTCCATAAACGGCTATAAGTGCCGCCACCGTCTCGGGATCAAGCCGTTTGCCGGCAAGGTTCTGGATGATTTTGAAGGCCTCTTCCGGTGTGTGGGCATGCTGGTAAGGACGATTCGTGGTTAATGCATCAAACGTATCGGCTACAGCAATCACCCGCGCCAGCAGCGGAATCTGATCTCCCTGCAGACCGTAAGGATAGCCCCGGCCATCGAGAGCTTCGTGATGAAGTTCAATGCCGGGAAGCATCTCCGCCAACTGGGTTACCGGGCGCAGGATGTTGGCGCCCTTCGTGGTGTGAGTCTTCATCACCTCAAATTCTTCCGCGGTGAGCGCACCCGGCTTCTTGAGGATGCGGTCTTCGATACCGATTTTCCCCACGTCGTGGAGCTGTGCGGAAATCTGCAGCGTTTCCATGAAATCGGTGGGCAGGTTCAGTTCTTTTCCGATCAACAGCGAGTAGCGCGTGACCCGGTCGGAGTGACCCCGAGTATAGGGATCCTTCTCGTCGACCGCGCCGGCCAGCATCTGGATCGAGCCCAGAAACAGAGCGCGGTTCTCTTCCGCCGCCCGCTTCAAATCTTCAACGAAGTGTTCGAGTTCTTGCGACATGGTGTTAAAGGTCTCCGCCAGTTCGCCAATTTCGGTGCGGCTTCGCAAGTGAACCCGCTGCGAAAAATCGCCGCGCGCCAGAGCCCGGCCAGACTGGGTAAGGATTTGCAGCGGATTGGTGATTCTGCGCGCCGCGAAAATGCTTACGCCAATGCTCAGCAGCACAGCCAGCAGCGCCAGCAGGCGCGCCGTGCGTTGCATCTCGGCGACTCCGCGGTAAGCCTCGAACTGCGGCTTCTGCACCACGACGGCCCAATCGAGCGCGGTCACCGGACTGTAGGTGCCGAGCATCTCAACGCTGTTCTTGCCCTCGCGGACAGCGAATTCCTTGGTGGCAGCCAACTGCGCCTTGTTGCCTTCATCCACAAAATTGCGGACGATCTCCAGGTTCTTCATGTCCTGGCCGGTTACATAGTGCGGCGTCCCGGCAGCCACCAGTCGGCCCTGAGCGTCCACAACATAGGGAATCAGACCGCCTCCGCTGACTTCCTGCAGCCGGCGAATGAGGAATTGCAGGTCCACGACCGCCCCCACCATACCGAGAAAACGCCCGTCGTAGCTGACTGGACTGCTTACCAGCACCACCGTCCGCGCTGTCTTGCCGTCTTCTACCCGGAGTGCCTGCCCATTGTAGGCACGGCCATCGCGAGCGGCGTCGTAGGCGTGTTGCAACTCGCGTTGCAGGAAAGCGTCAGGTGCGATGCGCCCAGCCGAGACACCCTTAGCCTCGGAATTGAGCAGAGTCGCATAGGCGAGTTCATCGGAAGAAGAAACAAAGTTTTCCAGCAGAGCGCGCAACTCCGGCGCTTCGATGTTCTTGCTGCCAATATCACCGCCGCTTGCGACTTGAATCGCCGAGGAAAGATTGGCCAGCATCATCCGCAGGGAACGCTCGTGCTGCGAAAGATCGTCAGCCAGCGACCGCGTCACCGTGTTCTGCAGCAGCATTTCATTGGTCTTCAGCCGGTCCCGGTTGATGGCTTCCACTTCGGAAGAGTAGAAATACATGGGCACGATGCTGATCACCAGAAGCACGCCGAGGATTACATAGAGAATCGGGATGCGCGCCGGATTAGGCGCTGCGGAAGACAAGTCGCTCCCTTGGCTTGGTTCGGAAGCGCCGTCGATCGAAGTGGCGGCGAATTTCACGGGTATCTATAGAATCTTAATGTCGAAGGAATGCTCGGAGGTGAAAACCCTGAGATTTGTCGTTACCAAAGTACCAGTCAGAATGCACGTCTGGTGCGGATTTGGCAACAAAACGCAGGCATTCCCTTGCTCGCTGTGACGCTAGCCCCTGAGAGTTTCGCTCTTGCTGCTGCGGCTCATCAATTCCTGAATTGCTTCACGCGGAGGCTTGCCCTGGTGCAGAATGGCGTGCATCTGTTCGGTGATGGGCATCTCGACCCCGCGAGCTCGCGCCAGCCCGACCGCCGCTGTCGTGGTGAAGATTCCTTCCGCGACCATGCCATGCATCCCGGCGAGAATCTCCGGCAGCTTGTATCCGCGGCCAAGTTCGACGCCTACGCTACGATTGCGGGATAAGCCGCCCGTGCAAGTCAGCACCAGATCGCCCAGACCCGCAAGGCCTGCCATGGTCTCGGCTTTGCCGCCACAGGCCACCACCAACCGGGTCATCTCCGCCAACCCCCGCGTAATCAGCGCCGCCACTGAATTGTGTCCCAAGCCGAGGCCCGCGCAAACCCCAGCGGCGATGGCCACGACATTTTTCAGCGCGCCGCCCAGTTCGACACCGACGGGATCATCGTTGGTGTAAAGGCGAAAGCTGGCGTGGCTGAACTCCTTCTGGACGAAGCGCGCAAGTTCTTTATCCTCGGAAGCAATCGTGATCGCCGTCGGGTCTCCCCGCGCCGCTTCCAGCGCGAACGAGGGTCCACTGAGGGCGCCGATCCGCGGCGCTGGAATGCCGTCGCCTTTCATTATCTGCACGATCACTTCAGTCATGCGCAGCAAGGATGTTTCTTCCAGCCCCTTGGTCGCACTCACGATCATGGTGTCCGCGCCCAGGTGCGGCCGCATTCGCTCAAACAGGCGGCGGCAATGTTGCGAAGGCATCACGCTCACCACGATCGCCGCGCCCTGAAGCGCTTCCGCGAGATCGTTGCAGGGCTTCACGCAAGCCGGAATACGCTGCTCGGGAAGAAATTTCTCATTCACCCGGTGAGCGGAGATGGCGTCGCAGACTTCTTTTTCGTGGGCCCACAACCGAACTCTGTGACTATCTTCGCGTCCAAGAACTATTGAAAGCGCCGTACCCCAAGCTCCTGCGCCGATGATTGCGATCTCGCTCATGCCCGATTTACTCCTAAGCGGCTTTCCGTGCCGGCCCAGAGCCGCCGCATGTTGTCACGATGTTTAAGAAGAATAACCAGGGAAGCGAGCGACATAAGAGCGAGTGCCACAGAGGAAAGATAAAACTGACGGATAAGTCCAGCCGCAAAGGGAAAGACTGCAACCGCAGTGATCGACCCTAAGGAAACATAGCGCGAGATAAGCACGACTACGATAAAGAAACCCACTGCGATCAGAATTGCCTTTGGAGCAAGAAGCGCGAACGCACCCAATCCGGTGGCAACTCCCTTGCCGCCGCGAAAGTTCAGCCACACCGGAAACACATGGCCGAGGACAGCGAACAACGCTCCCAGCGCCACTTGTTCGAGGCCCGGAATTGCGACCATGTGGTCAGCCACAACATAGGACAGCACCACCGCTGCGGTTCCTTTTGCCGCATCCAGCAGAAGCGTCAGTCCCCCCAGCACCGGCGATTTGCGGGAGACATTCGTCGCTCCGATATTCCCGCTGCCGCTTTGTCGCACGTCTTCACCGCGAAAGATCCTCACCAGCAGATAACCGAAGGGAATCGATCCCAACAGGTAACTTAGGACGGCGATAATGAGGAGCGTCCGCAATGTGTGTCAGTTTCCGGCTGGCCGCAAAGCAAATCCCGCCAGCTTGGTGTATTTCGAGCCGCTCGGCGAGAGCTGGCTCCGGTAAAGAAAAAACTCGCGGGACGTCATCGTACCAAACTCCAGCGTGGACGGGGCCGCCAGCCTCTCCCGCAACTGCTGAAAGCTGCGATTCGGATTATCGCCCTTCCCTCGCGGTGAGCGCGCGCCCCGCGCCAGAGTAAGATGTGGATTGAACGCGTGCTCTTCCTTTGGGATATCGAGCCGTGCCAGAGTCTCGTCCACTGTTGCGGCCAGAGAACCCAATTTCGGGCCGCCATCAATTCCCACCCAGAACACTCGAGGCGCCCGCGCGCCCGGAAAGAATCCATAGCCGCGAAAACTCATTTCGAACGAACCTGTCTCAATTGTTTCCAGCGCGCGTTTGATTTTCTCAACCTCGTCCTCAGATTTCTCTCCGATGAACTTCAGAGTGACGTGCAGCGATTCGGGCCGCGTCCAGCGCGTGTCCGGGGCAAACCCCCGCACGCCGTCGAGGAATCTGGCAATTCGGCTGCGAATCACATCGTCGATATCGAGAGCAACGAATACTCGCATTTGGCAGTTAGCAATTAGCATTTAATATTTGGCTAGCTTGGGTTCCGGCAGGAACGGCCCGCGAACTGCTAATGGCTAATTGCCAATTGCTCCTTCACATCAACTTCCTTCGCACCATATCCAGCGCCAGCGTCGTCGCGAACCAGCGAATACGTTTGCGATCGCCAGGAAAGTTACGCTCGATCACTTCCGTCCCGCTATCGCTGGCCAGAGCATGGAACACCAGTCCCACAGGCTTCTCCGGAGTTCCTCCGGTTGGCCCGGCCACCCCCGTGATGCCAATCCCGAGCGTCGCCTCGCACCGGTAGCGGATGCCTTCCGCCAGCGCAGCCGCCACTTCGCGGCTCACTGCTCCATGCCGCTCGATCATGTCGGCGGGCACTCCCGCCAGTTCAGTCTTGATTGCATTCGAATAGACGATCGCCCCGCCTGAAAAGTAGCGCGAACTGCCGCTGACCGACGTAATCCTCTCACCCAACAAACCGCCGGTGCACGATTCCGCCACGGCCAGCGTTGCGTTGCGCATTTGCAGCCAGTACCCCACAATTTGCTCGAGTGATTCGCCGTTTCTCGAGAACACGGCATCATCCAGCTCTTCTTCGACCGCGTCCGCCACTTCATCCACTCGCGCCTGTGCCGTTTCCATGGTCTCGGCGCGCGACTTGAAGTGCAGCTGAATCTCCCCCGCTCCTGCCAAGATCGTAGTCTGTACATCGCTAAATCGCTTGTAAATGGGTGCCACGCGCGCATCCACAAGAGATTCGCCGAGCATCGCCACTTTCAATACGCGAGTCGCAATAAAAGCCGGTGGCAACTTTGCCCGTAGCCGCTCGCGGCACTCCGCCTCGAACAGAGCCTTCAGTTCATGCGGAGGTCCGGGCAGCAAGATGACGATGCGCTCGCGCCCATCAAACTTGCCGCTTAACCACTGTCCCGGCGCAGTCCCATTGGGATTAGGAAGCACGGTCGCCCCCTCGAGAACGTCCGACTGTTTGGCATTATTAGGGGACATTTTCCAGCCCCGCGCCGCGAAACGCCGCTCGATGCCGGCAAGCACTTCTTCGTCGCGTTTCAAGGAAACGCCTAACGCTTCGGCCACTGCTTCGCGAGTAAGATCATCCTCCGTGGGGCCGAGACCGCCGCTGAAAATCACGATCTCCGACCGAAACAGCGCGTGCTGCGCCGCCTCAACCAGGCGCCTGAGATCATCACCTACCACACTCTTGAAAATCACTTCCACGCCCAGCTGGTTGATCTGCTCGGTGAGATAAAGAGAATTGGTATCGGTGCGGAAGGGAGTCAGCAACTCAGAGCCGACCGCGATGATCTCGGCGTTCACGGGTAGAGTGTAAATGATGAAGGCAGTTCTCAGTACCCAGTACCCAGTACCCAGCAATGCGGATCAGTCTCTTGGGCAACTGGGTACTGGGTACTGTTTTAACTACTCCGGCAGCAACGGCAGTCCCGGAATGTTCCACGAGAGATGGTGCACGGCGTCCGTGGTTGCAAGAATCGCGCTGCGTCCGGGCGCGAAGGCCAATCCGACCAGTCCATGGCCGGCTACCTCCAGGCTGGCATTGCCGTCGGGCGTGATCTTTACGATGCCGCGCCTGCCAGAGAGCGATGCCGCCACATACAGATCGCCCGTCGCGTCAAAAGCCAGTCCCTGCGGGCGTCCCAGGCCGCGGTAAAATGTGTGCACGGTCCCCTGCGGATCAATTCGATTCACGCAATCAAAACTCGACGTCGTAGGCCCGGTCACAAACAGGTCGCCCTGGGGACCGAATGCAAGGTGATACGCCGAAACGCTCGGCTCCAGCGTGGCGAACACGAACACCTGCTGGTCACGGCCAATCTTGAAGATGGTCCCGCTCCGGTCGCCCACGTAGAGATTCTGGTTGCGATCAAAAGCAATCCCCGTGGCGACTCCCATCCCTTCCGCATATGTGGACATGCTTCCGTTTGGCGCCACGCGATAGACGGCGCCGTCATGGCGCGACGAAACATACATCTGTCCCTGGCGGTCGAAAGCGATTGAGGTTGCGTTCATCATCTCCGCGACAAACGGTTTCACGGCGTAGTTGGTATCAATCTTGAAGATCGCGACGGAAACCTTTTGTCCCCGTGAACCGGAGAAGGTCACGTAAATGTTGCCCTGAGCATCGAGCGCCGGATTGGTCACGGGATGCAGGCTCTCGGCGATGGGAACCGCGACCTTCACCGTGTGTGCGTTGCTGACGTGCCCATCGGCGGCCACCACCACCGGTCCCGAAGTCGCTCCCTCGGGAACGCGGGCCACGAGAAACGAATCCGAACTGATCACGACCCCACCCTCGACCTCTCCAAACCGCACCTGCGGGCGCTGGTACGGCTGCGATCGCAATCCCGAACCGGCGATGCGGACTTCACCTCCCGCCAGCGCCAGCAGGGGCGATACGGACTCAATATGCGGTCCGCCATTCACATTTTTCTTGCCCAGGATGCGATCGGAAAATCCCATGAGGAGAGTACTCGTACTACGTTTCAAGACACTATATTAGAAGACCAAAGTGCAACAAGAGATGCATTGTTCCTAATGCGTAGATACCCGCTGCCACGTCGTCCAGCACGATCCCCGCACCCTCAGGAATCGCCTCCAATTGTCGCACCGGCGGCGGCTTGACAATGTCGAAGGCTCGAAAAAGTATAAAGCCAGCTAGGAAGGATTTCCATGCGAGTGGCACCGCGATCAGCGCGACAAGTTGACCCGCGACCTCATCAATCACCACAAACTGAGGATCTTTCATCCCGGAACCCCGCGCGACCTGCGTAGCCGCGGGAATACCGATCAAAGTGACCAGCACCGCCAGTGCGATTGCGGTTGGAGTGCGAAAAGACGGCGCAAGCGTGTGGCTTAACGCCGCCCACAACACAACGGTAGCTGCCGATCCCCAGGTCCCCGGCCCCGGACGCAGCCGGCCGATGCCGAAAAACGTGGCAACCAGCATCGCCCAGAGCGCCGTTCTCTGAATTTTGGGAGATTCCATAATCACGCGCCGAGAGCAGGTGTAGCGCCGCCGTCCTCGGCGGCTGTCGCGCGGACGTCGCCGGGT
>Ga0307478_10003166_pt1 | contig 12368 bp, 11 predicted proteins | sample atmos_gasesECM4C_2_FD_203713 | JGI IMG/M metagenome (GOLD analysis project Ga0307478, IMG submission 203713) | Hardwood forest soil microbial communities from Morgan-Monroe State Forest, Indiana, United States - atmos_gasesECM4C_05 | ecosystem: Environmental > Terrestrial > Soil > Temperate...
AGCGGTCTACTCCGCCGGGTGGGACCTGTTCATGGAAAAACCCCTGACTGGCTGGGGCGTCAATCAAATGCCTTCCGAGTTGGCCCGACACGTCAGCGGCTACAAAGAGAAAGAATTATATCCGCACAACACCTACCTGGAACTGCTGGTCGAGCATGGGATGGTGGGGTTGGCGCTGTATGCATGGCTGATGTGGGAGATTTTTCGGCTGGGACGACGCCCGGTTCCGCAAGCCGAAAGCAACAACTTTCTAAATCAGCAATTCCATTCCATGTGGCCCGTGCTGCTCGGCGTTTACTGGGTAAATGCCGCGGTCGTGGTGATGAATTACCAGTTCGTGAACGGGCTCTTGTTCACCATGGCAGGAATGCTGGCAGCACAGCGTCGGCGCTGCGTCTGCAATACGGTGCGGTAAATCTGGCTTTCAATTCCCGCCGCTGTCTGACTTCGTGCTAACGATCGCTTATCTCGCCAACCAATTTCCCGTAGGCGTAGAGCCCTATGTGGGTGAGGAAATCCAGGAACTGCGAAAAAGGGGAGTCCAGGTCATTGCGAGCAGTGTGCGGCGAGCGCCCAAAGACCTGGACCGGCCGGGAGGTGTAGATGCTGCGGGAGAGATTCTCTGCCTGCAACCACTCCAAGTGCTGAAGCTTCTGCGAGCCCTCGGATTGATCGTGTGGCGCTGGAATCGCATTGCCGGCCTGTTGACGCATGCGCTCCTGGGCGGGAAGGAATCGCCCAAACGCCGAGCAAAAGCGCTGCTGCACACTTACCTGGGTGCTTACTACGCCGTGCTGTTAAGAGGGCATCGAGTGGATCACATCCATGTGCATCACGGCTACTTCGGTTCGTGGATTGCAATGGTGGCCGCCCGGTTGTTGGGAGCGGATTTCAGCTTGACTCTGCACGGATCGGACCTGTTGCTCGACGGCGCTTACCTTGACGTCAAACTGGAGAGTTGCCGATTCTGCGTAACGATTTCCGAGTACAACCGCCGCCATATTCTTCATCGCTTCCCTGATGTCGATCCGGGAAAAATCCTTGTCTCCCGGCTGGGCGTCGACGTCCCCGTGCGTGCCGAATTTCCGCGGCAGCAGGCTGTTCGTGGTACACGCCGAACCCTCACCCTGCTGGCGGTGGGCCGCCTGCATGCGGTGAAAGATCACGCATTCCTGGTTTGCGCCTGTGCCCGATTGCGCGACCGCGGACTTGAATTTGATTGTGCGATTGCGGGCGAAGGGCCGGAGCGGCAACGTCTCGAATTACTGGTCCGGCAGAACCGTCTGGAAGACCATGTCCACCTGCTGGGGCATGTGGCAAGGCAATCGATGGATGCTCTTTACCGGCGTGCCGATGTGGTGGCGCTTACTAGCCGCAGCGAAGGCATTCCACTCGTCCTCATGGAGGCGATGGCGCGTTGCAAGATCGTGCTCGCGCCCGCCATTACAGGTATTCCTGAGCTTGTGGTCCCCGGAAAAACGGGTTTCCTCTATGCTCCCGGGGCATTAAAGGATTTTGTGGCGAGGATTCTCTTTCTTGACGAGTGGATTCGCAGAGAGGATCCGAATGCGGTGAGCCGCCTGGATTGGATTCGACACGCAGCCCGAGTGCAAGTTCTTCACAACTTTAGCCGCAGGAAAAACCTAGCGCACTTTGGCAACCAGTTCGTGCAACTAACCGCAGCTCAAGATTGGAGCCCTGTCCATGAGGATCTTGTTTTGCAACAAGTATAACTATCCCTTCAGCGGAACCGAGGTTTACCTGTTCGAGGCCATGGAACTGATGAGGTCCAAGAGCCACGAGGTGGCGTTATTTTCCATGACCGACCCACGCGGGCAGCCCACTCCGTATGATCGCCATTTCATGCCGCAGACCGATTTCAAGAAGCCGAGCGGATGGCTTCACAAGATGAGACTGTCGGCACGAATGGTTTATTCATACGAGGCCCGGCGCCGGATTCGGGCGATGATCGCCAAATTCCGGCCAGACGTGGCCCATGTCCGCAACATTTATCACCATCTGTCACCGTCGATCTTGTGGGAACTGAGGGCGCAGAAAGTTCCCGTCGTTTATCACCTGAACGATTTCAAAGTGCTGTGTCCCAGCTACAACCTGGTGTCGCACGGAGAAGCGTGCGAGGCCTGCAAGGGCGGCGAATTCTGGCATGCTCTGAAGGAGAATTGTTATCCTGGATGGACTGCGCCAATGATGTTAGTGGCCGAGGCGTACGTCCACAAATGGCTGGGCACTTACCGGAAATGTGTGGATTGCTTTGTTGCGCCCAGCCATTTTGTGCGCGACAAATTTGTGGAGCACGGCTGGGATCCTGCCCAGTTCGAAGTCCTTCCCCATTTCCAAAGCGTTAAACCTCTTACCACGCTGCGAGGACAGAACGCTCCACTTCTTTATTTCGGGCGGTTGTCCGCGGAAAAAGGCGTAGCGGACTTGCTGCACGCCATGCAACGCTTGCCACGTCTACGACTGGTAGTTGCAGGGGACGGACCGGAGCGGACGCAATTGCAGCGACTAGCCGTCGAACTCGGATTGCGCAATGTGGAATTCGCCGGTCACATACGGGGAGCGGAACTGGACCGGGCGATTGTCGAATCTCGCTTTACGGTGTTGCCCTCCCATGCTTACGAAACTCTGGGCAAGACAATTCTTGAATCCTACGCACAAGCTCGCGCCGTAGTGGCCACCGACTTAGGTTCGCGGCGAGAACTGGTGCAAGAAGGCAAGACCGGACTCCTTTACGAGTCCGGGAATGTAGAACAACTTACATCGGCCATCGAGTTTCTCAGCTCGCAACCTGAACTCGCGGACAGAATGGGCCGAGCGGGTCAGCAGCAAGTACGGCGCAGCAACACACCGGAAGCGCACTACGATGCATTGATCGGCCTGTACCAACGCCTGATTGATGAGAAGCGTCCAGCTGCAACTCAAAGAGAATTCGACCGCCCAGGGACTGCGATCGAGATAAGCCCTGCGATGTTTCAGAAACGAACGCTGCGGGTCGCATTCATTGGTGGGCGTGGCGTGCTTTCAAAGTACAGCGGCATCGAAACTTATTACGAGGAGGTGGGGAAACGGCTGGTTGGGATGGGCCACCATGTCACCGTCTATTGCCGCACTTACTTCACACCGCCGGGGAAGGAACACAACGGCATGCAGATCCTCCGGCTGCCAACGATTCGGTCCAAGCATCTGGAAACGTTGGTACACACGTTTCTTAGCACGCTGCACGTTCTTACGCAGCCTTGTGACGTCGTTCATTACCATGCCCTGGGGCCGGCGTTATTTTCGTTCATTCCGCGCCTCGCGGGAAAGAAAACCGTGGTCACCGTACAGGGTCTGGATTGGCAGCGGCAGAAATGGGGACGCATAGCGTCGGCAGTTCTGTGGCTTGGGGAACGCGCCGCAGTCCGTTTGCCCACCCGCACAATGGTGGTCTCCCAGGAATTACAGGACCACTACATGGCGGACTACGGAGTAAAGACGGCTTACGTGCCGAATGGCGGTATGTTGCGCGACCGACTTCTGCCTAACAAAATTCTCGAGTGGGGACTTGAGCCGGAAGGATACATTCTTTTCCTGGGACGATTTTCACCGGAAAAGGGCTGCCACTTTCTAGTCGAGGCATACGAACAATTGAACACCGAGGTTAAGCTCGTCATGGCTGGCGCGTCGAGTTATTGCGACGATTACTCGCGCCAGTTGCGGACACATGCCAGCGATCGGATCAAAATACTGGATTGGGTTTCAGGCGAGGCGCTGGACGAGTTGCTGACCAATGCCATGATGTTCGTTTTGCCTTCCGATCTGGAAGGTTTGTCTTTGGCGTTGCTGGATGCGATGGGCGCCGGACTCTGCGTTCTGAGCAGCGACGTTGCGGCAAATCGTGAGGCCGTCGCCGACGCAGGATTCACCTTTCGGCGCGGGGACGTCGCAGATTTGGCGGACCGCCTGCGGTTCCTGATTGCGAATCAAAGTGTGCGGGAGGCTGCGGGACTAGCCGCCAAGCTACGCGTCCGCGAACATTATCAATGGCCTGGGATCGCCGGCAAGATCGAGGAGGAATATCTCAAAACCATGGGCGCGGAGTTGCATCGTCCTTCCCCCAAAAAACCGAGTGGGCATGTGGGGGCGCAAGCATCGCCTGCACAACGGAAGGCAGGTTAAAGAAACAGGCGCGGATCCGCCCGAGACGGCGGCAATCCAATTAAAATCGGAATGCAACACAGAGGACGGGAATCCCGTCCTTTTTTGTTTACAATTGGAAGTTCGTTTCAGGTTTGGCGCGGATGGTGCGATAAGCCTTCGCTAGCCTGGAACTCAGTGAACTCCTGATTCATGGAAAACGCGATTCTGGTCACGGGAGGAGCGGGATTTATCGGATCCAATTTCATCCTGCAACGGATGGAACAGGATCCAGTTGCTCTCGTGAATCTGGACAAACTCACCTATGCGGGAAATCTGCGCAACCTGGAAGCGATCGCAAACGAGCGGCGCTACGAATTTGTGCACGGGGACATCGCGGACCGGGACCTGGTGCGAAGTTTGTTGGACCGTCGTAAGCCGCGGGCGATCGTGCATTTTGCCGCTGAGAGCCACGTCGATCGCTCCATTCGCGGCCCCGAAGATTTCATCTGCACGAACGTTGACGGGACCTTCGCGCTGTTGGAGGAGGTGCGTGCGTATTGGGGAAACTTGAGTGATCATGAGAGAACGAGCTTCCGCCTTCTTCACGTCTCCACGGACGAGGTTTTTGGGTCGCTGGGGCCGCGGGATCCCGCATTTTCTGAGACTACGGCTTACGCGCCAAATAGTCCGTACGCCGCGTCTAAGGCGGCCTCAGACCATCTGGTACGCGCCTACCACCACACTTATGGGTTACCGGTTCTAACCACGAATTGCTCGAATAACTACGGACGATTTCAGTTTCCCGAAAAATTGATTCCGCTGATGATTCTGAACGCGCGCAATGCCAAACCCCTCCCCGTTTATGGTGACGGTCAGAACGTTCGTGATTGGCTTTATGTGGAGGATCACTGCGAAGCGATCGCGCTTGTTCTCGCGCGAGGAAGAGTCGGAGAAACATACAACATCGGTGGCTGGAACGAGAAGCGCAACATCGAGATCGTCGAAACAGTCTGCGACATCGTCGATGAAGTGGCAGGTCATGGCGCATCTTCGCGCCGTGATCTGATTACATTCGTGAAAGACCGTCCCGGACACGACCGCCGTTACGCCATGGACGCGAGGAAGATCGAGCGCGAACTAGGCTGGCGTCCTCGCGAAACATTTGAGAGTGGGATACGCAAAACTGTGCGCTGGTATCTTGAAAATGAGGAGTGGGTTCGCGACGTAACCAGCGGCAGTTACCGGCAATGGATTGAGACGCACTACTCTTCGTGAATTTATAACCTCGGCAGCAATTGCTTATGACACAAGCTTCGAACAAGACTGTGTACAAGGGGATCATTCTGGCAGGGGGTTCGGGAACCCGCCTGTATCCCTCGACTCAGGCGATGGGGAAAAGCCTGCTTCCGGTTTACAACAAACCGATGATCTACTACCCGCTGTGCACGCTGATGCTGGCGGGAATTCGCGACATTCTTCTTATTACGACACCGGAGGATCTCCATAAATTTCAAACGTTGTTAGGCGACGGAACGCAATTTGGTATCGAGTTGCAATATAAGGTGCAGCCCAAGCCGGAGGGAATCGCACAAGCGTTTTTGGTGGGTGAAACATTTCTTGGAGATAGCGCGTGCGCCCTGGTGCTGGGCGACAATATTTTCTATGGTCATGATCTGGCCAAGGACTTGCGCGGAGCCGCGACCAAGGTCCGGGGGGCGCGCGTATTTGCCTATCCCGTACACGATCCCGAGCGCTACGGAGTTGTGGAATTCGACGCCGCCGGTCGGGCCCTCAGCATCGAAGAAAAGCCCAAACAGCCGAAATCGCGTTATGCGGTGACAGGACTTTATTTTTACGACAACCAGGTCATATCAATCGCGAGGGCGTTAAAACCCAGTCCGCGAGGAGAATTGGAGATTACCGATGTCAACAAGACCTATTTGAAGCAGGGCCAACTCGAGGTCGTGGTCATGGGACGTGGCATGGCCTGGCTCGATACGGGCACGCATGAGTCGCTGATGGATGCATCGCTCTATATTCAAGCTATCGAAAAAAGGCAGGGGCTAATGGTGGCTTGTCCCGAAGAGATCGCGCTTCGCTCCGGTTACATCACAGCAGAGCAGGTCGAGAAAATGAGCGATTCGATGAAAAATAATAGTTACGGCGCTTACTTGCTGCAACTCTTGCGAGAGAAGGTATTCTGATGCATGCAGTTCAAACAATTCTCCCTGCGATGAATGTGATCAAGAAAATCTCGACTTCGCTGCCTGGCGTATTCATTCTTGAGCCGCGAGTATTCGGGGACGAGCGTGGGTTTTTCTTTGAGAGCTACAATCGGCAGCGCATGGCGGAGGTCGGAATTGTTGAAACGTTTGTACAGGACAACCATTCCTGTTCCTCCCACAATGTTCTGCGCGGTTTGCATTATCAGGTGAAGCATCCGCAGGGAAAACTTGTGCGCGTTGTCGAAGGAGAAATTCTTGACGTCGCTGTGGACCTGCGCCGGAGTTCTCCGACGTTTGGCGGCTCGGAAGCGGTCCGCTTATCAGGCGATAACAAGCGCATGTTGTGGATCCCCGTCGGTCTCGCGCACGGATTCCGAGTGCTCTCGGACAAAGCTCAGGTGCTCTACAAGGCTACAGATTTTTACGCACCTGAACACGAACGCACGCTTGCCTGGAACGACCCCGATCTCAACATCAACTGGGAACTGGATGGCGAACCGACAGTATCAGCCAAGGATCGGCAGGGCGTGGCATTCCGCAACGCCGATAATTACGAATAGATTCCAATGCGAGTCACAATTTTTGGCGCCTCCGGCCTGCTGGGCAAGGCTCTCATGCGCGATTGGCGGGGAGATTCTGTGGCCGGCCTCAGCTCGCGCGATGCGGATATCCGCGATGCGAAACGGGTGCAGGCGGTCGTTCAACAGCAAAGCCCCGACTGGATCGTACTGGCCGCGGCATACACAGATGTAGACGGATGCGAAAGCGATCCAGACCTGGCTTTTGCGGTGAACCGTGATGGCGCTGTAAATGTCGCGAAGGCGGCCACGTTGGCCGGGGCGCGGCTGTTGTTCCTCAGTTCCGATTACGTTTTCGACGGAAAGAAGACAGCACCGTATGAGACCGGCGACGCACGGAATCCGCAGAGCGTTTATGGACGGAGCAAGGCGGAAGCCGAGATCAAGTTGCAAGACTTGCTGCCCAACTGCTGCATCGTCAGAACCTCGTGGCTGTTTGGCATCGGCGGAAAATGTTTCCCCGACACTATTTTAAAGCTGGCTGCCAGCCGCCCCTCACTTGATGTGGTGAACGATCAGCGCGGTTGTCCGACTTACGCGCAGGATCTGACGCAGGCAATCACCCAGTTGTGCCGGAAGAACGCGGAGGGAATTGTGCACGCAACCAACGCCGGCAACTGCACGTGGTTTGAGTTTGCCGAAGAAATTGTTCGCGGAGCCGGATGCAACGCCACAGTGCGGCCGGTCAGCAGTCAGCAGATGGCTCGGCCCGCGCCTCGACCCGCGTATTCCGTTCTGTCGCTGGCTCGTCTGCAAGCTTTCGGAATTACCATGCCTTCCTGGAGCGACGCACTGCATCGCTACCTGGAGGAACGGCTGAGTTGAATATCAGGCAATTGCTTCGTCTCTGATCGTCCTGCTACGATTGCGAAGTCCCGTCCGGCGATCTCGTGAAACTAATCCAAAATTATATCGACGGTCGATTCGTGTCTGGCCAGAGCGAGTTTCCAGACACAAATCCGGCCGACGGGACGGTAATCGCACAGGTCACCGAGGCTGACGAGGCGCAAGTGAACGAGGCTGTGCGCGCGGCTCGGCGGGCCGTGCGTGGAGAATGGGCGCGGCTCGGAATTCGCGAACGCGCATCCCGCTTGCACCGGGTCGCAGACGCGATTGAGCAGCGGTTCGACTGCTTCGTTCAAGCTGAAGTGGCGGACACGGGCAAGCCCGTCTCTCTAGCTTCGAGGCTTGACGTTCCTCGCGCGGCGGCAAATTTTCGAGTCTTTGCCGACATGGTGAAAATGTCCGGGCTGGAATCTTTTCAGACGGAAACTCCTGATGGGACGAACGCTCTGAATTACGCCGTGCGCAAGCCGCTGGGCGTGGTCGGCGTTATCACACCATGGAATTTGCCGCTGCTCTTGCTTACCTGGAAAGTTGCGCCCGCGCTGGCGTGCGGGAACGCAGTGGTGGTTAAGCCTTCAGAAGAAACACCAGCCACGGCTACGCTACTTGCCGAAGCGATGCAGGACGCGGGCATTCCCAATGGCGTCTATAACGTGGTGCATGGATTCGGGCCGGGATCCGCAGGAGAGTTTTTGACGCGGCATGCCGAGGTTGATGCCATCACTTTCACGGGCGAATCGAAGACCGGAGCAGCCATCATGAAGTCGGTGTCGCCGACGGTGAAACCAGTCTCGTTTGAACTTGGAGGGAAGAACGCGGCAATCGTATTCGCCGATTGCAACTTCGAAGAGGCTGTCAGCGGTCTGTCCGATGCCGTGTTTCTTAATACAGGGCAAGTCTGTTTATGTGCCGAGCGCGTATATGTGGAACGCAAAATCTTCAGTTCCTTCGTGGAGGCGCTGAAACGGAAAGCGAAGAGCCTGCATCCAGGCTGGCCGAACGACGACAAGACTGATCTGGGCCCGCTGATCTCGGCGCAACATCGGGAGAAGGTTCTCTCCTACTTCAAATTAGCCAGCGCAGAAGGCGCGACCCTCGTAACCGGCGGAGGAGTTCCAAAGTTCAGCGACAATCGCGATCAAGGCTTCTATGTGCAACCAACGATCTATACTGGTTTGCGGGAATCGGCGCGGTGCGTGAAGGAAGAAATCTTTGGCCCGGTATGCCACATCGCGCCGTTTGATTCAGAAGAGGAAGCCGTCGCCATGGCCAATGACACAAAGTACGGACTCGCAGCGTCGATCTGGACCAGCAACTTGAAGCGGGGACATCGCGTGGCGCAGCAGATGAACGTGGGCATTACATGGGTGAATTGCTGGTTTCTGCGTGATCTGCGGACGCCTTTTGGGGGAATGGGACTTTCTGGCATCGGCCGCGAAGGCGGAATGCATTCCTTGAATTTTTATTCCGAGCTGAACAATATCTGCATTCGGCTGTGAATGTTTTGCGGCGGCAAGAAGAGCAGATCAATTAAGAAACGACGATCAGAACAAAATGTCAGAGACCGGCAGCAAAGTTGTTGACGGAAAAGCGGCTCCGCGGGGAAAGTATCCGCATGTAAAACGGGCGGGAGATTTTCTGTTCGTGTCGGGAACCAGTGCGCGCCGCTCCGATAACACTATTGCAGGGGCGGAGGTCGATCCTTTAGGCACAACACGTCTGGACGTCCGCGTGCAAACGCGCTCGGTAATTGCGAACATTCGCGACATCCTGCAGGCTGCCGGAGCAGAGCTGCACGATGTAGTCGAGATTTCGACTTACCTGGTGAATATGAACGATTTCGCCGGGTACAACGAGGTGTACGGTGAATTCTTTGGATACGATGGCCCTGCGCGAACAACGGTGGCTGTGCATCAGTTGCCGCATCCGCACTTGCTGATTGAGATTAGAGCTACAGCGTACAAGCCGCTGAAATAGGAGGCGCGATGGCATCCATCAAGAACCTGAAGGCTTTCAACTTTCAGGCATGGATCGAAGAGAACAGGGAGAAACTCAAGCCCCCCGTAGGCAATGCACAGGTCTGGGAAGATGGAGAGATGATGGTAACCGTTGTGGGCGGCCCCAACCAGCGGCGCGATTACCACGACGATCCAACGGAAGAATTCTTTTATCAATTAAAGGGCAACATCTCTCTTCGCATTATGGAGACGCCGGGGAAGCCTCCGTTGGAGATCCCGATCAAACAAGGCGAAATTTTTCTTCTGCCGAAGCATATGCGACATTCGCCGCAGCGTCCGGCTGAGACCATCGGGGTTGTGGTTGAAGTGCCGCGCCCGGAGGGCTCTCTCGACGCCTTCGAATGGTTCTGCCCCAACTGCCATCAGTTGATCTACCGCGCCGAAGTTAAGCTCAAGAGTATTGTCAAAGACCTGCCACCTCTGTTTGAGCAGTTTTACAGCAACGAGAGCAGACGCAAGTGTAAGCATTGCGGCACAGTGCATCCGGGCAAGTAGCATGCAAGCCATCGACATTCATAATCATTTCTTTCCCCGGTCCTGGCCGGATCTGGCTGCACGCTATGGCACGCCGAATTGGCCGTGGATCAGGCACACCGAAGTTGGGAAAGCCGACATCATGGTGGGCGATCGTTTCTTCCGGCATATCTATTCGGCGTGTTGGGACGCGGAAGTTCGCCTTCAGGAAATGGATCGTGACGGCGTTGACTTGCAGGTCATGTCTGCTACGCCGGTATTGTTCGCGTATGAGCGTCCGGTGGAACACGCCTTAGATTGCGCGCGACTGTTCAATGATGCGGCTCTCGAGCTCTGCAGTCAGGGAAAAGGAAGATTGAAGTCACTCTGCCAGGTGCCGCTGCAAGACACTGCCGCGGCTTGCAAAGAACTGACCCGCTGCATGCGTTCCGGACACCTGGGCGTACAGATCGGTAATCACGTGGGAACTAAGAACCTCGACGATGCCGGCATTGTCACTTTCTTGCACCATTGCGCGAGTGAAGGTGCGGCCGTGCTCGTGCATCCCTGGGAAATGTTCGGCCAGGAGCGGATGCCGAAATACATGATGCCGTGGACGGTCGGGATGCCGGCGGAAACACAACTATCCATAGTATCGATGATTTTGAGTGGGGCGTTCGATCAACTCCCGAACACGCTCCGAATTTGCTTCGCGCACGGTGGAGGAAGTTTCGCATTTTTGCTGGGGCGTCTGGAAAATGCCTGGCGCCATCACCCGGTCGCGCACGGTGACTGTCAACATCCTCCCAGCCACTATCTCAATCGTTTCTCTGTCGACTCCGCGGTGTTCGATCAAGCTACCTTGCAGTTCCTGGTGGCCACGATGGGAACTAATCATGTGATGCTGGGCTCGGACTATCCTTTTCCGTTGGGCGAAGAGCGCGTTGGCTCACTCATCCGGCAAAGCAATCTGCCGCACGATGCAAAGGCCAAACTTCTCAGCGGGAATGCAATGCGTTTCCTGGCATTGCCAGCGGAATCCGCGGCGCAGAGCGACCAGATTTCTTCTGCAGCCGTCGATTCAGACGCACCCTCGCCGGGGCGCAGGCAACTCACCTATAGCTCGTATTTGAAAGTTCCCGAATTGCTGGAGCTACAGCATCCGCAGTCTTTGCCTCCGCACCATGATGAGATGCTCTTCATCCTTGTGCATCAGACTTACGAGCTGTGGTTCAAGGAACTGCTGCATGATCTGGATGCCGTGGTCGCGAATTTGCGAAGGGCCGGCCAGGCTCCACAATCTCGGGACGAGGTTTACGAGGCAGCTCGGCTGCTGAGGCGCTGCACGGAGATCACGCGGGTGCTGGTCGAGCAGTTCACCATTCTGGAAACCATGCTGCCCACGCACTTTCTGGCATTTCGTGGCCTGCTGGAGCCAGCCAGCGGGTTTCAGTCTGAGCAGTTTCGAGAAATCGAATTTCTATGCGGATTGAAGGACGAAAAGATGCTGCGCTACCACCATCCCACGCCGGAGGCGTACGCAAGCCTGAAGCGCCGTTTGGAAGAACCTTCGCTGCGTGATGTATTCTTCGGTGCTTTGCAGGCGATGGGGAAACTGGCTCCGGCCAGCGACACCGAGAGCGAGAGAGACCGCTTCGAAGCCCGTGCCCGCGCAGTACATGCGTTGTACAAGGATGAGCATCATCATCGGGACTGGATCGATGTGTGCGAGCGGTTGACGGAGTTTGACGAACTGGTGGTGAGTTGGCGCCTGCGGCACATCCAACTGGTTGAGCGGATTATCGGCATCCGTATGGGCACTGGAGGAAGCGCGGGGGCGTCCTACTTGAAGCTGACTCTTGATAAGAAATTCTTTCCCGAATTATGGGAAGCAAGGACACTGCTGACTGAATAGAGCGGACCTCCCCACGCTCTGTTCGCGACAGTTGCTTTTCGCATTTCGCTCTTCGAATCTCGTATGTACCCCGCACCTGACAAGCTCACACTGATCGGCGCAGGATTGAACGGCCCTTTACTTGCGATTCTTCTTAGGCAGCGGGGATTCGCGGTCGAGATCTATGAGCGGCGTCCCGATATGCGGGAAGTTC
>Ga0307478_10003167_pt1 | contig 12364 bp, 10 predicted proteins | sample atmos_gasesECM4C_2_FD_203713 | JGI IMG/M metagenome (GOLD analysis project Ga0307478, IMG submission 203713) | Hardwood forest soil microbial communities from Morgan-Monroe State Forest, Indiana, United States - atmos_gasesECM4C_05 | ecosystem: Environmental > Terrestrial > Soil > Temperate...
GCTCATGGGCACGGAGGTAGTGGCGGTGGTAAGACCGGTAATGGCATAAGCGACGCCGACCCCGATGGCGCCGCCGATGGCCGCCATAACGCAAGCTTCGATGAGGAATTGCAGGAGAATGTCGCTGCGGCGCGCGCCGAGGGCCTTTCGAACGCCAATTTCGCGGGTGCGTTCGGTGACCGTGGCGAGCATGACGTTCATGATGACGACCCCGCCGATAACGAGGAAAACGGAGACGACGCCGACCATGGCCGTAGCGATCACGCCAGTGAGATTTCTCCAGAGGTCCATGAGCGTGGCGGAATCGAAAATGCCAAAGTTATCTTTTTCATTGGGAGAAAGGTGGCGACGAGCACGGATGAGGACGCGGGCTTCTTCTTGCGTGCGTTGCATCCAGTCTGGGCCGCGCGCCTGAATGTTGACCCAAATGGTGTCCTGCGATCCATAGATTTTGAGGTAGGTCTGGATGGGAATGTAGACGAAGTTATCCTGCGACTGGCCAAAAACCGTGCCAATGGCCTTGGCGATGCCGACGATCTGAAAGGGACGACCATCGACGAGGATTTCGCGACCGATGGGGTCGACGTTAGGAAAAAGCTTAGTAGCAAGGTCGTTGCCGATGAGGGTGACAAGGGCGCGGCTCTGATCGTCGCCATCGGAAATATAACGACCGTCGCGGGGAGTGACGGGGTCCATCTCGCCCATGTTGGCGGTGACCCCGCGGATGTTGGTGTCGTTGATGCCTTGGGAGCCGACGCGGACCTTGCCGCCGACCCGCAGCTCGACCCCGACGCGCGAGGGGAGCTTCATGTTTTCGCGCAGGGCTTCGTAATCGTCCCAGGTGATTTTTTTGTTGCGGCGGTTGGCTTTCACGTACTCTTCCATGTCCGTGATGAGGGGAAGGCGCGTGAGCAAGAAAACGTTGGAGCCGAGGTTGGCTACGCGCTCGGCGATGTAACGATTCACTCCGGAAATCAGCGCGACGACAATAATCAGCGTGGAAACCGAGAGGATGATCCCCAGAAGCATGAGAAAGGAACGCATCTTGTGGACCCGGAGCGTCTCCAGCGCCACCCCGATGGGTTCGCGCAGGGGCACCGAGCGTTTCATGCGGAGATCCATACGCTCCATTCTACGGGAAAGCGAAGGAGGAAGTTTCGGGTCACGAAGCTCTCAGTAAGCGCTGGGATTGCTGACAAACGTTATCATCTGCTATCTGGAGAATGCACGAAAAAAAGAGCCGGGGAAAGGAAGAAGCGGGCAGAGCTTGGGCGGGTTTGCGAGGCTCTGCTACAATTCCAAGAGCGTTTCCGGGATCGTCTAATCGGTAGGACATCAGCCTTTGGAGCTGAGTATCCTGGTTCGAGTCCAGGTCCCGGAACCAAACATTCTCATTCTTCAGGTCCCTGCCCGATTCGAACGCGACGACATCCGAGACCTCTTTCCGAAGCTTCGAGCCCGATTCGGTGAATTTCCGTGAAGCGCATCGCCTTGGAATAAGGCGGTCCAATCAATGGCTCCTTACCGTTTTACCTTTCTATTGTAAACGTTCATTGCACATTCATTGCAAGGTTGGTTCTTTTTCTGGAGCTAACGTTTGCAAAGTGGCGCGGCAACCTCTACGCTACTCCATCGAGGGAGAGGAAGAGCCACTTCATGCCGAATTTCTCGCCGGAGCAACTTGCTCTCGGATTCATCTGGTACGTCGCGTTTCTTTTTTCCACCACCTGCCACGAGGCGGCGCACGCCCTGGCTGCAAAACTTGGGGGAGATGACACGGCGTTCCTTGGCGGGCAGGTGACCCTCAATCCCGTTCCGCACATGCAGCGAGAGCCCTGGGGAATGGTGGTTATCCCGATTCTGTCCCTCATCGTTAACGGCTGGATCATTGGCTGGGCGAGCGCCCCGTACGATCCTAACTGGGAACGACGCCATCCGAAACGAGCCGCCTGGATGGCGCTGGCCGGACCGGCGACAAATTACGCGCTGATGCTGATCGCGGCCATCGGGCTGCGCGTTGCGTCTTCGCAAGGCTGGCTGGCAGTCACCCCCAACACAGGTCACGGGGATTTCGCTTCCAACGTTCTTAATGCTTTTTTTTCGCTGAATCTGCTGCTCGGCACGTTCAACCTGCTGCCATTTGCGCCGCTGGACGGCAGCACCGCCATCATGCTTTTCATGAGCGAGAAGCGCGCGCAGAGATATCTGGACTGGCTCAGGGGAAACAGTTTCGCGATCGTGGGATTGCTCGCAGCCGTGCTCATTTTTCCTTACATTTACGCGCCGATACGAGACTTGGCTGCGAAGGTTCTCTTGTCGGGGTCCTTCTAACGGCCACGCGCCTGGAGAATTCGGAGATCATTCGTCGTCTCGACCCCAGCCGGCCATATCGAAACACCCACAGTGAGTGCGTCTCTACTCAGAGATAATGGTAACTGATCTTTCGCAGTTGGGCATCTCTGGGTTAGTTAAGTGCTTTTGAATTAGTTTCGGTTGTCGAAAGGTCTCCACCACAAACAGCCCTTACCGGGAGGCCTGCACCTCGGCCTGCTAGAAGCGAAGGAAATCTAGATGTGGTATGCTGCAAATCCCCGTTCCGCCAACCGAATGTCAAAACAAGGAGAGAAAAAGAATGAGGAAAAAAGCATTGGCGAGCGTGTGCATGGCACTGCTGATGGTTGCAGCGGCGACGGCTTCACGCGCACAAGAAGTGACGCAAGCCGAGAAGGACCGCGCTCTGCAGTACCTGGAATCAACGAAGAAAAATGTTCAAGAGGCGGTGAAGGGGCTATCCGCAGCACAATGGAATTTCAAGCAGGCACCGGAGCGCTGGTCCGTGGCGCAGGTCGTTGAACATCTTGCGGCGGCGGAGGATATGCTGCGGGGCATGACGGCGGAACAGGTGATGAAAGCGCCGGCGGCCCCGGACCGGGATGTGAAAATGATTGATGAGATGGTGTTGAAGGCCGTGCCGGACCGCTCGCACAAGGCGGATGCGCCGGAACCGCTGAGGCCGGTGAATCGTTTCGGCTCGCCTGAAGAAGCCCTCAAGCATTTCGTGGAAAGCCGCGGGCAGACGGAAGACTTCCTGAAGAAGACCGCGGACCTGCGGGCTCACGCAATCGACAGCCCCATGGGACAGAAGCTGGACGGCTATGAATGGGTGCTGCTGATCGCCGCGCACAGCGAGCGGCATACAAAACAGATCAATGAAGTAAAGGCCGATCCGAGTTTTCCGAAGAACTAGGAGAAAATTTAGACGAAGGTGCGGGTCGTCTGGCGGATCAGACTTACCCGTTACTTCAAGACAAGTGTTGCGCTGAGCGGGGGACTTGACGAAAAAGTCTCTGCTCAGCGCATTCTTGTTTTAGACAGAGGCTAGCGCGTGCCGGAGTAGCTAGCGCTGTTGGTGCTGGTGGCCGGTACCGTGATGGTATTGTCCATTCGAACGAGCATGCCGGTTTGTGCGGGAAGTTCGACGTCCTTGCCCTGGCGCGCGACGATGTAGGCGGCGCTGCCGGCGAGGCCAAAACCAAAGCCGCGCACGACATGGCTGAAGACCGCGCCGATCAGCGTGCCACCGCCCGTGCCGATGGTGGCCCCGACCACATCACCCTTGAAGTCGTGCTTTTCCTGGACGACCTGACCTTCCTCTATCTTCACGTCTTTGCGGCGCTTGCCTTCCGACTGGCCGTGCGGCTGCTCGAGGGCGATGATACTCATCTGCACGGGGATGAGGCGGCTTTCGACTTCGATGGTGCGGAACGTGAGATTCATGTACGCCTGGCCGCGGAACACAGAAAAATGACGGGCCTTCTCGACGGTGCCGATGAGCCCGTTGACGCGCGTGCCCGCGGGAAGAAGCAACTGATTGCCGAGATAGACCGGCTCGGCGACAACGGCAACGAAAGGATCACCTTCTCTGGAGACAGAGGTGTTGATGTTGCTCAAGAGAGTGAGGTGAACCTGCGTGCCCTGCATGACTTGACGCGGATCTGCATAAGATGCGGGGGCGGCGGTGCAAACGAGTACGGCCACCAAGAGAAATGACAATACAATTTTCATGGAATCCTCCTGCGCACACCGAGAGTGCGCGCTGGCCTCGTATCGTGAGGCGGCACCGCGGCGATGCCTCGGTGCGTACCGCTGGCACGGCGGACCCGGGTTCGCTGCGGCGAAGACCAGGTGGATGGGGAGGAAATCCATCCGGGAGTAGAGTACTTGATTTGGATGACGCAACAAACGAGTTTTTCTTGATGTTTCCTTTGAAGCAAGAGTGGCGGGACAGTGGCACGTGTCAGCCGGCGTGCGATTTCAGAACACGTCTTGATGAGGGGTCCTTCAAGGAGTATGTTTGGCCAAGTTTGTTGTGCAGCTGATTCTGACGGAGGAGCCTTGCATGAAAAAGAATCGAGTAGGAATTGCCGTGGTTGCCCTGGCGGGAATCGCCGTGATGGCGATGGGCAGTTATTCGCAGGACAAAAAGGAAAGCCCTGAGGCGCACAAGATCGTGCATTACGGCGATCTGAAATGGACGGCGATCATCAAAGGTTGCGATCTCGCACCGGTAAGCGGCGATCCCAACGCTGAGGGCGCACCGTTCGTTTTGCGGCTCCGGTGCGTGGACGGAGCCAAGATTCCCGCGCATTGGCACCCTACGGATGAAAACGTGACCGTCTTGAAGGGAACTTTTCTTGTCGGCATGGGAGATAAGCTCGACGAGACCAAGCTCCAAACGATGAACACCGGAAACTTCGCCACCATGCCCAAGGAGGCGCATCACTACGGGATGTGCAAGGGCGAGACGATAGTCCAGGTTCATGGCGCAGGCCCGTTCAAAGTGAACTGGGTCAATCCGTCCGATGTAGAGCCGCCGGATGCCCCCGCGGCAGCGAAGCCAAAATCGTAGTCCATCCTTCGGTTGTGCGGGGTCATCAAAACAAAAGAAGTTTTTGGAACGTACAGGCTTATTCGGCGAGGACGCGCATTCTGGCTGGGTGAGGAACGCTGTGCTAGTATTTTCTTTGCGCTCGCGGAAAATCTGCGTGAGCGCCGGAGCGTGGAACTTCGGGCTCTGTGCAACGAGGTCCCGCGAACCCCGCCAGGCCCGGAAGGGAGCAACGGTACCGGGAACGCCTCGGGTGCCGCGGATCACCCGAAGTTCCTCTCCCTGAAAAGTCTTGAGTTGTTAGTTTCTTAGTCTCTTAGTTGCAAGTCAGGTGCAGAGGTATTCAGGAATGATCAGATTTTTTTGTTTAAACTAAGAATCAAAACGGACAACTAAGAACCCGCAAATGAGCTACCAAGTCATAGCCCGCAAGTGGCGCCCGCAAACATTTAACGATCTCGTCGGGCAGCAGCACGTAACAGAAACGCTTGCGAATGCGATTAAGAACAATCGCGTGGCGCATGCGTATATTTTTTCGGGCGCGCGTGGTGTAGGAAAAACGACGGCGGCACGGATTCTGGCGAAGGCGCTGAATTGCGTGAAGGGGCCGACGCCGGAGCCATGCGGCGAGTGCGATGCGTGCAAAGAGATTGCGGCGGGAACTTCGCTGGACGTGATTGAAATCGACGCAGCCTCGAATCGCGGCATCGATCAGATCCGCGAATTGCGCGAGATGGTGCGGTACGCGCCAGCGGCATCGCGCAGCAAAGTTGTGATTCTCGACGAAGCGCACATGCTGACGGGAGAAGCGTCGAATGCGCTTTTGAAAACGCTGGAAGAGCCTCCGGACCGCGTCATTTTCGTGATGGCCACGACGCAACCGGAAGATCTGGTGGATACCATCCGGTCGAGGTCACAACACTTTCATTTTCGCGCACTGACGTTCGCGGAGATCTCGGGCCGGCTCGAAGAGATAGCAAAAAAAGAAAACCTGAAGATTGCGCCGGGCGCAATGGCCGTGATAGCGCGGATGGCGGAAGGCAGCTTGCGGGACGCCTTGTCCCTGCTCGAACAAGCTCGAGCCTTCTGCGGCGACAATATTCCGGACAAGGAAGTTCGAGAATTGCTGGGCGTAGTGCCAGAGGATGCGCTCGATGAATTGGTGGGGGCCATCGCGGAAGGGTCCGCGGACCGGGCGCTTGGACTGGTGCACACATTTCAGAGGGAAGGGCGCAACCTGCAGCATTTTTGCCGGGAGGCGATCCGGCACGTGCGCAACCTGCTGATTGCGCGGGTGTGCGGCGCGGATTCGGATTTGATTGCGGCGACACCGGACCAGCGGCCGGCGCTCACGAAGGCGGCAGCGCGATTCAGCGAAGAAGACCTTACGCGGTTTTTCCAGATTTTGCTACAAACGGATGACGATTTGAGGCGCAAGCCTGACCCGCGAGTGCACCTTGAAATGGGATTGTTGCGGCTCATCAACGCGTCGAGACTTGCACCCATGGAAGAACTGCTGGCGGAACTGAAGAGCGGAGTGCCGGGAGGCGAAAGTGCGGCGCGAATTTCGCGCAGCATGACTGCTGCGAGCACATTCGCATCCGCGCCGGCCTTGAAGAGTCCTGGGCCCAGTGTCAGTGCGCCGCCTACAGCGCGACCCATAGCGAGCTCGGCGATCGTGAAGGATGAAATCGAGCAAAGGGTGGAGGCGGTAGGGGCAAAGAGCAATGGCACGGCGACGCGCACGATCGGCCTTACACCGGAACAAGTTGCAGAAATAAAGACGATGGTCCAAGCGCAGCAGAAGTTTCTGGGCGAACTGTTGGAACAGAGCAGCCAGTGGGAGCTCGATGGCGCCGAGCTGCGGATTTATTTTTCTCCGGACAAGCGGCCGTTCGCGGAAATGATGGAAGGAAGAGAGGCGCTGGAGAAGATCCGTGCCATTTCGAGCAAGGTGTTGGGCCGGACGGTAAGAGTCTGTGCTAGACTGGAATCAGTTGCAGCGGCATCCGCGTCGCACGAGGCGTCCAGCACGCACGGACTGCGCGCACAATTCGAGCGCGACCCGATGGTGCGGTCGATGCTGCAACGCTTCGGAGGAAAGATTTCCGAAGTGAAGCGGCGCCAAGAGGAATCTTGATGGAAGTCAGCGCTCTCCAACAGATGCTTTCACGATTCCGGCAACTGCAGGAAGACTTGCAGAGGCAGGTGAATTCCGTGACGGTCGAGGCTTCGGCGGGCGGTGGCATGGTCACCGTAAAAATGAATGGTCAGAAGCAAATCGTGGACGTGAAGATCGAGCCCGATGTATTTGCGAATAAAGACCAGGAGATGCTCCAGGATTTGATTCGCGCGGCTGTCAATGAAGCTTCACGCCGCGTCGATGACGAACTGGCCAATCAGATGAAAAATCTCGCGGGCGGCATTCCGGGAATCGCGGGGATGAAAATCCCCGGTCTCTTTTAGTCCTTCCGCAGTTTTACTTCCATCCAAAAAAGCTACGCGACTAACTTGCGTTAAACGTTTTTCCATCCTCAACGTTGAACGCGATTTTTGATCGGTTCACTTCTCTCCCTCATCGGCATGCGACGGGAAACGTGGCAAGATACCGCCATGCTGATTCGAGCCGCGAGCAAGGGCGACAATGAAGCAATCTGGGCCATCATGGAGCCGATTATTCGGGCTGGCGAAACCTACTCCTTGCCGCAAGACATGGACAAGCGGAGCACGCTCGCGTATTGGAGAGCGGCCGAACACGAAGTATTTGTGGCAGAAGGCAACCGCGAGATCGTCGGCACGTATTTTCTTCAGGCGAATCAAAAGGGCGGCGGAGCGCACGTCGCGAATTGTGGATACATGACGTCTTCGTCCGCAACGGGGCGCGGCGTCGCACGAGCGATGTGTGCGCATTCTCTAGATCAGGCGCGCGAACGCGGATTTCGGGCCATGCAATTCAATTTTGTCGTGAGCACGAACGAGCGGGCCGTGCGGCTTTGGCAAAGCTTTGGATTCGAGATTGTAGGGCGGCTTGCGGGAGCATTTCGTCATCCTTCGATGGGATATGTGGACGCCTATGTGATGTTCAAGCAGTTGTGAACTGCTACAGCGTGGAGAGGACGTAGCCCTACCGCGCGTCTATTCGCTTTCGATAAATGAGTTGTGCGGTTTGCGCGGATGCGCACGGCTATGCTACACATGCTGGATGCCTGATTTTGCCGCCCCCGTCGAACGACTCATCGATGAACTGAAACGCCTCCCCGGAATCGGCCAGAAAACCGCCCAGCGGCTGGCGTTTCATTTGCTCCGGGCGGCGCCCGAGGACGCGTTAGCATTGGCAGATGCCATTCGCGACGCGAAAGAGAAGATTCGGTCGTGCTCCGTCTGCTACAACATCACGGATACCGACCCATGCCTTTATTGCGTGGGACCGTCGCGCCATAAGAAAACGATCTGCGTGGTGGAAGAAGCGCATAACATTCTGGCAATCGAGAAAACGCGAACCTACACCGGGATGTACCACGTACTAGGGGGGTCGTTGTCGCCTTTGTCCGGGCGGGGTCCGGAGCAACTCCACATTAAGTCGCTCATCGAACGTCTAAAGGGAGGAACGGTCGAGGAGATCATCGTCGCCACGAACCCCACGGCGGAAGGCGAAGCGACGGCGGTTTACCTTTCAAAGTTGCTAAAACCCCTGGGCGCGCGCGTGACGCGCATTGGTGTGGGCATTCCGGTTGGCGCGGATTTGGAATATGCCGACGAAGTGACAATGCTGAAGGCCATGGAAGGCCGCCGGGAATTGTAGAGAGCTGTTTCTGGCTCGAATCCATCCAGATTCCGACGATGCGGTGCCACGCTCGCGAATGAAAACAACCCTCGATAGATCATCGCTTGAAAACCTCCATGAAACAGCGGAGCTAGTTTAGGTAGGCAATAGCCGAAGAGCCTTACGACTCTCAGTACTTCCAGGACGCTCTAGCGAATTGTCTCATTTCAGTATAAAGTCTGAATGCTACGGTGGCGGTCCTCCCGCCGACTAAATGACCGACAGCTGCCCCGCGGCTGACAGGAGGTGCGCTTATGCCGAGCCTGGCGCACTATATGGCGCAGTACGATCACGAGCACGAATCTGCCTGGAACAAGTTCCTGCACGGCGTTGGAATCCCGATGATATTCGCGGGAATCATCCTTCTCATTCTCGCGAAATGGATTTGGGGAGCAGGATTTTTTCTGGGTGGGTGGGTATTTCTCTTTCTCGGCCACCGGATAGAAGGAAATCATCCGGCGTTTTTTCAAGGAGCGATTTATTTGCTGGTAGGGCCAATCTGGGTCGCCAAAGAAGCATGGATGGTCCTGACGGGAACGCACCGCAGACCGGCCTCGGAAACTACTCCGCAGAGTAACACAACGAAGTAGCAGTGGTTTTGCCACTTGGAAGCGCGGGATTTGAAAAACTGAAGGACGGTGGCAGTTTGCATGGACGAGTCAGGCGGCAACTATGCCGATGAGACAACCGAGATGCTGTCGGAAAGCGCGGCCAACCCAAGCACGGAATTAAGGAAGCGCCGCAGCACGCGAATCGTGCAAGCGGTTCCCCTGGGGGTGTCCGGCGTCGATGCACTAGGGCGGCCCTTTGTGGAACGGACCTCTTCGCTGATTATCAACTGCCACGGGTGCCGCTACCAATCGAAACACTACGTCCTGAAAAACATGTGGGTGACGCTGGAGATTCCTCACCCGGAAACAGGACAGCCTCCAAGAAGCGTGCGCGGCCGAGTGGCGTGGATTCAACGGCCGCGAACCGTGCGACAGCTTTTTCAGGTCGCCCTGGAGTTGGAGGTTTCCGGAAATGCCTGGGGCATTGCGTTTCCGCCCGAGGATTGGTTTGCGTTCCCTGACGTGGCTCAGGGTCCGCCGAAGCCGGACGCAGTGCATCAGCCACCGGAACTGCCGCCAGAAGCGCCCGAGACGGAAATCACAGTTTCGCTGAGCGACCTTGAACCGCCAGCACCGGGCGCACCCGACAACGTGCGAGTCTTCCCTTCCCCGACCAGTACTACGGATGCGTCTTTGCAGCTCGCGCGGCAAGTTGCACGCCTGGTGGCCGACGCCAAGCAGCAGATTCAGGCGGCCACGCGCGAAGCGGCATCCCAGGCAGTCTCCGCGGAACGGCGGCTGTCCTTCGAGCAATGGGAGCAAAAGTTTGCGGCTGGGCGAGCAGAGATTGGCAATGAGACCGAACGCGCCATCGAGAAGCTTCACGAGCACGCGGACGAGAGCTCGCGCACCGCCCACGCTGCCGCTGCAGATGCTTTGCGAACCGAATTGCCCCGCTGGCTGGCGCCGCAACTCCAACAACTTACGCGGGATCTGACAGCGAAGCTCTCCGAAGAGGCTGTAGCGCAGGGCAGTGAGCAGGCGCAGCAACTGCAAAGCGCGGCTGCGGCTTTGCAGGATGTTCGCCAGCAGGCCGAGGAAACAGCCGCGCGACTGCAGGTTCAGCTTCAACAGACGGAGGCGCAAATTGGCGCGAGCGTCAAATCTTTGGGACAAGCCCTCGATGAAGCGGCGAAGCAGCGCGAGGAAACGGCGGCCACTCAGCATGGGATGAGAAGCGCGGAAGCAAAACAAGTTCAAGAAGAATTGGCGGCCAGCCTTTCTCGAGCACAATCGTTTTTGCACGAGCAGGTTGCGAGTGAGCTGGAGGCGGCTAAGGCACGATGGCAGCAGACGATCGAGGGCAGCTTCACGGAGGCCCAAGATCGCATGGCCGGCGGTTTGAACGAGCAAACACGCGGTTTGATCGCGCAATTGCAGGATGAGATGGCGCGCCATGCAGCCGCAGCGCGCGATTCGGCCGCTGGTGTTGCGGCTGAATCAGAACAGCGGCTTGTGGCGTTGCAACAATCGCTGCAGGAGCAATTGCAACGACTGGAAGAAGCTCTGGGGCGGGCCCGGGAGTCTTCAGAAAGACTTGAGCACTTTTCGGAACGGATCGAGAACGCACAGCAACAGGCTCTAGGCGCATTCCGTTCGCAACTGGATGACGTGCTCAGCCTCCACCGCAACGAACTTCACCGGGGTTCGGAATCTTCTTTGGAGGAGATTAACAATCGCATCCGCGCCATGTTTGAGGAGTCTACGCAGCAAGCGCTCGAGCAATTCCAACAGAGAATCGAAGAGATGGTTCAGCCTCAGGTGTCGCGGACGGAGGAGGCCCTTCATCGCCTTGCGGGAGGGCGGTCGCTGCTGGATGCCGCACTGGCGCTGCAGCAAGATCGCATTCGCAATTCCGCGGATGAAGCGTTCGCGGAGTCGCTGGCGCGCTTCCGGGAAAATCTGGGCAGCGTCGAGCAGATTCTGCAGGAATCCGCGCAGACGATCACGGGCCGCAACCTGACGGAGCTGGAAGGAAAAATCAGCGAAATAAAACATCAAGTGATTGAAGAGCTCTTCAAATCCGCGGAATGGTACGAAAAAAAAGCGCAGACGCAGATTCAGAATCAGGCGGACCGCGCGGTCGAGCAGACCGCGAATCAGTTGCGGGAGAAGGCCGGCGAGATTTCCAGCGTCTTCGCGAGCGAGATAGATCATTCGAGCCGTAATTTCGTGGGACACGCGCAAACTCAAATGGAAGAAACCGTCCGCGAATCGTTCGAACGGGCTCGGGCTCTCTTCGCAGAGGCTGCCGATACCACGGCGGCCGCATTCACCGACGAAATCCAGCGCACTGGCCGGCAGGAGCTTGAGGGATACGGCGAAGAACTCCGCCGGTCAACCGAAGAGGCTCGTACGGAAATGCACGCGGCTCGCGCGACATGGGCTGAGCAAGTAACGGGCGAGCAAGCAGAGTTTCTACAGCGTTTCCAGGCGGCCATCGGTGGAACCGTCGAAGCGGGCGTAGTTGAAGTACACAAGCGCGTTCAAGAGGGATTCGGGCCACTGCTGGAGGCTTGGAAGTCCATGACCGAGGAACACCAGAAAAAGATGCAGGAAGTCTACAACCAGGCGAGCGAACACGCCGCCGAGAAATACACAAATCGCCTGGAAAATGTATCGAATCAATGGATTCTGGCGACTGTGGCGTCGCTCGATCACCAATCGAGGGGCATAATTTCGGGAATAGCGGCCAACGCCCAAGAGCGATTGCGCGAAGTCTCCGCCCAGGTTTTTGCGGACATCGGAGAAGCCTTGCGCGAGCGGCTGAAAGAGATCGCTTCAAGCTTCACTTCGCCACCTGACGCCTCCCTTCGGGCAAAGACCGCGAATACCGGAAACTGAGCACCCGAACCCGGGCCAGCTTGTAGTCACTCTTCTTTCAACCGTGATCTGCCCCGTACTGTTTATGAGATTCACCTCTACTTGGTTCGCCGTCTTCTTGCGAGCCCGGTATAATTCGAGAGACCTCATTCGCTATGGCCAATCATGCGTATTTGCGCGTTTGGACGCGCGACTTTTCCCTGGAAACAATGCTGGCGC
>Ga0307478_10003168_pt1 | contig 12362 bp, 11 predicted proteins | sample atmos_gasesECM4C_2_FD_203713 | JGI IMG/M metagenome (GOLD analysis project Ga0307478, IMG submission 203713) | Hardwood forest soil microbial communities from Morgan-Monroe State Forest, Indiana, United States - atmos_gasesECM4C_05 | ecosystem: Environmental > Terrestrial > Soil > Temperate...
AAAACATCACCTTGCCCTACGAGGTCCCCGGCTACCGGCACGTTTTCCATCTCTATGTGATTGAGACCAGGCGGCCCGAGCATCGCGACGCCCTGCTCGACTTCCTGAATAAGAGCGGCATCGATGCCAAGTGCCACTACAACATCGCCATCCATCAGCAGGAAGGGTACCCCTGGGGCAAGCAGGCGCGCATCGCGGGCCCGATTTCTAACGCGGAGCGCAACGCAGCTTGCTGTATCTCGCTTCCCATGTTCCCCGAGCTCACCGCCGAAGAGATCGACTTCACCATCGCCAAGACCCTCGAATGGGATAGGACCGTGGGGTGAGCGTGAAAGATAAATATCGAGTCGTTGTCGTCGGCATGGGAAAGCGCGGTATGCATCATGCCACCACCTTTCAGGCCAACAGTCGTTTTGAAGTGGCAGGCATTTGCGATATCGATCAGGCGCGTCTGAATGACGCCGCCGCGAAGCTCGGCGTCGCGGTAAAGGGAACCGATGCGGCCGAGGTCGCCAAATCTGTCCGTCCCGACGTTTTCTGCTTTTGCACGTTGCCCAACATCCGCGCGTCCATGGTTCGTATTGGTATCGAGAGCGGCGCGCAGCTCATCGCTATGGAGAAGCCCGTCGCGCTCACCAGCACCGAGGGCTTCCAGGTGCGCGATCTTCTGGCGGCGAGTGGCGTCAAGGCCGTAGTCAGCCATCAGCATCGCTACGGCACGCACTACCAAAAAGTCGGCGAGTTAGTCGCGAGCGGCGCGCTCGGCCGCATCCAAACCGTGTACGGCACTGCCACCGGCTGGATGATGCACATGCTCTCGCACCTGGTCGATTACCTGCGTTGGTTCAGCGGCGAGCAGGAAGCCGAATGGGTGATGGCGCAGGCTGCCGGCCGCGGCAAACTCACCGACGTTCATCCCTCACCCGATTACATCGCTGGCTTCATTCACTTCGCCAACGGCGTCCACGGCGTCATCGAATGTGGCGCTGGCGCGCCCGACGTCCCAGAGGTCGATTACTGGTGGCGTAAGTGCCGGGTCGGCGCGCAAGGTGTCGATGGTTTCGCCGAAGTGCTCACTGGCGGCGGCTGGCGCGCTGTCACCAAGAGCGGCGCATGCTCCGGTGGCGGCTCCATGAACTACGATCTGGATATGCCGCCCTACATCCAGCAAATGGCCGATTGGCTCGATCGCGACACCGCCGTGCACCCCTGCAACTTTGCCAGCGCCTACAAAGGCTTCGAAATTATGATGGCCTTCTGCCGCTCGGCCGCGCAGGGTGGGCAAGTGGCCCTGCCGCTTACTGCGCCCGCTGATGAAATTGAATTACTGAAACGCTCCGTGCCGGACCGCAAGATCCTGCTCGCGCTCGCCGCGAGCGCCAAAGAATACCCGTCGTAGCTCTATTTCGAAACCAGGGTGACCCCGCTCTCCGCGCTTAGCGCTTCCCGGACGCTCCAGCTCGGCTGTATTGGCGGTGCATCTTTCCCGCGAATTTTCTTTGCCCGCGCCCGCGCGAGTCTGGCTTCTTTCTTGAGTTTCAATTTATCGAGAACCACAGCGTCGCTGTCCAATAGATCCGCCAATAGAGCATGGGAGGGCCCGGAAGTCTTCTCAGCGGCAGCAATCGCACGTTCGAGCGATGCCCTTGCTTCCTGCGGTCGCCCCATCATGTATTGGACCGACGCCAGACTCGCTCGCGCTCGAGTGAGCGTGGGATGGTCCGGGTCGAGCGTCTTCTCCAACTGCCGAATCGCGTCCTGTTCATGGGCGAGCGCCTCACCATAGCGCCCGGCGCGTATCTCAACCGCCGCCAGATTGTGCAACAGCGTCGGAAGGAGATCCCCCGGTTCCGTTACCTTCAGTACAATTAGGCGGGCCTCCTGCAACTCCGCTTCCGCTGCCGCCAATTGGCCCAGCTTCAAATGCAGAGCGCTCCAGGCGTTCAGCAGTTCTGCGTGTCCTACGCCATCCGTGAGCTGCCAGGCTGTTTTCTGAGCCTCCTGCAACACCGCCTCCATCTCGCGATAGTCGCCTGCCTCCATGTATGCTGTCGCCAGCGTGATGCGCAGGTGTAACAGGTCCTTAACCGATGCTCCTCCGCGAATCTGCACATCCAGCGCCTTCACAAAATCGGCCGCGGCTTCCTCCGGGCTTCCTTTATCCAATGCGCGATTGCCGGCCGCCATCCAGTCGGCCTGCTGGACGAGCAGGCAGCCCACGAAAATTATGAATGTGATCATGCCCAACCATACGGTCGCCATCCCGGCTCGGTGGGCGCCGATAAATGCCATCAATCACTTGCGCGCCGTGGCATCGTTTGGCGTAGCTTGGCGTTTAGGCAAGGAAACTACGGAACAAAGGGCGCTGAAACTCGTCTTAAGTTCTTGGTGCGTAACCGTCACCGCGAAAATTCGTATTAATCTCAATGGCCACTACCGTTCCCGCCGGTCCCGAAGATCGCCTCGATTCCTGGAAGGAAATCGCCGCTTACCTGAAACGTGGCGTGCGCACCGTGCAGCGCTGGGAGCGATCCAGCGGTTTGCCGGTTCATCGCCTGGATCTCGATCGGCAGGGCTCGGTCTTCGCCTATAAACCCGAGCTGGATATCTGGTGGGACAGTCGCCGGCAGTCCACCGGGGAAGAGATTGCCGCCGCTCCCTCAGCCGTAAGCGCCGCTCCGTCCCGCTGGTTGATGGGAACCACCGTCGCGCTCGTGATGGCCCTCGGATTTGGCGTGACCGGCTGGGTTTCCTCCCGCCATTCCGAGTTCGCTGCTCTCGATCCTGTCCCGCTGACGTCCGATCTGGGATCGGAGGTCCAGCCCACATTCTCACCGGATGGCAACCAGGTCGCCTACGCCTGGAACGGCCCCGCGCAGGACAACTGGGACATCTACGTCAAGATGGTGGGTTCGGATTCGCGTCTGCGGCTCACCAGCGGACCGGAACCGGAAGTGTTGCCTTCCTGGTCTCCTGATGGCCGTTTCATCGCCTTTCTCCGATTCTTTCGTCAGCAAAGGAAGTGTCAGATCCTGCTGATCTCCCCGATCGGCGGTCAGGAACGGATCATTTCGGAGGGCGACTATGATGGTCCGCTGGCTTGGTCGCCGGACAACCGCTGGATCGTCGCTTCTTCCCCTATCGCGTCGCGAGGGCCTTTAGGATTGATCGCGATTGACGTCACCACCGGCGCGCAGCATCGGCTGACGAAACCGTCGCGTGAGAACTGGTCCGATGTCGATGCGGCCGTGGCGCCCGATGGTGGAACCATCGTGTTCACCCGGGACCTCGGCAGCACTTCCGAGTTGTACCGTATCCCGCTCAAATCCGATTTCACCTCGGATGCGGAACCCGAGCCGCTAACCGCGCATCATCGATGGACTGGAATGCCCGCGTTCACGGCCAATGGCAAGGCGGTGGTGTACTCTTCCGGAATCAAGGATGACATTGCCAGCCTTTGGATGTTGCCTCTTGCTCCCGGTGCTCAGCCGAAGCTGTTGTTTCACTCCGATAGTTCCTGCTATCAACCGGCGCTTTCCCGACATCGCAACCGTCTGGCATTCTCCGTCGGCAGAATCTTCCGCGTGGACACCTGGAAGCTGGATATCACGCCCGGCTTTAAACCGGCCGGCCCGCCGGTGCGCCTCATCTCCTCGACGCATACCGATTACAATGCGCAATACTCGCCCGACGGTAAGCGCATCGTGTTTCACTCCACGCGCTCCGGCGCATCTGAGATCTGGGCGTCGGACGCAGATGGCTCGAACGTTGTGCGCCTCACCAACTTCAGCGCCCCCATCACCGGAAGCCCGCGCTGGTCTCCGGACGGCCAATGGATCGCATTCGATTCCAACAAAGAGGGCCAGTTCGAGATCTACCGCGTGCGCGCTGCCGGTGGAACTCTCGAGCGGCTCACCCACGATCCCGCTACCGACGGCGTTCCGAGCTACTCGCGCGACGGGCGGTTCATTTACTTTATGTCAAGCCGCAGCGGCACTAATCAAGTGTGGAAGATGGAAGCTGACGGCCGTAATCCGCGCCAGATCACGCGCCACGGCGGCTACCTCGCGTTTGAATCTTTCGATGGCCGTTGGCTCTACTATTCCCGCGCGGATGGCGATAGCCCACTCAACCGCGTTCCCGTCGATGGTGGCGAAGAAACGCAAGTGCTGCCTCGTGTCTACGAATTCGGCTTCTGCATGGCACCCAAAGGTGTGCTGTTCGCCAGGGGCGACGGCATCGAATATCTGGATCTCGATACCGGAAAGATTTCCCCGTTCTTCCAGCCCGAGCGTCAGATGACAGTGGGCCTGAGTCTCTCACCCGATCAGCGCCACCTCTTGTTCCCGCAAAGGGAATCATCCGGCAGTGACCTGATGCTGGTGGAAAACTTCCCCGAAGATCCGTAGCGCGTAGCCGTCACCCGCCGCAGCGTGAGATCATAGGACCAATCCAAAGCCGGATCGATCCGTCATGGTCAAGTGCCCCTCCTGCGCGAGTGAGGTCGCCGATGCCAGCCGCTTCTGCTCTTCCTGCGGCGCTGTCGTCGCGAGCGAAACCTTCGCCACCCGCACCGTCGCGACACCGGCTCCCGCTCCACCCTCCAGCTCCGGTAAACACTCCCCGTCCAACCTCTCGCTCTCTACCGCCCGGTCTCTCCCGCAGAGCCGCTTTCTTCCCGGCGCTCTGCTGGCCGGCCGCTATCGCATTGTGGCCATGCTCGGCAAAGGCGGAATGGGCGAGGTATACCGTGCCGATGACCTGACACTCGGCCAACCGGTCGCCCTCAAGTTTCTACCCGAGGCCGTGGCCAACAATCCGAGCGCTGTTGAGCGCTTCCGCAATGAAGTGCGTACTGCGCGGCAGGTCTCCCACCCCAACGTGTGCCGTGTTTACGATGTCGGCACCGTCGATGGCCACTTGTTTCTCTCCATGGAATACGTTGATGGCGAGGACCTCGGCTCGTTACTGCGTCGCATTGGCCGCCTTCCCGCCGATAAAGCTGTCGAGATCGCGCGGCGCCTGTGCGCGGGCCTGGCCGCCGCCCACGAGAAGGGTGTCTTGCACCGCGACCTGAAACCCACGAACGTCATGCTCGATGGCCGTGGGCAGGTGCTGCTCACCGATTTCGGGCTCGCTGGCCTGGCGGACCAGATCGAGGGAGCCGAGGTGCGCAGCGGGACTCCGGCCTACATGGCACCCGAGCAACTCGCCGGCAAGGAAGTAACCGTCAAGAGCGATATCTACGCACTCGGGCTGGTGTTGTACGAGATTTTCACCGGCAAGCGCCCCTTCGAAGCCAATACGCTGCAAGATCTCGTGCGTGCCCGTTCCGAGACCACGCCCGTCAGCCCCTCCAGCCTAGTCCGCGAGCTCGACCCGGCCGTCGAGCGCGTCATCCTGCGCTGTCTCCAATCCGAACCGGCGCAGCGGCCGTCCTCGGCATTGGCCGTCGCTGCCGCGCTCCCCGGTGGCGACCCGCTGGCAGCCGCACTAGCAGCCGGAGAAACTCCATCGCCCGAAATGGTTGCCGCCGCGGGCGAAGGCGCTGGGCTTGCACCGCGCGCGGCGCTTGCGCTGTTGATCGCAGTCCTTGCCGCCTTGACCGCTACCTTGGTGATGGCTACACGATCGAGCGCCTTGGAACAGATCCAGCCCCAGTACTCGCCGGACGTGCTGGCGCAGAAAGCCCGGGATGTCATCCAGCGCCTCGGCTATTCCGGCCAGCCAGCCGACGACGCTTACGGCTTCGATTGGAACAACCAGTTCTTTAAATACGTCAAGAACAAAGACAAGCCCGCGCCTCGCTGGAAGGACATTCTATCCCAGCAGCCTTCCATGTTGCTGTTCTGGTATCGCCAAAGCGACTATCCGATGACCGGCGACCAATACCATAGTGACCTGTTGGTCCCAGGAATCGTCACCAGCGACGCTCCCGCTCCGACTCTCTCGGGAATGATCGGCCTGACCTTGGATGCTGAGGGTCGCTTGGTTCAATTTCAGGCCGTCCCGCCAGAATTGCAGGAGCCGGCCAAGCAAACACCACCCGTGGATTGGAGCTTGCTCTTCTCCGCGGCCGGTCTCGATTCCTCAAAATTCCAGCCCGCCGAACCTCTCTGGACCTGGCTCGCTACTTCAGATTCGCGTGCGGCTTGGACCGGAACGTGGCCCGCTTCCGGTCGTCATCTCCGCGTCGAGGCGGCGGCATTGCGAGGCAGGCCCGTGGCCTTCAAGCTCATAGGTCCGTGGACGGAACCCGACCGAATGCCATCGAAGGAATCCTCGCGCCGCGACTTCGGTACGCTACTGGTTCTCGGCTTCCTCGCCGTCCTCATGTGCATTGGAGCGCCGTTATTGGCGCGGCGGAATCTCGTCCAGGGACGAGGCGATCGCCGCGGCGCTCTCCGTCTGGCTTCGTTCATCTTCTGTGTGCAAATGGTTCTCTGGATTTCGCAGGGGCACTTTGTGGCTTCTATGGGCACCTTCGCCATGTTTCTGTTAGCTATTTGTACCTCGGTCTTCTACGGCGCCGTCGTTTGGACCATGTATGTCGCGCTCGAGCCTTATGCCCGCCGGCGCTGGCCCCACAGCTTAATCTCCTGGACCAGCGTCTTGACCGGCCATCTGCGAGATCCCGTCGTAGGTCGCGATGTCCTCATCGGCGTAGCCTTCGGTGTTACCTTGCCGTTGGTCGATCATCTCACGGATTTTTGGTTGGCGGCGCTGGGCGACAACAGTCCCTCCTTGGCCGCCACTGAGGCTCTGCTCGGACTGCGGAACACGATCGGCACGTGGCTAACGCAGGTGCCCCATGGCGTTCGGGACGCACTGCTCTTTTTCTTCCTGCTGTTTTTGTTGCGCGCCCTGCTGCGCAATCAATGGCTGGCTGGCGCCGCATTCGTACTACTGTTCGCGTCGCTGAACTTTCTGGGAAACGACCACCCCATCGTCAGCGGACTCACAGCTGTCCTGATGCTCTCTTTATTTGCCTTTGTCATGCTGAGGTGGGGCTTGCTGGCCATGGCCGTAGGTTTATTTGTCGCCGGCACATTGGGATTCACGCCGCTGACGATGCATCCCTCCGCCTGGTATTTCACCAGCGCCGTCTTCATGGTGGCGAGCGTTGTGGCCATCACTGCCTGGGCCTTTCACACCGCCATCGCCGGCCAGCGCCTCTGGGAACACGACCTGTTCGAGTAGCCCGCCGCCCGCACCTCGATCTCGATTATGGCCGCGCGGCTCGGCAAAGTTTCTAGCCGCGGTCAATGCTCAATGCGTAACGAAGGGATTCTCGACGCGGACGCCATCATAGGTCTGTCCGTGGCCCAGATCCTCGCTTAGCACGAGTCTTGCGTTCGCAGCCTTGGCCGCAATCAGGATCAGGCTGTCCCAAAACGAGAGCCTGCGTCGGGCGTGGAGAGCGATCGCTTCGAGCACATGCGAGGGCTGAATGCTCACTACATGTAATTCGGCTAATTGGGCTGTCAACGTCTCCGCCTGCTTGAGAGGCAGTTGCTTGATCTTGGTAGTGAGTGTTGCGTAGAACTCCTGCAGTACCTGCGTACTGACCACGATCGATTTCTCATAAAGATGGCGCAGGTAGATGCGGCGCGCAATTTCCCGCTTGTATGGAAATCGCTGGTCGTGTATGTAGATCAGAACGTTTGTGTCAAAGAAAACGTTCATACACGGTAAAGCTCGTCGCGATTCCGCTTGCGCTTGGGCACTCGATAGAGGCCCTCTTTGGAAGCATTGAGAAGTTTTTCACCCGCGGCGATGTAATTGTCACCGAATCGAACGGCGCGATCCAGGTTTTCATAAATCCAGGCGTTGAGGGACACGCCCTGCTTCGCCGCGAGTGCTTTAGCTTCGCGCATTAGTTCTGTGGGTAGTACGATCGTGACATTTCGTTTTTGAGTTTTCACACAATTCAGTGTAGCACACATAAATGTGTGCAAACGTGCTACGTGACGCCGCCGAACATGCGGCGCTCCGTGCTGCTACAATCACCTTCATGCCCAACGACGTTTTTGCCGTTTTCGACACTACAGAAGGCACCTTCAAGGCGCGCCTGTTTGCCGACCGCGTTCCCAAGACCGTGGAGAATTTTGTCTCGCTTGCCGAAGGGACGAAAACCGGCAAGCCGTTTTACGATGGCCTCATTTTTCACCGCGTGATCCCCGATTTCATGATTCAGGGCGGTTGCCCAGAGGGCTCCGGCCGCGGCGGCCCTGGTTACAAATTCGCCGACGAATTTCATCCCGAGCTGAAACACACCAAGCCGGGCTTGCTCTCCATGGCTAACTCCGGGCCGAATACCAACGGCAGCCAGTTTTTTATCACCGTCGCGCCGACTTCATGGCTCGACAATAAACACAGCATTTTCGGGGAGATTGTCGAGGGATATGACGTCGTGGAAAAGATCTCCCAAGTGCCGCGCGGCGCGCAGGACAGGCCCAAGAAGGAAGTGCAAATCCGTACTCTCAAGATTGAAAGGAGCTGATGCCGTGAAGAAACTGGCGCTGCTCGTTCTGCTCTGCTCGTTCGCCGCCTTCGCCGAGGAGGGCTTTCGTCCTTTGTTCAACGGCAAGAACCTGGATGGCTGGGACGGCGACCCGCGCTTTTGGAGTGTTCGCGACGGGATTATCGTGGGCTCGACCGAGAAAGCCAAGCTTCCGCACAACGAGTTCCTGATTACCAAACAGTCGTTCGGCAACTTCGTTCTCCGGGCCGAGTGCAAACTGCGCAATCACAATAGCGGCATCCAGTTTCGTAGCGAGGCCCTGCCCGAGTGGGTGTGCCGAGGCTATCAAGCCGACATGGGCGAGGACAATTACTGGGGCAATATCTATGAAGAGAAGGGCACCCGCGAAACCATGGTAGACGGCTGGCCGACAGGCAAACGGGTGGTGCATCTCAAGGATTGGAACGAGTACGAAATCTCCTGTGACGGCGACCATATCGAGTTGAAGCTGAATGGGGTAAAGACCGCCGACCTGCACGATTCCCTGCGGCTGAGCGGGATCATCGCGCTGCAACTCCATGCCGGTCCACCCATGGAAGCGTATTTTCGCAACATTCGTATCAAGGAATTGAAGTAGCTCGCGTTGAAGCTTGCACTATTTGGCGGTACCTTCGATCCCATCCACAACGCCCACCTCAAGATTGCCCGCGAGGCCGCGCGCCAATTTGCGCTGGACCGCGTCTGGTTCATTCCCGCGTCTCGCCCGCCCCACAAATCTGCCGTGACGAGTACGCCATTTGACGACCGCTACCGCATGGTGCAGCTGGCCTGCGCGGGCCAGCCGATGTTCGAAGCGTCGCACATCGAAGAGGGCGAAGAGAAAAGCTACTCGATCGAAACCATCCAACGCGTGCGTGGGGCGCTCGGCCCTGGAGACGAACTATATTTTCTGATCGGCGCCGACGCGTTTGCCGAAATCGGCACCTGGCGCCGGTGGCGCGAAGTGATTGCGTCAGTCGACTTCATCGTGGTCAGCCGTCCCGGAGGCGCCTATAACGTGCCCGAAGGCGCTCGCGTCCACCCCCTCGAAGGGGTCAACCTGCCGGTGTCGTCTTCCCAAATTCGCCGGCGTTTGGCGGCTGGTGACGACCACGTGGACATACCCCCATCGGTGCTGGCGTACATCTCCGAGCACCATCTCTACCGTTAGACCTTTCTGGTCACAACCATCGGAAGAAAATTCGATTCCGGCAAATCCAGGGGGAATGGCGACTTAGCGTCATACCTGTTCTCCAAGCGGCCAAAGTCCGGTCCCATCGACGTTAGACTGAGGCCAGGTGCGACCGACGGCTTTGGGAAAGTTCGCAACTGTGGTTCTAACGGCGGCGGCGGCCGTTGCACAGCCCCCGCTGACCACAATCCAGGACACTCTCTATAAGGCCGATGGCACTCCATTCAACGGGCTGCTGGTTATTTCGTGGAACAGCTTCCTGGCGGACAACCAGGCCAATATCGTCTCGCAGAGCATCACCGTGCAGGTGGTCGGGGGACTCTTTCGAGTGCAACTGGCGCCGACCGCGGATGCGAATCCACCCAGCTACTACACTGTGACCTACAACAGCGACGGCAAGATTCAATTTCAGGAGACCTGGGTGGTACCCGTTTCTACCACTTCATTGACAATCAGCGACGTACGCACGTCCAACACAACCCAAGCCGGCGGTTCCGTGCCACCCGCCCCGCAGACCCCTATCCCGGAGAGCGCGGTCGTTGGCTTGGCCGGCGACTTGAGCTTGCGGCCAGTCAAGGGTGCGGGCTTCACCACCGGGCGCACGGCCATGATCAACTCAGATGGGGGGATCGATGCGGTGGTGGGAAATCCGTCGGACTGCGTTTTCGTGGACGGAACCTCGGGGCCGTGCGGCACCGGGGGTGGAGGCGCGCAATACTCTGACGGCGAAATCCCGGGCGGCACGATGGATGGTGTCAACGCCACATTCACGCTGGCGAACGCGCCAAGTCCGGCACCCAGTCTGGAGCTGTTTCGGAACGGCCTCGCACAGAAAGCCGCTGTCGATTATACGCTGACCGGAACCACGGTCCAGTTTCTGGCCGGAGCGGTACCGCAGCCCGGCGATACGCTGCTGGCGTGGTACCGGCTGCCCGGCTCATCCGGAGGGCAAACGGCCGGTCCACAGATCAACTGCAGCGCCGCGGGCGGTAGCACCTCTTCGGCTAGTTTTACATCGCTCGGAAGTTGCACTTTCCCGGCGAGCACCTTGCAAACCGGTGACCGGGTTGAGATTCACTTCGATTTGGCGCACGCCGGCACAACCTCGGGTTTTGAATATCAAGTGCTTTGGGGCGCAACCGTGTTGATGGACCGCGTGGCGGCTATAGGGGACGCCATGATCGCCGGTAAAGGGGAGGCGGCCGTTTATAGCGCCGGATCCCAGTTGCGAGCGGAGAGCTGGGGAACGGTGCTGGCGTTCGCAGCGTCTGTGGGGAACTCGACGGACAGCGTAGCCGGGACCGTGACCGTCAATTTTCAGATGAAGATGTCCCAGACAACCACGGATACAATCACGCTGACCAATTTCACCGTCGTGCGGTACCCCGCTCAATAGGTCTACTTCAGATACTTATCGAGATCGGGGTGGAGTTGTTTCTGCACATCCGGATCGTCGAGCGTCTCCTTTGTGACCACCCGCGGCGGGAGGTTCTGGATCTTCTGCGGCGTGGCGCCCTTCAATTTTTCCACTGCGGCGGTAACGGAGTCGTGGCCCATGCGAAACGGGTCCTGAACGACTAGCGAGTCGATCAGACCGGACTTCAGATCGTCGAGCAGACCCGGACTCCAGTCGAATCCCACCAGCTTCACTTTGGCGTTGCGGCCCTTGATGGCCTGCGATGCGCCGACGGCACTGGATTCATTCGACGCGAACATGGCGACCAAGTCATCGTGCGCAGTCAGCATGTTTTCCGCGACGTTGAGCGATTTCGCGCGGTCGGCCCAGCCATAGCGTTTGTCGACTATCTGAATCCCTGGAAAATCCTTCTTAATGCCATCTTCGAAGCCCTGCTCGCGGGCCATGGTAGAGGCGGAGCCGGGCTCCACGGCGACTTCGGCGATTTTTCCCTTGCCATTAAGAATTTTCCCCATGCGCTGGGCGGCCATGGCGCCGGCGCGATAGTTATCGGTGGCGACCTGGGCGATGAACACCTGCGTGTCTACTGGAGAATCGAAGATCACTACAGGAATGTTTTCGCGAGCGGCACGATCAACGACGTTCACCATGGCGGTCTTATCGATGGGCGCGAGACAGATGGCGTCCACACGCTGCGTGATCATGGAGTCGACGATCTGCAACTGGCCGGTAAAGTCGGTCTCGGAGGCGGGGCCGTTCCATAGTACGTCGACATTGTTCTCTCGCGCAGCCGCGACGGCTCCGGCATGCACGGACTGCCAGAATAGATGGGCCTGGCCTTTCGGGATGACGGCGATGCGTTTGCGGGCGTCGCGATTGCAGGCGGTTGACGCCAGCAAAAAGGCAACCCAGGCAACCAGGCGGAAGCGCCCGATCACTTCTTTACGAATCCTTGCACGTAGACGGTGTGGATCCCGCGGACGGAAGTTTCCGTGCCGGTGACTTCCATAACGTGAGCGAAGTGATCGCCGGCGGCTTTGCGAAATTCGGTCAAGCCATCGCGGCGCGGATCGTGCTCCTCTTCCATTAGCAGATAAACACCGCCTTGTTTGGTGAGCAGGCCGATGGGTTGGCCGTTGGCGATGCACTTCGTGCCGCAGGCTTTGTGCTTCTCGCCGTGTTTTCCGAGCTGGAGGTAGCAGGAGAGATCGATGATCTCGCCGGTGACGGTGACGACTTTGCCGCCGAGG
>Ga0307478_10003169_pt1 | contig 12359 bp, 12 predicted proteins | sample atmos_gasesECM4C_2_FD_203713 | JGI IMG/M metagenome (GOLD analysis project Ga0307478, IMG submission 203713) | Hardwood forest soil microbial communities from Morgan-Monroe State Forest, Indiana, United States - atmos_gasesECM4C_05 | ecosystem: Environmental > Terrestrial > Soil > Temperate...
AATAAGTAGATGTCCCACACGCCGCAGTTGAAGGATGCCCTGTCGGCAGGGGATGGGATCGTGCGGCTTGCGCCCTGCTGGGTGCCGCGCGCGTTTCTAATGCCGGGCGGCCGTTTGAAACTCGACCCGCGCGATCTCTATGCTCTGGGCGCACATCGGGGTGGAATTGATGAACGCTGGTTCGCGTCCACCACAAAGGCTGCCAACGGTCCGGATACACCCGAAGACGAGGGCTTAAGTTACATCGCGATCGACGGCCGCCGCATCCTGCTTAAGGAAGCGATCGAGACCATCGGTGACGAATTTGTCAGCGCCGATGTCATGCGCGAGCAGGGCGGCTGGAACGTGCTCTGCAAGTTTTTTGACAACCTGGGGCCAATCCCGCATCATATGCACCAATCCGAACAAGACGCGCGCCGAGTCGGCCAGCACGGCAAGCCGGAAGCCTATTACTTTCCACCGCAATACAATTTCACAGAAAACAAATTTGCCTACACATTCATGGGCCTTGAACCGGGGACTACGAAGGACGATGTGCGCCGATGCCTGGAGCGGTGGAACGAGGGCGACAATGGCATTCTGTACCATTCGAAGGCTTATAGGCTGAAGCCCGGCACAGGATGGCAGATAGACGCGGGTATCTTGCATGCGCCAGGGTCGATGGTGACTTATGAGCCACAGGTAAACTCGGATGTCTTTGCGATGTTTCAATCCATGGTGGAAGGCCGTCCGGTCCCATGGGGTCTGTTAGTGAAGGACGTCCCCGCAGAGTATCATCACGACCTGGACTACATTATCGGAATGCTCGATTGGGAAGCGAATGTTGATCCCGAGTTCATGAAGCACCGCCTGGTTCAACCCAAGCCAGTCAAGCCCGAGTGCGAGATGATCGGCATGGGTTACTGCGAGAAGTGGGTGAGTTACTCCACTAACTACTACTCTGCCAAGGAACTGATGGTCAAAGCGGGCCAATCAGTAACAATCTGTGATCGGGCGGCTTATGGCTTAATTGTAGTGCAGGGCTGGGGATTAGTTGGCAAGATGGAAGTGGAAACTCCTTCGTTGATCCGCTTCGGCCAGATGACAAAAGACGAGCTATTCGTTACTGCCGCAACGGCTGCCCGCGGAGTCAAAGTGACAAATCGCAGCGACAAAGAAGATTTGGTGATGTTGAAACATTTCGGTCCAGGCAACCCGGACGCGAAAGGTCTTGGCCAATGAAATACGGCGTCAATATGCTGATCTGGACCGCGAACTTCACCCGCGAAAACCTGCCCCTGTTGCCCGAGATCAAACGCCACGGGTTTGACGGAATTGAAGTCCCGATGTTTCATCCGCCGGACTTTGCATTGCGCGACATTCGCCGGGGCCTTGATCAGAACGGCTTGGAATGCACTACGTGCTCCGTGATTCCGAGCGGGTTGAGCATTGGCTCGGACGACGCCTCCGTACGGCGGAAGACACAGACTTACATCGAGGACTGTATCCAGCGGACGGCCGAGTTGGGCGCGAAGATTCTCGCGGGACCGTTGTATTCTCCGGTGGGATATTTACCGGGAAGACGCCGGACGCTGGACGAATGGAGTTGGGCGGTGGAGTGTTTACAATCGCTCGGCCCGGTGCTCGCGCAGTACGATGTAACGCTCGCTATCGAGCCGTTGAATCGTTTCGAGACTTACTTTCTCAACACCGCCGATGATGCGGCGGCTCTTTGTGATCAGATTGACCATCCGAACGTTGGAATTCTCTTCGACACATTTCACGCTAACATCGAGGAAAAGAGCATCGGGCAGGGGTATCGTACCGCCGGCGCGCACCTGAAGCACGTGCACACATGCGAAAATGATCGCGGCATTCCCGGCTCGGGCCATGTGGAGTGGCAGGAAGTGTTTGAGGTTCTGCGCAATATTGGTTATGACGGATGGCTGACCATCGAGAGTTTTGGTTTTGCGCTTCGAGAGATATCCGCGGCGGCTGCAATATGGCGCGATATTGCTCCCACTCCGGAATCCATCGCGTTCGAGGGTATAAAGTTTCTGAAACAGAACTTGGCGCCTGTAAAGGCGAGATAGACTGATTCTCATGCGCAGCACTCGCAGACAACTGATCGGCACGATGGCGGCCGCCGTCCTCGCCGCAAAAGGAAAAGACACCGTGACCAAATACATACGCTACCGCCGGGACTCTACCACCACGTACGGAATCCTCGACGGCGAAACAGTTCGCGAACTTCGCGGCGACCTGTTCGGCGACCACAAAGAGACTGGCGCGAGGCATCGCCTAGCGGACTTGAAGTTGCTATATCCGTGCGAGCCCCCGAAGATTCTGGCGGTGGGGTTGAATTACAAGAGCCACCTGGGTGAGCGGAAAGCTCCGGAGCATCCTGAGATCTTCTACAAGCCGGTGACTTCGCTCCAGCATCCCGAGGAGTCTATTTTGATTCCTCCGTCAGCGAAAAACGTTCACTACGAAGGCGAGTTAGTGCTCGTGATCGGCAAACGCGTGAAGCGTGCATCGCCCGCGGAATCGCGCGAGGCCATTTTCGGCGTGACGTGCGGCAACGACGTCAGTGAACGCGACTGGCAAGGGGGTCCGGAGAAGGACCTGCAATGGTGGCGTGCCAAGGGCGCGGACACATTCGCGCCTCTGGGTCCCGTGATCGTACAAGGCATCGACTACGGAAATCTGCTATTACAGACGCGCCTCAACGGCAACGTCGTGCAGAAGCAATACACCTCAGATCTGATCTTTGACGGCGCTGCGATCGTCAGTTGGATCAGCCAGTGTGTAACCTTGACTCCAGGCGATGTAATTTACACCGGGACTCCCGGTCACACCAGCCGGATGAACGAAGGCGATGTGGTCGAAGTCGAGATCGAAGGCGTAGGCCTACTGCGCAACCGCATCGCTTCGGCCTAAGTCCAACGTCAGCGCAAGCTGATTCCGCTAGCAGCTCCAAAGGCGCGCGGCGCCGGCGGAGTAAGCACCCTCTGTACTCTCTCGAGGAGACTGTCTGACGTGAAAGGCTTGGGCAGGAAGCCGAGTGCGCGATCAAGAATTTTGACCCGTACCACGTCGGAATCCGTGCAACCGGACATGAACAGCACTTTGAGATGCGGGCGCAGCGCCAGAATGCGCTCGGCGAGGTCCGGTCCCGCGATATCGGGCATTACTACATCCATCAGCATCAGATCGAGCGACAGATCGTCGCGCTCGGCCATTCGCAAAGCGCTCTCGGCACTGTGCGCTATAAGAACGTTATACTCGCCGCATTCCAGCATGCACTTGATTACGCTTAATACGGAGAGATCATCATCGACCACCAGGATGGTCTTGGGTTCGTGGGAAGCATCGAAGCTCGTCAACATAATAGAGTCAGTCCTTAACTAACTTTGGCTATAATTGTGACGCTGGACGAGGGAATTAGCAAGCAAACTTTCCGATCTCTTTGGTTAGTCAAGCATGGTTAATAGCGGGTAGATAACTTTAGTTAATAGTAAGTTAGCGTGAATGACTTAGCCGGCTGTTCCTGCCCAGGCGGCGCCACAGGAAATAGACCGGAACACCGCTAGCAATAATCAGGAACGCAACGGTGGAGGGGCCCGGCTGAGTGATCCACGTGTTGGCGACGAACCACGCGGCCACGGCCGTAAACAGAATCGGTGTCAGAGGGTATCCCCACATCCGATAGGGGCGCGCGCGTTCGGGATACTTGTGCCGCAGGACCATGACGCCCGCCACGGTGAGGCCATAGAAAAACCAGGCCGCAATCATGCCGTAGGGCGCCAGTGTTTCGAACGATCCCGTGAGAACAAGGACCGCGGCCCACGCCGCCTGCACCGCGATAGCCACGGAAAGAGTCTGATAGCGCGAGTGAATCGCAGCCAGTTCCCGGAACAGGAGGCCATCGCGCGCCATGGCGAAACAGAGGCGCGGTACCGTCATGATCAGACCATTGACGGCGCCGGCGATGGAAAGCAGGATGGTGATCGATAGAATCGCGCCGCCGGCCTGGCCGAGAGTACGCTGCGCCACTGCGGCCGCTGTGCGATCGGTTGTGGCGATCACCTCGGCGGGTAGCACATGCAGGTAGGCGATATTGGCCAGGACGTAGATGCCAATGACAGCTGCGAGGCCCAGCCCGAGGCTGCGCGGAATATTCCGGCTCGGATCGCGAATCTCGCCCGCCACATGGCTGATGCTCGGCCAGCCGTCATAACACAACACCACCGCGACCATGGCGACGCCCACCGCGCTCCAGGAAAATCCCGACCGCGGAAGCGACCAATGCACGGCGACGGCATCGCGGGTGGGAAGAAGTGCGCTGCCCACCACAACGCCGAGCCCAACAACTTTCAGCGCGGTCAGAAGCTTTTGCACCGTCGCACTAAGCCGGATGCCGCGATAATTCACCATCGAGAACAGCGCAATCAATGCGAGCGAGATCAGTTTGGACGCCACCGCGTTGATTGGAACAAAGTACGCGAGCGTGATGGAAAAGCTGACGGCCAGCCACGCGATGGCGGCCCAGAGCACCACCAGCGTGAACGTCCAGCCGCACAGGAATCCCGCCAGAGGACCGTAGCACTCACGCACGAACACGTAGTGGCCGCCGGTTTCGGGCATCATGGCGCCCATTTCCGCGTACGCCAGACTGCCGAAAAAACATAGCACACCACACGTGATCCATACCGCCAGTATGAGCGGCGCGGAAGGCAGCGCCTGCGCCACGAGGCGCGGGGCCAGAAAGATTCCCGCGCCGATCACGATGCCAACCACGATAGACGCGGAGTCCAACAATCCGAGCGTGCGGGGAAGCGCAGCGATCGCGGGTTTGGTGCTGCTCATTGCGACGGATCGTCCTTGCAATCGTTCCGCGCGATGGTGTTGGCCGCCACCGAAACGCCAGGCGCCGCGGTGATGCAGTTCGCACGCATGCCGAATCCCGAGATTTCATTGTCCTCGACCACGTTAGCGCGCGCCGGTGCGTGCCGCTCTCCGCCGCTTGCCAGATAAATGCCGCTGCGCAGTAGCCCGGGCTGGTCCGGCGCATAGTCACAGCCGAACTTTGCCGTTTTTCCGCAGTGAGCGAGATTGATGCGACGCAAATGATTGCGGGCAATGTGGTGATGCCCGCCGATCACAAACACTCCACTAAACAGCACGCCATCGAGCTCGTTGTCCACCAGGTCAATGGCTTCGGAGCGCATCGCCGGATTACTATTGTTGAATACAATGCCCAGATTTCCGTAAGGATAATGCTCGGCGCCGAAACGGTTCACGCAGGAGTTGCTGTACACAATGCCGTGGTGAAAACCATCCAGGTCCAGGCATTTTCCGTTGACTTCGGCAAAGCGGTTGCGGGCGTAGGTGCAATGGCTGGTATCGCCGGCTGTGTCGATGGCGGCGGGCGTAGCGCCGTGCTCCATGTCGACAGCATCCAGGGGGAAACCAATTTCCGTGCCCGTGTTTTCCTCAACACGGATGCCGATTCCGTGGCCCACCTGGATCGCATCGCGGCCCACGCGCTCGAAATGGTTCGCGGTGATCCTCCCATTGCTGTTTTGCGGCGCCGTGCCCAGGGAATGCGTCCAGACGCCGTTTCCGCGCACATCGCGGAGATCACAGTGAGTTACCACGAAATCGCGCGTGCCCTCTTCGAGCAGGATTCCGCCGGTCGTATTATTTCGTCCGGCCCAGCTGCGAGAGCCCGACTCGCGGACTTCCGCGCCGTCGATCAGAATATCGCGCGAGCGGCTCACGAGAATTGCAAACCCGGGCACATTCACAAACCGTACGTGGGCAATCTTAAGGGATGCTACTCGGAACGCGAGAATGCCATTGCCTTCGGTAAACCGCGCGAAAGCCGTGCTGAATCCGGGCAATCCGCTGGGGCGCTCGAGCACATTGCGATTACCGTCGATCGTGAAATCCGCGAACCGCACGCGGCTGGCGCGCTCGCACCGGAAGATGGCGCGCCCTCGAAAATGATTCGACGCCCGCAGCGTCGTTCCGGAAGCCGCGCCACGGATGTCCAGATCGTTGGCGCCAGGTGGGATCTCGATTTCGGACAGAATCTCGATCGTTCCAGCGGGCAGCTCGATCGTGCCCGTCCCGGAACCGAGCGCGCGGCGTATGACTGCATCGCCAGTAGCTTCAGCGGGAGGCGTGAAGAACAACAGAAGACCCGCCGCGACGAGCAGGGCCGCGATGGCGGCGGCCAGGCGCAACTACGCCACCTCGATCGGGACCGGCGGAAGTCGCCGTGATCCCGGGCACATCTCGATTTGATGGACTCCAGGCGTCAGACCGGCCGGCAAACGGAAGTTGAATTCGAACCGGCCGGTGAGCGCGTCGGTCGATAACGATTCCAGATCGTCCAGCGGCCGGCCGTCGAGCAGCGCGCTCACTGCCTTGGCGTCCGCGACGTCTTCCATGACGAGCTTCACGATGCCGCTCTCGATGCGCGACCCCGCCAAGAGATTGGTTCCATCGCTCACCGAACAAACCCTCGGTACCGCCGGCCCACGCGGAATCACTCGCAGCCAGACGGACGGGCACAAAGGTTTGCCCAGCCACTGTAATTCCACGGGTACCATTCCGGTGCGCACCCCTGGCGGCAAAAGCACTTTGAGTTGATGCACGCCATCCCATTCTGGCGCGCCGATACAGCAAGCCGTGCCCGCGTCGCCTTCAAACGTCACGCGCAGATCGTTCAAATCACAATCGGACGAAAGCTGCTCCATACGGAACGATACCTGGGCAAAGCGGCCCGATTGGGCGACAAACGGCTCGTCCGTGTGAGCGTTTCCGGCGCGCTGCACCCGGGCCGGCACGCCGGTATTCTTTAGATTCGCACGCCATCCCTTGGGCTGCTTGCGCCATGTCGTGGACATATATTGCGTGCCCTCGCCGTCAAGTACCAAAAGCTGGAAATCGTGAGTGCGCGCGTAGCCAGCCACGTCTGCACGGGAGAACCGGACGCCCTCCCAGGTGTTGGGCGGAGTGCTGGCCGGCGGCAACCCATTCAACTGCAGCCGCGCGAGGCCGCCATTTTTGAGTACGCGGCGGATTTCGTCGAAGTAGGTGAGCACAACCTCCCGGCTGGGGATATGTTGGAACACGGCGTACGAGTAAACGAAATCGAAATAGTCGGATGCGAGCTGTGAGAGATCAGCGCCGTTGGTCATGCGCAGATGGATGCTGCGCGATGCGCCGAACCGCTCTTCGGCGAGCCGAATCATTTCGTCGGAGACGTCGACACCATGCAGTTCGCCAAAGTTGCGGCTCATGGGACGCATTAGCCGGCCTGGGCCGCAGCCGATCTCGAGCGCTCGGCGCGCCTCGGGCGGCAGATGCCCCGGCAGCCGCTTGAGCTCCTCTTCGAGCGAGTGCACGACATCCGAGGCCGAGGCGAGGAATTCTTCTTCCTCCTGGCCGCGCCGGCCGAAGGCAACGTAGTAGCGTGCATCTTCGCGGGCGCGCTCATTCCAGTCGGCGCGCATTCGTTCGAGAACGTCAGATTCGGCCACTATGGATTATTCTGTCGGTTCAGCGCTCACGCTTCAACTGCCGAACAAGGGCCTCGCGATAGGCCGCGAGATCCGGTACAGGAAGCCCCACGATCTTACCCCTGTCATCCCAATGTCGCAGCCGGACCGCGTCATCGCCGAACGGTAGCCGCTGGAAGGCGCGCGCCTCTTCGGGCGAGAAGGGACCTCCCTGGAGCTGCAAACTCTTGACCGAAGCTCGGGATAGGCCGCGCAAGTATTCCGGATCGACGCTGCACAGATATCGCTTTGCCGCGACGTGGAGCCGCACGGGCTCAGTGACCGACAAGGGGTAATGCCGGGCCAGCCACGCGCCGCCGGCATCCTCGTGGCGGGCGTCGATTCCACGGTCCGCCGCATCCTCACGCGCATCGATCAAGTGCCCGATGTCATGAAGCAGAGCCGCCAACACCAGCGACTCCGGCGCACCCTCCTGCGCGGCGAAATGCGCGGCCTGGAGGGCATGCTCTTCCTGTGACACCTGCTCGCCGAAATAGGCCGCCTTGCCGTGTCCATCAAACAGCGCGAAGATCTCGTCAACGCATTCCATCGATTCCTCCGGAGCATGGAACACCCATTATGGCCCAGGACGGGTGGATCGGACCGCGCCCGGCCGGCCGCGAACGGTGCTAGAATAATTTGGTTGCATCCGGAGTAGAATCCCGCAGAACTTCCGTAGTAGTCCGAGCAGGGCGCGTAGCTCAATTGGCAGAGCAAGTGACTCTTAATCTCCTCAGGCCTTCGTTTCGCCTTTCGTTCGCATCCCCATTGTTTTCATCTAAGTATCAGTAGAATCAGTCTGCTATCTGGAAATATGGCGATGATGTTGCGAAGCCATGCGAAGCCCTGAAACGGCCTGAGTCCCCACAAAATCCCCCACATCTAGCCATCTAGGGAACAAAAACCGCTCCGCTGTGATAATGTTTTCCGTAGCCGCCTAGCCCGGCCAGGCGACAAGTGGGAACCCCTTCCCGCTGGCGGCTCTCTCTTCGGAGAGACAAGGGGGAATCGCGCAAAAGGGGAGCGGTGCTGTGGGAACTCCAGAATATACAGATCGGTCTCATGGTTTTTGTTCCATTGAGACAGAAGCTCGGGAACAATTCCTTGACTCCGTGTCGCGCTTGGCCCCCACAGTCCTTGAGCAACTACGGGGCCTGCTTTCCCTTTATGGATCTCTGCACGCCGCATCTGGCGGCCGGATCCAGGATCTCATTAAAAACAGGCGATTCGGGTTTCTGAAAGAAGCCGGCGAAATAGAAAGTGAACTATCAACAAATCCCGACACAACTGATTTGCTTCAGCAATTGAAAGCCGGGTTGCAGAAATGGGCCGCGGATTGGTACATAAACGCTCCCTGGGTGTTAGATTACGCCGAACTAACACTATCGGAATGGCAAATCGGCGAACTTGCGGATACGCGGTTTGCGCAAGCATCAGTAACAAGTTTCCAGAATATCCATTATCCAGAAGAAGTCAGCGATCTTCTGCTTTCTGATCGCTGGAAGTTCTTAAGCGAATCCTGGATGGACTTCAAAGCTCGCGTCGAACTTTCACTCAGCAGCTACGAAGAACGAATCCGGAAGATGGCATTAGATAACGGCTACATGCAAGTGCCGAAGATTCCATCAGATCTTCCTATAAAACTTGAATGTGCAGCCTTATACCTCTGTGGCTGGAAACAGCCTGGGGAGATAGGGGCGATGCCCCAGTACGCGAGAGAGAAATCGAGAGTTTTTCGCTGGATAAAGGAAGCAACAAAATTGCTTCAGCTTCCTACGCGACCCACAGGGCGACAAAGAAAAAACGTTGCGCGCACGTGACCCTCAGAAACGCAAAATTGCGCTAACCTCCATCAAAATTTCGCAATTTTAACTCGTCGCATTTCATGTCACCCTCCCATAAGGAATGGTAGACGGAATGCGAAATGATGAACCGTACCTCAAGGATAAGCGCTACGCTGCGCGGTACTGCAACGTCAGCATCGGGACTATCGACCGATGGATAGCATCGGGGTATGGACCGCGGTTCATCAAAATGGGAAACCTGGTTCGCTACAGGCCTGAAGATCTTGCGGCCTTCGTTGAGGCGAATGCCCGCGGTGGTCTATTACCAGTCGGTGCCAACCTCGGGATCAGAGCTTAAATGCTCATGGCGTTGCAGGCCGATAACCTCGAAGCCATCCGGGACGCTAACGACATCGTCACGGTGATCGGCGGGTACGTTCGGCTGAAGAAATTCGGCGTGCAGATGGCCGGACTGTGTCCGTTCCACAAAGAGAAAAGCCCTTCCTTTTACGTGCACTCAGTGAAACAGCTCTACCATTGCCACGGTTGTGGTGCCGGCGGTGATGTTTTCAGGTTCGTGGAGCAGATCGAGAACCTGACGTTCGTCGATGCAAAAAACATGCTGGCTGTGAGGGCCGGCATCCCGGTGGCGACGGCGACGAAGGCGGAGCGCAGAGTGTGGGCGGACCGATCTGACGAGCGCGAACTCATCGAGCATTTCCGTCTCGTTGAACACGTCCCAGTCGATCGGGCCCATGTTGAATTTTACGCACGTTGCGCGGCCGATCCAGGATATTTGAGCTGGTTGAAGGATGACCTGGCGCATGCCTATGCCCTGTGTGGTGTTCTGGTCGGAATCATCACTATAGCCCAAGAGCACGACGGAAAAATGGCATGAACACAGAGGGCGCCAAGGCTGCTGACAAGATGGTGCGCGCCGCGGTTGCCGGCATTCGGGCTTCCCAGAAAGTATCGGAGCAAAATGGGCGCGATAAGGCTGTAATCAACATCGACGAATGCTTCAAAGAAGCCCATCAGAACGTTTCCCCACCAGGTGTGAATACCCCTGGGATGCCTTCGATCTATGTAAATAACCGCCAGCTCAGAGACATCTCGGACGAGGCGTTGACCGCATTGCAGGCGGCAAACAATCCGCCCTTCATTTTTGTCCGCAGCGGGATGATGGTGGCCGTCGTGAGGGATGAAAAGCAGCGCCATATTCTAGGGCAAGTATCTGAGGCCGGCCTGCGTGGTTTGCTAACTCGATCGGCTAACTACCATAGGGCGAGTGCGAATGGTAACGCCATCGAGTGCCCACCACCAATTGAAGTTGTGCGGGACATTCTTGCTCTCCCACCGTCACGATGGGAGTTTCAGCCATTAGATGGAATCGTCGAAGCGCCTATTCTACGGCCAGACGGAAGCATTCTCGACAAGCCCGGCTACGATGCGCTGACGCAGCTTTTCTATGCGCCGGATCCCAGCCTGCGGGTACCTGCGATCTCCGAAGCTCCCACCTATGACCATCTAAAGGCCGCTGTGGAACTGATCGAGCAGGCTATAGGGGAGTTTCCATTCGTAGATCAAGCTAGTAAGGCGAATGCTTTCGCGGCCATGCTGACGCCAATCTGCAAGGCAGCGATTAACGCTCCGACGCCCCTGGGACTCATGGATGCTCCGCAAGCTGGATCAGGAAAGACCCTCTTAGCGGACGTGGTTTCCACCATATCCACGGGGCGCGCAGGCGAGATGTTTTCAGCTCCAAGAGATGAGGATGAATGGCGGAAGCAGATCACCATGGCTCTGATGACGGGCACCTCGGTGGTGGTGATCGATAATGTGAACCGCCGGCTGGATAACAGCGATTTGTGTAAGGTGCTAACCGAAACCCTGCATGCCGATCGCGCATTTCATACACACGAAAAGATTCTGCTGCCGGTCAAGGCTACCTGGATCGCGACCGGGAACAACATTCAGGTGTCCGGTGACATGCCGCGCCGCTGCTACTGGATCAGGATGGATGCAAAAACATCTCGGCCATTCCTGCGGACGGGATTCAAAATTGGAGATTTAAAGGCTTGGACGCTTGAGCATCGCGGCGAACTCCTAGCATCCCTTTTGACCATGGCCCGGTCATGGTATCTATCCGGCCGGACAGCACCCACCCTAACTCCACTTGGGAGTTACGAGCAATGGTCCATTATCGTGGGCGGAATCTTAGAGCATGCCGGCGTGCAAGGCTTCCTACAGAATGCGGAGGACCTGTACGAAGAAGCGGATGTTGAAAGCACCCAGTGGGAGAACTTCCTGCATGCGCTCGCCGATACCTTTTATGGCGAAGCATTCACGGTCGCGGCGATCATGGAGACGATCAAGGCGAAGAGTTGGAGTGGTGTTGAATCGGAGGCTACGGGACGCGCAACTGAACTCCGCGCCGCACTTCCGGACTTCATTGCCGAAGGCCTTGACCGTGATGGTTTCTTCCAGCGGCGTACGGGTAAATGCTTCGCGGAACGTGTAGATCGGCGGTTTGGTGAATCACAGATACACCTGAAGCGAGACACGGTGGCTCATAAGGTGCAGCGGTGGCGAGTTGTTCGACCAAGCGAAAAACCGAAAGCGGGGGGTTAAGGGTGGTTACGGGGGTTATTGGATGTTACTCTTTACGCGCGCGCCCACGCGCACATGGGGATTTAGTATAAATAACCCCTCTTACCCGTCTAACCCCCTACCGTTCGGAGTTATCTGAAATGACAAAAGCCCGTCAAGGTCGCTTACGATTCGGCTCGGTGGCGGATAGCTTCGTGGATCAGAACCGAAAGGTGGCGGAGCTGATCTTGGAAGCCGATCCCAACGCGACCGGTTTGGCGGCGGATTGGGCGCGAGCAGTGCTTCGAAAGGCGGAGCCAGAACGTCCAGAGAACGGAGTGGTGCGATCGGAGGGCCCATGCGTGTGATCGGGTTAGATCTCTCGCTCACCGCCACCGGTGCAGCCATCTGGACCGATGGCGTACTGAGCCTTATA
>Ga0307478_10003170_pt1 | contig 12358 bp, 8 predicted proteins | sample atmos_gasesECM4C_2_FD_203713 | JGI IMG/M metagenome (GOLD analysis project Ga0307478, IMG submission 203713) | Hardwood forest soil microbial communities from Morgan-Monroe State Forest, Indiana, United States - atmos_gasesECM4C_05 | ecosystem: Environmental > Terrestrial > Soil > Temperate...
GGACCCATTTCTCACCGCGCGCATCGGCGTGGCTTTCGTCACCGGATTGCAGGGTGATGATGCCCGCTACTTGAAAACAATTTCCACTCCGAAACATTACGCTGTGCACAGCGGCCCCGAAGTTTTGCGCCATCGCTTTGACGTTCCCGTTTCGCCGCACGATTTCGCCGATACCTACTCACCCGCGTTTCGCGCCACCGTAATGGAAGGCAAAGCCGATAGCATAATGTGCGCCTACAACTCCGTCCTCGGCGCGCCTGCCTGCGCCAATCCTTTTCTGATGGACACTTTACGAAAATCATGGGGATTTCAGGGCTACGTCGTTTCCGATTGCGGTGCCATCGGTGACATTTATCAGGGCCACGGATATGCGATGACCCTTCAGCAAGCCGCCGCGCTCGGAGTTAAAGCCGGCGACGACCTAAGTTGCGGCAACGAGTACCGTGTAATCGGCGAAGCCGTACGCGACAAGCTTCTCACCATGGACGATGTGGATCGCTCCGTAAAACGTCTCTTCGAGGCGCGCTTTCGCCTCGGAATGTTTGACCCTCCCGAAATGGTGCCCTGGTCGAATTTAACGCTCGCCGATAACGACACCGCCGCTAATCGCGCCCTCGCATTGCAGACGGCTCGAGAGTCCATAGTCCTATTGAAGAACGAAAATAATGTTTTGCCGCTCGCATCAACAGTGAAAACCATCGCGGTCGTCGGACCAACCGCCGACCTCCCCGCAGTCCTGCTCGGAAATTACAACGGCACTCCCTCAAGTTCCACAACTCCGCTCGCCGGAATCCGCAAACGCTTCGCGAACGCAAGAGTCATCTACGCACCAGGCAGTCCACTAACCGAAACAAATTCCATTCCCGTTCCCGCCGAAGCAGTAACCGCCGCGAAACAAGCCGACGTCGTCATCGCCGTCGTCGGCATCACTCCCGACCTTGAAGGCGAAGAAATGAGTACCAGCGCCCCCGGATTTTTCGGTGGTGACCGCGTGGATATGGAATTGCCGCGCCCTCAACAGGAAATGTTGCGAGCCGTCGCCGCCACGGGAAAACCTCTCATTGTCGTACTCACCAGCGGCAGCGCGCTTTCCGTAAATTGGGTGCAGCAACACGCCTCTGCCGTTCTGGAAGCGTGGTATCCCGGCGAAGAAGGCGGCACCGCACTCGCGAATATTTTGGCCGGTGATTACAATCCCTCTGGCCGCTTGCCCGTCACCGTCTATACAGGAGTCGCGCAACTTCCGCCCTTCGAGGATTATTCCATGCAGGGCCGCACTTACCGCTATTTCTTCGGAGTCCCGCTATACCCCTTCGGTTTCGGACTCAGCTACACAAATTTCGCTTACGCCAACGCCCATGTCGATCACGATCAGATCACCGCAACCGATGACGTAAATGTTTCCGTTGACGTGAAAAATTCCGGCGCAAAAGAAGGCGGCGAAGTCGTGGAACTATACATCACACATCCCGGCGTGGAAGGCGCGCCAATCCGCGCCCTCGCAGGTTTCACGCGTGTTCACCTCGCCGCCGGAGAACAGCGCACCGTCAGCATTCCACTCCGCAATCGCGAACTCAGCGTGGTGGATGAAAACGGCAAGCGCCACATCTCACCCGGCACGGTTGAACTGTGGATTGGCGGCGGCCAACCCGCCGCAGGAGTCGGACAAACTCCGCCGCCCGGCGTGAAAATTCAATTTCGCGTCACCTCTGAAGCCACGCTTCCCGACTAGAATTCATTTCGATCGTGTTTCAGCTTCCGCTGGATCCCACGATTACCTGATAGGTATCGTCTTCCGGGGTCACCTGCAGCGAGCCGTCTTCATCCGCCGTATTGACCGTGTAAAAGGCAATTGAGGATTTCGACCCGTTCTTGGGATCGACCGTCACAATCGTAGCCGACGAATGCGGCCCCGGCGGGATGATTAATCCAATCGGGTGGAATTGGTTGCCGTTCTTGTCAAGCGCGAACCGCACCACTTTTTCCGTGGCGTCAAAGTTTACGAATGTCACCGTATCTCCCGCGTTCGCGTTTACCGACGCGGGATACGGGATATTTTCGTTGATACTTACGGATATGTTTTTGCGGGTGGGTGCCATCTTTGCTTTTGCCATTTTGTACTTTCCTCTCTAAGTCAATTTACTCGGCCCTGTCCCGGGGACTTGAGTCCTGAACGAAACTTCAAACCATGACGAGTGTTTTTCTGTGGTCCACTGGAGCCTTGGGGCGCACTCACGCCGATTCAGCCTGCGCAGCCGCGTCTTAAACTCGAAACGGCCGCGCTGCTTTCCGTTGCCGATTTTCTTTTCGATTCCGGATCCGCCTCTTTAGCACTAAGCCGGTTCGCTGGAACCCACGATCACTTGATAAGGATCATCGTCTGGACTGAAGCTGCCTCCGTCGCTGCTTCCCAACCCAATCGTGTAATCCACGGTGCCTTCGACCGTCGCCAGAAAGTCGGACTTTCCTCCGCTCGGAATTTCCAGCGCAATCGCCACCGCTACACCGTTATCCAGAAATTGCACAACTTTCGATGAAGACTCTTCGTTGTGAAATTCGACGGTGTCGCCCACGATCGCATTCGCTGGGTTTCGATCCACACTTCCGTCTTTAATGGTGACCAGTACTGTCTTCGGGCTTCGTTTTGGAGCTTGTCCTGCTTGTGCCATTTTCGTTTTCCTCTCTGATTGGATTTACTTGGCCGGCAAACTGAACTTTGGGTCCTGAACAAGATTTTGAAACGCCGGGTTGTTCTTCACCCGATCGATGGCATAACCGTTCTTCAAACTTTTTTGCACCATTTCCAGCGCTTGCCGCCGATCACCCAGATCCTCATACGCTTCGCCCGCGTTCAACAACACTTGGGGATTCTTGGGCGCCAACGTCACCGCCGCCTGAATGTGCGGCAGCGCCTTGTCCTTCAGTTTTTGTTCGGCGTAAGAAATGCCCAGCGCCGACTGCACGATGGCGTCCTTTGGCTGCACTTGCACAGCAGCCTCCAGCCGCTCCAGTTTTTTCGCCGAAGCCGCTTTCGCCTTTTCCGAATCACCCAGCTTTTTATACGCGCTGGCCAGATTTGCCCACACTCGGAAATCTTTATCGTTCAGTTGCAATGCTTTTTCCGTCATTTCGGCGAACTCTGCGTATTTTCCCTGATTGCTGTAAAGAAAGCCCAGATTCACATACGCCCCATAGCTCGGCCCAAGCGCTATGGATTCCTTCAAATCCGCCTCCGCCTTTCCAAGCTCTTTCATATTGGAATATGCCGCGCCGCGATTGGAATATCCGGCCGCGTTGTCCGGCGTAAGTTCAATTACTTTCGTGAATTGCGCCACCGCTTCCGGATAACGCCGCTGCCGCAAATAAAAAACTCCCAGGCTGTTGTAACCGTCCCAATATTCCGGCCGCAGGTTCGCTGCGGTTTGGTAGGTTTTCTCCGCATCCGCGGTTCTTCCCATCTTTTCGTACGCCGCGGCCATTCCCATCAATGCGTTGGAATCGAAGCGATTTAATTTCAGCGCCTGCTGGAATTCCTCCAGTGCCAGATCGTCGTTTCCCCGCCCGGAATGCAGTCTTCCCAGCGTCACGTAAACCATGGGCAGCCGGTTATCAATCTCCGCCGCGCGTTTGCATTTCGCGGTTGCCGCATCCACCCACTGCGGATTCTGATCCAGCTGGAATTTCAACCGGTATGCTTCGCATTCCTCCGCGTAGCCCAGAGCGAACTGCGGGTCCGTCGTCACCGCGTTTTCCAGCTCTCCAATCGCTAAATCCAGATTGCCCGGTTTGTCGTACCGCTCCACGTAACTCAGCGCCTTCAAATAATTTTCGTACGCCGAAGGGCTTGAGGTATGCGCCGGATTCCGAAGACTTTCCTCCGTCGTCGATACATGCATCAGCTTCGCAATTTTCGCGATGGCCTGATCCTCCAGCGCCGAAAGATCTCCATGGCTATCTACCATGTTTTCCGAATCAAGGTTCCGGTGAGTTCTCGTGTCAACCAGATTGAATCGCAGTCGGACGTCTTGTGGGGTTCGCGCAACGCTGCCTTGCACCGCCACCGTTGCTCTGAAGATCCCGTACGCTGCTGCGGGATCATTCACTTTTTTCTGCCGCACAACACTGGCCGGTACGACCCACAGCGACGCTTGGCTCTCGTCCAGATTGGTAAGTCTGCTAGTCATGCTGTCCATCAGTCCATCGGTCAAAGGTTCATTGGCCGGATCATTTCCGACATTTTCAAACGGAAGAATTACGATGTGTTTCTGATTCACTCCAAACAGCGCAAACGTCACGCGCTCTCTCAAAGTTCCGCTCACCGCCAACGCCGCCAGCGCCAGAACTAAAATCGCCGCAGGAGTCGCAATCCACCACCGGCTCAAAATCTGCAACACCGAATCACGGCGCACTTGCCCCGCTGCATCCTTCGCGTATTTGGCAAGTTCTTTGGAACTGACGCCCAGTGTCGTCGCGTCACCTTCAAATTTCACCGCCCGCAAATCCGCCAGCATTTCATTGCAGCTCTGGTAGCGTTTCTCCGGATCTTTTGCCAACGCTCGCAGCACGATTCGCTGCAATCGCGGCGGCACGCCCTCAAGCTGCGCCGGAGGATCCTGCACGATCGCCGCCATCACCGACGGCAGGGAATTGCGCTGGAACGGATGTTGGCCCGTCAGCATTTCTGCCAGCACCACGCCCGCCGACCATATGTCCGTGCGGTGATCCACAACCGCGCCATTCGCCTGTTCCGGCGACATGTAAGCGACCGTGCCCGCAATCCCCATGCTTTGCGAATAAGTCTCCGCGCTCACCACCAGCGCCAGACCGAAGTCCACCACCTTCAGAACATTTTGTTTCGTCAGAATTAAATTGGAAGGTTTAACGTCGCGATGCACAATTCCGTGCGCGTGCGCTTCGGCGAGTCCCGCGGACATCTGTGTGGCCAGCTCCACCGCTTCAAATGTCGGAACAGCACCTTCGTGGATTTTCTGCGCCAGCGTTGCGCCTTCATAAAACGCCATCACGATGTACAAACGTCCGTCCGGAGTTTGTTCCAGTCCGTGAATTACGCCGATGTTGGTGTGATCCAGCCCCGACGCGGCTTTTGCTTCCGTGCGGAATCGCTCTTTTTCTTTTTCACCGACGGCGGCTTCCTGCGGCAGAAATTTCAGCGCCACAATGCGCTCCAGTTTCAGATCGCGCGCCTTGTACACCACACCCATGCCGCCCGCTCCGACGACGTCCAGAATCTGGTAGTCGCCGACGCGCCCTCCGCCCGGCCACGATTGCTGGGTTCCCGCCACCGGTAAGCCTCTTTCGCTGCAGCTATCCGAGAGAATTGAGACGCAGAGTTCTCTATTACGAAAACACGCACTACGCTGTTCGATGAACTGCGCCGAATCATATTCCCCGCGCTCACGCCGCGCAAGCACTACGTTTGCCGCCAACATGGGTTCGCTTGAATTGTCGAAAGGAGTTCTCTGGGAAGTTTTTGCGCTTGCTGACTTAGTCTGTAGCTCGGGTTCGCCGAACCCGCGTCTTTTGCCTTGATTTGACTGCGACGCCTACTTCGCCGCCGCCGTTTGCCTCGTCAATTCCTCGCGGAACGCTTGCTCGCGGTCGGCCATAAACGCCTTGTATCCGTCGGGATCGATAAACGGATTCGCACCGCCTTCTTTCAGCCGCGCGTACTTTTCTTCCATCCCGTAATATCCACCGTGCGCGCCCAAAAACACGTCGCAGTGCAACGTCTTCGACACCCGAAAAGTTTTTTCATAATCCGCAGCGATTTGCGGATACGCCGCGTTGTTCACCAGTTTATATCCGCGATTAACACCCGGCCCGCCCACAATCACCACATCATAATTCTTGCCGCCATCCCGCACGCGCATCGTCCAGGTCGTGCATCCCTTCGTGTGTCCGGGCGTCAGGCGGGCAGTCAGCACAGTTCCTCCAAGCCGCACCGTGTCGCCGTCATGCAGCACCCGATCCACTTTCGCTGGCGGATAATGAATCAGCGCTTTATCTTCGGCCGGAAGATCTGTCGAATCGTTGTAATAAAAATCCGCTTTGCCGCCGGACTCCACCACCGGCACATCCGCATCCATCACCATATATTTCGCGCCCGTCAATTCCTTCAACTTGGCGCTGCCGGCGTCATGATCAAAATGTGCCTGGCTCAAGAGCAAAATCTTAATGTCCTTAAAATGAAATCCCAATTTCTCCACACTCGCCTGAATCAGCGGCACATTTTCTTCCAGCCCCGCATTGATCAGAATGTTTCCCTGGGGCGTGGTAATCAGAAAAATCCCCAACCCTTTCGTTCCCACAAAATACACATTGCCAATAACGTGGTGCGGAGCGAATAGAATTAGATAGTCGGATGTTGGCGTGGTTTGTGCCGGGACCCGGCTGACGCAGGCCAACAAGATCGCCGCGGCAAGAAATGCTGCTCTCGAAAATTTCATTTCGATCCTCATCCAGGAATCTTGGAGTCTAAACGCGCGGAAAGTTTACTCGACAATTTCTTCCGCTGGCAGGCAATTATGAACCAGCGTACCTATTCGTACCGTAGCGCCACCGTCGGATGCACCCGGCTCGCCCGCAACGCAGGCAACGCGCAGGCCAGCAACGTCGCGCTCAGAAGCGCCGACGATGCGATCACCAAAGTCAGCGTGTCGAAAACTTTCACGCCGAAAAGCACGCTCAGGATAACTTTCTGGAACGCCAACACAATTCCAAGTCCTGTGACAATTCCTGCGACGCAGAGTTTCATCCCTTCACCAAGCACGAGCCGTAGAATCTGTCCAGGCGATGCACCCAGCGCTAGGCGCACACCAATCTCATGTGTACGTTGCGCTACGGAAAATGCCACCACTCCGTAAATTCCCACCAGCGCCAACAATATCGCTACGCCCGCGAATCCTGCTAGCGTTTTGCTGTTGAATCGTGGAGTCGCAACAGAGTCTAGAACCGCGGCGTCAAGCGTCCGTACCTGGAAAACCGGAGAGTCATTCAATACGTGCGCAAGTCGCTTTCTGATTTCGGTTTCAAGTCCCGAGGGATCGCCGGACGCACGAACCAATATCGCGAGGTCGCCTCCGGTCCATTTTGGTGAAATTTGAGTGAACGGAAAATAAACTTGGCCTCTCGGCCTCGTGTACGCTTCAATCGCTCTTGCATCCGGGACAACGCCCACAATTTGCCAAACTTCGCCGGGCCCCTCGACGTGTAGCTGTTTCCCGATGGCTTGTGACGGGCCGCCGAAAAGCCCAGCTAGAGTTTTATTGATTACCACCACGTGCTCTGTCCCATCAGTGTCCGAGCCTTTCAATGTACGGCCAGCAAGCAGCGGAAGACCATATGCAGAGAAATAATCTCCTTCGACAAATTCTATCTCCGCGAAAGCTGCGGCAAGCTTGCCGTCGATGTCAAGAAACCATCCCCCTCCGCTGTCCTGGCTAAAAGGTGCATTTGCTACCTCGCCTGCGGCGATCAGTCCCGGCAGACCCTGCATTTCATCGAGAATTCGCCGCCGTAACGCGACGCCTTCCGCCGGTTTTGCGCTTCGCGGCAATTTGGGGGAGACCCGCATGGTCAGCACGCGCTCTGGCTGAAAATTCAAATCGATTTTCAGAGTGTCGCGTAAGCTCTGCAAAGCGATGCCTGCGCCAGCCGCCAGGATCACCGCAAGAGCGATTTCCGCAACAGTCAAGAGCCGTCGACCGCGTTGACTCAGGCGGCCAGCGCCTCTCGGGCCTTCCGGATGGACCGCCGCACCCAGTTGAACTGTGCTCGATACAAATGCTGGCCACAACGCCGCCAGAATTCCTGCGGCGAGCGCGATTCCCAGTGCGAAAAGCAGAGCGTTCGTATTAACGGTCACTTCGGAAAGGCGCGGCACGTCCGCAGGACCATAAGCGCGGATCAGCACTACCACTATCCATGTCAATCCAACGCCTATGAGGGTACTCAGCACGGCGAGGAGAAAACTTTCAGATAGCAGTTGGCGCACGATCCGCCAGCGACCCGCACCAAGAACCAGCCGTACTGCCATTTCTCTGCGTCTTACGGCACCGCGCGCCAGCAAAAGCCCTGCTGCATTCACGCAGCCGATCAGCAGGACGCACGCGGCGGCGGCCAACAGATAGTAAAGCTCGGAGCGGTATCGCGCGGAAAGTATTCGTGTCACCGGGCTGACCCCAATTCGGCTCGTCACGCCGACGTTTGTTCCGGCGTAGAAACGTTCCATACGCTGACGCAGACCTTCCATTTCGACTCTTGCAGCTTCAACCGAGATGCCGGGGCGCAGGCTGCCAATGACACGGTCGTTCATCATCGAGGGGAAATCCACTTGCTCAGAACGAGAAAGTTGCAACGATTGGCCGCCCTTGGTGATCGGCACCCATACAGCCGTCTTGCCCGGAAAGCTGAATCGCGACGGCATCACGCCGATTATTGTGTACGGAATCTCATTCAAATGAACTGTCGCACCGATTGCCTCCGGACTTGCGGAGAATTCAGTCCGCCAAAGTGCGTCTGCAATTACGGCCACGCGCTCCCTGCCCGCCACGACTTCGGCCGACGTATACACGCGCCCGATTACCGGTTGGACGCCAAACACGGTGAAGTAGTTCTCCGATGTCTCGGAAGCCATCACACGTTGTGCGCTACCGGAAAAGGAAAGATCCAAACCGCCTGCGCGAAAATCAGCAAGGATCTCGAACGATTGCGTCCCCCACTCATTCAAAGTTTTCAGGTTTTCACCGGTGATCACCATCACACGCGTATCATCCACATACGGCAACGGACGCAGCACCACCGCCTCAATCACGCTATACATCGCGGTTGTCCCGCCAACCCCCACTGCCAATGTAAGAATCAGCAGCGCGCTAAGACCGGGATTCTTCCGCAGCATGCGCAATCCAAACCGCAAATCCTGCACGACGTCCGTCAGCCATCTCCATCCCCAAATATCCCGCGTGGTCTCCTTAATAAGCCCCACATTGCCTATCTGCCGTCGCGAAAATTGCTCTGCCTGCTCAGAAGTTTCCCCGCGCTCCACGCGATCCTGCGTCGCCATCCGCAAATGGCTCTGCAACTCCTCATCCAACTCTTCTTCGCGCTTGCGTCGCCAGAATAAAAATCTCATGCGTCGCCCTCGCTCTTCGCGGGATCCAACACGCCCGCGATCGCCTCCGAAAGCTGCGACCATCGCGAACGCTCGGACCGCAATTGTTTTTTTCCTTTGCTCGTCAACTTGTAAACTCGTGTCCTCTGATTGTTCTCGGAAACTTTCCATTCCGCCGCGATCAACTTCTGTTTTTCCAAACGGTGCAGCGCCGGGTAAAGAGAACCCGTATCCACTTTTAGTATTTCTCCTGAATTCGTGCGGATGGACTGGCTCAATCCGTATCCATGCCGCGGTCCCCACTGCAGCGTCTGCAGAATCAGCATGTCCAATGTTCCTTGCAGCAACTCAATGCGGTTCAGATAGCGCTCTTTCATTTAGGATTCCATTCGCCTTTCAAATTAATTTCCCGAAGGTCTCTCGATGTGATCAATCACAATAATTTCCACCGGCCCTTTTCCCGGTTCCAATTTCAATCCAAGCTCTTCTTGCAGAGCCGTGAATAGGAACGGTGCATCGGCGCCACCCGGCTGCGGCTGCGCAGCAGTGTCCGGAGTGTATCTCAGCGTGAATTCATACGTGCCGGTCAGGCCGGTCTTATCCAGCACGGTACGGCTCGTTGGCCCCTTTAGATAATTCGCCAGGTCTTGGGTCGTCATGTTGTGCGCTGTCAGCGCGACGATGCCGTCTTTCATTCCCGGGCCGCTCCAATGGGCATTGTTCGGCCCGCTGGGATCAGGCTTCGCTTCCGGCAATTTCGGCCCATTTTTTCCGATCACAAGAAAATAGACCGGCAATTCCTTCGTTTCGCGATGCGCCGCAAACTGAAATCGTTCGGCGAGCAAATCCTGAAGCATTTGTTCCAGCGCCCGATTCCGCTGGTCTCGAGGCAGCTTCTTCAAAGCGTCCATCGTTGTGGCGTCGATCTTCGCACTGATATCGTAGGTTGTGGAATCGAGCCATTTGGGCGCGCCCACGATTCGGTAGTCTTCATAGGTCCCGAACGCAAACTTCACCACGTACAACAGCGAAGCGTTCATTCCTGTGAGCGTGTCTCCCTGGTAGTCGAGCCTGAAGCCGCCCGCCGGGTCCTTCGCCGGCTTGATCGTCGCGACGTCATATGCGAACCTCGGCGTACTTCCCGCCGCAGTTTGCGTTTGCGTCTGGGGCTGGGCTCCGCTTCGTGTCGTGATTATCAATCCGAACATGAATGAGAGCGAGACCGTCGCCAATCCAGCCACAGTGAGAAATCGCCTTTTAGAACCTGCCAATTCATCGCCAAGTCTCTTCATCTTTGAAGCCCTCCTGAAAGACGCCGTCATCCAGTCAGCCGATCAACTTCTGTTTTTCCAAACGATGCAGCGCCGGATAAAGCGAACCTGTGTCCACCTTCAAAATTTCTCCCGAATTCGTGCGGATGGATTGGCTCAAACCGTATCCGTGCCGCGGCCCCCACTGCAGCGTCTGCAGAATCAGCATGTCCAGGGTTCCTTGCAGTAACTCAATTTGGTTCTGATAGCGTTCCTTCATATGGCCTCCGTGGGTGTAGGTAATCTACACCCTGGCATGTAGAGAGTCTACAGCCTTGATGCTGTGCACTCGGATAGCCGAACGTGGAATTCAGGGAAGTGTTTGGGAATCAAGCATTTGGAAAATTACCGCAGAGGCCCGCGTCCGGTTCGCTGGCCGCATTCGGGATGGCTTGTCGCCAATCCGAACACCTCAACTGCGCATCTTGCATGTCGGGGCAATTCCCAACCTATCTTGCTAACCATTGCAATCAAAGGACTTAAAGCATACTTTTACAAAAATCGCATACCCCCACCCCGGGGGTCGTTAGCGATGTGTCTGCTAATAAAGGACTTACCGCGATCTGGCGTCAATGTGTGTGCTAATAAAGGAGTTAGCGAAAAATGGTTTTTCTTCTAGCTCCCCGTATTCCTCAAGTCTTTACTCTGTGTACTCCGCTCCCGAAACTTCGGGACTGCGTTGAGAGCCTTTTCCCTTGTTTTTCCCGGCTCCCAAAAACTGCTCTATAATGCACTTTCCGATGAATCGGCCCAAATCGTATGCAATATAGTGCAGTTTCCAGGTCAAAACGCCCTACTATGTTAACTCGTACTTAAATCACACACGATCAATCTGCCGCGCCTACTCGTATCGCAACGCGTCAATCGGATTCAAACTCGCAGCCTTACTGGCGGGGTAGTAACCGAAGAAAATTCCGATCATTCCCGAAAACAAAAGAGAAATAATAATCGCCGGAATCGAAACAGAACTGGGCCACGCCAGCATCGCCGAAAGTCCAGCCGAAGCAAGTATTCCAAAAAATATTCCGCAGCCACCGCCCAGCAAACTCAGCACCAGCGCTTCCGTCAGGAATTGTCCGCGCACATCGCTTTCCGTCGCGCCCACCGACATGCGCACGCCGATTTCGCGCGTCCGCTCCGTCACCGAAACCAGCATGATATTCATGATTCCAATTCCGCCAATCAAAAGCGCCACGGACGCGGTTGTTGCCAGCATCAATCCAAATGTGTGGCTCGCTTCTTTTCGCGCGTTCAAAATATCTTCCGGATGCCGCACGCTGAAGTCGTCGTCCTCGCCGCGTCCCAGTTTGTGTCTTTGCCGCAACAACGACGTGATTTGTCCCGTCGCGCTGTCAATCTCTTCGGTGGACCGCGCCGAAATAAAAATGTCGTCCAGCCAGTCCACGCCCTTGATTTTGTGTTGCCCGGTGGAAAGCGGCATCAGCAAAAAATCGTCCTGATCGCTGCCCCACGGCGAAAGCCCTTTGGCCTCAAGAACGCCGATCACCCGGCAGGGAATGGAATTGACGCGGATCACTTTATCCAGCGGATTATCGTCATCAAATAAATTTTGCGCCACCGTCTGTCCGAGCACGCATACATTCGCCAGCGCCTCCACTTCTTTCATGGTGAACATTCGGCCGGAAGCGATTCCCCAGTGCCGCACCACCAGAAAATCCGGCGTGTTTCCGCGAAAAAGCGTGTTCCAATTTCTATTTTGATAAATGATTTGCGCGTGGCCGCTGGAATTCGGCGAAACCGCTTTCACCTGCGGAATGGCCTGCAAAATCGCCTCCGCATCTTCCTGTTTCAATGACTTGGTCGCGCCGCTTCCGGTCCGCACGCCCGCCAAATTTCTTCCGCCCGCGGCAACCCAGATCATGTTGTCGCCCAAATTATCCAGTTGCGCTTCGATCAC
>Ga0307478_10003171_pt1 | contig 12353 bp, 14 predicted proteins | sample atmos_gasesECM4C_2_FD_203713 | JGI IMG/M metagenome (GOLD analysis project Ga0307478, IMG submission 203713) | Hardwood forest soil microbial communities from Morgan-Monroe State Forest, Indiana, United States - atmos_gasesECM4C_05 | ecosystem: Environmental > Terrestrial > Soil > Temperate...
ACACGATTTCTGCAAGGGGGATTCTGCAAAGCCGCAGACTAGACAGACAGCGAATGTCGGGAATTCATCGCTTAGGGCTTTTCCAGACCTTTGGCCTGGAAAATAGACGTTCGTCTCCGCGCCAAAATCTGTCTGGTTCCGACCCATACGATCAACAAGTCATAGCGATTTCGGTGTTCTTTACCCGTCCGCGCGCATATCATCGTTCCTCGAATTGAGAGGCACGCGAGCGTGGATCGTGGTACCGCACTTGAGTTGCGAGTCGATTGAAAGCGTTCCGTTAAGCAGTTTCAGCCGCTCTTTCATGCTGATGAGGCCAAGCCCTCGGGTCTCTTTTGCCGCTTCGCTGTCAAAGCCTGCACCGGAGTCGCTAACCCTAAGGTGAATCTCCTCCGGCGTTGCCCACAATTGCACTTCGCACCGCTGTGCCCCGCTGTGCTTTGCCGAATTGTTTAGGGCTTCTTGCAGAACTCGGAAGAGGCAAAGCGAAATATCCCGCGGCAATGGACTCGGCAAATCGTAGGTTTTGAAATCAATCTCCATTTTCCGCTGCTCTCCGAACTCTTTGCAGAAGCCTCTCACGGCCGCAGCTATGCCCAGATAGTCGAGTTTTGACGAGTGCAACTCGTGCGACAACGCTTGAATATCGGTCGCTATCTCGGAGGTCTGCTCCCGTAGTTTGCCCATGCGGCGACGGACTTCAGCCGACAAATTCGGAGGGTTTTCTTGGAGTTGTTCTAGCTCGATTGTCAACAGTGCGAGACGTTGACCGATGTCATCGTGAAGCTCTCTGGCGATCCGGGTACGTTCTTGCTCCTGAGCTTCAATCATCCTGCGGCTCACGCTGGAGAGCGCCTCTTCCGCAACCTTGCGATTCGTAACATCCGCCACCAGGCCTATGATGCGTAGCATCCTGCCTTGATCGTCGAACAAGACGCGCCCGTTTGCCTCCAGCCAAATTGCGCTACCGTCGGGACGTAACACCCGATAACTGGTTTGATAGGTAGGATTTTCAGGAGAGAGCCCGTTCTCTTGAACAGCATAGGCCTCGCGGTCGTCGGGGTGGACTCTGGGGAGAAATTGCCGGCCAGTATCGCGCGTCGGGTCGTCCATCCAATTGAGAATATCTACGCACTGTCCAGATCGCACGATCACATCGGTTGCCGTGTCCCACTCGAAGGCATACATCCTTCCAGCTTGGACCGCCAGACGTAACCACTCCTCGCTTTGACGCAATTTTTCTTGTGCGAGCCTGCGTTCAGTGATGTCTTGAATCGTCCCGAGAAGCCGCACGACTCGGCCCGCAGTATCGCGCTGAGCTTCGCCCCGAGCAACAACCCATCTTGTGGTGCCATCGAAGGGGACCATCTCAAGATCCAACTCGTATGGTGTTCCAGTACGCAACGCTTCTTCTATGGCGTACCGCAGCCGTTGCCAGCTTTCGGCGGTGTAGAGCTTTGCATGTTCCTTGTAGTTGACAGGAGGCAGACTGGGATCCAAGCTCACGATTCGATAAAGTTCTTCTGACCACGCGACCGCATCAGTATCTGGGTCCCATTGCCAGCTACCTACCTTAGCCAGGCGCTGCGCTTCTTTAAGTTCCGCCTCTCTCTGTCGTAATACCTGCTCCCCTTGCGTGCGCTCTTCCACAAGAGCTGCCAGAGCCATGAAAGGCGCCGCCGTGAAAAACAAAAACAGTTGCAGTGACAACACATTGATATGCGGCCCTGGTTCAGTGAACGGACCTCGGCCGTGGACTGCACCCCAAATCGACACAAAGGCAATTGCAATCATCGCGGTACTGACCCCCGTCGGTCCGAAACGCAAAGCGGACCACAGCAGCAGTGGCACAAAAGAATAAAGCAGTGCCGGAGGGCTGCTCCTTCCAGGATCGGCGAAAGCGAGATGTCCCAGAATAGCCAACACAACGAGCAATGTGATTGCTTCCAGGTAATAAGCACGTGGTTTTTGGGCCCAAGCTGGAATTTCTCTGGCCCAACCCAAAATGGCAGGCATCAGAGTGAGGAATCCAAGCGCTTCCGAAAAGAAAGCCACCTTCCAACTTGCCCAATAGTTGCTACTGGTGGACAGCGCACCGAGGAACGCTCCAACGAATGGAGCGAGAAACACCGCGTAGACTGAATACGTAGCCAGGGCTTTCACACTATTCAGCCGGGGCACGCCCTCGAACGAAATTCTAAGACACAAAGCGGCGATGAGGACTTCGACTGCATTGGACAGAATGAGCCAGACAATGGAACGGATCGGCCCACCTGTTTGCAGGTCGTAGAGGAAAAATCCAGCCAGGCCTGCTGTGAGGACTACTGGCCAGATCCTTCGCCGAACCAGTAACAGCATTGATGCCAAAAGCACGTTTCCCAACCAAAGCGGCGAGACCATTTGCGGTCGTACTATCAATGCTCCGCCTAGTCTCGCGGCAAGGTAAGAGAGGGTAGCCACCAGACAAGCTTGGATCACCAAGCGGTGTGGGAGATTCTGATTCGCCATGCTCCACGATAGACGACCACGTTCGGTTTCGATGGCCTACCTCCGACCCGGCAGGACCGGTCGCGGTTTGTCGGGTCGCAAATCAAAGCACTTCAACGGTTGGTGGGGAAAAGTAAACATACTACACCCGTAACGCTATATTCGGTATATTATGGCTTTTTCATTTAGCAATCTTTGTGTACAGGTTACGCTTCCTTCCCCCGCTTCCTGGGCGTCTGGCTCAGCATCAACGGCATCGCCTATGTGATCCTCAGCCTTACGGGCGAACTGTTGCCGCAATACCAGGACAAGGTGTTTACCATCTCCCAGCCCGCCCTCTCCGCGAAGGTGGGATTATTACTCGCGATCAAGGGCGCCAAGCCGCCAGCCCCGGACGCAGCCTTATCATCGGCTGGTGGTTAAGGGGAGACACTGCCCCGGCATCGATAGCTGGCGTTAGATCGCCATAGCACTCACAGTGCTGGATCAGGTCACTTAGCGGATTGTGCGCCTGTGCCTACCGAAAACTCCGTCTGGCCCATCACAGCTCCTGCGAGGCCAACGATTTGGCGAACTACAGTGTCACCAATATGGACTATGAATTTATACATATTGATGCGATACTTCAAACCGGATTAAGGTGATTACGGTGGGTGGGATTACGTGGCGACGCTGAGCAGAAGATCATATTTCAAACACTTTGCAAAGAATCCCCCGAAAAATGGCCTCTAACGCTACCCATGGGCCAAGAGGTTTTGAGGGAGTCCTCATGTCATGTCCTTTATGCGCGTCGCGCAACCAGGCGCAGTTTGCTGCCGAGATAAACGTTCATCTCGCCGGTCTGAAAAATGTGAACAAACCCACCGTTCTGTTGTTCTCGAATCTTGTGGTTTGCTTAGATTGCGGCTGTTCGTGGTTGACTATTCCGGAAGGTGAATTGGCGTTGCTTGCCAAAGGTAATTGAGGGGCGGACGCGCTTCGGCTCTATCTCTAGGCGAGGTCTGCCTGCTTGAAATCCACGTGTCCTGGTGCGGTCACCATTCGTTCGTCCACTACGACATCGACGTTATCTGAGTCACTTCGGTAAGCGTTACGTGCACAGGCAAACCCAAAGGAAAATGAGCATGGATGACGATGCCAACGAAGCCACTGTAGCCGCATATTTTTGTTTCTGGTCCGTAGGCGGCGATACCAAATGAGACCACGTCTTGAAGTTCGCCTAGAGTGAATGATGTTCCAAGAGGCTCCGACGGCTTTTCCATCTGTAGAGGATGTAGCATGGCGCGCCTCCTATGCGGGAAAGTATAGACCCCAAGGAGACTGAACTTGCCATGGAAATTAACGTTGTCGGATGACTGGATTACCGAAGGACACTGCTTGCTTAAATTGGCCCGTGTGGTCCGGTCCAATTCGCACGGGTCCGCGAATGCTTCCTGGGAGACACGCATTTTCTTGCGCCTTCGACGCAAGGCTTTTCCAAAACGGACTCGGATACCTTCCATTTATGTTTCGGAATCATGTTGTTTCTCAGGTTGCCGATGTGTCCACGGACTATGAGTATCATGGCTCTAATGGGAGAACATCTTGTCTACTGAATACTTGTCCCTCGCAAAACTCTGGCCAGCGCTGAAATCAATAACATAGCAGCGGATCCGATGCCAGCACTCTTGTTATAAATCGGACTATGCTCAGCTTGCTCTGGCTCGTGTTCGGGTCGGTCCTTCGAATCTTCCGTAACCGCCGGGATCTCATCTTTGAGAACTTCGTGCTGCGACAGCAGTTGGTCATGCTGAAACGGCGTCGTCCTCGGCCGGCTCTCAATCTATTTGACAGGATCAGTCGGCTGTGGTCGCAATGGAAGCAGGCGCTCATCGTCGTCTCTCCTGAAACGGTTGTGCGCTGGCACCGGGCTGGGTTTCGCATGTATTGGAGGCTGATCTCCCGAGTCCGGGGACCGGTTGGGCGAAGGCCGACGCCGAAGGAGGTGCGGGAGTTGATCTTCCGCATGGTGGCGGAGAACCCCACTTGGGGAGCGCCACGCATCCATGGGGAACTGCTGATGCTCGGGTTCGACATCTCGAAACGGACGATCTCCCGCTGGATGAAACGAGCGCCGAGGGACCCCGAGCCAGGTAAACGCTGGCTGGCCTTTCTGCGCAACCATCAGAAAGTGATGGCCGCGATGGACTTCTTCACGGTTCCCACCATCAGGTTCGGCATGCTGTACTGCTTTTTCGTGATCGCACATGATCGGAGGCGCATCCTGGAGGCCTTTCCGTTTGGCTCGGCTCCGCGGTTTCTGATCTTCGACCGGGACCGGAAGTACGGAGTGGAGGTTCCCGCTGCAGTGCGATCCCTCGGGATTGAGGCGATCCAAACCTCCTTCGAGAGTCCATGGCAGAAGGACTATGCTTCACACTGCACCTCCTGGGTACGCTGTGATACTACTTCGCTTGCGAGGTGTCGTTGTGACAGCTTTATGCCTTGGGCTTTTCGGGGCGGGTTGTCACCTGGATGTTCATACAGACAGTCGTTTTTGTCGTTGCGGGCGTGACCGCATATCAGTCCATGGCGATTCCATATCTTAACCCATTGTGGGGTGATGCCGAGCAACGCTGCCATCTCCTTCACGGTCAGCATACCTGCCTTGCGCAACCGATCATAGCGCGGCATCAGGCCATACCGTTTCTGAATGCGAGCGACGATGCGCACCGAAAACGACTTTCCTTCTCCCGAGCGTAGGCCGCGTTCGTTCAGTATTGATGCGATCTGCTGATAGGTATGGTGATCGAGGAGCCGATCGATTTCCTTCACCACGGCAGGGTTGGTTGCCCGTTGCTGCCACGCATTGAGAGGAGCAGGCACCATCAAGGTCTTGGTGGCCCCGCCTTTGAAACGAATGTGTAGAGTAATCTTCTCACCACGAACCAAGGTGACATCTTCCAGCAACAACCGGATCATCCGTTTGCGCTCGCGGTCGGGCGTGTTTGGATCACGCCACAACCGTGGGAAGTCTGTAGCGAGCGAGAGAATTGCAGCCCGCTGTTGATCGCTCAGGACCTTTCTGTCTTGTTCGCGCTGGCGCTCACGGTTTTGCTGCGTCTCGCTCAGCGTCCGCAACTTGTTGTTCCACTCGGCTTCGAGTGAGTCGGCTACCAGTCGGTTGTCCGGGTCGACCCGCATATAGCGGCGGCGCGCCAAGTCCACTTCGTACTGAGCTCGTTCTACTTGTTTCTGACGCAGTCTGTCGGCTTCTTCCAATCGTGATTGCAGTTCTTGCTGCACGGTAAGCGCCACTTCGAGAGCGACTGGACTCACTGCCTCGACCAACAGTTCACCAATGGCTTCGTCGATCCCACCTCCCGGAACACGTTGACAGAGAGGCTGGGCATGTTCGATTCCTTCGCGCTGGCAGAGATACTCAGGCCACAGCCGGCCGTGGCGGACGTGATAGCGAACCGTCATCCGCTGGCCACAGCGACCACAGAGGATCAATCCTTGCAGCAGTGCTGGCCCTTCGCGGGCCGGGCTCTTACGCCGGTCCTGTCCCATCGCTTGCGCACTCTCGTGAAGGCGCTTCAGATTTTGCTGATAGTCTTCCCAGGACACATAGCCTGGGCAGGCTCCCGGAATCAGCGTCTCCCATTCGTCTTGCGAGAGCTGCACAACAGTGAAACGACCGTCCACGGTTTTGCGAACGTGGCTTCGTCCGTATACAAAGGCTCCTGCGTACCTCGGATTGTGCAAGATACGCAGCACCTGGGTGTGTCCCAAGGCGGCCCACACCAGGTCTCCCTTGTGGGCTCCCGTGCGAACGCGTCTGGGAAACTGCAGGCCTTGCTTTTGAAACGCTTTCACTGTGGCCATTGCAGATCCCGTGCTGCGGAAGGTTTCAAACAATAAGCGTAAGCACTGTTGCACCTGCTTGTCCGGATCCAGCACCAACGCGCCTTCGGAGTTATAGATCAATCCGACGGGCGGACTGATCATCAGTTCGCCGCGTCTAGCCTTATTCAAGATTCCGCCCTGCAAACGCGCACGCAGAACATGCAGTTCCGCCTCTGACATCGTGCCTTTCAACCCCAATAGGAGGCGATCATTAAAGTGGGCCGGATCGTAGACACCATCTTCATCTAGGATCAAAGCATCGGTGAGAGCACAGATCTCCAACAACCGATGCCAGTCGGCCGAGTTGCGCGCCAATCGCGATACCTCCAGCCCCAGCACGATTCCGGCTCGTCCCAAGCTGACCTCAGTAACCAGCCGTTGAAAGCCCTCCCGGTCGGCGGCGGAAGCTCCTGACTGTCCGAGATCGCTGTCAAGGACGATGATGCGATCCTCGGGCCAGCCCAATGCGACGGCCTTTTGGCGCAAAGCGTATTGGCGTTTCGTGCTTTCGCTATTCTCGAACACCTGGCGCAGCGTTGATTGCCGGATGTAGAGATAGGCATTGCGCTTGAGATGAGTCGCCTTTACTTTCTGATGCATGTCTTGATTCATGACACTCTCTCCTGGCAGCCGTGCAGCAGCATTCCCGCGAGGATCAGAACGACCTCGGTGCGCGCGCCCTGAGGAAGAACCGCCTCGTCAGGTGCGGCAGTAAATTCCTTGGTTGGAGACTGTGCGAGGCAAAGCGAACAGGCATTCATCCATTCCCTCATGCCCCGTCGCATAAATAACGCCAACCCTGGTCCCCGCTGTCCGTTCATGACCTGACGCCGCAGCTCTTCGTACGCGGCAATCAATCCATCTTTCTCCAGTGGTGCAGCAGGGTCGGGCAGCAAACTTATCGGAGTTTTTTTTCCCGCAGAAGCTGCCGCTCGATACTGCGGGGGTGCACTTTTACGTGGAAGTTGTGCTGCACCTGCTCTGCCAGCTGAGCGAAACTCAGTCTCAGTCAATTCGGGCTTCGACCTGCGATGTTCATAGCCCGAACCTACCCTGTCTCCCGCAAGGATTGAATATTGGCGAGGCACAGCCATAGGATGGAATTTATGCGCACCGATGGTACGAAAATACTCTTGTGGTGCTAAACGAGGGCACCCGATTTGGCGACCTATCGGGCTTCGGAGCTACCCGCCGATTCGCTTTAGATCGTCTTTGGCCTGCTGCTCGGCTTCCTTTGTGGCTTGCTTGGAGTTGGCATCCGGCTTCAGCTGATGGATGGCCTTGTTCAGGTTCTGGGCTTTCTCTCCGTCCGCGACCTTGCATCCGGACAGATCCGCACTGGTATGCACACCGGTCACGTCAGCGCGAAGGCAATTGAAATTTACTCCGAGATTGTGGCTAGCGTGAAGGGCAGCAAGGCAGGCATCCAATGCCGTGAATGGCGCACACGCGTCGGTAGCGGTAGCGTTCGCGGCCAGCACCCCCTGGGCTCGCAGGCTGGGGGTGAGCTTTTTCTCTGCGTCGCTTCTGCTTGCGGGCGTATCGGCGGAATTCTTGGAATCTTTCTTGACCCACTTGATCGGATTCATGGAATGCGAGCTCTCCTGCGCGGCAACGGACGCGCCTGCACCCGCGGGCCCTTGCGCTGCGGTCCGTTCTGCACCCAGCGTCAAAGAAATCGAAACACTGAAAAGCAGAAACGCACGAACGAAAAGCGTTTTTTCCATACATGCTCCTTCGTTGAAGAAACCTGGCAAAAGGGAGGCTCCCCGACCGTGGCCTCACGCCCAGTAGGCCACAGCGCAGATGCCGCCAAGAACCGAAGCAGACGGCACTACTCCAATCAGTCACGCTGGCCTTTCGAACAGGCGACACCGAGCTGACCTGCCGCGCGCGCCTATCGCCCGGTGGCACTCGACCGCAAAAGACCGGCGACTGGCGATTGTCAGGTGTATACTGCCCGCACGAGGAGGGTCTATGTTGCAACAAGTGAATCAAACAGAGGCCCGGGACCCCGAGTGGTTTTGTCAGGCCGTTTCGACCATGGATGAGCCCTGTAATTCAGCCGCAACTTTCCACTGCGGTATCTGCGGAGGGTGGTTCTGCGCCACCCATACCGGCGATGATAACTGGCACACATGCGTCCTCGCGCCAGGCGACGAAGGCGGCGAGGCCTAAGGTCATAGTAGACGGGCAATCACTGCTGAAGGGGCCTCATGACCGACGAAAAACAGGTGAGACTCGAAGCTCGGGCAAGAATCGACATCAAGAACTTCTACGACAGAGGGCAAGTCTCATCGAAAGACTATGCAGCTGCATTTCGGCATGTGAAATTTGTTTGGCTCGGGCATCTCACGGATGCCCAGATTGACGAGTTTGTTCGCAAGGAAATCAGAGAGCTGGAGCACCCAGTAATCAATCCGACCGGATAATCTTCCACGCAACACGCGAAACTTTCACACCTGTACCGACGGGTGGGTACTCTTCGACTTTTCCAAGGCCACCTTTATGCGGAACACCCAGTTCCTCGTTGGTACTTTCAAGCAGAAGGCCAACTTAAACGCTGCCACATTCACGCAGGAGGCCTGCTTCGGCGATGCGACGTTCAGGCAGGATTCGGGAGTGGTTTAAGGAAGGCGAAACCGGGCTTCCAAGTTGCGGAAACCTACGCCTCTCATGCTAAGCTTTAACAATGGAAATCACGCTGCGCATCCCCGACGATGTCGCCAAGCGGCTTTCGGCTGCCGGTGGCGACCTGTCCCGCCGTGCCCTGGAAGCTCTCGCACTAGAGGGCTATCGCGACCAAACTCTTACCCTTTACCAGATTTCGGAGATGCTGGGCCTTTCCCGAGTCGAGACGGAAGACTTCTTGGGACGACGTCAGGTCCCTCTATCCGAGATTAACGAGGCGGACCTGGATCGCGAGGCGGCAGTATTCGAAGCGGGATCGCGTCGTACCCGTTAGCAAATTCACGGCATGATCGCCGTTTCCAATACCACACCTCTCCGGTATCTCATCGCCATGAGACGATCTCTTGGGAAAGCTATTTGAGAAAGTGTTCGTGCCCACGGGTGTCCATCAGGAATTGACGGACGCCAGAACGCCGGAGGCCGTGCGCCGCCGCGTGTTGTCACTCGCACCCTGGTTTGCGGTACGAGCCGTGCGACAGAGTCACGAGGCCAGGATTCCGGTAACGCTGCATCGGGGTGAGCGGGAAGCCATTCTGTTAGCGGAAGCACTGCAGGCGGACGTGCTTCTAGTCGATGAGCGGATCGGACGCACTATTGCTCTGAGCCGGAACATCCCCCTCTCTGGGACGCTGGGTGTCCTGGAACGCGCGGATAGGATGGGGTTCGTAAGCGATTTCCCACAGATTCTTCAACGATTGAAAGCGAGTGGGTTCTTTATCGCCGATTCGTTGGAGCAACAACTGCTGCAACGCCATGAGGCGCGGCGAGCAAAGTAAGGTGGAAATGGACGCGTCGATGTACAAGGGCGGTCCGACGCCTCTAGAAATTACAATTTGGAGCGCTTTCAGTGTACCCAAGCTTCGGACGTGGGTTCGATTCCCATCGCCCGCTCCATAATCACGATTCAATTGTCCATGGATCGGAACTGCTGCTCTTTCATTCCCGTGACCGAATACCACCGGGCTGCGCTCACACGTGATCGAAGTAATCCCTCTTCGCATGTCCCTCTTCGCATTGACATTTGCGACCAAAGAAGCGACAATCCGCGCTGCTTTTCCGGTGCACCCGGCTTTCCAGGCCAACGGGAACATGCAACGGGCGATCCAAACCGCTTTTGAGGAATTCAAGTCTGACTTTCGCGTGGGCTGGTTCCGGTCGTGCCCCGCCAAGATAGCGGAAAGCAGAACCATGGAAATACTTCGACTGAAAGCTACGCAAGACAAACGCGCAGCGAAATTCGTTGTCGTGATCGGAAACATCGTTTTCTCCTGAACATGTGGAACGCGGCCGCGGATCGTTGGCGAGCCACTCAACAGGGGCTCGACCAACAACATATCGGCGGATCAAAGGGACCGTGGAGACAGACAAAGACACAGGCCGGTGCGCCGCCGCGCCGTTGGGAAGCGGATCAGATCAGGAGGGAAGCGTGAAGTGTGTAAAGTTCGGGAGGCGAATGCTGCGGAGCCTCGAAATCCAAGCGCGAAATTTCGGAGTGGAGTGTCGCCTCAGGCGATGCCAGAACATCCGCGACGACCAGCATCGGTGCATGCAGAGTAACGTGGGCGACCGGCAGGACACTCGGTGACTGGGCCGAAACCATTCCCTTGCAGCAATCGTGACTCTGGTTCGACGGGTCGCAGGGCATGGAGCCACAGCACTGCATACTCTGCTCGTCTTGAGTCATCGCGGACAGACAGTCCCCAAATTGGAGACCTAACACGGCAGCGATCGCCACGACGATGAACAGTCTTTTCCTCATAACCCTCGATCGACTCTACGTAGGTTGGACGCGCGGGTCAACGGAAGGATACAAAAAACTTTGCGGTAAGGGCCCTGATTCTGGCGTCTCGGCCGTGACAGTGTAGGACTCTAGGGCAGCGTTCTAACCAGTGAGGAGGTCGTGGCTTCGAATCCCATCTCGTCCACCATCTTTCAAAAGGGGACCTCGAGCGTGCATCGTGGGAGCAACCGCTTCGTTGCGGGAAGGAGAAGATTCGGTTTGTCTGGTTGCTACGGCGAATCGCTGTGCGCGAAGCCTTAGTTGACGCATTGCGAACGGGGAATCACTAAAGCTAAGACGCGTCGCCACAATCAGTTAGCTTTTTGAAAAGGCCGTGAATTGCCCAACTCGCCCAACCGCCTCCTCTCTCCCGTTGTGGGTCGCCGAATCTTTTGGAAGTCTTTGTCTGTTTGGACTGATCCGTGAACGAGCTTTCGGCTGGTGGAATCGCACAAGCACTGGACTGGTAGGGCGAGGGTCGCGGGTTCGATTGCTCCTCCAGGAGTCTGCTCAAGCTTCTCACCATGAACATGTCTCGGTTGTCGGACGCACCCTGCATGTGCTGGGATAGCTTGTACTGAGGTTCGTGCGTGACCCATACATGCTCCGATCGGGTCGTCGGCATTGCAGTCAACAACACGTAGTTCTGGCCTTCCAAGCTGAATTTGATTTGGCCAAGCTCTACTTTGCCTTCGACGGCGCCCTCGAACGGCACCGTGCGGGTAAGGTATTACTTGCGGATACGGTATTTTCGTGTCTTGAGCTTTTGCTTCCCACGACGCACCGAACATTCTTCTTTCTCGGCATTTTGGGCGGCATTGGTTACGGGTTAGACAGCTTGGGTGACCGCATCCACTCGCTCTTCCCACCAGCTCTTGCCGTAAACATTCTGGGTCACGTCGATATTTGCGTGACCCAGAATGTCCCGCACAATCTCCGGCCGAGCGCCTTCGCGCAGCATATGGCTGGAATGCATGGTGCGGAAGCGGCGAAACTACCCTTTATTGCTCGAATCGGCCGCGTCCGAATTTCTGCAAAAGCTGTTTGCCAACATTTGCGGGCAGCTTCGGTTGCGTGGTCGCGACATCCGCAATCGACTTGTCTATTCTTTCGTCTACGGGGGTTGCCAGAAAGGCGTGGGTCTCGCCCGCGTGCGGCCCGCTCAGCACCGTCGCCATTCCCACGATTTGACCGCGCTCGTTGATCTGGTTAGCCATGGTTGCGAAGAGGTTGGAATCTGCAGGAAACAGCGTGTTGAGGTCGGTCATCACCCCGTTCTGCCAGATGAAGGCATGGGACCAGTTGAAGCTGGCGTCCAGGGTACTTCCCACCACTTGGCCCTGGTTGTTGATGCCGGAAGCGATGGCGGCAAAATCTCCTGGCAGAGTGCGGAGGTTTGTGATTGCGCCGTTCCGCCAAAGAGCGGCATAGAAGGTTGTGCCGTCAGGGCTAGCGACATCCCCAACAATTTGGCCCTGGTTGTTAATGCCGAAGGCGAAACCACCAG
>Ga0307478_10003172_pt1 | contig 12351 bp, 14 predicted proteins | sample atmos_gasesECM4C_2_FD_203713 | JGI IMG/M metagenome (GOLD analysis project Ga0307478, IMG submission 203713) | Hardwood forest soil microbial communities from Morgan-Monroe State Forest, Indiana, United States - atmos_gasesECM4C_05 | ecosystem: Environmental > Terrestrial > Soil > Temperate...
CCGCCACATGGGGATGGCTTCCATACGAGTCCGCCGAATCGAAGAAACGGAGGCCGTGATCGTATCCGTTCAGCAGTAGGTCAGACAGACCCTTGATGCCTAGTGCCGTCTGGTGCGAGTGATGTCCGGAGCCGACGGTACCAGTGCCCATGGCGAGACGGCTGGTTTTAATCCCGGTGTTGCCGAGCATGACTGTATCGGTGGCGGAGAATTTCCCGGAAAGAGTTGTTTCCGCAAGGCTGGTAAGTATGGATTTGGAACTGAGCCAGGCCGCTCCGGCAGCGGCAGCGGAGCGAATCAGGAATTCGCGGCGATGCATGGAGGTCCTCCTGAGCGGCGCGATTTCCCCTCAGGCTACACCATAAGCGCGATCACACGCATGAACTTTTCGGCGTGTACGCATCTCTCACAATGCAAGGCGCGATCAAATGCGGCGCAAAACATTTGTTATGAAATTTGTTTTAGCGCCTGTATATGCTTCTCGATCGTTGCCAAACTTACGAGAGAGTTCGATCTTCAAAGCAGCATATGCGTGAGCATCTTTCGGGTGGGTTCTCAGATGATCTCGAAGAGCGACGTGGCGCCTGTATTCGCCGTCTTCTCGTAAGCACACATACAGGTGATGTGGAATGTCGCCAACCGGCGCCTGGAAGGCCTCTCGTCCCGCGATCCCCAAATCGCTCAGATGCGAATATCCGATCGAAGCTAATCGTTGAATGGCCGCGGGCAAGTCCGCCTCCGACCTCAATAGGACGTCAATGTCAATGATTGGCTTCGCTGCGAGACCCGGAACCGCCGTACTGCCAATATGCTCAATCGACGCGGCCAGTTCAACGAGGACGCCAGCGATCTGCGTGCGAAGCTTTTCAAATTGCTCCGGCCATCGCGGGTCGTAGTCGCAAACCGTGATCGCCGCCTTCATTCAAATTGTTTGCGGAACGCGGCCAGTTGCTGCTGAACATCTGCCAGTTCACTGCGTAGCGCTGCAACTTCCTGTTCGAGTCGGGCGAGGCGCTGAGCTGGTGGTGACAACATAGGCACAGGCGATTCCGAACCTTGTGAATCGCCGTTGGATTCCTTTTCTATTGCTGCCCGGGTCACCGTGGGCTCCAGTGGTTCTCCCGAAAACAGATGCATGTAGCGGTATTCTTTTGTGCCCGGCTGCCGCGCGAGCATGCAGACCAACGATGGCTCTCGTTGCGACAGACGGTCCAGCGTTGAGACGACATCCTCGAGAGCTTCAAAGTGATACATGCGATCCGCGCGGGCGCGCAGTTCGCCCGGCGTTTGGGCTCCGCGCAACAAGAGCACGCACAAAATCGCAATTTCGCGCCGATCGAAATTGAAGACTTCCTGCAGACGATGTTCGTACTTGGGAACGCGGCTGTCGGCGCCGCCGGCAGGTCCAGCCATGCGCTTCTCCTGCAGCGTCGTCAGCGCCTGGCGCACGGACGCTTCGTCGAGCGTCATGACCGGATCGCGATTGTTTTTTTGATTACATGCGTTGACCAGGGCGTTCAGTGAAAGTGGATAGTAATCGGGCGTGGTGATGTCCTTTTCGATAAGGGAGCCGAGGACACGCGTTTCGATATCAGTGAGCAAGAGGTCCATGCAGGATGTTCCAGAGCGAAAAACATTCTAAAACAAAAGTTGGCGGGCAGAAGTATCCGCGGGGGCGCTCGCGACGTCAAAATCGAGCTTCTATGGCCGGCTAGATGCGAAAGGGAGCGGCCAACAGGCGAAAAGGCAAAGTGATTGCCAGATAGATCACTTCCAGCACGCCGTGCACGGCGACGCCAATGATCCGAAACGGCAACAGCAGAAGCCAGATGAACGGGTAAGCAATCAAAGCGACGAGCGCAAGCGGCCAGCACAGGACGAAAAGAATGCACCACAGCAAGAAAGCGAACATGGCTCAACCCTTCCTACATCATTCTACGTTTCCCAAAGGAAGGAAGTTCCATCCTTAAAGGGCGCTGTGCGAAAGGGCCCTGGGCGACGCCCGAGAGGTCTCGAATGACAGCAACCTGCATCTCGGCCTATAGTCTTATAGCCTGAGGAGAAAGACATGCGGATGCTCTTGAATTGGGTGCTAAGCGCGCTCGCCGTATGGATTATGGCCCAGTTGGTGCCCGGAATCTCGGTGCACGGGCCTTTCGCCGCACTTATCGCAGCGCTGGTCATAGGATTCATCAATGCGACCATCGGCATGCTGCTGAAGATTCTGACCTTCCCCTTGACGCTGATCACCCTCGGATTGTTCTGGTTTGTGATCAATGCTCTGATGCTGGAGTTGGCTTCCGCCCTGGTGCCGGGATTTCGGGTCACCGGATTCTTGCCAGCATTCATCGGCGCAATCGTTCTCAGTCTGGTGAATATGCTGCTGAAAGCGATCGTTATGCCGTCCAGGGATCAGCGTTAGCTCTGTGGTTGAAAGACACGAGGACTCTTTCCAAGGTCCTCGGCATTGGCGATGAAAGCCTTAGTGCCCGATACGAACCCGACGCGGGATTGCGGGTTGTGCCGTTGGTGCGTGCGCCTAAGTAAAGTTTGGTAAAACTCCGGCTCTCAGCCCGCGTCCGGTTTTGACTAACGGGAGGGTTTCTTGGGCTTTAACGACTGCCAGTCCTCTTCCTTTAGAACTCTTCCCAAATTGCTGAACTCTCCGGCTCCTTGCAGAAATTCGCCGCCGTCCATGCGGATGACTTCTCCGTTGATATAGCCGGAGCCGTCGCTCACGAGAAACGCAGCGAGGTTGGCTAACTCTTCGACGGTGCCGAAACGGTGCATCGGGTTGCGATCGAGTGCCACACTCTCAAGGTCAGCCCGGGGCAGCACGCGCGAGAACGCACCATGAGTGGGAATTGGGCCGGGCGCAATCGCGTTCATGCGGATGCCACGGTTGCCCCATTCCACCGCAAGGCTACGCGTAAGGGCCTCCACGCCAGCCTTGGAGACCGCCGACGGAACGACGTACGCCGACCCCACAGGAGCATAGGTTGCCGAAATGCTAAGGACGGTAGCGCGCTGACCGGCTTTGAGCCAGCGGCGCCCGCAGGCCATCGTGCAGTTGAGCGTGCCCATCAGGACGATGCCGATGACGGATTCCCATGCGCGCGGAGAGAGCTCTTCGGTGCGGGCGATGAAGTTTCCGGCGGCGTTGTTGACGAGAATGTCAAGGGGACCTTCGCTCCAGATTGATTCGATCATCGCTTCCACTGCATCGAGGTTTCGAACGTCACAGGGAAGGGCATGGATTGGCCCCTTCGAGGAGAGTTCGACTGCGGTTTGTTCCAGAACGTCTTCGCGCCGGCCGCAGATGTGGACGCGGGCTCCAAGTTCAAGGAAGCGCTCGGCCATTCCTTTACCCAGGCCAGTGCCGCCGCCTGTGATCAAGATGCGCTTGTTGAGCAGAAGATCGGGACGAAACATAGGAGATTGCGGAATTGGGCAATTGAGAAATTGGGTAACTCAAGAACCTAGTCGCCCGTTCGGCGATTTTCAATTACAAAATTACGCAATCGATTTCCGCTTATTCAGATGCGATGCGGAACCCGTAGTCGGCATACTGAAATTCCGGAGGAATGCTGGAACGGGCCGAGCAGCGCGCGACCTTGATGTGGTGTCGCCACGAACCTCCGCGGGAAGCTTTGCGCGGCGGCTGCATCGAACTCTGTTCCGGACCTTGCGGATTGCGCTCGGGCGAACTGGCGTAGCAGTTCGGGTCGTACCAGTCGCTGCACCACTCATGCACGTTGTCGCAGATGTCGTAGAGGCCGAAGCCATTTGGCGCATAGCAGCCCACAGTCTCCGGCCCGTTTTGCCACCGGATCGCATAGTTGGGCAACGACTGCGGCGGATCGTCTCCCCAGGGAAATTGCTTCTGCTCAAGACCGCCGCGGGCAGCGCGCTCCCACTCGGCCTCGGTCGGCAGGCGATAAGCCCGTCCAGTCTGCACACTCAGCCATTCACAATAGCGGCTTGCTTCGAACCAGGCGACGCCGGCCACAGGCTGCGCTGGATGATTGAAGTCTGGATTGTGCCAGAACGGTGGGGGAAGTGCTGATGTGGTGCGCAAGAAACGGTTGTATTCGGCGTTGGTCACCTGCGTCGCGGCCAGATGGAATGAATCGATCCAGACGCCGTGGACGGGCCGTTCACAATCCTGTCCCGTCTCAGAGCCCATCAGAAACCAGCCTTCCGGAATTTGGACAAGCGCCGGTTCAATCGCCGCCTCGTCTCTGGTCGCCGGTTGTGGAAAAAAAGACTTCATTGCCATTGCCGCATCTTTCACTTCAAGGCTAGAGTTTACCAGCGTAAGGATGGGGGTTTTCATGCCAGGTAAGGAATTGCGATTCACGGTCAAGTTGGAAGGCCAGGAAGGAAGTTCCGTAGCGTGGCTGAACGCTCCCTTCGATGTTGTGAAGACGTTTGGAACCAGGGCGCGTGTGGCCGTGCGTGGGACGATCAACGGCTTCCCCTTCCGATCATCGTTGATGCCAATGGGCGGCTGCCATGGAATGGCCGTGAACAAGACCATGCGCGAAGGCGCCAAGGCTCAAGCTGGCGATGTGGTCGAAGTCGTCATGGAGCGCGATGACGAAGCGCGTACGATCGAACCGCCTCCGGAACTTAAGAAGGAATTGGCTAAGCACAAGAAAGCCCAAAAGCGTTGGGAGAAACTAGCCTTCACCCACAAGAAAGAAATGGCGCTATCTATTCGCGATGCAAAACAGGAAGAAACGAAGAAGCGTCGTTTGGCGAAAGTGATGCAGGTTCTCAAAACAGGTGCGAAGTGGACCGGCTAGCCGCGCAGATGTTTCACGACTGCGGCGATGTCGTTTTCCTGGAATAATCGAATGGCTGCGATGCCGGCGGCCCCGGCTTCCAGGCAGGATCGGGCATTCGTCAGCGTCAATCCTCCCAGGGCGAGCACGGGAATGTTCGCCCGGGAGGCGTCATGAAGCAATGCGAGACCAACAGATGGAGCGTCCGCAGCATCCTTTTTTTCAAACACCGGCGCGAAGACGGCGAAACTTGCTCTGTCCGCGGCAGCTTGGCCCACTTCTTCCGGCGAATGACAAGAAACTCCGATCATCGGATCTCGTTCTGGGTGCTTTCGGCCGGTGGCGCCTTCGCCACATGCTTTCCAGGCCGTTCGGACATCCACTGGCGACACGTCATCCGAGCGCAGGTGGACTCCGTCGGCTCCTACCGCAAGAGCCACGTCGGTTCTCGAGTTGATGAGAAGGGCAGTTCTCAGCTCTCGGTTATCAGTCCTCACTCTTAAAATGGCGTCTACGGCTTCCCGGGCGAGCGATTCCAGGTCGCGGGTGGGCAGATCTTTCTCGCGCAGCTGAATGTAATCAACTCCGGCGCGCGCTGCTTCGGTGATTTTCTCCAGCAGGCGCTGACGGCGGGTGCCCTCGTTGCTCCCGAACGCTGACCGGTCAGTGATGTAATAGAAAAGGCAGGTTTCAGCCATCAGGTCTCAGCGAGGCTCAAGCCGTTGTGGGACCCACGCCATGGTGCTCATGGCCGCGTTTTCGCGATCTCAGGCAGCACTTCGCCCTGCTTCTTGGGCGTGCCGCCAAGATGATACTTGGTCAAACCATCGCGCAGGTATTCAAACGCTTCATCGGGACTGTCGACGATCTTGAACAGATTGAGGTCTTCTTGTGACACCGACCCGGCATCAACGAACGCCTGGAAATTGATAATCCGGTGCCAGTACTCGCTGCCGTAGATGATGACCAGAATTTTCTTGGCCAGTTTGTCGGTCTGGGCCAACGTGAGGATCTCGAACAATTCATCCATCGTGCCGAACCCACCGGGAAAGATGACCAGCCCCTTGGCCAGATAGGCGAACCAGAACTTGCGCATGAAGAAGTAGTGGAACTGAAAGTTCAGCGATGGAGTGATGTACTGATTCGGATACTGCTCGAAGGGAAGCTGGATATTGAGTCCGATGGTTTTGCCGCCGGCCTCGTGCGCTCCCAGGTTCGCGGCTTCCATGACGCCGGGGCCTCCGCCGGTCGTGACTACGAAGCGGTGCCGCCGCGCGGGTATCTGGATCGACCATTTGGTCAGCATGAACGCCAACCTGCGGGCGTCCTCGTAGTATCGCGCCATGTCGAGGCCGGCCTGGGCGAGTTTCAGTTCCTTCTCGAGTTCCTGCGTAGAAGCCGCAGCGTGATTGTTCGTGACCGCGGTAAGAGTGGACTCGGCGTCTTTGCGGCCCTGAAAGCGCGCGGAGCCAAAAAAAACTACCGTGTCTTGAATCTGCTCACGGCGAAAGCGCGCCAGTGGCTCCTGATACTCCGACAATATCCGCAGAATGCGGCCATCGGGGCTATCAAGGAAGGGCTCGTTTTGATACGCCACAGGGGCGGATTTCAGCTTGTCTGTCATGGAAAACTCACGTTGTCGAATGGCTATTGCTGCTCGTGATAGTGCAGTGCCTCCCAGAAACCGATCCAGATATCAAGCAGGCCCAAACCACTGCACACCCCGCGAAAAAATCCGTTGGTCACGACCGTACGCAAGCCGGGATAGGTCAGAAGCAGGTAGTTATCCTTCCAATCCGGAGTCCACGGAAGGATGATCAGCAGTACTCCAGCCACGGCGCTGATAAGCACGAATAAGAAAACGGAGATCCGGTGCATCCAGAGCTGCCCGCGGCTGTTCGTTGGCCGGGCCTCCCGCGAGTTGGGTGGATCAAGCAACGCAGTGCGGGCATCGGAATGGGGCGGCGTGGTCTCCGAGGCGTTGCCTGTCTGCCCGGAAAGCGGGGTCGGATCAACCATCAGACGCCGCTCCAGGAGAGAACTGCAGGAGCAACGCAGACGAGCTTACCCACGCCCAGACGCTGAACGCTGGAGACGAAATCCATCCGGCTATTCTACGACTTCAGGGCCTTAATGCGCTCGGCCACGTCGCGATAGTCGATGTTATTGCCGTACACATCCATGAAGTGCTTGAGGGCTGAGGACTTGTCGCCCGAGGTTTCGTAAGCCGCAGCCAACTCGTAATGGAGGGCAGTGCGAGTTTCGCCATCAATACCGGGGAAGTTGAGTGCTTTTTCATACCATCGGACCGCAGCTTCCGGCACACCTTTTTCCAGGAAGCACTGCGCCAGCCAGGTGTAGGTCTGCATGATCTGCGCGAACGGGCGTCCACGGTCGAACGCCTGACAGGCTTTCTGTAATTCTCCAATAGCTTCGTCCAGCAGGCCCATCTCGCGGAAGGCGATGCCAAGGTTGTAGTGCGTTTCCGGATCTTCATCGGACGCAGCAACGTCGGCTTCCAGATCGTGCTTGAGCTCGCCAAACATTTCGGCAAGGTCGACGCCTGCATCTTCACCAAAGGGCGACGCTTTGGCTGCCGATGAGGGGGCGGGAACCGCAGCCGGCTTCGCAGGCGGTTGCGGCTTCGGGGCCTCGACTACTGGTGTCGACCAAGCGACCGATGCCTTGGGCTGCGGCGGAGCAGGAACTTGCGATCCACCCGCCGCGGACGCTGCCGCGCTCGCGGCCAGTGGCGCAGTGATCTGCGGTGAAGCGACAGCGGGTTTCGGCGCGACCGGTGCCGGCGCGGGAGGCGCGGCCTTCGCCACAGGAGCAGCTGGCTTCAGTTCGGGCACGGGCGCCGCTTTTAAGAAATCTTCTCCCAGAGATGCTTCAATATCGGCAACGAACTCGCCCAGCGCCGGAGCGGTCTGCCCTGCAGCAACCACAGGCTCGGCATGTGCCGGCGCAGGGGCCGCAGGACGCGCAGCAGCAGGCGGTGCCGGCTTGGCTACTGTGCCAGGCAGGAAACTGTCGCCCAGCGACGATTCCAGATCGGAAACGAACTCTTTAAGGACGCCAGGTGCGGCGGCCACAGGTTCCGGCTCAGGTTCAGCGGCGGCTTCGTACACGACCGGCATTTCGTGAGATTGAACCGACGCCGGCTGTGTCTCGACGGCTGCATGCTCCTCCGCCGCGCTGGCAGACTCTTCCATCGTTACTTCGGCGGAAGGAATATCGTCCACCGTGAGTTCTTCGACCTGAATTTCTTCGGCAGCGGGTTCTTCCGTGGCTTCCGCTTCTGCGCGGGCAGCCGCTTCCAGCGCGGCCGCTTTGACCTCAGCCCGCAATTCAGCAATTTTCGCGTGGTCTCGGCTCTGTCTCTCGAGCTTGCCAAGTGCTGCCAATGCCTGCTCCGGCATTCCATGGCCAAGATAAAAACGAATCTCCTCGACTGTCTCTTCGCTGGGGTCGGCCGCAGGAGCGCCCGGACCGGCTGGCTTGGCACTGGCCTCAACCGGTGCCGCTTCCTCTACGGGAGCATCGGCTTCGATCGTGATCGCGTCGTCCCACTCGGTGGAAAGATCGATCTCGGCGGGTTCTGCAGTCGCTTCCACGGGTGCGGGCGACTCTTCGACGACGGCGAATTCGTTCTCGGCAGCAGGTGCGACTGTAATCTCTTCCGGTTCGGCATGGCTTGTGGGCCACGCCGCGTTGGGCATGGGTTCTGCTCCGGCCTCGGAATGCGCGTGCTCATCTTCCACGGGAGCTTCTTCCACCGAGAACTCCGGCACGCCTGAGTGGGGTGCATGAGCTTCCGACGCCGCGTCCAGGAAGATTTCTTCGTCCGAACGAGCGGGTGACGGGGCCGAGGTGCGCTCCTCGTATCGCTCTGCAAGTTCGGCGTAGCGTGTGGCTTCGTCCGGATACCCCGCATCGGAATATAGAGTCTGCAGAGTGCGGCAACATACCGCCGCCTCCGCGAACCGTCCAGCACGTGTGTGCAAAGCCGCCAGCCGCTGGTTGATGCGCAGATCGTTCGGCGCCATCGGCAGCGCTGCCACCAGCGGCCCCAGTCCCTTCGCCGGCATGTTGTAGGAGATGAACAGCTCGGCGTCGGTCAGGGCGGACCGTATGGCGAGCGCTACTTCATCCGAATAATGCTGGTGGATCGCCGGCGCTGTAGCTTCCAGGTCGTCGACCAGAACCACGGCTTCCTCGGGCGTGATGAGCTTGGTGCCCGACGTTCCGCTGAGCTGGCTGACCACCTGCTGATAGTTCTGCATGTGCAGCGGGTTCTGCGGCTCGATTTGCGCCAGCTTCTGGTACAGGTCGCGAGCTCGCGAGAGGTCCCCAGACTGCACACTGGCGTGGGCCAGCAATTCGATAACTTCGCTGACGTGCGTGTTCTCGCCGGCCTTGTTGAACAGGTCCAGCAGTTTCTGCAGCGAGTCGGGATTTTCCCGTACATGCCCAATAATGGAATGCAGGTGCTCCAGCACCTTGTCGGAATTCTCTGCCAGCAGCCGCTCGGCGTGCTGATCGTAAACCTGCAGCGCATTTTCGTATTGCCCGGCCTGCATCAGGGCATCGGCAAAGCTGGCAATTGCCGTCAGATCGTTGTGGACCGTCTGCAGCTTGCCCGCGACGGCTCCCGCATCGGAAAGTTGTCCCGTCTGCAGGTAGGCCTTGAGCAGGTCGCGCAGCCCGTCTGGATTGGAATCGATGTCGGAGATCTTCTGCAGCGTGGCCACCGCTCCAGCGGCATCTCCGGACTCCAGCATGTTCTTGCCCTGCATGAGCAACGCATAAGTGTTGCCAGGATCGAGCGTGAGCATGCGCTGCAGAACTTCTTCGGCGCCGGTGAGCGATCCCTTGGACCGCATGCTTTCTGCAGCGGCGGAGAAAATCTGCCATGCTTCCGTCTTCTTGCCCAGCCGAATATAGACTTCCGCCAGCTTCACCCGCATCGAGCTGTTTTCCGGATCCATCTCCAGAATCTTCTGGAAGATGCGAACCGCGTTCTCCAGTTCGCCGGCCTTCAGAAATTCTTCCGCAACTTGCAGGTATTGGGCGCGGGCGTCGTTGAACAGTCCTTGCTGCGTGTAGAGTTCGGCCAGCTTCAGCAGGCTCTCAAGTGAAGGCTTGAGCTTGCTGATTTTCTTGTACATGGCGATGGCTTTGACCGTGAAGCCTTGCGTGGCGTAGGCATCGCCGACGGTCTTGAAACATTCGGTGGCTTTGTCGCTTTCGCCGATGCGCGAGTACAGATCGCCGACGGTATTGGTGACGGTCAGATCCTTGGCATCATGCTTGAGGATCTTTTCGTACTCCGAGATGGCATTCTGCAGTTTCCCCTGCTGGACATACTTCTCCGCAGTGGCCAGAACTTTTTGTTTGTTGAAGCCGAACAACGCCATAAGAGTGCGGACTCCAGACCCTGGTCTTTACGCCAACCCGTTGACGTTTTAGGGAAACTTCTCCCCGGTACAGGCCGCGAGGGTCATCTCACATATCGGCAGATGGCCGACCGGACAAGGCCAATTGTACGTCCCCGCGTCATGGACAGTATGGTTACTAAGGGTTACCGAAAGGGAGTGTACGAACGGGTTACCAACGGAACCGGCAGCAATTCCCACCGATTGTTGAGGACCAAGCCGTATTTCGACACTCTGGCTCGACACCAACCCCTGTAATCTTGATCCTATGATCTCAACTCGATGCCTCGGTCTGGTCGGTGGGCTTGGAGTCGGAGCTACCGTCCACTATTACCAGAGTCTGGCCAAGGCCTGCGAGGCCGCAGGCCAAGCGCTCGACATCGTCATCGCAAATGCAGAGACTTCCCTTGTGTTTGAGCGCGTCCAGGCCAACGATCGCAACGGATTATCAGACTATCTGCACGGCTACATCCAGAGGCTACAGTCGGCAGGCGCCGAGATCGCAGCCATTCCGGCCGTTACTCCACACTTCGCGATCCACGAGCTTGCCGAGAGCTCGCCCATCCCGGTGTTAAACATCTTCGAGCCTCTTAACCGGGAACTTCAGGCCAGAGCGGCACGCAGGGTCGCCGTTTTAGGTACCCGTTTCGTAATGGAGTCGGCCCTTTTTGGTGAGGTTAAGGGTGTCGAATTCGTCAGGGCGCAGCCACAGGAAGAAGATTTCATCCACAAAACGTATGTGGAAGTGGCGCAAGCCGCGAAAGCGTCGGATGCGCAGCGGAAGGATATGCTTGCCTTGGCTCACACGATCGTCATTCGAGATCGCGTCGACGCCATCATCCTCGCAGGAACCGACCTCGCTCTGGTCTTTAACAGTTCGAATACGGACTTTTCATGCATCGATTGCGCTGATTTGCACCTCGAAGCCATCCTGAGGGAGCTGATCGGGGGCGAACCTTAGTGGGCGTTAGTATGAACGCGTTATGTAGCTGCAAACGCTAAAAGTGTAGGTTCTTGCGGATATGTTGAAACACGAGAATGGGGGAGACTTCGCAACATGGCTTGGATTCGAACCGTTTCACTGCCTGAGGCTGACGAAAAACTGCGCAAAGCGATTGAAGGGGAAAAGCTGCTCTATCCCAAGGAATACGCCACGCCGGTGCATCCCGATCCCTCGGGAGCCTCTTCGATCGTCGGCTCGCACACGCTGATTCCGGACGCCCTCTATCACGCCTTCGCCACCTTCGGGGCGCTGATGTCGCCCGACTTGCCCCTGGAGCGACGGCAGCACGAGATGATCGCCACTATGGTCTCGGTAACCAACCGGTGCGTCTATTGAATCGAGTCCCACGCAGAGTTTCTGCGTAGAGTGACATTGGACAAAGGACTCGTCGAGGCCCTCGAGAAGGACTACACCACCGCTCCCATCACACCGCAAGAGCGCGTCATGCTCGATTACGTAGTCAAACTGACGAAGGATGCAACCAAAGTCTGGAAGGAAGACATCGACGGGTTGCGGAGCTCAGGTTTCGACGATCGGGGCATTCTGCAAATCACGCTGATTGCGGCCTGGTTCAACTATATCAACCGCGTCGCCGATGCTCTCGGGGTGGGACGCGAGTGAGTCTGGGAAAAAGGGCGACGGCTTCCCAGGAAGCCGTAAACGGGAGGTCGGCCCTCTACCTCGCAGGTCGATTTACGGTTTATACAGCACGCTGTAATGCGACGCGACTACTTGCCACTTCCCGCCTATCTTCATCCAGACATCGGTGAGCCTATCCCGATATTCATAGCGCTTCCCCGCGGATTGGCCCCGCTCGTAGTAGGAGCCGGTCACAATGGCCGTGTCGCCGTGGACCCTCACCTTCAGATCCGACAGTTCGGCGAGTTCTACGTGAACTGATGTGTCCGCGCTATGGCTGATGTATCCCGTCTTGCTGTAAACGCTGCCGTCTTCGACTGTGATGACGAAATTTTCGGCCAGCAACGAGGAAAGAATGTCGATGCTCCGCTGCTTATACGATTCTGTCCACTTCATCTCCAGCGCCCGTACCGTCGCCGCGTCGGAATTCTCCTGGGCCACCAGCGGAGCGCAAGCCAGAACCAAGCTGAGGATCAGGCAATAA
>Ga0307478_10003174_pt1 | contig 12347 bp, 11 predicted proteins | sample atmos_gasesECM4C_2_FD_203713 | JGI IMG/M metagenome (GOLD analysis project Ga0307478, IMG submission 203713) | Hardwood forest soil microbial communities from Morgan-Monroe State Forest, Indiana, United States - atmos_gasesECM4C_05 | ecosystem: Environmental > Terrestrial > Soil > Temperate...
GTTGCAGCACAGGATCTTCATTTTCGATTTCCGTAAACCAGTTCACGAAAGGCACGATGGGCACGCCCGCAGCCCAGACTTCGGGCGCTTTCGTCACCGACATCATGCTGAGATACCCGCCATAGCTGCCGCCCATGACCGCGATCTTTTTGGGATCGAGATGGCCGGTTTGTTTGATCCAGTCGACACCAGCCAGCACGTCCTGCAAATCGCCCCCGCCCATGTCGAATAAGTTCGCTTGCTGAAATTCTTTTCCGTATCCCGTCGACCCGCGGTAGTTGGGAGCGAGCACCATGTATCCTTGATTGGCCGCGTACTGCACGAAGCGGTTAAACGAGTTCATGGTTTGCGAAGTCGGCCCGCCGTGGATGTAAACGATAGCCGCATTCTGCCCGTTGCGCGCCATGTTGAAGGGCACGTAAAGAAAAGCAGAGATGGTCCACTTGCCGTCACGGCTGGGATAGTGCACCAGGTAGGGCTCGACCATATCTTCCGAGCGCACGCCCGCCACGAGCGAATGCGTTACCTGATGCGACTTCCCGGTAGCCAGCGTGTACACCCACAGATCGCCGGGAGCGGTCGGGCCGTTGTGATAGTAGAGTAGCCGCGTTCCATCTTGGGTGAAGGCGGAATGTCCGCCTGCTGGCTCGTTCACGCCTTTCGGGATTGGCAGAGCAGTGGATTTTCCCGTCGCGAGATCGTGAAGATAGATGTCTTCATTGCCATCGACGTTGGCGCTGAACGTGAGGCGTTTGCCATCGGGCGAGAACTCGCCGCCGCGGATTTCCCATTTATCCTTCGTAAGCCATGAAATCTTCTGAGGCGTAAGGTGTCCCGCCATTGCACCCTTCGTGCCGACATCGAGAGTACCGATATTGTCGTAGCCGTTCCCAGCGTTGGATGTTACCAAGAGCCGCATAGCATCGGGGATGCCCATTGGGGAAATATCATTGGCCCAAAATCGCTGCTCGCCCTCATGCGGCGTCAGCAGCGTGCTTCTTCCCGTCGGCACGTCAGCAATAAAGATATTAGAATCTGTTCCTTTCGCTTGCTCCTGGGTATAAACGATGTACTTCCCGTCCTTCGACCAGATTGGGTTCGAATTGCCCTTATCCTGCGGTGTGTTCGTCGTCAGGTGCTTCACTTCGCGCATCACTGTGTCGTAAATGTCAATCTCGTGAGCCGCCGAAGTTTTTGGTTTTACTAAGTACGCCAGATAGCGCCCGTCGGGCGACCACGTCGGATCCATCTCCGCAATCTCGCGCGTGCTGGTGAGGTTCACAACTTTGCCGGTCTTCGGCGAGACCAGGAAAATATCCCACTGCTCGTCGCCGTCGTAGTCAGATTGATAAGCGATCCACTTGCCATCAGGCGACCATGCCGGAGCGCTCTGGCGCTGGTCACTGACTGTAAGTTGCACCGGCCATCCGCCTTCCGTGGGAACCAGCCAAAGGTTGTTGCGTCCACTCATGTTCGAGATGAAGGCGATGTTTTTCCCATCGGGCGACCACGCCGGCCGGCCAACCTGGCGCGTCATGTAAAGCTTCTCGATGGTGAGGCTGCGCGGTTCGACCTGCGCGTTGGGCTTCGAGGCGATTTGTTTAGGATCGGTGATAGCCTGCGGGGCGGATAAGGTCTGAGCGGCGGCGATGTTTTCTGTGACAGCGATACTCATAGAGATGACGATAGCAAAGACTGCGAAGGTGCGCATGGATCAGAGACCTCGAAAGGTTGATGGAAGAAAAAGTTTAGCAGAGGAACTTACGCCTTCGCGTCCTTATGTATCTCCACCGTGCTCCAGGTCTTATCGGCGGCGTGGCAGATGTTTTCCAGAAGGCAATCCACACACTTAGGTTTGCGGGCGATGCAGAGCCTCCGTCCATGCCAGATGATCTGGTGGGCGAAGAGAATCCATTTCTCCCGGGGAATGATGCGCATCAAGTCCTGTTCGATTTTCTGCGGATCGTTATTTGTGGTGAGCTCGAGACGGCGCGAGATCCGATGCACATGAGTGTCGACCACCACGCCCTCGGCGATTTTGAACCACGATCCCAGCACCACGTTGGCGGTCTTGCGGGCGACGCCGCGCAGCGTGAGCAGATCCTTCATGTTCATTGGAACCTGCCCGCCAAAGTCGGCAACGACTTTCTTGGCCGCCCCTATCACTGATTTTGATTTGTTACGAAAAAATCCGGTAGAGCGAACATCCGGCTCTAGTTGCTCGGGCGTGAGCGCGGCAAAGGCTTCGACGGTGGGGTATTTGCGGAACAGTTCGGGCGTGACCCGATTTACATTTACGTCGGTCGATTGAGCCGAGAGAATCGTGGCGACAAGAAGTTCCCACGCACTTGTGTGAGTTAGAGCGCAGGTGACGTCAGGATAGAGTTGGTCAAGGCGCTTCAGGATTTCGGCGATACGTTCGGGAGCGAGGGGATCGTATTGTTTACGTCTGATCGGAGCGGCCTTCGCAGCGGATGGCACATTCTTGCGCCGCCCCCCAGCTTTCGCAGGCGACCGCTTCCCCTGAGCTTGCCGAACAGGAGTCCGCGCCACACGGTCTTGGCGGCCGGTGCGGGCGGGCTGGCGGGGAGTGCGTCCGCGGGGCATGAGGGCAACATCTTAGCAGAGACCTCGGTAACCACGCGGCCAATTGACGCGCTCGGCGCGCCCCGGTTAGTCTGGAATCATTCTCATAACATTCAGGAAAATTAATTGTGGCTGTGAATTCCATCCAACTCGGGCAAGTGTGGCGCAACGATGGCGATGGCCAGGACTATCTGGTCACCAAGGTCTACAGCGAAGTGTTCACTCAATATGCCATGCTGCGCCCAGCGGGCATCGCAGCCCCTGACGCACCAACCGTGCGCATCAAAGTGGCCAAAACTCCGCAAGGCGCCTCGCTTCCCGGCTATACCTTTACCCAGGATGGCTCGTTCTAGCGCAGGCCCTTTAATCTCTCCGTTAGACTAAGAGCTCGGCTCACGGTTCTAAGTCTGAGAGCTGCTGGTTTGCTGACAACTGAGACCTGCTTTCCCGCATGACTGAAAAACTTCTTGCCGCCATTTTTATATTCATCAACTCGGTAATTACTACGACCGGCTATGCTGGCGTTATGCTGCTGATGGCCATCGAGTCGGCCTGCGTTCCTCTGCCCTCGGAATTGATCATGCCCTTTGCCGGCTATCTCGTATTCCAGGGCAAGTTTAACCTGTTATGGGTAGCCACGGCGGGGGCGATCGGCTGTAACCTAGGTTCCCTAGTCGCTTATGAGATCGGCTGTTACGGCGGTCGTCCGCTGGTCGAGCGCTATGGCCGCTGGATTCTGATGGGCAAACGCGAACTCGACTGGGCGGATCGTTTCTTCACCCGATGGGGATATCTGGCGGTTTTCTTCGGTCGCCTGCTGCCGGTCATTCGCACTTTTATTGCACTGCCCGCGGGTGTGGCCCGCATGCCGCGCGGACGCTTTCATCTTTACACGTTTCTTGGATCGTGGCCCTGGTGCCTGGGCTTGGCCTATCTCGGGATGAAGCTCGGCGAGAACTGGCGCGAACTAGGAAAGTATTTCCATAAGTTCGACGCCGTGATTGGCGTCGTGTTGTTGGCGGGCGTCGCTTGGTTCATATGGAGTCACTGGCAGAATAGACTGAGAGCCCAGAGTCCGGGGCATTAGGCGCGTTATTCGCCGCTCGTATTCTTCGCCAGCTGTGACGCAGTAATCTGCCACCCGCCGTCGCGTTTCACCACGACATCCATGTAGATATAGCGAACTGGGAAACGCCTTCCGCCCTGCTCGACTTCGTCTACCTCCGACCCATGTACGATCGCTACATTCTCGTTCAATAGGCGTATTTGGCGGCTAGTGGAGATCATTGCGATATAGCGGATCGCGCCGGACTTGAGATTGTCGATCACGTCCTGTTTGGTGAAAGATTTCCCAGATTCGTCAAATTGAATATAGTCGACGGCGAAGATGCGCGAAAGTTCTGCGACGTCGCCGGTGATGAGGGCGCGGTCGCCATCTTCGAAGAGTTTCAGGATCTGCTGCCTATCGGCCTCGACTGGGAGCATATTTGCCTGGCGATTGTAGCTCAGTCGGTTCGACTTCGCCTTGGCGGCTTTGTTAGTGTGCTAGCTGATCTAAAAGGAGGCCTCTGTGATTCCAATACCTCGCGCCCTCGCAGTGTTAATGTTTTTCACGATTGCCGTCCCAGTCGCTTTGCCCGCACAGTCAGCCCCTGCAACTTCCGATAATCCTTTCGTGATCGAGTACTACTACAAAGCGAAGTGGGGCCACGCCGACGAATTTCTGAAACTCTTCAAAAAGAATCACTATCCCGTGCTGAAGAAAGAAATGGAACTCGGGAGAATCTCCAAAGTCTGGCTCGATCAGCCGCGTTACCACACTACGGAAGACGGGCGCTGGGACTACCGCGTCACCATCGTCTTCAAGAACGCGATCGTGGCCAACCAGCCCTTCGATGAGGCGGCCCTGCAGAAGCAAATGTACCCCGATCAGGAAACGTTCCAGCGCGAAGAGCAGCACCGCTTCGAGATTCTCGAGGGCCATTGGGATTTGCCCGTGAAGACGGTGGATGTGGAAAAATAATTTTACGTACCTGGTCCTTAACTAAGTTGCGAGATCTGTAGAACTCAGAGTTAGCTTTTCTGATTTTCTGCGAGGGCGCGCTTCAACCCTGGGATGCAGCACTTCCGCAAAAGATGTTAAAAGACTATGACAATCCCGAAGCAAATCCTTTATCGCGCTCATCACAATTTGGAATTAGACACACCTTTCAACTCGCCATACTCTTAAGCATGGAACCCCTATTATCAACCGAAGAGTCACATGTTGATTTACTGCACGAGATCGGCAACCGCCTCGCTTCCGCCGATGGCTTCCGTGAAGTTCTAAGTCGTGTGGTCGAATTTGCCGCTGCACTCGTGAAGTGCGATTCCTGCCTGATTTACGTGTTGGAGGGCGACGAGCTGGTGCTGCGAGCTTCGAAGAATCCCCATACCGAAGTTGTAGATCGCCTGAAACTCCGCGTGGGGCAGGGCATTACGGGATGGGTGGCGGAGCATCAAGAGCCGGTAGCCGTAGCAGAAAAAGCGGCGCTCGATCCGCGCTTTCAGTTTTTCCACGAGCTGCCCGAAGATAGCTACGAAGCGTTTTTGTCGGTTCCGCTGATGTGCCGCGGCCGCGTCGTAGGAGTTATCAACCTGCAACATCGCCAGCATCATGTGTACCGGCGTCGCGAAATCCGCCTGATCTCGACCGTGGGATTTCTTGTGGGCGCTGAAATCGAAATGGCCCGCCTGGAAGACGCCAATCTCAACCTGGCAGAACAATTGCAAACCCGCAAAATAGTGGAGCGTGCCAAAGGAATTTTGCAGCGCGATCTTGGATTGAGCGAAGAACAGGCCTACCTCACGCTACAAAAGCAGAGCCGGCAGAAGCGCAAAGCGATGAAGGAAATTGCCGAAGCCATTGTGCTGAGCGAGGAAGTACGAGGAAACTCGCGCCCACCGAAGCCCGCCTGAGTCAATCCAGCACGGGTCAGCGATTCAAGGCCAGACCTCTTGGGTCAACCCATCCTGAGATGAGTCGTGACATACCGTTGCAGATTGGAGGGCCCGAGCGCAGATAGGGGTTATCTGCGCTCGGGTTCTTGCAGCGAAACCTAGCGGGCGGCGGCCACAGCCGTGGTTGCGGCTGCCTGCGCTACTTCACGAGTTTCCGACGGTACCGCAAAGTGCAATGTCATTCCGAACTCAGGAAGCTGCATCTGTTTGACGAAGCTTCCACTTGCTCCCGAAACGATCACCAACCGGCTCAGATCGGTGCTCTGGGAGTCTGCAACGTTAGTCACGAGGATCATAAAACTGGCTCCCTCGCCGCCAAGCTGGCGCAAGCTAAGCAGTTTCGAGGGGCCGGCGGTATCGATGACGAATCTGTATTTCCCCGCCGGCACGATGGCTTTCTGCCAGTGAACTTCATGGCTCAGAGTAAAACGCCCGCCCTCATCCTGCGCAGAAGCCTGACTGGGCGCGAAGTTTAGAGCGCTCAGGGTTAAGAGCGCGGCGTAAGCGAATTTGCGAATTACGTTCATAAGAATCTCCTGTTCTTTTTGAAGTCTGGAGTGCACACACCCGGCGCGATGCCGAGTGGCGTGGTCCAGATTGAGTGGAGAACTACAGGGTCAGGAGATTGCAACACCGCAACAGGGCAGGCATGCAAACATCAGCTTCGCCGGACCGGCTGCTGAGCTGGCTGCGAAGTGATTTCACTATGAGGGAACTGGGCGCAGGAGTCCAACGCAAAAAATCTATTGTTTGCATCGCTCCGGTGCTGTCTCCAAGCGAATGGTGTGCCACCGCTCGATGATTCAACTGCCCCGTTGAATAGATTTTCTGCGCGTTTGGCGGCTCTCATTTGCCAAACGCTCGCCAGATACGAGAACATACAAAGTTTGCATATCCATACAGATTCTTACTGAGGAAGCAGCCAAAATATGGCGACAAGGAATAAGTCTGCAAAAGCCGCGGCCAAAGCCCCGCGGGTTGAAGTGATGAACGAAACGAAGAGGGAAGTGAAGTCAGCCCACAAGCCGAGCAATAAAGGCACCATTGAACCCGCGAAAGGGAAGCTCGGCGTGATGATCCCGGGCATGGGCGCAGTTGCGACCACGTTCGTTGCGGGTGTGGAAGCCATTCGCAAAGGTCTCGCCAAGCCGATCGGTTCGCTTACTCAGATGGGAACGGTGCGGCTGGGCAAGCGCACCGACGGTCGATCTCCGAAGATCAAAGAATTCGTGCCGCTGGCCGGGCTCGATGACTTGGTCTTCACCGGCTGGGATATTTTCGAAGACAATATGTACGAGGCCGCGTCGAACGCCGGCGTTCTCGATCAACGCCTGCTCGATCAACTCAAGCCTTTTCTTTCCACGGTGACGCCGCGCTCAGCCGTGTTCGATCACAACTACGTAAAAAAAATCGATGGGCCGAACGTGAAAAAAGGCAAGACGAAAATGGATCTTGCCGAGCAGTTGCGCGACGACATCCGCGACTTCAAGAAGACCAGCGGAGCTAGCCGGCTGATCACCATGTGGTGCGGCTCAACTGAGTCCTACATCGAGCCGACCGCAGCCCATCAATCGGTAAAGTCATTCGAGAAGGCGCTGCGCGAAAACGACGAGATGATCGCGCCCTCCATGGTTTACGCCTACGCCTCTTTGATGGAAGGCGTCCCCTTCGCTAACGGAGCTCCGAATCTTACCGTGGATCTGCCGGTGATGCTCGAGCTGTCTCGAAAGAACGAGGCACCGATCTGCGGCAAGGACTTCAAGACCGGGCAGACTCTGATGAAGACCGTCCTCGCTCCCGCATTCAAGGCGCGCCTCCTCGGGCTGAGCGGATGGTATTCAACCAACATTCTCGGCAATCGTGATGGCGAAGTGCTGGACGATCCCGGCTCCTTCAAGACCAAGGAAGAGTCGAAACTGGGCGTGCTTGAGCATATCTTGCAGCCCGCGCTCTATCCCGAACTGTACGGAAATATATTCCACAAGGTAAGGATTAACTACTACCCACCACGTGGTGATAACAAAGAAGGTTGGGACAATATCGATATCTTTGGCTGGCTCGGCTATCCGATGCAGATCAAAGTGGATTTCCTGTGCCGCGATTCGATTCTGGCTGCTCCCATCGTCCTTGACCTGGTCCTGTTGGTGGATCTCGCGAAACGGTGCTCTGAACTCCGCGGACTCGGGATACAGGAGTGGTTAAGCTTTTACTTTAAGTCGCCAATGACCGCGCCTGGACTGTATCCCGAGCATGATCTGTTCATTCAACTAATGAAGCTGAAGAATACGCTGCGCTATTTGAAGGGCGAGGAACTGATCACGCATTTGGGGTTGGAGTATTACGACTGAGATGAACGACAGTCTGGCTACCAGATGGTTTTGAAGAATGGGCTTCTGCGGATATTCTCGTCGCGAGTAATCAGAGCCAAACTTTCCGCAAGGGCCGTAGCGCCGATAATGCGGTCAGAAGGATCCCGCGAGTAATTATGAGGAAATTGCGCGGCTAGAGCGGTAATTTGCGGCGTGATGGGTCTCACAATCACGTCCTCTATAAGCAGTTGTACAGTTGCTTCGACCGTGCCGTAGGCCTGAATTCTCCCTTTTGCAACCAAGGACGCCAGTTCCCACAGGCTGATTGCCGAGATGGCCAAGCCGCCGTCGTGACGGGCACGCCGAATGGCTGACGCTGCCACGCGCGAAAGCTGATGCGAGCCATCACGCGCCCAAACCAGAACGTGGGTGTCGAGCAAAATCACTGGGAAGATTCCCAGTCTTCGGAAGGCACAGCCGGGGATTCTATATCCCCTACAATTCGGATCACGCCTTTCAAGCTGCCAATGAATTCTTTTTTTGGCGCGTCGGCAGGAACAAGCTTGGCGACCGGGTTTCCCCGCTTAGTAATGACAACGGGTTCCCTTGTAGAGCGCACCTCTTCCATAAGCGTGAGACACCGCGCCTTGAATTGTGCCGCAGCAATTGTCTTCATGGACATATTGTAACATACATGGTCATGTCCAGATGACCACTATGCTCACAGCTTCGTCACCTCTAGGGGAATGCTATCCGGGGATTGAGCCGATCAATAAAGGAGATCATCAGGTAACCTGAACGCCTGCTGGCGCGTCTAACAAGTGACAAACTTTAGGTCGGGCGTCTGCGAATCGGGCGTATAATCCTTCGTAAGAGTACGCGTTCGCTTCGCATTAAGGGGTTTTTTTATGAAATTGCGATGGTTGGCAATCGCGGCGGCATTAGCGGCCTTCAGCCCGCTTCCAGGGACGCAGGCGCAGACCCAGAATCCAGGTCAAACTCCCACTCAAACTCAGGCTCCCACGCAAACGCCGGCTCCCACTCAGACTCAGACGCAAACCCCGGGGCAAGATCCCGACAACGGCCAGCCCAAAGCGGCCGACGTTCAGAACGCTCCGAAACAAGCCCCGGCAGCCCTGCCGACTAAAGATGATGATGCGATCAAGCACGACGGCACTAAGACTGATGTCGACGCTGTAGGCAACCGCAACGTGGGTTGCGGACGCGGCGTAGGCAATTGGTATACCGTCGAGGGTCAGGTGGCTCGCGGCCGGGTATACGCGCAACAAATCGAATCCCAGATCAAACTGGTGAACGATCCTGTGGTTACGGAGTATGTGAACCGGATCGGCCAGAACCTGGTGCGGAACTCCGATGCCCAGGTGCCCTTTACCATAAAAGTAATTGACTCCGACGTGGTGAACGCCATGGCGCTGCCCGGCGGATTCTTTTATGTGAACTCCGGGTTAATCCTGGCGGCCGACGAAGAGGCTGAAATGGCGGGCGTAATGGCGCACGAGATCGCCCACGTTGCCGCCTGCCACTACGGCCGCGAGATGACTCGCGCCAACCTGCTGCAGATGGCTTCGATCCCATTCATCTTTATGGGCGGCGCCATCGGTTACGCCGGCTACGAAGCCGCCGGACTTGCCATTCCCATGACTTTTTTAAAGTTCTCTCGCGGTTTCGAAGCCGAGGCGGACTATCTCGGCGTCGAATACATGTATCGCGCCGGATACGATCCATCCGCGTTTGTCTCCTTCTTCGAAAAGATTCAGGCCATGGAGAAGAAGAAACCCGGAACTCTGTCCAAGGCTTTCGATACGCATCCCCAGACCCCGGATCGCATCGCCAAGACGCAGGAGGAAATCGGGAAAATTCTGCCCTCAAAGCCGCAATATATTGTGACCACCTCGGAATTTGACGAAGTCAAGTCCAGGCTGGCATCGATCGAAAATCGTCACAAAGTGCTCGATCAGAAAGACGGCAACAAACCCAGCCTGCGGCGCACCTCCGCCAGCAGCGATAGTAAAAACGGGGACAGCAAGAGCGACAGCGACGATGACCGTCCAACACTCAAGCGGCGGGATGATTCGTCGAACTGATCATGGTGCCATTACCCAACATCGAACCGGCGGCTGCGGCCGCCGGTTTTTTATTGCTCGCAGATCAGCATCGACGAAGCACTTTCGTCACTCTAAGCCGTGACCGGTGTCACAGCGGTCGTTTGTCGCGCAAACTAAGTTAAGCTACGCTAGAACGTTAGTGTCAAAAGTAAGGAGCCGCTTTTCCATGCCAGAGAACACGCTCACCATTACCGACAATCGCACGGGTCAAACGTATAACGTCCCCATCGAGGACGGCACGATCCGCGCGATGAGCCTGCGGCAAATTAAAAACAGCCCGGAAGATTTTGGACTGATGACCTACGATCCGGCGTTTATGAATACGGCGTCATGCCGCAGCAGCATCACCTATATTGATGGAGATCGTGGCATTCTGCGTTATCGCGGATATCCCATCGAAGTACTGGCCGAGCGCTGCACTTTTCTGGAAGTCGCTTATCTATTGTTATTCGGAGAACTGCCCACCAAGTCAGAACTGCAGACGTGGGTGCACGACATCACGCACCACACCATGCTCCACGAAACCACAAAAAAGTTCATGGAAGGTTTCCGCTACGACTCTCACCCCATGGTGATGTTCGTGAGTACGGTGGCCGCGCTCTCTAGCGTGTATCCGGATGCGCGGCAAGTGCACGACCCTGAAAATCGGATGCTCCAGATCAAACGTCTCATCGGCAAGGTTCCATCCATTGCCGGTATGTCCTACCGCTACAACGTCGGCTTCCCGTACGTTTATCCCGACAACGATCTCAGTTACACCGAGAATTTCATGAACATGTTGTGGAAGATGGTCGAGCCGAAATACGTCGCCAATCCGGTCATCTCCCGCGCCTTGGACATTTTATTTATCTTGCATGCGGATCACGAGCAGAACTGCGGTACCGCAACCATGCGTACCGTCGGCAGCGCGCAGACTGATCCTTATCTGGCCACTGCGTCTGCGGCTTCCGCTCTGGCTGGACCGTTGCATGGCGGGGCTAATGAAGAAGTCCTGAAGATGCTCGATGAAATCGGGTCGAAGGACAATGTGCCCGCCTACATCAAACGAGTGAAGGATGGACACGGAAAGCTGATGGGATTCGGCCATCGGGTTTACAAGAACTACGATCCGCGGGCAAAGATTATCAAGTGGACCGCCGAACAGGTCTTCCAGGTCACAGGCCGCAACGCCAAGCTCGACATCGCCCTCGAATTGGAACGCATCGCACTCGAAGATGAATACTTCGTCAAGCGCAAGCTCTACCCCAACGTCGATTTCTACTCCGGCATCATGTATCAGGCCATGGGCTTCCCGCCTGAGATGTTCACAGTGCTGTTTGCCATTCCACGCACTGCTGGCTGGCTGGCTCAGTGGCAGGAATTAGTAACCGACCCCGAGCAAAAAATCACGCGGCCCCGGCAAATTTACACCGGGCACGATACCCGCGAGTTTGTCCCCATGGAGAAGAGGATTTCAGCGGTCGCGGCTGCTCGCTAACTCTTGTACGTCGCGCCGACGAGCGTATGGATTTCCTGGACGTAGGCTTCTGAGTCTTTGACAAAGGCGCTCCAGGTTATCTCCGCCGACAATGCGTGACCAGAATGGTCCAATCGGTTTTCCATGCACCCATGAAGTCTGCCGTCTCCAGATAGCCGAAGCCGCTCGCCGAACCGTCTTCTGGCATTCAGATCCTTCATGCTCGTCTGTAAGATGCCCCAAAATCCTCAGAACGAACTCTTGATTACCACACGCGGCAACGAGGAACCTGCCTTCCGCACGTGCGCCAATAATCAATCTGTTGGAAAGAGAATTATTTCAACCATATCGCAATACCAGTTGGGAGATGTGTTGCTTAGTAAACAAGGCGAGGTACTCGTTTGCGGTGCTCGTTCGAAAACGGAACGGGACGGGGCGAACTTCAGCTTGAAACCCATTAAGAATGTCTAAATCTGCGGGCGGAGGAGCTACGCCGGTGACACGGAAGAGGTCTTTAACTCGCGTGCTTAGTTGCGAGAGCAGCCACGTATTCGCGACTGTCCGCCTGCGAGGTGATCAGTCGCATTTCCTGCCAGTCGTAAGGGAATTCCCTCCCGCACTCAAGGCAAGTGACATAGGTTCCAGTTAACGCACCGGCCTGAGGTCTACGGGCCGATCCTCGTAGGGTTACGGGGAAGCTATAGCGAGGGTGATGACAACCAAAAATCAAATCAATCAATCTTGCGATCATCGAACACCTTCCACAAACGTGCTCTACCTGGGTCCTGCTAATCGGCGGCCTGTCAGGGCCTAATTCAAGGCCGCTCTACACTCAACCCCTTAGATTCACTTATCCGGCAAATGGTTTCG
>Ga0307478_10003175_pt1 | contig 12347 bp, 4 predicted proteins | sample atmos_gasesECM4C_2_FD_203713 | JGI IMG/M metagenome (GOLD analysis project Ga0307478, IMG submission 203713) | Hardwood forest soil microbial communities from Morgan-Monroe State Forest, Indiana, United States - atmos_gasesECM4C_05 | ecosystem: Environmental > Terrestrial > Soil > Temperate...
CGGAGGAGGCCGGCACCGCGCTGGGCGAAATCGTCGGCTACCAGATCCGCCTTGAGTCGCGGGTGAGCGAGCGCACGCGTATCCGCTTCGTGACCGAGGGGATATTGCTGAGGCAAATGTCGTTCGACCCGGCATTGCGCGGCATCAGCGCGGTGGTGTTCGACGAGTTTCATGAGCGGCATCTGTACGGCGACATTTCGCTGGCGCGTGCGCTGCAGATCCAAAAAACCACCCGGCCCGACCTGAAAATCATCGTCATGTCCGCGACGCTCGATGCCGCCGTGCTGCGCGACTACCTCGCGCCGTGCGAAGTGCTCACCTCGCAGGGCCGCAGCTTCCCGGTGAAAATCGAACACCTGGCCCGCGCGGTCGATTTCGAGCGCGAGCCGGTGTGGGACGTGGCGGCGCGCGAATGCGCCCGCGTCGCGGCGGAAACACCAGGCGACCTGCTGGTCTTCATGCCCGGCGCCTACGAAATCAGCCGCACGGTCCAGGCGGTGCAGGGCGAACGCGCGCTGCGCGGTTTCGTGGCGTTTCCGCTGCATGGCGAATTGCCGCCGGACGCGCAGGACCGCGCGGTCGCCCGCTACGACACGCGAAAAATCATCGTTTCCACCAATGTCGCCGAGACTTCGCTGACCATCGACGGCGTCACGGCCGTCATTGACAGCGGTCTGGCGCGCGTCGCGCGCTACGATCCGCAACGGGGCATCAATACGCTGCTGATCGAAAAAATTTCCGCGGCCAGCGCCGATCAGCGCGCAGGCCGGGCGGGCCGCACGGCGCCGGGCGTGTGCGTGCGGTTGTGGACGGGGCGCGAGCACGCGCAGCGTCCCGCCCAGGAACTGCCCGAGGTCAAGCGCCTCGATCTCGCCGAGGTCGTGCTCACGCTCAAGGCCAGCGGCATCGATGACGTGATCAATTTTCCCTGGTTGGAAAAGCCCGATCCGCGTTCGCTGGAACGCGCGGAAATGCTGCTGGCCGATTTGGGTGCGGTGTCAGAGGGTAGGGCGGGACCGCCGGGCCCGCCGAACAATCCCGGCGCGCCCGGCGGTCGCGCCCTACCTTTTCGCATCACCGACCTCGGCCGCAAGATGCTGCGTTTCCCGGTGCATCCGCGTTATGCCCGCATGCTGCTCGAAGCCGATGCGCGCGGCTGCGTGCGGCCGGTGGCGCTTATGGCAGCACTGACCCAAGGCCGGAATTTTTTCCTGCGCGGCGTGCCGAGGGAAGTCGATCAGGCGCGCGAAGACCTGCTGGGTGAGGAGCACGAAAGCGATTTTTTCCTGCTCATGCGCGCTTGGCGCTATGCCGACAAAAACAACTACGCGCTCGACGCCTGCCGCCGGCTCGGCGTGCACGGACAGGCCGCGCGGCAGGTCGGACCGTTGTTTGAACAGTTTCTGGAAATCGCCGCGAAGGAAGGCCTCGATGTGGCGGAGAAACGGGTCGAGGGAACGGCGGTGCGCAAATGCGTGCTGGCGGGCTTTTCCGACCATCTCGCCAAACGGCTCGACGCCGGTACGCTGCGCTGCGAACTCGTGCACAACCGCCGCGGAGTGCTCGCGCGCGAAAGCGCCATCCAGAAAGCGCCGCTGCTGGTGGCGGTGGAAGTAAGCGAGGTCCAGGGACGCGGCGGCGAGGTCAACGTGCTGCTCAGCCTGGCCACGGCGGTCGAGGAAGCGTGGCTGCCGGAACTTTTCCCCGGCGATTATTACTCGGCGCAGGGCGTGGTTTACGACGAACAGGCCCGGCGGGTGGTCGCGCGCCGCGAGCGGCGGTTCCGCGACCTCGTGTTGGAGGCCAGGGCGGGCAGCGACGACGACGTGCCGTCCCATGAGGCGGCGGTCCTGCTCGCGCGCGAAGTGCTGGCTGGCCGCATCAAGATCGAGGCGTGGGACGAAAACGTGGAGCAGTGGATCATCCGCGTAAACCGGCTGGCGGAATGGTTTCCCGAACTCGAAGTCAATCCGCTCACCGAGGCCGATCGCGCGACGCTGATCGAACAGATTTGCTACGGCGAGACCAGCGCGCGCGGCGTGATGAAAAAAGAGGTGATGCCCATCCTGCGCGACTGGCTGGTGGCCGAGCAGCTCGCCGTGCTCGACGACTATCTGCCCGAGCGCCTCACCATGGCCAACGGCCGGCGTTCGCGCATCACCTACCACAAGGAAGGCCCGCCGGTGCTCAGCGCACGCATCCAGGAACTTTATGGCGTCGAGGGCGCATTTGCCCTTGGCCACGGGCGCGTGCCGGTGAAAATCGAAGTGCTCGCGCCCAACCAGCGCCCGATCCAGGTGACCGACGACCTCTCGAGCTTCTGGCGCGACATGTATCCGAAAGTGAAAGCCGAGCTCTCGCGCCGGTACCCTCGCCACGAATGGCGGTAGTGATCTCAAAATGGGCTAATGGGCGGAATGGAAGAACGCCCGCCGCGCCGGTAAATCTGGAAATCGCGATCGAGGGTCCAGATTACCCGTCACTGCGCATGATTATTTAGCCAGATGCGCGCAATGGGCGACCACGCTGGCGACGATGGCTCTTTTTTTGGCGCGGGCAGGAACGGCGCGGCGGCGAGGATGAGAAAAAACGCCGCAAACACGCCGAAAAGCCATTGGCCCTCTTCGCCGGCCCGCCACGTCAACCACGCCATCCAACCCGCCGCGAGGCCGAGGAGGAGAAATACGGCGGCGAGAATAGCGCGGCCTTTCACGTTTTCTTTTTCTTCCGGCCGGCCAGATGCTCGATGTTGAGGTAGGTCTTGTTGAGCATCTGGCTCTCGTAGAGCTCGAGCAGGCGCACGCCTTCGCGCGGCTTGACCATGTCCTTGCGCGTGGCGAGGTCGATTTGCGCCTTCATCCGGCGGCAGAGTTCCTCCTGCTGGTATTGCACGCCCTCGATGACGTCGGCGATGCGGCTGCCGCTGAGGGCTTCCTCGATGTAGAAGCCGTTGGGCTCGTCGTCCTCGAGGAGGACATGCACCTCGTTGACGCGCCCGAAGAGGTTGTGCAGGTCGCCCATGATGTCCTGGTAGGCGCCGGTAAGAAAAACGCCGAGGTAGTAGGGTTTGCCGTTCAGCGGATGCAAGGTGATGTAATCCTTCACGTCCTGCAGGTCGATGAAGCTGCCGATCTTGCCGTCGGAGTCGCAGGTGATGTCGACAAGGATGGCGTTGACGGTCGGGCGTTCGTTGAGGCGGTGCAGCGGGGCGATGGGAAAAAGCTGCTTGAGCGCCCAGTGGTCGAGCAGCGACTGGAAGACGGAGAAATTGCAGACGTATTGGTCGGCGAGCAGCCGCGAGAGCTCGTGCAATTCCTCGGGCTGGTAACCGACCTTCCGGCTTTCCTTCGCCAGCTGCTCGCAAATCTGCCAGAATATCTGCTCGGCGGCGGCACGGTTTTCCAGGTTGAGGTAGCCGAGGTTGAACAGGGAGAATACCTCCTCTTTTTTCTGCAGGGCGTCGTGGAAACGCTCGAGGCGGCCCAGTTTGGCCTTGTTTTTGAGCAGCACCTCGAGGTCGGTCACGACCTTGTGCCTGACCTCCGGCTCGTGCTGCTGGCCGAGCGATTCGCGCTTGTTGATCCGCTCGAAGACCTCGACCACGAGCATGGAGTGGGGACCGACGACGGCCCGGCCCGACTCGCTCACGATGTCGGGGGCAGGCACGCTGGCGGAGCGGCAGATTTCGCGAATGTTGAAAACGACGTCGCGCGCGTATTCCTCGATCGAGTAATTCATCGACGATTCGAAGTTGGTGCGCGAGCCGTCGTAGTCGATGCCGAGGCCGCCGCCGACATCGAGGTAACCCATGGGAAAGCCCATTTTCGCCAGCTGACAGTAGAAGCGCGTCGCCTCGATGACGGCATTCTTGATCGTGATGATGTTGGGCACCTGCGAGCCGATGTGGAAATGCACGAGGCGCAGGGTTGACTGGAGCTTGGCGGCCTTGAGTTTTTCGCAGGCGAAGAGGATTTCCGCGGTATTGAGCCCGAACTTGGCGTTGTCGCCGCTGGACAGGGCCCACTTGCCTTCGCCGCGGGTCTGGAGTTTTACGCGGAAGCCGATCATCGGCTTCACGCCGGTCTCGGCGGAGAGGCGGATGATGTCGTCCAGTTCGGAAAGCTGCTCGACGACGAGGATGATTTTCTTGCCGAGTTTGCGGCCGAGCAGCACCAGGCGGATGTAATCATGGTCCTTGTAACCGTTGCAGATGATGAGGCGCTGGCTGCCCTCGTGCATGGCGAGCGCGATCATCAGTTCGGGTTTCGAGCCGGCCTCGAGGCCGTAGTTGAAGTCCTTGCCCGCGGCGATGATCTCATCGACGACTTCGCGGAGCTGGTTGACCTTGATGGGAAAGACGCCGCGGTACTCGCCCTTGTAGCCTTCCTCCTTGATCGCCTGGTTGAACAGCTCGTTGAGCTGCACGACGCGATGGCGCAGCAAGTCCTGGAACCGGATGACCATCGGCGCCTTCAGCCCCATGCCGAGCGCCTCGTTGATGACATCGAGCACGCGGATGCCACGGCCGTCGGCCCGTGGCTGGACACAGACGCAGCCCTCGGCGTCCACGGAGTAATGGCCTGCGCCCCAGCGTTTGAGGCCGTAAAGTTCCTCGGCTTTCTCGACAGACCAGGCGGTTGAGGCTTTATTTTTCAATGACGAGGGATGGCGGCGGAGGGTTGTGCTTGCATTCAGGGGGTGAGATTGGATTAAGTGCCTCTTTTCTTTTTTCAAATCAATCAACAAGCAATGACGAAAGCACTCACTTTGTTTCTCGCCCAGCAAACGGCCGCGCCCGCCGCCCAGCCGCAAGGCGGCATTCCCTGGCTATTGGTGATGTACGGCTTCTTTGCCGCAGGCATGTATTTCCTTCTCTTCGCGCCGCAGCGCAAAAAGCAGAAGGAACTCGCCACTATGATCAGCTCGCTCGGCACCGGCGACGAAGTGGTCACCACCGGTGGCATCTATGGCGTGATTGCCGCGGTCAAACCCGACCGCTTCGTGGTCCGCATTGCCGACAACACCAGGATCGAGGTCGGGAAGGGCTTCATCCAGGCGGTGGTGAAAAAAGACAGCGAAGAGAAATCCAAATGACCGCCCGCGCGCCGCGGCGCGCGCCCCAATTTAATCAACCCCGACATGTTTAAACGAAATCTCTGGAAGATCATCTCGAGCGCCTTGATCCTGACCTTTGCGGTGGCCGAACTGGTCCCGCTGCATGACCGGCCGTTCGCCGAGTACGCGCGTGCGCACGTCACGGCCAAGCCAGCCGAATTCGGCAAGCTGCTCGCCGAAGCCGACGCCCGCTGGAAGGCCGGCAAGGCGCCGAGCGTATTCGTGGCACTCAAGCAAATTGCCGCGGAGCGGAAACTCGACCTCACGCAATATTATCCCAATATCAACATCGAGAGCACGCTGACGAACGTCGAGAAGCGCAACGACATATTGCTCAGCTACCTGCTCAAGAAATCGAAAGCCAATCTGCAACTGGGCCTCGATCTGAAGGGTGGCATCGCGGTCACGCTCGAAGTGGACCAGAATGCCGCAGACAGGAATGCCAAGGCGGTTAAAGGGGCCGCCTCGCAGGCACCAACCGCCCGGTCAACTGATTATGAAGAAGTGCGCAAGGAGGACCTGACCAAGGCCATCGAGATTATCAGTTCGCGCATCAATGCCTTTGGCGTGGCTGAACCGATTGTCCTCCCGGTCGGCACCAATCGCATCGAAATCGAGCTGCCCGGCGTTAATACAAAGGACAACCCGGAGATTCTTGAAAATATCAAGAAGCCCGCGCAACTCAGCTTTCACCTCGTACACCCGACGCTTTCCCCGGATTCCGCGTCGCTGCGTCCCGGCGAAGCGCCTCCCGGCTACGAGCTCATGACGCATGACGAAGACCTGCGGAACGGGCAGACGTACACCGAGAGGGTTTTTGTCAAACGCATTCCGGAGATGACCGGCGACGACATTTCCGATGCGTACGTCCAGCGTGATTCATACCAAAATCCCTATGTCGCGCTTCGTTTGACCGACAAGGGGCGAAAAGACTTCTACGCCATCACTCACCAGCTTGTCGTCCAAGCCCAGCAAACGGGGCGAATCGGGCATCTGGCCATTGTTCTGGACGGCCAGCTCTACTCGTCTCCGGAAGTGAATCCGCAGCAGGTGGGCGACGGCATTGACAGCAATACCGCCGAGATTAGCGGCAGCTTCACGGACCGCGAGGCGCAGCAACTGGCCGACGTTCTCCGCAATCCGCTGACTTTGCCGCTTGTCGTCAAAGAGCAGTACGAGGTCGGTCCATCGCTGGCCCAGGACGCCATTTCCAGCGGCGTGCGCGCATCCATCATCGGCGTCACGCTGGTTGCCGCTTTTATGATCACCTTTTACACCACGGGCGGCCTGGTGGCGGTCCTGATGCTCGCGGTCAACCTGGTGATCATCGGCGGCATCATGGCAAGCCTGCCTGGCGCGACGATGACGCTGCCCGGCCTCGCCGGTATCGTGCTCACCGTCGGCATGGCGGTGGACGCAAACATTCTCATTTTCGAACGCATGCGCGAAGAACTTGCCCTCGGCAAGAGCCTGGCGACGGCCAACCAAAGCGGCTACATGAAAGCGCTCTGGACTATTCTCGACGCCCATGCCGTGCAGTTGATCATCTGTTGCATCATGATTTGGCTGGGCAAGGGACCGATCCGGGGCTTTGGCGTCACGCTCGCCATCGGTGTGCTTTCCACGCTGTTTTCCGTGCTCATCACCTCCCACCTCGTGATGGAGCTCATCATCGAATCCGGCTTCGTGAAAAAGATCAGGATGAACCGCCTGTTGAAGGACATCCAGGTTGATTTTATCCGCTACGGCAAAGCGGCGTTCTTTGGCGGGTGGCTTCTCGTTTTCATCGGTGTCGCCTATGTGATCTACCAGGGACCCAAGATCTACGGCATCGATTTCGCCGGCGGTGATATGATCAATGTTCAATTCAAGCAGCAACCCGATGCGGCGAAGATTCGCGCGGTGGCCAAAGCCAGTGGCATCTCGGAAATAAACATTACGGCCGTCAATTCCATCGGTGGCGGCGGACAGGCGCTCAACATCGAGACGCCCGAGGACAAAGGCGACGTTGTGTTCAATGCATTACAAGCCGCCTTTCCTCAGGCGGGACTTGTAATGATCGGCGAAAGCCACATCGGCGCCTCCATTGGCAAGGAGATCGAACTGAATGCCCTGCTCGCCATTGGCGTTTCGATGGCCACGATCCTGCTTTATATCGCCTTCCGCTTCGAGTTCGGCTTCGGCGTCGGCGCGATGGTTTCCACGCTGCATGACATCCTGATGACCATCGGTATCTTTGTGCTCACCGGCCATCAGTTTTCCGCGCCGATGGTCGCCGCGATCCTCTGCATCGCCGGCTACTCGATCAACGAGACCGTCGTGGTCTTCGACCGCATCCGCGAGGAATTGAAGCTCAACCCGAACGGCTCGCTGCGCGATGTCGTCAATACCGCGATCCGAAAGGTTTTCGCGCGCACGATCATGACGGCCACGACGACCTTTCTCGCCGCGCTCGCGCTCTTCCTCTTTGGCGGCGGCGTGCTGCGCGACATTTCCTTCACCTTCCTCGTCGGCATTGTCACCAGCACGTTTTCGGCGATCTTCGTTGCCTCGCAAGTGTTCTACTACTGGCACAAGGGCGACCGCAAACACGTCGAGGCGCACTCCGATATCGCGCCGAAATACGAGTGGCAGGGCGCCAGCCGCGCTTCGCGGTAAGCCAACCACCGCCAACTGCATCGTATGCGCTGGACCTACACGCCGCTCCCCGCTGCGGAGGTCGGGGCGCTTGGCCGCAGTGCCGGCGTCAGCCCGGTGCTCGCCGAACTGCTCCTGCGGCTCGATTTGCCAGGAGCCGGTGGGGTGGAAAAATTTCTCCGGCCCGCGCTGGCCGGGCTGGCCGACCCGTTTCTGCTGCAAAACCTCGAAGCCGCCGTGGCGCGCTTGCGCACGGCCCTGGCAAACGGCGAAGACATCGTCGTGCTCGGCGACTACGACGTGGACGGTGTCACCAGCACGGCCCTGCTCGTGAGCATCCTGCGGTGCTTTGGCGCCAACCCGCGGTTCATCGTGCCGCGCCGCATGGAAGACGGTTACGGACTCTCGCGCAGCGCCATCGATCGCGCGCTGGAGCAGGGCCGGCCGCGCCTGTTCATCGCGCTTGATTGCGGCACCAACTCCCACGAGGAAATCGCCTACCTCCATGCGCAGGGTGTCGATGTCCTCGTCATCGACCATCATCGCTCAAAGGAGCGCCCGCCGGCGCAGGGCCTGCTGATCAACCCGCACGTCAACGCCTGCACCGACGGCTCGGATGCCGCCTGGCGGCATCTCTGCACCGTCGGCCTCGTCTTCAAGCTCGCCCACGGCCTGCTCAAACAGCTTCGCGCGGAAAAGCATCCGGTCGCGCTCGGCCTCAAGCTCAGCAACTATCTCGATCTCGTTGCGCTCGGCACCGTGGCCGACCTCGTGCTGCTCACCGGCGAGAACCGCATCCTTGCGTGCCACGGTTTGAAGATTTTGCAGGCCGCCGCGCGGCCCGGCCTGCGCGCGCTCATGCAGGTTGCCGGGGTGAAACCCAACCAGGAAATTTTGCCGGTGGACATTTCCTACCGCCTCGGCCCGCGCATCAACGCCAGCGGCCGCCTGGCCGACGCCGCGCTCTCGGTCGAGTTGATGCTTAGTGAGGATGAAAAATTCTGCACCGGCACCGCGCAGGCGCTCGACGGCTTCAATCGCGAACGCCAGGACATCGAGCGCGCGATCACGGAAGAGGCGGAGCGGATCATCGAGAAAAACTTTGCCGACGCGCCCGGCGTCGTGCTCTTCGGCGAAAACTGGCATCCCGGCGTCGTCGGCATCGTCGCCGGCCGCGTGTCGCGCAAATACCACCGGCCCTGCATCGTGCTCGGCAACGAGGCCGGCCTCGCCAAGGGCTCCGGCCGCAGCGTGGACGGCATCAACCTCGTTGAAATCCTTGGCACCTGCGACGAACACCTCACCAGTTGGGGCGGCCATCCGATGGCGGTCGGCATTTCCCTGCCGCAGGGAAAAATTGGCGCTTTCCGCGAGCAGTTCGCGGAAGCCGTGCGCGCCGGCGGTGGACAACTGGTTGAACCCCGCCTCGAAATCGCCGCCTGGCTCGCGCCCGCGGAGGTGAATGCGCAGCTCATGGACGAACTGGCGGTGCTACATCCTTTCGGCCAGGGCAACCCCGAGCCGGTTTTCGGCCTGCGCAACGTCGTGCTGTCCGCGCCGCCCGAGGTGTTCAAGGAACAACACTTTCGTTTCCAACTCGCGGCCAACCCTCCTGGACCTGGCCCCGCCGGGCCCGGCCACCGGCTCTTCGGTGTGGCCTGGAAAATGGCCCACCGCCTGCCGCCTGCCGGCGTGCCGCTCGACCTCGCTGTCGAGCTGGCATGGAATTATTTCAACCATCGAAAGCTGCTGCAACTTGCGCTCGTCGACTGGAGGCCGGCCGTGAAGGCTGAAGGGCTGAATAGCTGAAGGGCTGGCCCAAACCAACTACCAATTGCTAGCTACCATGCTTCGCCAAGGCTTCGCACGGCACGGCCAGCTGCGAATTACCAAATCCTGAATTCCCGGTTTCTTGGCGTTTGGGTATTGGCGTTTGTGATTTGCGCGTGTCTCGCGTCCAATGACAAATGACGAAGTGCGTCCAATTTCGCTTGCGCCTGGCGCGCAATCTTTGCTTGTTCTCGCGGTCTTACGCGCACCCGTAGCTCAACTGGATAGAGCGCCAGACTACGAATCTGGAGGTTGGGGGTTCGACTCCCTCCGGGTGCACCAAATCTTTTATCCGCGATTCGGGACAGGTCAGCAGGCTGTTGAAAACTCTTGCCCGCCTTTGGAGGGCTGCTGAACCGCCGTTGCGATTAGAAAGGGATGACCGGCCTGGACAGTTGGAACGTTGATGTAAATGCCTCGTTCGTTGGTGCTTCGCCCACCGCCAGCTATCCTCCCGCGTAGCCTTCGCCCCTGATGACCATTAACTTGTAGATTCGAAATATCTCCTTGAAATACTCTCTGTATTCACCTTTACCAGGTAGTTACCCCTATCGCCCTATGCCTGTGCCCCGCTGCCATGGCGGCGCCGCGCAGACTTGGGCCACCGAGCCTGCATGATTGCTTCCACCCCAAGATCCCAAAATATTTGCCTCTTCGTTAACGAGGCACTGGGACCGGAATTTGTTCAATGTCGAATGGTTCGATTTTAACCCTTAACCCCCGCCAGTAACCCCATCTCATAACTTTCACCCCTGACAACTATTATGAATACCCCAAAATGTTTCGTTAAAGCTCTCGCTGCATTTGCTCTTGTTTGCGGCTTATCCGCGCCGGTCCATGCTTGTGTCACCGCCACCGTTGGCGGCGTCTGGCAGAACACCGCCATGACGGCCCAAACGGGCACCTTCACGGCCACCTTTGACGCCACGCCCTCGGCCTCTCCCACCAATTCCGTCGTCGCTCTCTCCGATGGCGCGCAGACGGCGTACGCCAACTTTTCCTGCCTGGCGCGTTTCAACCCCGCGGGCGATATCGATGCGCGCAACGGCGGGGCCTTCGCCGCCTCCTCCACCATTCCCTACAAGGCCGGCGTGTCGTATCACTTTCGCCTGGTGGTCAACGTCGCCGCCAAGACCTACTCGATCTACGTGACGCCGGCGGGCGGTTCCGAATTGACCGTCGGCCTCAATTACGCCTTCCGCATTGCCGCCACCACCTTGAATTGGTGGGGCGTCTCCGTTGAGACTGCCGGCACCGGCGGCGTGGGCACGGTCACCGTGTGCAATTTCTCGACCGGTGGCACCACCACCACCACTTTTACGATTACGGCCAGTGCCGGAGCCAACGGATCGATTAGTCCATCGGGCGCGGTCACCGTGAACCAAGGCGCCAGCCAAACGTTCGCGATTACGCCCAACTCCGGATTCAATGTGTCCAGCGTGACGGTGGACGGTGTGAACGTGGGCACGCCGAGCTCCTACCCATTTACCAATGTGCAGGCCAATCACGCGATCAGCGCAGCGTTCCAGCAACAGGTGGTCGTTACTCCGCCAAACTTTGGTCCGAATGTGTTTATCTTCGATCCAACGATGTCCTCAGCATCCATTCAGAACCAGATTAATACCATCTATAGCGTACAAAAGTCGTCTACAGCGGGACAATTTAACTCTGCCCGATACGCGCTTCTTTTCAAGCCTGGTTCCTACAGTAACACGGTGGACGTTGGCTACTACACCCAGGTTTTAGGCTTGGGCCAATCGCCGGACGATGTCACCATAACCGGCGGTGTAATCTCCAACGCGGCTTTGTCCGGCAATAACGCGACCTGCAATTTCTGGGAAGGGGCGGAAAACCTGGCGGTGGTTCCGACCGGAGGCACCGATCAATGGGCGGTCTCCCAAGCCTGCCCCATGCGTCGTATGCACATCAAGGGCGGGATTATCTTTACGCAAGGCGGATATGCCAGCGGCGGCTTCCTTTCCGATTCCCTGATTGACGGCAAGGGCAATTTCGGAGGCCAGCAACAATGGTTCTCCCGGAATAACCAGGCTGGAAGCTGGGCTGGCGGCAGCTGGAACGTGGTGTATGTTGGCGACGTCAATACGCCTGGGGCCTCCGCAGTCAACACGGTGGTCAATCAGACGCCGGTGTCGCGCGAAAAGCCGTTTCTGACCATCGACAGCAGCGGAAACTACAGCGTCTTCGTTCCGGCTTTGGCCACCAACAGCCACGGCATCACTTGGTCGAGCGGTTCGGCGCCGGGGCAGTCGATCCCCATCAGCCAGTTCTATATTGCCCAGTCATCGACCGACACGGCCGCAACCTTGAACGCGGCCCTGGCGCAAGGGAAGAACCTGCTGCTCACGCCCGGCATCTACACGATCGATGCCACGTTGCAGGTGAACAATCCCAACACGGTGGTGCTGGGTCTGGGTATCGCCACGCTGCGTTCGACGAACGGTGTCACCGCGATGAGCGTGGCCGACGTCGACGGCGTGAGCATTGCCGGCATTTTGTTCGATGCCGGTTCGACCAGCTCGCCCTTCCAACTGCAAGTTGGCCCCAGCGGCAGCAGTGCCAGCCACGCGGCCAACCCGACGTTGCTGAGTGACCTCTTCTTCCGCATCGGTGGCGCGACCTTGGGAAAAACGGCGGTCAGCCTCGAAATCAACAGCAATAATGTCATTGGCGACGATTTCTGGATCTGGCGGGCGGACCACGGCAATGGCGGTACGGTGGGCTGGACCACCAACACCGCGACCAAT
>Ga0307478_10003176_pt1 | contig 12346 bp, 8 predicted proteins | sample atmos_gasesECM4C_2_FD_203713 | JGI IMG/M metagenome (GOLD analysis project Ga0307478, IMG submission 203713) | Hardwood forest soil microbial communities from Morgan-Monroe State Forest, Indiana, United States - atmos_gasesECM4C_05 | ecosystem: Environmental > Terrestrial > Soil > Temperate...
CCATAACTCTCGCGGCCAGGTCACCCAGTTGCTCTCGCTCGACGCCGACGGCAAGAACATGATCGATAGCTTCGGCAACTGCGGCATGATCGAGACCTACAATGCCATGGGCTTGGTGGCTGAGGCTCGATCGATTGGTCCCGACTTGAAGCCGATGCCGGTAAAGGACGGATGGTATAGCTCAAGGAATGAATACGACGCGCTGGGGCGATCCACCCGAACTACCTATTACGGGGCGAACGGCGAACGCGTTCTGCACAAGGACGGCTATCACGGCCTGGAAGCCGAATACGACGACCATGGAAACGCGATTGCGACGATCTATGTAGGCCTCGATGGAAAGCCCACTCTGCTCGGGAACGGCATAGCCATCTTTCGCGCGGCCTACAACGCCCAGGGCAGGGTAACCCGGATGACCTACCATGGCGTGAATAACGAGCCGGTCTTGCATCGCGATGGGAACCACGCCTGGGAGATGAAATACGACGACCGGGGCAATGTCATCGCCACCACCTATCTTGGCCTGGATGGTAAGCCGGCATTAGTGGCTGCTGGTTATGCCGTGATTAAAGCAACCTACGATGCGCGGGGACGAAAAACGCGCCAGAGCTACTACGGCGTGAATGGGGAACCGCTGCTGCATAAGGATGGCAACCACGCCTGGGAATCGGAATACGATGAGCGCGGCAACGACGTCGCAACCACTTTCATCGGCATCGATGGCAAGCCGGTCGTCATCGCCGGCGGTTACGCCATTATCCGGAGAGGGTATGATTCCGATGGGAATTTACTCGAGGAAGCCTATTTCGATGCGGCCGACAAACCGACGCTCGAGCGGGAGTCTGGGATCCACGGCCTCATCAATGTTTTTGATGGCCGCGGCAAAGTAGTCCGAAAGCGATATAAGGGACCTGATGGGGAAGCATTTCTGCACAAGGACGGCAACCATGGGTGGGACGCCCAGTACGACGACCGTGGAAACCGGACCGTGATCACTTATGTAGGGCTCGATGAAAAACCGATCCTGCTCAGCGCGGGCTTTGCTACCATGAAGTCCGAGTATGACGCCGGAGGACGTGAGACCCAGATGGGCTTGTACGGCGTGACTGGAGAGCCGGTGTTGCACAAGGACGGTCACCACGGCTGGGAATCGAAGTATGACGACCGTGGCCGGCGCATCCAAAAGACCTACCTTGGGCTGGACAAGAAGCCGATCCGGATGCCAGACGGTTATGCCCGGATGAAATGGGAATACGACATCCACGGTAACACTACCCAGGCAACTTACTATGGCGTGAAGAACGAGCCGGTGCTTTACAAGGACTCCTACCACGGCTGGCAATCGCTTTACGATGAGCGTGGCAACGAGACCGCCACGATCTTTATCGGCATCGACCAAAAGCCGACCAGGACGGCGGACGGTTATGCTATTATCAGAGCGACCTTTGACGAACATGGCAAGGCGACCCGAACCAGTTATCACGGGGTCCGTGAAGAACCGGTCCTGATCAAGGAGGGTTACCATGCATGGGAATCTCGATACGACGACCGCGGGAATGAGCTCGCCCGCACTTTTATTGGCTTGGACGGCAAACCAGTTTCACTTGGACTCGGCTATGCGACCTGGAAGGCGGAGTACAATTCGCGCGGTAAACTTGCTCACGTCACCTTTTACGGGAGCGACGGCGGGCCGGTCCTGCACAAGAACGGGTACCACGGCTGGGAATCACAGTTCGACGAGCGCGGCAACGAAACCGCCACGACCTACCTGGGCCTCGATGGCAAACCGGCCTTGATTCCGGCCGGCTATGCGACCATTAGGTTTGTCTTCGATGGCCGCGGCAACATCATTCGGCAAACCTATCACGGGGTGAATGACGAGCCGGTCCTTCTCAAGGACGGCTCCCACGGTTGGGAAGCCACTTACGACGAGCGCGGCAAGCAAATCAAAAAATCCTATATCGGAATCGACGGCAAACCCGTTCAAGTGAAGCCGGGATAGAAACTCAGTTGTTTAAGCCGGTTCGCAGCCCTTCAAAGCCGGACCCGGCAAGATCAGTGCGATTCGATCAGAAAACGGGTTAGCTCAGCGGAAATCCGCGCTGCGTTCCCGCCGCCGAGGCCGCCATGTTTCACGAACGTCGCGACGGTGAACCGCGCTTTTCCCTGCGGATCAAAAATCAGTCCGGTAAACCATCCGTCAGACTCCGGCCCGGGCCCCAGTGTCTTCGGATCCGGGCCGGTCCCGGTCTTGCCGCCCATGCTCCATCCCGTGTCCGCCAATATCGGAGCGGCTTTTTTTGCCGTGCCCCGCTCGACTGCTCCGCGCATGGCCGTCTGCAATTTCAGCGCCGCTGATTCCGACATCACTCTGGTTGGAGCCGGGATCATCGATCCCGGCCGCTTCGCCTCTCTCGCTCCGGCTGCCAGCATGATCCCACCGTTTCCCACCGCCTGGAGAAACCGCGAAAGATGCAACGCTGTTACGACGAATCTCTCTTCCCCAAGCGACAACGTGTCTTCCCAATCTTTCGTCGTCGTATCCGTGCCTAACGAATGGTAGGAAGGCGCCGGAATCAGCCGGTCCCGCCACTGCGGTGCGAGTTCAGCCCAGAAGGTCGTTTCAGTTTTGGCGGCCTCACGAGGGCGCTCCGGAAAACCGTAACGGGCAAGGTCCTCCAGCACTTTCTTCGTCCCGACCGCCTGCCGTAACGCCGAGGCGATCTGTCGACCGGCATTGTCGTTGCCGCTAACGATCGCGTCCTCCAGCAAATGTTCGCTGTCGGGTTTCTTCGCGCCATCGTGGTCCAACCATGCCGCCGCAGCCATCAACTTTACCGGCGACAGCGGCGGCAGAGCCGCCGTGACATCCAACCTCGCCGGATCAGAAGCGGCAAACGCGACCAAACTTCCAGTCTGCACATCCTCCATGACCATGATGGCTTGGAGATTGCCGGCTTTCATGATCTCCAGCGCGCGCTGGTTCGCGGCTTCGCACACTGTTGCTTGCGCCAGCGCATCGTCGCAGGGAGCAGCGGCCTTGGTGGCGCAGGCGTATCCCACGAGCGCGATGAAGCAGAGCTGGGCAAACCTGTGCGGCTTCACCGTGCCCTACTTCTTAAGAGCACCGAGCGTTGCTTTCGCGACTTCCGCTACGAGACGATTGCGCGCCTCCTGGGAATCTGCGGAATCCACAGTGTAGATCGCAAGGAAAATGGGTCCGCCACCTGGGAGTCGCAGGACCGCGATGTCGTTCGTCGCGCCGTCGCCACTGCGGCCCGTCTTGTCGCCCACCTTCCAATCCGCGGGGATGCCGGCCCGAATCATCATTGAGCCGGTTTGGTTTTGTTGCATCCAGCGCTCCAGTTTTGTCCGCGACGCCTCGGTGAGGTAATCCGACGTCAACAAACGCTGAAGATCGGCGCAGATGGCGGCGGGCGTGGTGGTGTCGTCGTCCTTTCCGGGCCGGGCAAGATTGAGCTCCGGCTCGTTGTGATCGAGCCGGGTGAATTTATCGCCGAGCCCTCGGGCAAATTCCGTGACCTTTTGCGGTCCGCCGATGGATTCGAGCACCAGGTTCGCCGCCGTGTTATCACTCATCTCGATCGCCGCCGCGCAAAGCGCCTGCAGCGTCATCCCGCCCTCCTTCACGTGCTCGCGTGTCACCGGCGCGTAGCTCAGCAACTGCGCTTCTCCGTACGGAACAAAGCGGTCCAGCTTTTCCTTGTTTTCATCGACCCGCTTCAAAACCGCCGCCACAGCGAGCACCTTGAACGTGCTGCACATGACGAACCGTTCGCCCGAGCGATACTCGACCCTGCGATTGGTCGAAAGATCGATCGCCGCCACGCCGATCCGCGATTTCGTCCGACCCTCAAGCTCGGCAAACTTAGCGTGACCTGCCGAGGTATCTGCGACGACCGTCGAACCCGGGAACAACAGTCCTGACACTGCTGCGGCGATTAGCAAAGCAGGCAGCCGATTGATCCAATTCACGGCTTTCGTTGTGCGATCGAGTCAAGAATTTCAGCGATCACATCACTTTTCGCCCTCGCTCCGAGATTCCCTTTGCCGTGGACGCGGACGCTGACGGCGTTGGCTTCCAGGTCGCGATTGCCGATGACGAGCATCGTGTGGACTTTCATTTGCTCGGCGTTCGCGATCTTGGCTTTGATGTGGTCGGTGCTCGAGTCGAGCTCGCAGCGGACTTGGTGGGCGCGCAGCTCGTTCTGAATCGCGCGCGCGTAATCTAGCACCGGCGCTTCGTCGCCGATGGGGAGGATACGGACCTGCTCGGGGGAGAGCCAGAGGGGGAAGTTGCCGGCGTAATGTTCGATGAGGAAGCCGATGAAACGTTCGTGAGTGCCGAGCGGCGCGCGATGGATGCAGAGCGGTGTCTTCTCGGTGTTGTCACGGTCCTTGTAAACGAGGTTGAAACGGCGCGGCTGCGCGAAATCGACCTGGTTCGTCGCGATGGAAAATTCCCGCCCGATCGCGCTCCAGGCTTGAACGTCGATCTTCGGTCCGTAAAACGCCGCTTCGTTCGGCACCTCGACGAAATTGATCCCGGAATTCTTGAGAACGTTTCGCGTCATCTCTTCGGTTTGTTTCCAAAGCTTGGGCTCATCGACAAACTTTTGCCCGAGCTTCGTGGGATCATGGGTGGAGAAACGCATCAAATATTTGTCGATGCCGAAAAGCTTAAAGTAATTCAGATACATTTCGTTCACCGCGTTGAACTCGCTCTCGAACTGGTCCGGCGTCATGTAAAGATGCGCGTCGTTCATCTGCAACGAGCGCACGCGCATCAGGCCGAAGAGCTCGCCGCTCTGCTCGTAACGATGGCACGTGCCGTATTCCGCCAGTCGGAGCGGCAAATCGCGATAACTTCGCGGCAACGCCGCATACATCTTGTGATGATGCGGGCAGTTCATCGCCTTGAGGTAGTAGCGATCACCAAGCTTTTGCAGTTGCGCTTCAAAGTTATTCGCATCAGATGCGGCACCTGCGAACTTCAGGAGCCACTCGATGTCTGCCCCTGATTCGCTCTGGATCTCCTGATCGGTGACCTTCTGAGCATTCATGTAACTTTGTGCCTCGTCGATTCGACGCTGAAGCTCGATACGACAGGCAGCATCCTTCTCCTCTATAAGAACCATCGGCGGGAACATTGACTCTTTGTAGTACGGAAGATGACCGCTTTTGATGTAGAGGCTTTCGCGAGCAAGGTTTGTTGATCGGACGCGCTGGTAACCGGCGGCGAACTCCGTTTCTCTCGCGAGCTTTTCGAGTTCGTCGATGATCGCGGCGCCGCGGGGGAGCCAGAGGGGGAGGCCGGGACCGACGTCGTCGTCGAAGGTGAAGAGCTCTAACTCCTTGCCCAGCTTGCGATGGTCGCGCTTCTTGGCTTCCTCGAGCATGGCGAAGTATTCGTCGAGCTGGGTCTTGTTCTTGAAGGCGGTGCCGTAGATGCGCTGGAGCTGCGGGTTCTTCTCGTCGCCTTTGTAGTAGGCGCTGGCGACGTGGGTGAGCTTGAACGCGCCAATGTTCCCAGTGCGCATGACGTGCGGGCCGGCGCAGAGATCGGTGAACTCGCCGTTGCGATAAAGTGAGATTTCTTCACCCTCGGGAATGTTCTTGATGATATCGAGCTTGAATTTGCTGGGCTGAGGTCTTTCACCAAGGGCACCAAGGACACCACGCTGGGCCATGGAGAGTGCTTCATCGCGCGGCACGACGATGCGGTCGAAGGTGTGGTTGGCTTTGACTTCCTTTTTCATCTCGGCCTCGATTTTTTCGAAGTCCTCGGGCGAGATGCGGTGGTCGAGTTCGAGGTCGTAATAAAATCCGTTCTCGACAGGTGGCCCGGCGGCGAATTGGGCTTCGGGCCAGATTTTCAAGATCGCGGTGGCCAGGACGTGGGCAGCCGAATGGCGGAGACGCTCGATGTCCGTCATCTGGGCGCGTTGCTCGGGAGTTTTACGGTCGTCGCTCATGGGGAGAAATTAGAGGTCCTTCGACTTCGCTCAGGATGACAGGAAGGGCCGATGTCGGTCATCCGGGCTCGTTGCTCTAAAGTTTTGCGGTCGTCGGCCATGGTTACGGCGAGAGGTTCCTCGACTTCGCTCGGAATGACAAGGGAGGGAGCGCGAGAAAATTCACGCATTTTATTCGGTGTCATCCCGAGCCGCATTAGACGGCGAGGGACCTCACAGGCGCTCAACCGCTCACGCGAAACAAAACGTCCACAACGTCATCGGACGCGTGATTCTTGGCGATAGCCGAATTTCCAGTTGTGAGGTCCCTCGGCGCGCTACGCCAGCCTCGGGATGACAGCGCTTACTCGACTACTTCACCTCCGACAGCTTTTTCACATCGATCCGCTTGAGCCATTCCTGGAGATCTTTTGCGTCCTGGTTTTGGGTCTCGATGGTGAGAACGTAGCGCTTCGCGACCATCAACCAGAGCGTGCCGTGTTTGCCTTCGTTCTCGAACGTCTCAAAGCCCGGCATGCCTTCGATCGTGAGCGTCTTGGTGTAGCCCTCGGGCGTCGACGTGCTCATGTTCCAGGCCGCGGTCGTGGACGCGACGTAATCCGGATTCGCGGCCGAATCGAGAATGCTGATCGAGGTGGTGGGCGCCGTGTCGCCCTCGCCTTTTTTGTAATCGCGATGGACGCTCGTGATCTTCGTCCCGCCGATGTCGTCGGTGGAGCCTTCGGCTTTGTCGGCGGTCCAATCGGCGGGCGGATTGGGCAGCAAGGGGAGGAGCTTTGAGAAATCGACGACCTGGACGAGCTGCGGTTCTTCGGCGGCGCGGCTCACGGCCGCGCCCAGGAAGGCGAGCGCAAGAGCAAGCAGAGTAACGGCGGTTTTCATTCCGGGATTCGCGCTGAGCGCGTGTACTCGATTGACTTTAACCGGGCGGTTTGTCAAGACGCGATCCGTGTGGCGGAGCAAATGGGCGTTGGTTTTCATCGTGGTCGCCGCCTTCGTCGTGCGCCTGATCGAGATCGACCAGCCGTTCGTCGATCCCTGGAGCTGGCGGCAAAGCGACGTGGCCGCGATCGCGCGCAATTTTTCCGAGAACGGTTTTCATTTCACACGACCGCAAATCGATTGGGCGGGAAACGAGCGGGGCTATGTGGGGACGGAATTCCCGATCCTGCCGTTTGTCGCCGCGCTTTGCTACCGGACCGCCGGCGTCCAGGAATGGATCGGACGGATTCAGGGCGTGCTGTTGTTCGTGTTGGCGCTGCCGTTTTTCTTCGGGTTGGTCCGGAGAATTTTCGGCGAAGTGGTCGGGGTTTGGGCGACATTTTTCTATGCGTTCGCGCCGCTGAGCATTGTCGCGAGCCGCGCGTTCATCCCGGACGCGCCGTCGTTGAGCCTGGCGATCGTGGGAATGTATTTTTTTCTGCGGTGGCTCGAAGAGGGCCGGTTCAAGTGGCTGGTGTCAGCGGCGCTTTTGGTTTCGCTCGCGTTGCTGATAAAATTGCCGACGGCGATCATTGGCGCGCCGTTGCTTTATCTTGCTGTTGCGGCGGTCTATGACCGCCGAAAGACTTTGGATAGTTCGATCGGCGGTCATAGACCGCCGCTGCAGGATTTTCTCGCGCGTTGGGAGCTTTGGTTTTTCGCGGCGGTTGCGCTGGTTCCATCGGCGATCTGGTATTGGCATGCGCACCGGATCGCCGGGCAATTTTATCCGCACCACTTTTTCGGCGCAGGCGGTTTTCGGGTCATGAGTTTCGCGTGGTACGGGGAAATCGTCCGGCAGACGGTGTTCTCGAGTTTGACGCTGGGACTTTTCGCTCTCGCCATTGTCGGCGGGCTGACTTTGCCGCGCGGGAAATACGGGCGGGTGTTTCACTGGTGGCTGGCGGCGATGGTGCTGTTCGTTGTCTTGGTCGGCTATGGGAACCGCCATCAGTGGTATCAACTTCCGCTCGTCCCGATCGCGGCGGTGTTTGCCGGTTGCGCCTGCGCCTGGGTCGCGGCGCGCGGCGGGATTCCGCGAGCGTTCCTCGCGCTGGGCACGGTGCTGCTGGGTTTGTCGTTTGCGATTTCTTCCTCCTTCTGTGTCCTGCCGCTTTATCGTCCATCGGCGGCGGCGCTTCGAAATCTGGGCCTTGAGTTAAATGAAGCGACGACCGCCAACGCGTTGATCATCGCGGCGACGGATGGCGATCCGACCGTTTTTTATTACGCGCATCGCAAAGGCTGGCATTTTCTTGGTGACGGAGTTTATGACGGGAATCCGCTCGATAGCGCGCAGATCATCCCGAACCTGGAGAAACTCCGGAGCCGCGGGGCGACCCATCTCGTTTTTTATGCGGGCACGCAGTGGTGGCTCGATTATTACAGAGAATTCGCCGAACACCTCGGGACGACCGCCACGCTGGTGGAAGCGACACCCGAGTTTACCATCTACAAACTCGAACTGGCGGCGCGGTGAAAACGTTGGCGATTTGGAGATCGCCGCTCCTTGATTGAAGTTCGAGCGTCATGACGGAATTCGAAGTTCGGACAACAACGGAAGCCGATGTGCCGGTCATCCTGAGTTTGATTCGGGAGCTGGCGGAATACGAACGGGCGCCCGATGCGGTGGTCGCGACGGAAGCGGGTCTGCGCGAAGTTCTCTTTGGATCGCGGCGTTCCGCGGAAGTGTTGCTCGCCCTGGAAAACGGCGAGCCGGTTGGGTTCGCGGTTTACTTCTACAATTTCTCGACCTGGCTCGGCCGGCCCGGACTTTATCTCGAGGATCTATTCGTTAGGCTAACCATGCGCGGGAAAGGCTACGGTCGCGCACTGCTGGGGCGGCTGGCCCAAATCGCGAAGGAGCGCGGCTGCGGGCGAATGGAGTGGGCGGTGCTCGATTGGAACGACCCGGCGATTCAGTTTTATCGCAAGCTCGGCGCGGAACCGATGAACGAGTGGACGGTTTTTCGGCTCACGGAAGAGGGAATCGCAAGATTGGCTGCAAAAGATTCCTGCTCCTGATCCTTCCTTGAGACCTGAGAGATCATGAGCACGATCATGATCAAGAGCAGGACGCGAAGCTAAAGCTTGGCGAAGGCGCGGACGGGGAAGGTGCCCATTCCTTTCACTTTGACGGGCACGGCGAAAAAGCGGGCGCCGACGTCAGGAACGGCGGCAAGGCCGCACATATGTTCGACAATGGGAATTCCGGCGCCGAGGAGAGCGGAATGGACGGGTCGAGTTCCATCGTCGATCGAATCGATGTTGAACGAATCGATGCCGACGAGAGTGACGCCGGCTTCCACGAGCTGGGTCGCGAGCTCGCCGGTGAGATGCGGATGTCCTTCGAAGTATCGATCGGTGCGCCAGTGGGCGTCCCAGCCGGTGTGAACGAGGAGCGCTTTGCCTTTGAGCATCGCGAGCTCGATCGGCAGGCGATCGATGGCGCGGCTGCTGCGATCGGTGGCGCGCACGACGACGCAATCGAGATCGGCGAGCGATTCGAGTTTGAGCTGCGAGAGATCGTCGCCGTCGGGATAGCGATGGAAAGGACTGTCGAGGTACGTGCCGGTGTTCGCGATCATCTCGATTTTGCCGATCTGGAATTCGGTGCCGGCGGCGTACCGCGAGCGCGAAGCTTCGCGACTGAGGTAATCGCAAATGATCGGCGCGGGGAGACCTTTGTAGGTGATCATGCCGTGCTCGACGGTGTGGCTGAGGTCGATGAGCTGCGAGTTGGCGGACAGGTCAGACACAGCCGAAGATGGCATCGCGAACGGATGAAACAAGAAGCGCCGAGATGAAGATCGAAGATTACGCATTCCTGAGCGACACCCAAACCGGTGCGCTGGTCGGGCGCGATGGATCGGTGGATTGGCTTTGTTTCCCGCGCTTCGACTCGAGCGCATGTTTTGCAGCATTGTTAGGCGATCGAAAGAACGGGCGTTGGTTGTTCACTCCGAAAGAAAAAATCACGGGGACGCGGCGGCGTTACAGTGATGGCACGCTCATTCTCGAAACGGAAATCGAAACCGCCAGCGGCGCGACTCGCCTGATCGATTTCATGCCGCCGCGCGGCGAGAATCCCGACATCGTCCGGATCGTGGAAGGAATCAGCGGCCAGGTCGATATGAAGATGGAGCTGATCATCCGGTTCGACTACGGCCGGATCATTCCCTGGGTGCGCAAACGCAACGGCGACCTCGAAGCGATCGCAGGCCCCGACGCGCTCATCCTGCGCACGCCCGTCGAGACGCGCGGCGAAGACCTGACGACGGTCGCGGAGTTCACCATCGCGGAAGGCGATCGCGTTCCGTTCGTGCTGACCTGGTTCGCTTCCCACGAAGAACCGCCACGCGCCATCAACCACGAACACGCTTTACGCGACACGACCGCCTATTGGAAACAATGGTCGGAGAAATGCGTGCAACACGGCGAATGGCACGAGGCGGTGGTTCGTTCTCTCATTACTTTAAAGGGCCTCACCTACGCGCCCACCGGCGGGATCGTGGCCGCGGCGACCACTTCATTGCCGGAAGAAATCGGCGGAGTGCGGAACTGGGATTATCGCTACTGCTGGTTGCGCGATGCGACCTACACGCTCTACGCCCTGATGAACGCCGGTTATTTGGATGAATCGCGGGCCTGGCGCGAGTGGCTCCTGCGCGCGATCGCCGGAAGCGCGTCGCAGATGCAGATCATGTATGGCGTTCACGGGGAGCGCCGGCTCAATGAAGAGGAAATTCCGTGGCTGGCCGGATACGAGAACTCCAAACCGGTCCGGATCGGGAACGCGGCCTCGAATCAATTTCAGCTCGATGTTTACGGCGAAGTCCTCGCCGCGATGTATGTCGCCCATCGCGCGGGGATTGAAACGAACGAGACGGAATGGCAATTGCAGATCGGGCTGGTGAAATTCCTGGAAACGAAATGGCGCGATCCGGACGAGGGGATCTGGGAAGTGCGCGGCGGGCCGCAGCAATTCACCCATTCCAAAATGATGGCGTGGCTGGCGTTCGATCGCGCGGTGAAACTGATCGAGCATTGCGATTGCGCCGCGGGCGAACATCTGGAGCGCTGGCAGAAAACGCGCGATGAAATTCACCGCCAGGTTTGCGAGCGCGGTTACAACGCGAAGAAGAAAGCGTTCACCCAGGTCTACGGCTCGGACGAACTGGACGCGAGCCTGCTGACTATGCCGCTCACCGGATTCCTGCCGATCGACGATGAGCGCGTGGCGAACACCGTGGAAGCGATCCAGCGCGAGTTGATCCAGGATGGCTTCGTCCTGCGTTATCGTGCGAAACGAAACGACGTGGACGGATTGCCCGGAGGGGAAGGCGTTTTTTTGCCGTGCTCGTTCTGGCTCGCCGATTGCCTCTACCTGATGGGTCGAAGGGATGAAGCGCGAGAACTTTTCGAGCGTCTGCTCAAATTGCGAAACGACCTCGGCCTTCTCTCCGAGGAATACGATCCGCGCGCGAAACGCCAGCTCGGCAATTTCCCGCAGGCCTTTACCCACGTCGCACTGATCAACACGGCCCAGCGTCTCAGCGGCCAGCGCGATCGATCTAGAAGCGACCGACCTGCACCAGGCGCTTGATCGCGTCTTCGCCGGTGACGATGCCGATCAGGTTTCGTTGCGAATCGATCACGGCGGCGAGACCGAGGCGCGCGGCGCGCAGCCGCTGGATGATGCGATAGGCCGGCTCGGCGTCGCGCGCGATGACGATGCGGCGCATGTATCGGCTGAGCGATTCGCGCCGGCTTTCCTCCAGCAAAATATCGAGCGTGTTCACCAGGCCGATGGCCTCGCCCTCTTCCGAAATTACCGGAAGGCGATCGACGCTGTTGGCCGCGCTTAGCCGCAACGCTTCCTCGATGGAAGTGTCGGGCTGGACCGTGACGGCGTTCGCCAGGGGCACCATCACGTCGGCCGCGCGGACGTTCCGAAAGTCGACGACGTTGTGAATCATCGCGCGCTCGGTCGAAGTGAGGGAACCTTCTCGCTCGCCCTGGACGGCGATCTGTTTCAATTCTTCGCGCGCGAGAAAGAGACGGGCCGATTCGCTCGCGCGCCGGGGAATGAGAAGGCGGCCAGCGCGTTCGCCGATCTCCAAAACCGGCCAGAGCAAAATCGAGAACCATTCCAGGACGCCGCCCAATGCGGCCAGGGCGCGAAAAGGAAACCGGCGAAAAAGCGATTTCGGCAGAACGCTCAGGACGAAAAGATAAATCGGGAGCGCGATCACGATCGCCAGCGCGAATCCGAGCGTTCCAAACCGGACGATGAGCATTTTGGTAAGAATCAGCAGCCCGAGGATATTGGCGAAATTGGTGACCAGCAGAACGGTGATGAGCAGGCG
>Ga0307478_10003178_pt1 | contig 12339 bp, 11 predicted proteins | sample atmos_gasesECM4C_2_FD_203713 | JGI IMG/M metagenome (GOLD analysis project Ga0307478, IMG submission 203713) | Hardwood forest soil microbial communities from Morgan-Monroe State Forest, Indiana, United States - atmos_gasesECM4C_05 | ecosystem: Environmental > Terrestrial > Soil > Temperate...
ACCAACTTGGCACAAATCGTGGTAATCTGCGGCCGAAGTGAACACACCGAGGAATAAAAAGAATCCGCCCGCCAAGCAAGGGCCAAAGCGTAGGAAGGAAAAGTTGATCCGCCTCGATGACCTGATTCCAAAACAGAATGTCGTTGGCGGACGTCAATTGTTGTTCGGTGCCAGTGATCCAACACAAATAACAAAACAACCCTAAATAGAAAGAAAGCCAGCCATGCCAAAAACAATAAAGAAAAAGAAAACCATTAAAGTCCATGACCTGAAGCCAAAGAAAGATGCCAAAGGTGGTGCCTTGCATCTTTCGAGCTCCCAACTGAGCTCCCATCAGAGCTCTAATTTGGGCTCCCATTTGAGCTCTAATTTAGGCTCACACAACTAAGAACCAGAGTGCCGCATCGTGGTTCGATCCCGCGTTGCGGTTGCTTCTTTACCGGCAGAAACAAAGGAAACACTGACATCAAATAACAACAACCTAAATAGAAAGAGAAGTCAGCCATGCCAAAAGCAAAGAAAAAGAAAAGCGTCAAAGTTCGCGATATGAAGCCGAAGAAAGATGCCAAGGGCGGTTCCCTGCATTTCTTGGGCGCAAATCTGGGCTCCCATCAGAGCTCTAATTTGGGCTCCCATCAGAGCTCCAATTTAGGCGCCCACAACTAAGAACCGGAGGCCGCATGGTGGTTCGATCCCGCGTTGCGGTTGCTTCTTTACCGGCAGAAACACGGGAAACACTGATAAAGGGGCGGCGGTATCGTTCCGCTCCATAGTGCAGCCCTTCTAAACAAAGAGCCGCCCACCGGCTTCCGATTCCGCTGGCGCCTTTTTATTATCTTACCGCCCGAGGTAGCTAATTATCCGCTGGCGCGCGGCTGCTAAACTCGGCGGTCAGATTGCTTCGTGACGAACCCAGCGGTGATGCCGACCTTTCACTAGAGCACGAGCACCGGTCTAAAGGACCGGTGTTGATGAAAATTGCAAAAGGCAAAGCGGCCGAGGATGAAAATTTGCTCGGGGCCGTCCCCATCGAATTTGCAGAAAAGTTAGGATTTCCGCTCTCTTCGCGGAACTGGATCGAGCGGTACATCCTTTCATTTAACACCGACCTTGAGGCCGGTGATCTGCGTGCAGAACGGACATAAGCCGTTTTAATTTTAACGGCTTACCTATCGAGGGATGTTAATGCGCTCGCGCCACGCGCGCTGGCTTTCGAAAATACGGATCAACTTAACGCAGGGCGAGGGTCCAAAACTAGACCAATAGGATTCAGAAATAGACCACTTAAACTATTTGGATCTTCAGCAACTCGGAAATCGCTTTTCGTAACTACCTCGTGCCAAAAGACAAAGAACGTCACCTCTTACCGCGCACAATAGCTTGGCACAAATAGTGTTAATGTGCAGTCGAAATGAAAACACCGAAGAACAAGAAGATGCGCCCGCCGGCGAGTTGGCAAAGCAAAGGCCTGTGCGCGGGAGAGAAAAATCCATCCGTCTCGATGACCTATTTCCAAAACAGACTGTCGTTGGCGGACGTCAATTGTTGTTCGGTGCCAGTGATCCAACACAAGTAACAAAGAACCTAAATAGAAAGAGAGTCAGCCATGCCAAAAGCAAAGAAAAAGAAAAACGTCAAAGTTCGCGATATGAAGCCGAAGAAAGATGTCAAAGCTGGGTGGAGCAGGCATAACTTGGGAGCAAAGCTGGGCCCATCTCGCAACTGAGAATAAGAATACAGAATACCGCATCGTGGTTCGATTCCACGATGCGGTTTCTTAACTAACATCGATCCCCGCGCGGCTACATCTTGGTTGCATTGCAAACTCGGCCGCCAGATTGCTTCGCGGCTTGATTTTTTGAATTCCTTCTTTGTCCTCAAAAGCGCGCTGCTGATGATGATCAGTGAGGCCCCAGCACGGCTCGATGCAGAGGAATGGACCGCCATCGGACCACAGCGTCAGATAAGGCGCGTCGGCTAGGTCGACAAATACCGAGCGCCCGCCCGGAGGATCGGCGAAAACGAATTCGCGATTCGGCACATCGACGAGCTCAAGGATAAATGACCCCGGCAATTGATCGCGCGGAAACGGCATTTCGCCGCCAGGAAAATCAAGATCGGCGGTTTCGCCGGAAAGAAAATTGCCCGGCGAAAAATGACGCCGATACCTACCGGGCGGCATTTTCAATTGAAAAGAATTGAATGAAGTGGCCGCGAAACCAGGATGCAAGCCGAATTCAACATGAGCAGTCAGGTCGGGCTCGTCGTTCCTGAAGTTGAACCTAACGTTCAGTTTCTCGTGCTCCATTCTATAAGTGAGATCCAAGCTAACATTCAGTGGGTAATCCGATTTGGAAAAATCGCGCGGTGTGATTCGATACGTGAGCGCGCTGCTGTCGATCTGAGGTTCGACAAAGTGCCAGGTTTTGGTCCGCAGAAAGCTGTGATTGCCACCCTTTATTTCTTGTCCGCGATACAGACTGCGTCCGTCTTTGAGCCGATGGAGATAATAACCCATTACTGTGGCGTGGTTTGCCCATCCCTTTGCCGGAACACTTGTATCGTTATCACGGCAGAGAAAGCCAATCCATTGGCCGGCTTCATTTCGCCGCTCCAAGCTGATTAGTTCCGCGCCAAACCGCGAAACCGCGAGCCGCAAACCGCTCTCGTCATCGGTTAGGATGTCGAAAACGCGGGCGCCTTGTCTATCTTCGCGATGCGAAAACCTCATCGTTCATGGGAACAAGCCGCGCGTTTGTTTAGCACGCATGACTCGTTCCACGCCGATGGCCATGGCTGCAGTTCGATGGGAGATCTTGTGCTCTTTCGCACGACGAATGACCTGGCTGAACGACGATTCCAAAATGCGAAAGAGTTTGTCCGTTACTTCGATCTCGCTCCAGCGAAAGCTCTGCAATCCTTGCACCCATTCGAAGTAGGAAACGATCACGCCCCCGGCATTGCACAAAATGTCCGGAATAACGAACACTTCATCCCAGCGTTTTTCCAAGGTTAGATCCGCCTCCGGTGTCGTGGGGCCATTGGCGGCCTCAGCCAGAATCCGGCATTTCAGTTTACCGGCGTTTTTCCCAGTGATAACCCGCTCGACGGCGGCGGGAACAAGGATGTCGCAAGGTAACACCAGCAACTCGTTGGGAGCGATATGCTCGCCGCCGGCGAAAGCCCGGAGATTCCCCTTTTTGAAAACGTGCTGTTCGGCCGCTTGCACATCGATCCCTTTGGGATTGTAGATCGCGGCGTAGGCGTCGCTGATCCCGACAACTTTGACTCCGCTTTTATAGGCAAGCGAAAGCGCGGCCACTGACCCAACATTGCCAAATCCTTGTATAACCGCGGTACATTTTTCCGGGTCGATTTTCAGGATGTCGAGGGCGCGATCGATAAGATAGACAACGCCGCGCCCGGTTGCTTCGCGGCGGCCTTCGGTCCCACCGATGGAAACGGGCTTGCCGGTCACAATTTCGCTCACGGCATAGCCTTGATAGACAGAATAGGTGTCCATGAACCAAGCCATGACCTGTTCATTCGTCCCCATATCCGGGCCCATGATGTCGGTGTGCGGGCCGACAAACGGGATCATTTCCTGCATGTAGCGACGGGAAAGCGCTTCCAGCTCCTTGGTCGACAAGGTTAACGGATCAACCGTAACGCCGCCTTTGGCGCCGCCATAAGGTAAGTTCGACAGCGCGCATTTCCAGCTCATCCACATGGCCAACGCCGCCGTTTCCCCCATGGACAACGATGGGGCAAACCGCGTCCCGCCCTTGGTTGGACCGAGCGTCAAATGATGTTGAACGCGGTAACCTTGGAAAGTCCTGGTGCTCCCATCATCCATGTGCACCGGCAGCGTCACCGCGAGGGCGCGTTTGGGATACATCAACCGCTCGCGATCATTCTTATCGATGCTGAGATATTCGGCGATGACGTGGAATTGATCGCAGGCCATCCGGAAAACTTCGTCGTCGTAAATATGCATGAGCGAAGGCGAATCTTTTAGGACTCGCGGAAAAGAGACTCTATTTGCGTGTGAATCCAGCGGCCGTCAAATCGAAAGGTGACCGTAGCAAATGGTAGATAATTGACGGACTGGCAAGGTGGGCAATGATCCTGGGATTCAATAACCTTGTGGAAAGACCAATTGCATGAAAATCGAAACACTCGCCGTGCACGCCGGGCAGACGATTGATCTTGCCACCGGCGCGGTTTCCGCACCGATTCATCTTTCCACCACCTTCGAGCGCGATGTGGAGGGTGGTTATTCGCGCGGGTTCATGTACACGCGCAACAACAACCCAAACCGCCAGGCGTTGGAAAAGGGAATTAGCGCGCTTGAAGGTGGCTCAGCTGCCGCCGCCTTTGCTTCCGGGACGGGGGCCACCATGTCGGTCCTTCAGGCGTTGGCACCGGGCGATCACGTCCTCGCACACGTCGATGCTTACTACGGCACGTCACGATTGCTGCGCGAAATTTTTCTGCGCTGGGGGCTCGAAGCCGATTTCATCGACATGAGCGATCTCGCGGCGGTAAAGAAAGCTCTGCAACCGAAGACGAAACTGGCCTGGATGGAAACGCCTTCCAATCCCCTGCTCAAGATTGTCGATCTCGCCGCGGTCGCGCGGATTGTTCACGACGCCGGCGCAATTTGCATCTGTGACAACACATGGGCCCCTGTCCTGCAACGGCCGTTCGATCTCGGCGCGGATTTGATTCTCCATTCCACCACGAAATATTTCGGCGGCCATTGCGATGTCGCCGGCGGAATTGTGGTCAGTAAGACTGATAATGAATTTTTCGAGCGGGTTCGGAGCATTCAATACGTCGGCGGCGCGGTCCCTTCGCCATTCGATTGCTGGCTGATTTTGCGTGGTATGCGCACTTTACCGTGGCGAATGCGGGCACATTCCGAAAATGCCATGAAGGTCGCCGGGTTTCTTGCGGAACACCGGCAAGTAGAGCGAGCCTACTATCCGGGCTTAAGTAGACATCCCGGGCGCCGGATCGCGCAAAAGCAGATGTCGATGTACGGCGGCATGCTTTCTCTGGAGGTTAAGGGCGGACGAGAAGCAGCAATGAATGTTGCAGCGAAGACAAAAATCTTTACTCGCGCGACAAGTCTGGGGGGCGTGGAGAGTTTGATTGAGCATCGCGCATCAATCGAAGGCGCAGGGTCAACCTCGCCCGAAGGTTTGTTGCGACTGTCGATCGGCCTCGAAAATGCGGATGATTTGATCGAAGACCTCGATCAGGCACTGAAATAACTTTGGAGGGATATGCGCCGTCACGTCCCAAAATTTAGGGACGCGACAGCGCGCGTGCCTCCAGTCGCGTCGATCACGCCTTGAGATGACAGGGAGCAGCGCTCTCCAGAGCGCCGTTTGCATAGTCGGCGGTCAGAAGCCGCCGCTCCTTGATCTCTTCCGCTTAACGAGATCGACAATTTCCTTCGCCTCGTTGACTCGCAAGAGGTAAGCCGCAATGAAGAAGATTGCCGCGCCAACAATAATGGTGGCGAACAGCACGCATGACTTCTCCAGGAACCGAAGCTGTTCCCACGCATCGAGCCACCAATGGTTGGCGGCCCAGCAAACCGATGCCAGAAGCACACCCGCGACACAAATTTTTCCGACGGCTAGGAAAAGCTGCTGCGTTTCCAAGCGTCCCGTGTGCCGCCACATCAGGGCGTAGAGCAGGAGAAAATTAATCGTGGCCACCAAACTGGTCGAAAAAGCAAGGCCGCGATGGCCCCAGCCTAAACGGAAGGTGAAAAGCCAGTTCAAGAAAAGATTGGTGCCAATGGCAACGAAGCTGACAAGCATTGGAGTATTGCGTTTGCCAATCGCATAGAACGCCGGTGTCAAAACCTTCAAAGCTGAATACGCGACCAAGCCAATGGCGTAAAATTGTAGAGCCGCAGCCGTTTGGCGGGTCATGTCGGCATTAAATCGCCGGTGTTCATAAATCACGCTGATGATTGGAGAAGCAAGCATTGCGAGACCGATCGCGGCCGGGATTGTAAGCAAAAATGTCAATCGCATTCCGCTGGCGAGAATAGTGCGAAATTCGTTCATGTTTCCGACCGCGGCGCTCTTGGAAACAAGCGGCAGCGTCACCGTCCCGATCGCCACACCAAAAATGCCGAGCGGCAATTGCATGAGTCGAAAGGCAATATTCAGCCAGCTCACGGGGCCATCGATTACGTGACCAGTTGCATCGGTGATGCTAGCTGCGAATCCACTGTTAACGAGAACGTTTACCTGGACGGCACTTGCCGCGATCACAGCTGGCGCCATTAATGTGAGAACGGTGCGGACCCCCGCGTCGCGCCACCGAAAATCAGCGTGATACCTGTATCCGACGCGTCGAAGCGTTGGAAACTGGCTGGTCAACTGCCATAAACCGCCGATTAGCGTGCCGATCGCGAGACCGATAAGCGATCGAGCGCCGAAATGCGGATCGAGCCACCACCCGATGGCGACGCCGGCGATGATCGAGCCGAGGTTGAAATAACTGGAGGCCATCGCTGGCGGACCGAAAACGTGTTTCGCGTTCAGCATTCCCATCACAAGCGCGGCCAGCGAAACCAAAAGCATAAAAGGCCACATGACCCGGGTAAGCAAAATGGTGAGCGCGGTCTTATCCGCCGGCCAGCTTCCCCAAGTCAAAAGTTCGACCAGTTGTGGCGCGAAAAGGATGCCGACCAAGGTAACGGCGCTCATGAAAACGGCAGTGAGCGTTGCCACTTTGTTTGCCAGTCGCCAGGCGGATTCGTCACCCTCGGTCGCGATTTTTCCGGAAAACGTCGTAATGAAGGCGGTGGAGAGCGCGCCTTCAGCAAACAAATCGCGCAATAAATTTGGCAGCCGGAACGCCATCAAGAACGCATCGAGATTCTTGCCGGCGCCGAACAGCCCGGCGAATACCTGTTCCCGAATCAATCCCAGTACCCGACTACACAAAACCGCAACGCCGACGACTCCGGTCGCGCGTGGACTAATTTGTTGGCCTTGCCGCGCAGTCATCGGCGTGCAAACAACAACGTCTCAGGACGTACAAAAGCGAAACTTCGCTGTGATGGCATTGGAATTCATTGACGCGGCAGCGGGTCTGGAAGAATCCATCAAAGCTGTTCGAGCTTATAGCCGCGCGCCCGAAGCAGAGACAAGAGCCCATTCGGGCCACCGAAATGGGCAGCGCCTACAACGACGAAATAGGTGTCGCCGCTGCGGATGTAGTTCTCAATCTTCGGGATCCACTTCCGATTTCTGGTATCAAGGATCCGTTCCCCTAACGATGGAAAATCGCGGAACCCGTCATGAACAACTCGCCACTGCGACTCCGCATCCCCGTTGCGCCACGCGCTCATCAGGCGCGAAACATCCGGGCTCCCGTCCTCGGGTGGAATAAATGTCAGGAGAAGCAGAGCTTCGCTCTCACGGTCACTCAATCCCGAAAAAATGTCAGCATGCTCGCGCGCAGTCTCCAGACCAACTATTTTTTTGGACTTCGCTCGCGCACGCTGGACAAGGAATTCCTCTACTCCCAAACTAGGCGACATCCCGTTCCGGCCTGGCGACTGTAACATCAGCGCTATAGACCAAGGACGATACCGGGCAATCTTCTCCGGTGGCACGTTAGCCAGAGCAAAAACGCGGCTTAAGTAATTATACGTGCGCGGATCGACATGGTTTTTTAAACTGTCGCCACTGGGATACTGCCCCGCCTTGACCAGGCTCTTATCGGCTGCGCGGATTTCATCGGGATTAGCTTCCAACGCCAGCTTTGTCGAGGCGTCGAGCGCACGGGTGAAGGACGAAGGCAACGGGTAATCGGCAGTGCGCAACGCGTGCCACGATCCGCCGAGATACAACGCTTGACCATTGGGTGCCAGAACCTTCCACAAGAAGGTTGAGGCCGTCGCCGCACCTGGCATGGCCAAGATGACGTAGAGTCCGAGAGCAATACTCGACACCCGACTGATTTTCGCCATGCCTCGCTCTAGCAGTCGATAAGGCTGTGGGCAAGCAGTGCGAGGGGTTTTCCTTGGAATTCAAGCCATCGTACCGTAAAACTCGGCGATGAGATGGCTGGCGGGCGGGGTTTCCGTATTGATTTTATTAGCTGTCTTGCCAGCGCGCGCCGCTGATGAAGCGATCGATCGATTGATCAGCAAGCTGCCGCCACCGCAAAAACTCATTGATCCGGCAATCAATGACCCACTGAACAATCAAATTATCGCCGCAACTAAAGCGCATAATTTCGGGGTCGCGCTCGATTTGTCCCGGCGGCTGGCCGATCGTTATCCCAAAAGTCTCAGCGCACATCTGCTTCACGGTCTGTTAGCGGCTTCTGTCCGCGAATTCCGCGAGGCATCGGACGCATACCACAAAGCTCTCTCCATTCGGCCCGATTTTCCGGCCGCCTATGTAGGACTCGGAATCGTGGAGGCTTCCCAAAATCGATTCTCGGCCGCTCTTTCAGATTTCCAAAAAATCACCCGAATCGCGCCACAACTTGACGTGGGCTGGGTCGGTTCAAGTGCGTGTGCGGAGAAACTTGGCCGAAGGCAGGAGAGTCTTGAATTTGCGAGGCGGGCAACGAGTGTTGCACCTTCTTCGGTTGGGGCTTGGCTTCAACTGGCGAGGGAGGAAGGTCTCGCCGGTAACAGTCAGGCTGCCAACGCAGCTCTCGCTCGCGCGAAGCAGCTTCAACGCAACCCACCACGGGCGAATACGAAACAGCAATAAGCCGGAATCGACGTCTCGCCCGAGAACTATGCCTTCTTCGCGGTGGGGGAGAGGAATCGCTGGTAAACGAAGGACGCGACGATCGCGATGATTGCCACGGTGATAAACGCGCCAATGCGGTAGAGCTGATTCAGGCTGGCGAGGTCGTGGAGAAACAGTTTCGAAAAAGCGACGCAAAGCAGGACGATCGCGGCCAGACGCACTGGGCGCACCTTTGTTGCGATCCCCAGCACCAGCAAGCCAAAGGCAAAAAGCGACCAGGCGATAGTGTAGGTCATGTCACGGGCAAAATTTCCACTGAACGAAAACGTCAACGTCGGCCCGATCGAGAAATAGTTGGCGATCTCGATATTCATAAGAAGAAATAAGACAAGTCCGCCTAACGCGTAGAGCGTAGGAGGCGCCTTTCGTTCGTAGTTCTTCTCTTTCGGCAAGCCGAACCACAGCGCACTGGCGAAAAAGCAGAGCGCAGCAACTCCATAGGCGTAGAGATACCAATTCCAAATTGGGAAGTGGCTCCGCGGATGATACTGCAACACTGCCGGATTAAGCGCGAGTCGGACGAAGGCAGCGCAAAGGACGATTAGCGCGACAGCACGCAGCCGGCGATTTGGGATCCAGCGAAAGAGCAAGATTAAGGCGAGCCCTTCGCTGGCCCAGCCGAGCGTGATCCATTCGCGGTGGAACTGGACCGGGAAAACAAGACTAACGAATGCAAGCACAGCCGTCCCCTGGACCGCCAGGCGTGAATCGCCCGAGGCAAGATCAAGGTGCTCTCGTTTGACCAAATACAAAACTCCGGCAGTGGCAGGCAATGCAAAAGTAAGTGGCAAGAGGCCTTTGTAAGCATTGGGAAAGCGCACCAGCATCAACTGATAGGCCAACCAAAATTGCAGCGGGCCCGCCACCGCGCTGATCATCCATGGCCAGACCCGACCGACGCCGCAGAAATAGGGCGTTACCGCAAACAATAAGAAAAATGCAACGTACCATCCCATGACAAGGAGCGGTTGATTGCCCTGGATCGTCGGACGAAACGCCACCCCTTGGGCGATCCATGAAAGGGCAAGCGCACCGCCGGTCATGGCCGCGATAGGCTCCCAATGTTTCGACGATCGAATCGCAATTGCGACCGCAATCAGGCCGATGTCGGCCAGAAAGAGCATGGGGAAGAGGATCTCGCCAACGTAGGCCGGACGATTGTCGATGTTGACAAGACAAAAGACGAGCGCGGCAAATCCAGCGAGCGCGGTCGCGCCGGCGCTCCAGTTCTCTTCTGGCTTCGCCGCGCGCTCCGCAATACAAATTGCAAGAAATTGCGCCTCGATCCCGAGGAAAACGATCCGCGCGGTCTGTGGAAACGCTGGGCCAAAAAGTCCGGACGCCCAAGTGATTTCGATGAACACCGAACCAACAGCGGCTAAAAGGATAAGATAATTCCAACGTTTGAGCGCGCCGACGGCGGCGACACCGCAGCTTAACACGCCGATGTAACCAAACAGGACCATTGGATTTTCGTAGGTGGTTCGAAACAAGATCGGCGTGAAGAAACCGCCGATCAGACCAAGCCATGCCATGCTCTGGGCGACGAGTCCTGTTGCCAAAAACAGAGCAATTGCAGTCACGACCCACATCAGCGCAGTAGCAGCCGTTAGCGGAATCAAATTGTAAAATGCATGCGCTCCGTAGACATCGGCATACAAGATGAGGGTGCCGGTCGCCGCGAGGCTCTGGGCCGGAACGCGATACTGGCGCAGCGCCGGAATAATGCCTAGAATGATCAACACTACCCCGATGATTGCGCCTCCAGCGATTCGCATCAGCGGCGTGACCCAATTGTTTTCGAAAGCGTACTTCACGAAAAAGATCACGCCGAGAAAGAGGGCCAGTCCGCCAATCCAAGCGAAGAGTTTTACCCCGAGAATGGATTCCCAGTTGATGGGGCGGGGCGCCGGCGGCCGCGCGACCGGAAGGCTCGACGGCGTGGGAGCTGGCTTAAGAAAATCGGGAAGAGGCGGCGGCGCTGCGTGCGTTGGTGCTGGCGGTGGCGGAATGGATTTTTTCGTTCGCGCTTCCAGCTCGGTAACGCGAAGCTGCAAATCTTCGACCAGGGACCTTAGTTTCCCGAATCTCGCTATGACGATGATCGCGATAACCAGTGGGACAACAAAGAGGAGCACTCCCAAGACGAGGAAACCTTCCATGGTCGATCTTTATGCGCTTAGAGAGTCAGGTCTTAGAGGCCGGTTGGACAATCGATAAATTCGAACGGGATCCGAAACTTTCTCGATAGGTGCGCGGCCAGCGCTTTGACGCCGAAGGTTTCGGTAGCGTAATGGCCGCCGAGAAGAAGGTTCATCTCGAGTTCTTCAGCGGCAACAGCAGCCCAGTGCGGCGCTTCGCCGGTGATAAACGTGTCGATCTTATCTTGCGCGACACGGTAAATTTCTCCGCCCGCTCCGCCGGTCAAAATCCCAATCGCTGTCGTTTTCTTCGGACCGGACAGAAATGCCTTTACCTTGCAGCCTAACGATTTCTCAAGTTTTCGGAGCAGTTTATCGCGAGAAATGGCCGCGCGCGCCTTCAATCCAATCAGCTGGCCTTTCTCTTCAAAAAACGGAGATGTCGATCTTAGCCCGAGCGCAGCGGCAAGCTGGACATTGTTGCCGACTTTCGGATGGAGATCCAGCGGCAGATGCGCGCTGTAAAGCGCGATGTCGTTTTCAAACGCGACCTTCAGTTGCCGGTGCAACACGTCCGTAATCGTCCGCAGACCTGGCCAAAACAAACCATGGTGCACCAGCAGGAGATCGACCTGCTTCTCGACAGCCTCGCGCAGGGTCCGCGTCGATGCATCCACCGCTGCCCCAATCCTTGTCACGCGACCGGAGTTTTCGATCTGGAGTCCGTTCAGCGCGTTCTCCCAGTCGCCAATCTCCTGGATACGCAAATATTTGTCTGCGTATTCCACGATCTCGGAGAGGGAGGGCATCAAGGCCAGTGTGACCGCAGAAATTGAAAACGCACGTTCTGAGTTGTAGAGGCGCTTGGGCCAAGCGCTTGTCCTTAGTGTTCGGCGTTCGCCGCCCAAGGCCGCTACAACCCCTGCCCGAAGCCGGCTGCTTGGTTAACGATCAATTGTCGCCGGACCCCGGTGAGACGCGTTCCTTCAGCATCTGTCATGTCGAGCGAAGTCTCCCGATCCATCGGGATTATTGTTTGTCGCCGCGGCGAAAAAGGAGCGAGCAGTAATCCCGCAGCCGCGGGAGACTCCGCTCGGAATGACAAACACAGCTCAACCTGCTCCCCGATGGGGGAAGGGGCTTAATCTTTTCTTCGCCGATTTCGGCGGCATATTGAGGTGTGAATCCGGCCGGGTCGATTGTGCTGATTGGTTTCATGGGCGCAGGGAAATCCTCAGTCGGCCGTTGTCTTCAGCAACGGACGGGCCTCGCTCGGGTAGATACCGACAAAATTGTGTCGGCCAGGTTGACATATTCCATCCCGGAGATTTTCTCTCGTCATGGCGAAACCCGGTTTCGCGACGCCGAGACCCAGGCGTTGCGCGACTTGG
>Ga0307478_10003180_pt1 | contig 12330 bp, 8 predicted proteins | sample atmos_gasesECM4C_2_FD_203713 | JGI IMG/M metagenome (GOLD analysis project Ga0307478, IMG submission 203713) | Hardwood forest soil microbial communities from Morgan-Monroe State Forest, Indiana, United States - atmos_gasesECM4C_05 | ecosystem: Environmental > Terrestrial > Soil > Temperate...
GGGTTGAACACATTCTGGGTGAAATCGAAGGAGTCGGTCGGGATTTGATAGCCCACTTGCGCTGTCACGGCGAATGGACGAATCCAGGACACGCTGTCCGGCAGGTCACCAAACCCTTTGCCAATGATGATCTCCGGAGTGATGTGGCTGAACCTGTCGGCAAATCCTGAGGCGGTAGAACCGGTGTGCCCCCAATCGACAACGAGTCCCGTCAGAACCGCCAATTCACGCGGTGCGTCCTTCGACAGCTGAAACTGGAACGCCGTTGTCAGATTTCCAAATCCTGAAGAGACCGTGCCGTCCGGTTGACGAATTTGGGTCCAGCCTTGACTGAAGGTTACGCCGAAGTTCTCGGTAATGCGTTTTGAGAAATCGATCGAGAGGTCCAACTGCTGGGCAGGCGGCACATCTGCCGTCTTGGACCAGGCAACGGTCGGGATCGACATTTCGTCGGCCACGCAGGGATCATCGGTCAACAGCGTAGCTGGAAGAAAACGGGCGCCGACGAAGCAGTGGGCGAAGGCGTCAGTGGTGAATGTCACTGCAATGAAACTTGCAAGCGCAAGCGAACGCAGCAGCATGAATCGGAACATCTGGATTCCTCCGGTCAAACGTGAAAGCAGGTACAGGCAGTCGGTCGCGACTGCGATGCATCACGCGCTGAGCGGGGGACCTCTCGGACGGGCTACCGAATATAGCGAAGACGAAGCTAGCTGCAGCGGCCGGGTGGCTTGGGCAAGCTTGCGGAATTCCCGATCAACGGTCGAGATTGTTGACGGATCGGAAGCGCCAAGGAGGTGGAATGCGCCCGAAAAACAAAGCAGACAGTGGTCATTTGCCGGATTTCCCTGCTGGTCGGCGGGAGCGGCGGGACTGCCGCCATCTGTCTGATGCAGACACAGGGAATGCGAAACTTCGTCGACGACAGAAGCCTGCGCTGGCGGCGCACCAACCACCGCAAGCAGGAGCGGCTGCGTGATCAGCGCATAAATCGTGACGGCGCCAACCAGCTTTCGCAAGAAGCGAAGCCACGAACCCGCTTGATTTGACGAGATCCCCATGATCACGAACTTAGGTCGACTTATATGGCAAGTTCGGTAACGTAGTTCGCCGAAAGCCTGTCAAGTATAGTAGGTGGTATGAAAGTAGCAACCCGGATCGCGCCTTGCGATCGCTCGTTGTGTTGCGTTGGCCCTAGCCGAGATAATCAGACAGCCAGGAAATAAAGATGAAGACGATGCTACGTACGCTTTGCGGTATCCTGTTTTTGGGCGCTCTCATTTCCGCTTCGGCCCGCGCCGAGGAGGTCAAGGCCGGCGATCTCGTAATCACGCAAGGCTGGAGCAGAGCCACCCCGGGCGGTGCCAAGGTCGGCGGCGGCTATCTCACGATCGAGAACAAGGGCTCGACAGCGGACCGGCTTATCGGCGGTTCGGCAGAGATCGCCGGCAAGGTTCAGCTTCATGAGATGGCCATGAACAATGGCGTGATGACGATGCGCCCTCTCGACAAGGGACTTGTGATCGAGCCTGGCAAGACGGTGAAGCTCGCGCCCGGTGGCCTTCATTTGATGCTCCTCGACCTCAAAAACCCGCTGAAGCAAGGCGACAAGGTGCCGGTCACGCTGGAGTTCGAAAAGGCTGGAAAGGTTTCTCTCTCGCTTGACGTGCAAGGGATTGGCTCGCAGGGGCCAGCAAATTCGGATGGCCCGGGCGGGGAGTTGGAGAAGAAAATGCCCGGCATGAAGATGTGAGAGTTGAGAGACGAGAACGCCCCGGCCGACCCCCTTTGCGCCATAATCGCGGGCTCAAACCCGGCGTCAAAACAACAGGAAAATCCGCCCCCTAATCCGGTTTTGCCGCCGCCTACCCTTGTATTTTTGCACCCGATCCGGTTTCACTGCCGACTACCCGTGCCGATTCCTCTGGTGTGCCCATGCGACTGTCGCGTTTCCTGCTTCCGATCCTTAAGGAGAATCCGAAAGAGGCCGAGATCGTGTCGCATCGGCTGATGTTGCGTGCAGGCATGATCCGGCAGGAAGCCGCCGGCATCTATGCCTGGCTGCCGCTCGGCCTTCGGGTGCTCAAGAAAATCGAACAGATCGTCCGCGAGGAGCAAAACCGCGCCGGCGCGCTCGAGCTTCTGATGCCGACGCTGCAGCTTGCCGATCTCTGGCGCGAGAGCGGCCGTTACGACGCCTACGGCCCGGAAATGCTTCGCATCACCGACCGCCATAAACGCGAGCTGCTCTACGGGCCGACCAACGAGGAAATGATCACCGAGATCTTCCGCGCCTACGTCAAATCGTACAAAAGCCTGCCGCTCAACCTTTATCACATCCAGTGGAAGTTCCGCGACGAGCAGCGGCCGCGTTTCGGCGTGATGCGCGGCCGAGAATTTTTGATGAAAGATGCCTATTCATTCGACATCGACGAAGCCGCGGCGCGGCGCGCCTATAACAGGATGTTCGTCGCCTATTTGCGCACCTTCGACCGCATGGGGCTGAAGGCAATCCCGATGCGCGCGGAGACCGGCCCGATCGGCGGCGATCTCAGCCATGAGTTCATCGTGCTCGCGGAAACTGGAGAATCCGGCGTCTACTGCGACAGCGACGTGCTGAACCTGCCGGTACCTGGCGAGGACGTCGACTACGAGGGCGACCTCACGCCGATCATCAAGCAATGGACCTCCGTTTATGCCGCGACCGAGGACGTCCACGATGCTGCGCGTTTCGAGCGCGAAGTGCCGGCTGAAAAGAGGGTGCACACGCGAGGGATCGAGGTCGGCCAGATCTTCTATTTCGGACCGAAATATTCGGATTCGATGAAGGCCCTTGTTGCCGGCGCCGATGGCGCGGAAGTTCCCATTCACGGCGGCTCCTACGGCGTTGGCGTTTCCCGGCTCGCGGGCGCCATTATCGAGGCGAGCCATGACGAGGCCGGAATCAAGTGGCCGGAATCGGTCGCCCCGTTCAAGGCAGTGATCCTCAATTTGAAGCAGGGCTCCGACGACACTGACACCGCCTGCGAACGGCTCTACCGCGAACTGTCGGCCAAAGACATCGAGGTCCTTTACGACGATACCGACCAGCGCGCCGGCGCCAAATTCGCCGCGGCCGATCTGATTGGCATTCCCTGGCAAATCCTGGTGGGCCCCAAGGGCCTTGCCGAAGGCAAGCTTGAGCTCAAACGGCGAAGCGACGGGTTGCGCGAGAATCTGAGCCCCGCGGATGTGCTGGCGCGGTTGGCTTAAGCGTTATCCACCGCCCGGATACCGGCCATCGCGGCTACAATTGGCCCGAATCGTGTGAAAATCGAACCATGGATGAAGCTATGAGCGAACCAGTTCGAACCCGACCTTTCGCGCCATTCGAGTGGCTGCTTTCGGGACGCTATTTGCGGGCACGCCGCAAGGAAGGTTTCATCTCCGTCATCGCGGGCTTCTCGTTTCTGGGCATCATGCTCGGCGTTGCCACGCTGATCATCGTGATGGCCGTGATGAACGGCTTCCGCAAGGAGTTGCTGGACAAGATCCTGGGCCTCAACGGCCATCTTCTCGTGCAGCCGCTGGAATCGCCGCTGACCGACTGGAAGGACGTCGCCGACCGCATCAACCAGGTTCCAGGCATCAGGCTCGCGGCACCGGTGGTGGACGGACAGGCATTGGCGTCTTCGCCCTTCAATGCGTCCGGCGTATTCGTCCGCGGCATTCGCGCCGACGATCTCAATAACCTCACCTCGATCGCGAAAAACATCCGGCAGGGTTCTCTGGAGGGATTTGACGAAGGGCAGGGCGTTGCCATCGGCCGACGGTTGGCCGATACGCTGTCGCTGCACGCCGGTGATAGCGTCACCTTGGTAGCGCCTCGAGGCGCGGTGACCCCGATGGGCACGACGCCGCGCATCAAACCTTACAGGATTACGGCGGTGTTCGAGATCGGCATGTCGGAATACGACGCCAGCTTCGTGTTCATGCCGCTGCCCGAAGCGCAGGCCTATTTCAATCGCAACAATGACGTGACCGCGATCGAGGTGTTCACCTCCAATCCCGACAGGATCGACAGCTTCCGCAAGAGCGTCACTGAGGCCGCGGGCCGGCCTGTGTTCCTGGTCGATTGGCGGCAGCGCAATTCAACCTTCTTCAACGCGCTTCAGGTCGAGCGCAACGTGATGTTTTTGATTCTCACCATGATCGTGCTGGTGGCGGCGCTCAATATCGTTTCGGGCCTGATCATGCTGGTCAAGGACAAGGGCAGCGATATCGCGATCCTGCGCACCATGGGCGCCTCGCAAGGCGCGATCATGCGGGTGTTCCTGATCACGGGTGCCGCGATCGGCGTGGTCGGTACGATCACGGGATTTCTGGTCGGCATGCTGATCTGCCTGAATATCGAGTCCATCCGGCAGTTCCTGTCCTGGCTCACCAATACCGAACTGTTCTCGCCCGAGCTTTATTTCCTCTCCAAACTGCCCGCCGAAGTGGATTTCGGTGAAACCAGCGCGGTGGTGATCATGGCGCTGACCCTTTCTTTCCTCGCGACCCTCTATCCATCATGGCGTGCCGCTCGTCTCGATCCCGTCGAAGCGCTGCGATACGAGTGAGGACGAGATGGCGCAGGGGACGGAAGAGGATGTGCCGGTCATCTATCTCCATGAGATAAAGCGCCAGTATATGCAGGGCGAGATGCCGCTGACGATCCTCAACGGCGTCAAACTCGCGCTCTGGGCGGGGCAGTCGGTCGCGCTGGTCGCACCCTCCGGTTCCGGCAAATCGACGCTGCTTCATATCGCAGGTCTCCTCGAGAGCCCGGACGAGGGCGAAGTCTATGTGGGGGGCACGCCGACCTCGGGCTTGCCGGATGTGGAGCGAACCCAAATTCGCCGCACCGAAATCGGCTTCGTCTACCAATCGCACCGGCTGCTGCCGGAGTTCTCGGCACTTGAAAACGTGATGTTGCCGCAGATGATCCGGGGCTTGAAAAGATCCGAGACCATCAAGCGTTCGACCGAAATTCTCACCTATCTCGGCCTCGGCGACCGTGTCACGCATCGGCCGACTGAGCTGTCCGGCGGCGAGCAGCAGCGGGTCGCCATCGCGCGCGCGGTCGCCAACGCGCCGCGGGCGCTGCTCGCCGACGAGCCGACCGGCAATCTCGATCCGCATACAGCCGATCACGTGTTCCAGGCGTTGATGCAATTGGTGAAGGCCACGCGAGTGGCCGTGCTGATCGCGACCCACAACATGGAACTTGCGGGCCGGATGGACCGGCGGGTGTCGCTGGTCGAGGGCGAAATCGTCGAACTGGATTAAGCGAAGGCAAGCGTTGAGCCTCTCTACGCTGACAAGCATGTGATGGCGCCGGGGGCTGGAAAGCCTGTCATCGACACGGCATAGTTGCGCGCATGAGAAGATCTGACGTCACTTGCCCGAACTGCAACGCCGGTTATCGGCGGATCGAGTTGACCTCTCGCCCTGGGGCACGAGGTGAATTTCGCTGTCTGCTCTGCGACGAGGTCCTTGAGGTGTTTGATGGCTCAACCGACATTGCCATCCGCCTTACCGTGCAGCCCGAAAAGACCTTCGAATAGCGCAAGTCGCATTGGAAGTTCCAATGCAACAAACCCTTGCCCCGCAGGGATAAATTAAATTTTCGTAAGCATCGATTTCGTTCGCATGTTGCGACGCGGCTACAGCAATGCCGTCCGCGGCTGATAGAATTTCATCGTGGGGCGGCTGACGATTCCAAGATTGGAAATCAAACGATGAAGAAATTTTTTCTGATTGCGACGGCCATTGTCGCGCTGGGCGCCGCGCCGGCTGTTGCCGCGGATCTTCCGGCACAACCTTATTCGAAAGCTCCAATGTTTGCTCCGATCTACGACTGGAGCGGTTTCTACATCGGCATCAACGGCGGCGGTGGCTCAAGCCACAAGTGCTGGGATGTCATCAACGACGGCATGGGACCAGTTCCCCTCTCCCCGGAGGGCTGTCACAACGCAACCGGTGGCACCTTCGGCGGACAAATCGGCTATCGCTGGCAGGCCGCAGCCTGGGTCTTCGGCGTTGAAGCACAGGGCAACTGGGCCGATTTCCGCGGCAACAATCTGAGCCAGTTTTTTCTCGACGCCACCAATCAATCCCGGATTGACGCGTTCGGTCTGTTCACCGGCCAAGTTGGCTGGGCCTGGAATAACGCGTTGCTGTACGTAAAGGGTGGCGCTGCCGTGACCGATGACCGATACCGGGTGTTCTCCACTTCGGGCGGATTTCTGACCGATACGGCCAACGAGACCCGGTGGGGTGGCGTGGTCGGCGTCGGCTTCGAATATGGCTTCGCTCCGAACCTGTCGGTCGGCTTCGAATACGATCACATGTTCATGGGATCCAAAGATGTCACGTTCTTTACAACGGACACCGGTGCGTTCGATGGCATCGATCACATCCGTCAGGATGTCGATATCTTCACAGTGCGCCTCAACTACAAGTTCGGCGGGTACGGCGGACCGGTGGTCGCGCGCTACTGATCGCGAACCGGCCTAGTTGCCATCGCATCAAAGCCCCGGCTTCGGCCGGGGCTTTTTTGTGCCGCTTGCCTTGCGCACGGCGCCAGCGCGCGCGCCTTGCGGTTTTACCGCCGGCAGACGCCTCGGAAGGTGGACTTGGGCCTCCGAAATTAACCACGGGTACCCTTATCCCGAACGGATAGACGAAGGCACTTGACCCCAGAACAAAAACAGAACAATGTTCTGGTTATGTTCCAGAGGAGGTATTCATGTTGAGGGTATTTGTCGAGGAAGCAGCGGCACTCGCGTCGATTGTGCTGTTTGTCGGTATGATCGCGGTCTGGGCGCAACTGATTACCCAGCTCTAGATCATGATGCGATTGGAATCGCATCATGATCTTATCTCTTTGTTTGAGCATGATCTTTTCGGAAAACCGGTTCTCACTTTTCCGGATCATGCTCTAGCCGCGGAAGGGGGGTCTTGGCAGCCTCGGGGACCTGCTGGGGAAAAGCCGGACGGCGCCTGACATGAGAGCCTTCCGCGTGGACTCATCCTGCCCGAGGCGGCACCATTGCGGGTCCGAGTCGGCAATCGAGGCCACTCGGAAAGCCTCAACTCCTCAGTGATTGCTGATCCCCGCCATGTCAAAGCTCGCGGCCTTGCCGTCCAATGCCGGATTTGTCCACCTCCACGTCCATTCCGCCTATTCGCTGCTGAAGGGATCGATCAAGATCGCCAAGCTCGGCGAATTGGCGAAGGCGGATCGCCAACCGGCGCTAGCCCTGACCGATACCGACAACATGTTCGGGGCGCTGGAATTCTCCGACAAGATGGCGAGCTACGGCATCCAGCCGATCATCGGATGCGAGCTCGCGGTCGACTTCGGCGACCAGGACCCCAACGCGCGCACGGCATCGGTGGCGCCGCCTTCGCGCATCGTGCTGCTGGCGGCGCGCGAGCGCGGCTATCGCAGCCTGATGCGGCTGAACTCGCGCGCTTTCCTGGAAACGCCAGTCCACCAAACCCCGCATATCAAGTTCCATTGGCTCGAAGGCGACTGCGAGGATGTGATCGCGCTGACCGGCGGACCCGATGGGCCGATTTCGCTGGCAATCGCCGCCGATCACGCTGCATTGGCCGCATCGCGTTGCGATCGGCTGGCGGCTCTGTTCGGTGACCGCCTTTACATCGAATTGCAGCGCCATGGTGCCGAGAAGGAGCGTCGCGTCGAGGCCTCCCTGATCGATCTTGCCTACGCAAAAGGATTCCCTCTGGTCGCAACCAACGAGCCTTATTTTGCGACCTCCGACGATTACGAAGCCCACGACGCGCTGCTCTGCATCGCCGGCGGACGCCTGATCGCCGAAACCGACCGCGAGCAGCTGACGCCCGACCATCGGTTCAAGAGCAGGGCCGAAATGGCCGTGCTGTTCGCCGATGTTCCGGAGGCGCTCGCTTCGACGATCGAAATCGCCGAGCGCTGCGCGTTCCGCCCGGTGACGCGCAAGCCGATCCTGCCTCGCTTCACGGTTGGCGCGGGTGCCAATACTGCGGACGCTGCCGGTGAGGAGGCGGCCGAGCTACGTCGCCAGGCCGAGGAGGGCCTTACTCAGCGCCTCAGGGTTCACGGGCTTTCGACAGGAGCTTCAGAGGAAGATTATCGCAACCGGCTTGCCTTCGAAATCGATGTCATCGCCCGCATGAACTATGCGGGCTATTTCCTGATCGTCGCCGACTTCATCAAATGGGCGAAGGCCGAGGGCATTCCGGTCGGTCCAGGCCGCGGCTCCGGCGCGGGCTCGCTCGTCGCCTATGCCCTGACCATTACCGATCTCGATCCCATCCGCTTCGGTCTTCTGTTCGAACGCTTCCTCAATCCGGAACGCGTGTCGATGCCCGACTTCGACATCGATTTTTGCCAGGACCGGCGCGGCGAGGTGATCGACTATGTGCAGCGGCGCTATGGCCGCGATCAGGTGGCGCAGATCATCACCTTCGGAACGCTGCAGGCGAGGGGCGTGCTGCGCGACGTCGGGCGGGTGCTGCAGATGCCCTATGGGCAGGTCGACAAGCTCACCAAACTGGTACCGCAAAATCCAGCCGCGCCGGTGACGCTGGCAGCCGCGATCGAAGGCGAGCCGAAACTCCAGGCGTTTCGCGACGAGGACCCGGTGGTGGCGCGTGCCTTCGATATCGCCCAGCGCCTTGAGGGTCTCACCCGCCATGCTTCGACCCATGCCGCGGGCATCGTGATCGGCGACCGGCCGCTCAGCGAGCTGGTGCCACTCTACCGCGATCCGAAATCGGACATGCCGGTGACCCAGTTCAACATGAAATGGGTCGAGCCCGCCGGCCTCGTCAAATTCGACTTCCTCGGGCTGAAGACGCTCACGGTGCTCGATGTCGCGGTGAAGCTGCTTAGCCAGCGCGGCGTCGAGGTCGACCTTGCGACGCTTCCGCTCGATGACGCCGAGAGCTACCAGATGCTCGCGCGCGGCGACGTGGTCGGCGTGTTCCAGGTGGAAAGTCAGGGCATGCGGCGCGCGCTCGTCGACATGCGGCCGGACCGTTTCGAGGACATCATCGCGCTGGTGGCACTGTATCGGCCGGGTCCAATGGCGAACATTCCGACCTATTGTGCCCGCAAGCATGGCGACGAGGAGCCCGAATATCTGCACCCGATGCTCGAACCGATCCTCAAGGAGACGTTCGGCGTCATCATCTACCAGGAACAGGTGATGCAGATCGCGCAGGTGATGGCCGGCTATTCGCTGGGCGAGGCCGACCTGTTGCGGCGCGCGATGGGCAAGAAGATCCGCTCCGAGATGGAAAAGCAGCGCGCCCGCTTCGTTGCCGGTTCGGTCAAGAACGGCGTGCCGAAAGGACAGGCCGAGACCATTTTCGAGTTGCTGGCAAAATTTGCCGACTACGGTTTCAACAAGAGTCACGCCGCGGCCTACGCGCTGGTCTCCTATCACACCGCCTACATGAAGGCGCATTATCCGGTCGAGTTCCTCGCCGCGTCGATGACGCTCGACCTCAACAATACCGACAAGCTGTCGGAATTTCGGGCCGAGGCCCAGCGGCTTGGGATCAAGGTCGAGGCACCTTCGATCAATCGCTCCGCCGCCACCTTCGAAGTCCACAACGGCACGATCTATTACGCGCTCGCCGCACTCAAGGGCGTCGGACCGCAGGCGGTCGAACTGATCGTGGAGGCGCGCAGCCGTGGCCAATTCCATTCATTGGCCGACTTCGCGGCCCGCGTTAATCCGCGCGCAATCAACAAGCGCATCATCGAGAGCCTTGTCGCGGCTGGCGCCTTCGATGCGCTCGATCCCAACCGCGCCCGCGTGTTCGCCGGCGCGGAGGCGGTCCTGGCCGCCTGCCAGCGCAGCCACGAGGCGGCGTTGATCGGACAGAACGATATGTTTGGAGGAGCCGCCGACGCACCGACCATCATTCTGCCGCAGGTCGAGCCCTGGCTGCCGGCCGAGCGGCTGCGGCGCGAATATGACGCGATCGGTTTCTTCCTGTCGGGTCATCCGCTCGACGACTACGCAACCGTGCTCAAGCGTTTGAGGGTGCAATCCTGGGCGGAATTTTCGCGCGCGGTCAAAACCGGCGCGACCGCCGGCAAGGTCGCCGCTACCGTCGTGTCGCGCATGGAGCGGCGGACCAAAACCGGCAACAAGATGGGCATCATGGGGCTTTCGGATCCGACGGGCCATTTCGAGGCCGTGCTTTTTTCGGAAGGACTTGCCCAGTATCGGGACGTGCTGGAGCCGGGTGCGGCGGTGCTGTTGCAACTGGGTGCTGAGCTGCAGGGAGAGGACGTCCGCGCTCGCGTATTGCACGCCGAGCCGCTCGATGACGCCGCCGCCAAGACCCAGAAGGGGTTGCGCATTTTCGTTCGCGATACGAAGCCGCTCGAATCCATCGCGAAGCGGTTGCAGATGGGGGAGCCGGCAGCGCAGAATGGAGCGGCTCGTGCTGTGCAGACCAGGCCCGCGGCCGGAGGTACAGACGGGGATGTTTCGCTGGTGATGATGCTCGATCTCGAAACCGAAGTGGAGTTGAAGCTGCCGGGCCGCTTCAAGGTCTCGCCGCAGATTGCGAGTGCGATCAAGGCGGTGTCGGGCGTGGTGGACGTGCAAACACTGTAAGAGCAGGAAGGAGCTTCCATGTGCCAGATGTGCCGCCAGGATTCGATTCAACAGTTTGGGCCTTCGCGCCGCAGCCTGCTTGGCGCGGCCGCTGCAACGATGGGGCTGTTACTGGCGGGCACGGCTGACGCCAAGGAGAAGGCAGCGCCGAAGCCGCAGAATGTGTTGACGCCGGATGCCTCACTCAAGCGCCTCTTGAAGGGAAATGCACGCTACGTCGAAGGCGTCGCGGCACGTCACGATTTCAGACATGAGCGGGAGGCGTTAGCCGGAGGTCAGAACCCCTTTGCGGCGATCTTAAGCTGCGCTGATTCCCGCATCGCGCCCGAATACGCCTTCGATAGCGGCAGAGGCGATCTGTTTGTTTGCCGCGTAGCAGGCAATTTCGCCAATGCCGAAAGCGTTGCCAGTCTGGAATATGCGGTTGCGGAGCTGGGCACTCCCCTGATCTTCGTGTTGGGTCACGACAAGTGCGGCGCGATCGATGCGACGATCAAATCGCTCAAGGACGGCACTACATTACCGGGACACTTGCCCTCGCTGGTCGAGGCTCTGGCCCCTTCGGTGAAGGCGGTATCGCAGCAGGGCGGCGATGCGCTTGCAAACGCCATTTCGCAGAACGTGATCGACAATGTCGCGAAACTTCGTTCGACGACGCCGATTTTGAGCGCGGCGGTCGAGCAGGGCAAACTCAAGGTGGTCGGCGGCATCTACCGGCTCCGGGATGGCAGAGTGGAGATGGTTGGCTGATTTTGGCTTGTTGCGCCTGCGCTGCCTTATTGCCAGTGCCGCCGATTTGAAGTTCCTGCATCACCCGCTGCAAACTCCAACGGGAACTTCAAATCGAAAAGCGGCACTAGCGCTTTTCGTTCAAACCATGTTCAGATAATCCGACGTTCAATGCTTACGCCGGGTTGGTTTCGAGCGGGCAAGGAAGACAAGCACATGATCAAAACGTCTTTCGTTCTTTCGATGTGCCTGATCCTGTTTTCCGGGGTTGAGGCATCCCTGAGCTCCGCGGCTGCGCAGCAGCAGGAAAAGCGGATCGCGCTTGTTGTCGGCGACGGCGCTTACGCCAAATCCCCCCTCGCAACTGCCGCCAACGATGCCGGTTTGATCGCGCAGACCTTGCAGGCGGCCGGTTTTGACGTGGTCGGGGCCCGCGATCTAGATGGCGACACGCTGCGCCGAAGTTTTCGCGACTTCGTGCAGAAGGCGCAAGGCTCGGGTCCGGACACGGTTGCCATGGTCTATCTCGCCGGCTACGGCGTGCAGCTTGCAGGCGAGAACTACTTCATACCCGTTGATGCCCCGCTCAGTCGCGACACCGAGATCCCGATCGAAGGATTGCGGATCAGCGACTACCTACGCGAGCTGGGATCGCTTCCGCTGAAGGCCAGCATCGTTGTGCTCGATGCCGCGCGGCAACAGCCCTTCATCGAGGGCGGTCAGCCGATCGCGGGCGGTCTGGCTCTGGTCGAGCCGCAAGCACGCATGCTGATCGCTTTCAACGCCGCGCCGGGCACGGTGGCTCCTGAAGAGCAGGGGCCCTATGGAGCATACGCCCAATCGCTCGCAGAAATGATCCGCACCGGCGGACTGCCGCTGCCGGAGGTTTTCAACCGCTTGCGTCTTCGCGTCAATGAATCGACCAAAGGCG
>Ga0307478_10003182_pt1 | contig 12325 bp, 8 predicted proteins | sample atmos_gasesECM4C_2_FD_203713 | JGI IMG/M metagenome (GOLD analysis project Ga0307478, IMG submission 203713) | Hardwood forest soil microbial communities from Morgan-Monroe State Forest, Indiana, United States - atmos_gasesECM4C_05 | ecosystem: Environmental > Terrestrial > Soil > Temperate...
CGTCAGCAACATCGACCAGTATAAGGCTTCGAATCAGACTGAAATCCGCTTCAAGCCCGGCCAGACCATGCTGAGCAAAAACGCGAAAGATGCTCTGGACGAAATGGCCAATACCGTGAAAGGTCAACGCGGCTACATCATTGAAGTGCAAGGTTTCTCATCCGGTAAAGGCCAGACTGCAATCTCCAACTCGCAGAAGATGGCCGAGTCCGTGGTCCGGTACATGGTTCTCAACCACGAGATTCCGGTCTATCGCATTTACCTCGTCGGCATGGGCAATGCTCCGGTCGCGGGTGAAGAAGAGAACGGAAAGACCAAGCACATCAGCGGTGGGCGCGTGGAAATCAGCCTGTTGAAGAATGACCTGGAGCAACTCTCCAGCAACTCTTCAGCTCCGGCCACCTCTGCCGATCAGCAACAGCAGCCGAAATAGTTCTTATCAGTTTGGGACTACGGGCACCTCGCCCAAAAGTCCCTCCCCCAGAAAAAGCCCTTCGCGCAAGCGAGGGGCTTTTTCGTGCCTGGAGCGTGCTTGGGCATGGTGGTTCTTAGGAATTGAAGTGAATCGATGATGCATTGCGTGACGCGGTTTTCCTACCCAGGATAATGGTGGAAGTGCAGCAGTAACATGTGAGTTATAAAACCAACCACAAACCAGGCAGCCGCTTCCAGGATTCGTTTGAATGTTGGAGTCATGAGGAGAGAATACCTCTCGTCACGCATCTCTGTCAGTTCACCGAGTGAAGACGCACGTCGGATTTATGTCCGGTAGCCTCCCGGCTTAATGCCGAGATGATCCAGTTTCGACTGAAGCGTAGTTCGTTTCAATCCGAGCCGCGCGGCAGCTCCTTCGGGCCCGCCCAGCCGACCGCGGCAGTCCCGCAGGGCTTTGAGAATGCGTTCCCGCTCTTTCTCACGAAGAGTATCACCGCCGCTGGTCGGTTCAACCGAGTTTTGCAATTCTGCAACGGGCGCATGAAGCACCGAACCCTGGGTCAGAATGACCGATCGTTCCACGAAGTTCTCTAATTCCCTGATGTTGCCCGGCCACGGCCAGCGCACCAGCAATTCCATGGTCTTTGCCGGAATACTGATGATGCTTTTTTTCATTTGCGCCGCGAACTTGCGAACGAAGTGTTCGATCAACGGCCGGATGTCTTCGCGCCGCTCGCGCAATGGCGGTATCAGAATCGGAAACACATTGAGGCGATAATACAGATCGCTGCGGAACTCACGCTCCTTTACGCTCTGCAGCAGGTCTCGGTTGGTGGCCGCGAGCAGGCGAAAATTCACCTTCAGTGTCTGCGTACCCCCCAGCCGTTCGAACTCTTGATCCTGCAGTACGCGCAATAGCTTGGGTTGCAGGCTCAGCGGGATTTCTCCGATTTCGTCCAGAAAAAGCGTTCCCCGGTCTGCCAACTCCAGTCGCCCAAGTTTTCTCGCCACCGCGCCGGTGAAGGCTCCTTTCTCGTGCCCGAACAACTCGCTTTCCAGCAGTCCATGAGGTATAGCTGCACAGTTCAGCTTGATGAAGCTGTTGCCTTGCCGGCCGCTGAGACGGTGAACAGCTCGTGCCATCAACTCCTTTCCCGTGCCGGTTTCGCCTAGCAGCAGCACCGTTGCATCGCTGGGGGCGACCTTGGCCACTTTTTTCATCACCGCCTTCACCGCGTCGCTGCGGCCAATGATCTCTCCAAATCCCATCTCCGTGTCGATCGTTTCTTCCAGGTAAAACTTCTCCTCCGACAGCTTCTCCTTCGCACGCTCAAGTTCCGTCGCAACTTCGGACAGTTGGCGCACGTTTTCGCGCAGCGCCTCTTCCGCCTTCAGGCGCGCCGCTTCCAGTTTCGCGGTCTCGGTTATGTCCCGCTGGATGCCCCAGGTGTGCAGCAGCATTCCGTTCTCTACCGTTCCGATCATGCTGTTGAGAAATATCTTGGGATTGCCGTGAATGTCGACCTCGTGGGATTCCCGATCGAGCACCCGAAAGCCGGAGCGGATGAACTCCCGCGTAAGCTCGATGTTGTGTGGATCGTCAGGCACTACCATTTCTGTCAAGCGCCTGCCCAGAAGCTCCCGTCCCGACTTAAAGCCGTACATGGCAGCCATGGCGTCGTTGCACTCCGCCACGTAGTGGTCGTAGAGAATGCGATGAATCAGTTCGTCCTCCGGCAGGTTAATCGGAATCGGGGCATCCAGGTCCTCCCGGAAAATGCCCTCGGAACTTTGAGACACGAACATGCGGTAGCTCTCCTCGCTCCGCCGCAGCGCTCCCTCTGCTCGCCTGTGCTCAGTAACGTCTTGCATCACTACCGCGACTCGTTCGACGCCAGCAGGGCCTTCGATAGGGAAGTACGACACCAATAAGTCTCTTTCCCCCAGATTGGGATATTTTTGTTTCTTCTCGTAATGCACCACATGGCCCTGGAAACATTCCTCGAGCCTTTGTTTCATCCCCGCCAAAACTGTTTCGGTCGTTCCTTCCGAACTCAGCTGCTCCACAACATTGCGTCCGATGATTTCGTTGCTTTCCATCCCCCGATACTTCAGAAACGCGCGGTTGGCGATCAAGTAGCGGTAATCGCGGTCCAGAACCACGATCATCTCTTCCAGCCCTTCCACCACTCTCTCGTATTCTTTCCGTCTTTGTTGCTCCGCCTTGCGCTCCGTGATGTCCTGCAGAATGCACGCAATACGGTCCACGCCCGCCGGACCTTCAATGGGAAAATAGGATGCGAGCAAGTCTCTTAGGCCGTCGATGGGATAGTCGTATCGCAATTCATACTGCACCACCTTCCCCTGGAAACATTCGTCCATCTTGGGCTTGATGACGGTTTCAAAAGTCTCGGGGTCCACGATCTCGGCGACAGTACGGCCGATTACCTGTTCTCTTGAGAACCTTCGGTGGTGCAGGAAGGCACGGTTCGCAATGACATAGCGGTATTCCCGATCAACTACCACAATCCTTTCTTCCAGACCTTCTACCACTCTCTCGTACTCCCGCAATCTTTCCTCGGCCTGCTTGCGCTCGGTAATATCTCGCGCGACGACAACCGTATATTCCCGCTCAAGCTGCATTCGCGTCAGGCTCAGCTCGACCGGGAAAGTCGATCCATCCTTCCTCCGGTGGAGACCCTCCATCGCGACCGACCCCGTCGTATTCAACTGGGCAGAAACCTTTGCGGCGGAAATTGGGGTAACTTGCGGAGCGATATCGAAAACCCCGAGTGAAAGCTGTTCTTCGCGGCTGTAACCCAGTTGGTCACAGGCTTTCTGATTGGCATCGAGAAACCGAAGAGTTTTCGGATCTACTACGTGGATGGAATCGTTGCTCTGGTCAACCAGGGTTCGAAACAGCTTGAGTTCCCGGATCGTGCTCTCACTTTCACGCACCTTGCGCAGCAGATCCTCGTTAGCCTTGCGCAATAATTTCTGCGCGCGCGTTTGCTCGGTGACATCACGCGCCATGCCCCGCACAATCGGAGACTCCACGCCTTCCGTGCGCAATGTGTTGTGATACTCCCAGATCCGCCGCTCTCCCGAGCGGGTCATCACCGCCATGAAGCCGCTCGCTTCGCCCACGCGCTCGATCCGATCCAGATATTCGTCGAACTCGCTGCGAAACTCGGGCGCAACCAACTCCCGCATCGGAATCCGCAATACCTCTTCAACCGTATAACCCAGCACCCGGGCGGGTGCGGGGTTTACCGACAGCAGCCAGCCTTCAAGATCGTGGATGCAAAGCAAATCCTGGCTGTGCTCCACCAGATCCTGAAACCAATCTTCATTGTCCTGAAAAGCTTGCCGGATAGGAATAACTTCGACATGCTTCCCCTGAACGGGGCGACTGTCCTCTGTCCCAGGGTGTAAATCCATGGCTACTCCCCAGCGGTCCGATTTACCTTGGGCGACCCTTCCTTCGACGCTGACCTTCCAGATAAAAGTGGAGTCGGTGTTAAAGGCTAGCCCCAATTCCGGCGAAGTGTAGCAGAACTCAACTGTGTACGCTAGCGCACTTTCGAGCCATGCCGGGCATTGTCACAGTTCTCCCTCCCAAATGCGTTTCTAACCCGAACTGTTTTTGTGGAGGAAACTTTGCGCTTTTTCTTGGATTGAAGAGTACGATCCTGCTGTGGAAATTCCGGTAACTATCCGGTTGAAGCCAACGCAACCGCTGTGCCACAATACCCTCGCTTGCTTGAGGGGGCAAGTCGAGCGTCTCTGGATTTATCCCGAGATGTTTGAGAAAGGTTATCCCCGTGTTATTGCCGCAGAGCGGCAAAGCGCTTGGGGACTTGCCACAAAATGCTATCGGAACGGACTCACCCTCTTGAAAGTGCCATTACGGTTTTTCTTTTGGCGGAAAACCGCCTGCTGCGCGAAGCCCTGATCCGGCTGCTCTCAAAAAAAGACGATATCCATATTGTCGGCAGCGGTTCTTACTCGTTGCAAATCCTTCCACAAGTTCTTTCTGCGGTTCCTCAGGTGGTAATCATCGATTCTGTCTCGAGGGCCCTGTGGCAAAACGGAATCATGCGCCGTTTGCTGGATTCAAAACCGCAGATCAAAGTCCTGATGATTGGCATGGAAGCCGACGAAGGTGTTTTTCTGCGTATGGTGCAGGAAGGTGTGCTGGGATACGTTCTGAGCGATGCATCTGCCTACGACGTATGGCATGCCATCCGCTGTGTGGCGGCCGGAGAAGCCGTCTGTCCACCTTGCTTGTCGGCCGCGCTATTTCGTTTTGTCGCTGCGGCGCAAAACAGTATCGCCGGAATACGCCTGCAGAGAGGTCAGGATTTCAGTCCCAGGCAGCTGCAACTGGCCCAGCTGATTCGCCAGGGCTTTTCCAACAAAGAACTCGCGGCCCAGTTGAATCTTTCCGAACAGACGGTGAAGAACCATGTACACCGCATGTTGCGGAAGGTCGGAGCACCAGACCGCGCCACCATGGCGGAATTGGCCGTTCGCTCCAACGTGAACTAGCCAATGCGAATGAGTTGTCCGAGGGTTTGACCCCGCTCCGCGCGCCCACTAGACTCGTTGCTCAGCGGGGTTCTTATGAAACGTATCGCGTCGCTGCTTCTCTTCTTCTCTTTCTCGATTGCCATCTGTCTCGAAGCGGGCCGTGTTATTGCCTTTGCCGACGATGACGATCACTCCCATCAGCACCACGAAGATCTAACCTCAGCGCAATTGGGTACGGTCAGTTTCCCCGTCTCCTGCGCCCCGTCGGTGCAAAAGCCCTTCGAACGCGGCGTCGCCTTGCTCCACTCTTTTTGGTACGAAGAAGCCGAAAAGGAATTCCAGCAGATTGCAACCGACGATCCGCACTGCGTTATGGCGCATTGGGGTATCGCCATGAGCCTGTGGCATCAACTCTGGAACCATCCCGACGCGAAAGTCATCCAACGCGGTCTCGACGAAGTTCACCAGGCGAAAACTACTGACGGTCCCGCCACTCCTCGTGAAAAAGCCTACATTGCCGCCATCGCCGCTTTCTACAACGACTCCAGGAAACTGAACCACGACGCCCGCGCCACCGCCTATTCCGCCGCGATGAAGAAGGTCTACGAATCCTATCCCGACGATCACGAAGCCGCCGTGTTCTACGCGCTATCGCTACTCGCCTCTGAACCGCACGACGACGCCACCTTTGCCAATCGAAAACAGGCCGCCGCGATCCTCGAGAAATTATTCGCCACCGAACCCGACCATCCCGGCGTGGCGCACTATCTCATCCACAGCTACGACAAGCCGCAACTCGCCCAACTCGGCTTGCCCGCAGCCCGCCGTTACGCGCAAGTCGCGCCCGCCTCTCCGCATGCCCTGCACATGCCCTCGCACATCTTCGCCCGCGTTGGCCTGTGGCAGGACGACATCGATTCCAACCTTGCTTCCATCGCCGCCACCCGCAAAACCGCCGCCATGCACATGGGCGGCGAAGGCCATCAGTTCCACGCTATGGATTTTCTTTTCTACGCCTACATGCAAAGCGGACGCGACGCCGACGCCAAAGCCCTGATCGAAGAAATCCGGGCGATGCCCTACAAGAAAGACGATATGTTCGGCAAAGACTACGATCCGCACGTCGCCATCCTGGCGCACCTCAGCTCCCTCTATCCGATCGAGATGCACGACTGGCGGGTCGCAGCCGCTCTGCCTCTGACCGAGGTGCCAGGCACAGCAGAATATTCGGTCGTTTACTGGGCGCGCGCCATCGGGTCAGCCCACCTGCACAAGCCGGATGACGTTCGCAAGGATATTGCCGGAATTGAAGGCATTCACAAAAGGCTCGTCTCCGAGAAATCGGACTTTGCCGACGCCGTCGAAGACGATCGCAAATCAGCCCAGGCCTGGCTCGCCTTCGCCGAAGGCAAATACGATGACGCCATCGAAGCGCTACGTCCGATCGCAGACAAAGAAGACTCGGTCGGCGACGAACCCGAAGGTATGCCGGCTCGCGAAATGATCGCCGACATGTTGCTCGATGCCGAACGTCCGCAGCAGGCCTTGGCCGAATTTCAGACCGACCTGAAGCTTCATCCCAACCGCTTCGACGCTCTCTACGGCGCCGCCCGCGCCGCCGAAGCCGCCGGCAAACAAAAAGACGCCACGGAATACTACGCGCTGCTGCTGAAAGTCTGCGAAGGATCAACCTCCACGAGGCCGGAACTAAGTCGCGCAAGAGAATTAGTAGCGCAGAAGTAATCTCCGACGCTCATCACCTAAAGCGCTGTCATCCTGAGCAAAGCGAAGGACCTCCTGCAAGCCTCCGCGACCAGCGGCCTCGCAAGGCGTTTCTATTCAGACTCTAGGTCCATAAGGCGGCCACTAGCTGGGAGGAGTTCTCCTCCGAACCCACTTGCCTATCACCCACCGGATAAGCAGAAATGCGGCAACGAACGGCGACAGCCAGAACAACACAGCCGCGATAAGTGTGTCCCACCCGCCATGCAATAAGGAAGCCAAGACTGGCCCATTCTACTCCCCTAATTTCGAAAAAAAGTCATCCTAACGATCAGCGCCGCTATCATCGCCACCGCACCCAGCCCCGCGTTGTACTCGCGATGCTTCCAATACAAATCCCAAGAAAATCCCGAGCCCTCATCCACATTGCCAGAATGCGGCACAAGCCTCGGCCACATCCTCGGCACTCGCCCCACATACTCCTCAAACTCCGGAAACTTCTGCCTCAGGAACTTCTCTTCGTCACGAATCACCGGCAGGTAAATAGCTACAAACATCACAACCAGCGCCACTCCCACCCACCAGCTTCGCGCCGCCACAGCGAATCCCAACCCCATCACCAGCGATCCCAAATAAAGCGGATTGCGCGTGTACGCATAAGGACCGGTAGTCGCCAGCGCCTCATTCTTGCGGACATGCCCCGAAGCCAGCGCCCGAATCAAAAGCCCCGCCAGAATCCCAATCGCGCCCGGCGCAATCGACCGCCACGAAGGCCGCGCCAGCCAGAAATAAAGCACCGCAAACAGAAATCCCAGCGGTACCCGGATCCGCCTCGCGATTTTTGACCATTCACCCATACTTGACTTCGGCTTTGAAAGGGTGCGGCTTCAACCGCACCGCAAAAGGCTGAAAAAGACTTCCGGCTTCAGTTACCGAGGACGCCCCGCGCCGCCTCAACCACCGCATTACTCCCAATCCCCAACATCCCCTCTTCTGCCTCATTCCTCCGCGCATGCGAAGTAACACTCGCAGCGCTACGCAGCACAACACTCCGCGTACCATAAGGCCCGTTCCGCGCCGGATCAGTCGGCCCGTAAATCGCCACCACCGGAAGCCGCAGCGCTGCCGCCAGATGCAGCGGCCCAGTGTCGCCTCCTACAAAAAGCCGCGCCCGCCGCATCAAAGCAATCAACTCGCCTACCGTGCAACGTATTGCTCGCGCATTCCCGCCGCTGGCCGCCTCTGCGGCTCGTACCAATTCCTCTTCGCCCGGCCCATAGTTGAGAATCGAACGAACCCCAAGTTTCGCCAGCCCGCGTGCCACTTCACCATACCGCTCCGCCGGCCATCGCTTCGCGCCCCACCCCGCCCCAGGATTCAAAACAGCGAATTCGCCTGCGGAGAATTCCCTCAGTTGCTTGTCAACTCGCTCCTCGCTCTTGAGATCGCAAGGAACTTCCGCCCGCGGCACTTCAACCCGACGCCCTATCAACGCCTCCGCAACCGAAACATTCTGTTCGATCACGTGCCTACCCCGTGTCACCACTTTCCGCGTATACCACAAGCTGGCCGGCGACTCTCTCGATTCCGCCGCCCCACATACCACCCGCGCCCCTGACCACCGCGCCAGCACCGCCGACCGCATCGCTCCCTGCAGATCAACCGCAACGTCGTATCCCGCGGCCCGCACATCGTTCCATACTGTGGCGATCTGCTGCAAAGTTGAAAGCGAAAAAAAAGATTCCTTCCAGTCCTTCAGGCGAACGGTGTGAACCTCATCCACCAGCGGCCGCAGCGACGACCGAGGCCCGCGCCTCGGCGTTCCATTCGCACACAGCAGTTCTGCCCAGCGCTCTTCGATGAGCCAGCCAATATGCGCATGCGGAAACGCATCACGCAAAGCCTGAACCGCCGGCAGAGTATGAATTACGTCGCCCATGGCGCTGAGCCGCACGATCAGCAACCGGTCGATGTTTGCCTGGGGGGTTATATCAAGACGTTCCGGATCGAAACTCACGCCTGCCTCGACGACAGCCGGGAGCGAATGATCTCACTGGTGGAATGATCCTTGGCGTCTCCGACAATCGCGACGCGGCCGCCGTATTCTTCTACAGTATCTCGTTCCGGAACCGATTCCACCGTATAGTCGGTCCCCTTGGCGTGGACATCCGGTCGAATCTCGCGGATCAACGCGCGCACGTCAAGCTCAGAAAAAATAACAACTGCATCCACATCGCCCAGGGCCGCAACAATTTCAGCGCGCTCCTGCTCCGGCATTACCGGACGCCCCTCGCCCTTCAGCGCTCTTACCGACGCATCCGAATTAATGGCCACCAGCAGCTTTCCGCCCAGTTCTTTCGCGCCTCGAAGATAACGCACGTGCCCCACATGCAGCAGATCAAAATTTCCATTGGCCAGCACGAGCCGCTCGCCCGCGCGGCGCCACTCCGCCACACGTTCGCCCAGTTTTTCCCGCGGCAGGATTTTATCGATTCCCATCGGCGATATTTCCGTCAGTGCGGCCGCGTCTGTGGCGGAGCTTGTTCCAACGCGCTCAGCAATTCTTCGCGCGAAACCGTAGCCGTGCCCCGCTTCATCACCACGATCCCGCCGGCATAGTTGGCCAACTGCGCCGCCTCTTCCGTCGTGGCGCCCGCGGCCAAACCAGCACTGAACGCCGCAATCACGGTATCGCCCGCGCCCGTCACATCCGCAACCTGGTCGGAACCGAAGATCGGAATATCCACCGGCGCTGGCTTCTGGTCGAACGCTACCATGCCGTCCCGCCCCCGCGTGATCAGCAACGATTGCAGCTTCATCCGTTCCATCACCTGCTGTCCAGCCTCCACTAGTTTCGTCCAGTCTTGCCCAATGCGAACGCCCAGCGCCGCTTCGACCTCCGGCTCATTCGGAGTAGCCGCCGTTGCTCCCGCGTATTCCAGCAGCCGGTATCGCGAATCCAGAATCAGAGGCACGTTCACCACCTTCCGCCGCGATCCCTGCCGCAAGGCATTCACCAGCGCCGGTGTCGCAGATCCATATCCATAATCGGAAACCAGCAGCGCATCCGAGGCCCGCATATATTCTCGCGCCGCCAGATACAGCTCCCGTCGCAGGTGCTGATTCGGAGGATTTGCCGGCTCGCGATCCACGCGCACCACCTGCTGCCTCGTATTGTGCGTCATCCCGGCGAGAATGCGCGTCTTCGTCACCGTTGTATAACTCTTATCCTTCAACACGCCGCTCACCGGAATGCGCTTATGCCGGAAAAATTTCACAAGCAGCCGTCCCGGCTCGTCATCGCCAATCGCTCCCACCGGCAACACGTTCACCCCGAGATCGGCCAGATTATTGACCGCATTCGCGCCGCCTCCCGGCACCACCGTCCGTTCTCGATGTTTCAAGATCAGCACTGGCGCTTCGCGCGACACCCGCGAAATCTCTCCATACACAAATTCATCGGCCACCAGATCACCCAGTACCGTGATGGTGACCTTGGGAAAGGCCTCGACAATCTTCCGCAACCGCTCGGTTTCCTTTAAGTGTTTTGTCATCGGACAAAAGAGCCGTGTCATCCTGAGGCGACATGCATTTCATCGCCGAAGGATCTGGGCGCGCCGCGCGACGTGTCGCGTCCTTTGCGACACACAATCGTGCGTCTGGCTCGCTTCCTTGTCTTGCCGCACTCGCATTTTCTCACGATCGTGCCCGCCGCCCCTCAATCACGCGGAGCATGGTATCCACGGCGTTAGCAGCGTCGGCCAGTTCCATTTTCACCGGAATCACCGCCAACGGCGCCAGCGCCCCAAGATACGCTCCCAGATTCACCGCGTCTTTCTCGGTGGTAACGAAGCCGCCCGCATCGCTGCGCTGCCGGAGTTGCAGCAGCTCGCGAATGTCCTTTTCCGTATAAGAATGATGGTCGCGAAAAAATGCCTCCGCTACTGGATCGATCCCCGCCGCCCGCAACTGCAGCAGAAAATTCTGCGGCCGCGCTATCCCGCAAAAAACAATCGGCCGCTCCGGGATATTCTTCGGAACAATCCCCCGCCGAACCCGCCACACAATCTTGCCCTCAAGAGCAAACGATTCCGCCGCAGCCCCACTCGCCAGCACGACCGCATCGGCCCGTTCCAGCGCACGCAACGGCTCCCGCAATCGTCCGGCCGGAAGCAGGCGATCTCGCGCATCCTCCGGCGTGACCAGCGCAATATCAAAATCGCGCGCCAAGCCACGATGTTGAAACCCGTCATCCAGCAAATGCAATTGTGGCCCGAATCGCGATTCGGCAAATCGCCCCGCCTCATATCGATCTTCGCCCACCACCACCGGAACTTCCAGCCGCCTCGCCATCAGCAGAGGTTCATCGCCGAAATCGCGCGGGAGCCCGCCAGGTTCAACCATTCGCACCCCGCGTGTCTTGCGTCCGTACCCGCGCGAAAGCACGTCAAATTTAATTCTCCGGCTCTTGAACAGCTCTCCCAGCAAAATAACGAATGGAGTTTTCCCCGCGCCTCCAGTCGAAAGATTTCCTACGCTGATCACCGGCCCCCGCAACGCCCGTGCGCGCAACCACCGGCTGTCATAGAGCGCGTTGCGCGCCCCCACTACCCCACCGTAGATGGCCGCCAGAGGATTCAGTTTCATCTCCGCGCCAACAACTCTTGCAACGCTTCAGCGGTCCGCACCGTCGCCCCTGACTGTGAGCGGAGTGTTTCGACAGCCCGTTGGCCTAACTCTTTTCGCTCCGCGTCATCGGCCAGCAGTTCCATCAGCATTAGAGGCAATTCCGCCGGTCCAACAATCCGTACTGCGTCGCGCTTTTGAAACAAGCTCACAATCTCCCGAAAGTTTTCGGTATGATTGCCCACCACCGTGGCCACTCCGTACTGTGCTGCTTCGATGATGTTATGTCCCCCGCGCGGAACCAGGCTTCCACCCACAAACGCAACATCCGCCAACGCGTACAGCGCCGCCAACTCCCCAATCGTATCCAGCAGCAACACACCGCCCGTCAACGCTTCCCCGCTCCACTCGGATCTTCGCCAGAATCGAATCGACATCTGCCCGAGCAGTGCCTCCACTGCGGAAAATCGCTCGGGATGCCGGGGAGCCAAAATCATTACCGCCTGCGGATGCTGCACCAGCACATTCTCAAACGCTTTCAGCAGCAGCGGTTCCTCTCCGTCCACGGTGCTGCCGCAGACTAGCACTGGACCCGCACCCTCCCCGGCGATTGAAGCTCGCAAAGTTTCTGCAATTGCAGGTCTCGCCGGCGGCGCTATGTCGAACTTCAAATTTCCCGCAACCCGCACTCGTTCCGCATTCGCGCCAATATCCTCCAACCGCGAAACATCCTCAGTTGTCTGCGCCAGAAACAAATCCACATTGCTCAATACTTTTTGCAGCAACCAGCGGAACCGCCGGTAGCTGGGCCACGAGCGATCTGAGATGCGCGCATTCACTACCGCAACCCGTGCGCCGCTGTCGTGTGCCAGACGCAGAAAGTTCGGCCAGAACTCAGTCTCGGCAATCACCACCGCCCGTGGCTTCAGCGATCTCAAATACGGACGAATGACAAACGCAAAATCCATGGGGAAATAAAACACATTCCTCTCGCCAAAACGCTGGCGCG
>Ga0307478_10003183_pt1 | contig 12323 bp, 15 predicted proteins | sample atmos_gasesECM4C_2_FD_203713 | JGI IMG/M metagenome (GOLD analysis project Ga0307478, IMG submission 203713) | Hardwood forest soil microbial communities from Morgan-Monroe State Forest, Indiana, United States - atmos_gasesECM4C_05 | ecosystem: Environmental > Terrestrial > Soil > Temperate...
CGGCGCACTCATGTTTTGCATCATTCGCACGACGGTCAGCCAGCCATCGGGAGTGTAACCGACGCGAACGCGATTGATGTCGTGGCAGCCGCCGCAAGTGTCGGCGAACCTTTGCTTACTCGCACCCTCCGGCCATTCCTTTGCCGTGTACTGCGCATGGGCAAAAGGCATTCCAAGCATCATCAAGCCCGTTGCAAGAATGAGTGTTTTGGCGCGCGTCATTAGCTCTCCCCAGGATTTATTGGACCAATTCTGTTCGACCAATTCTTTGTTGGACCAAGGCTTTGTCGGCGCCACCTAAACTGTGGCGCAAGCCGCCGTCAAGGATTCGACGTGCAACAAAGGCATGCAATGAGGTTCAACTTCGCCCTTGGTGCCATCCGCTTTTAGTCGAATGTCCCGGCCACGGGCGACTTGCCGAAGAAAGGAATACGCCGAGCAATCACGAAACCTTGGGCGCGGGCACAGCAGCTTCGTACCAATCCGCCAGCTCGCTGCCCGTGAAGAAGCCGACCTCGGGCGAGGCCGCGAGAAGATCAAGCATGCAGTCCAGCTCGTGGATGCGATGCGGCACCGATATCAGATGCGGATGCAAGCCGATCGCCAGCACAATCGCGCTGTCGCGACATTCCTGCTCGAAGCGGCGGAGCGTGAATTCGAGGCGTCTGGCCAACTCGCCGGTCGCGTGCCGCTCGACCGCGTAGATGATGGAGTCGTTAATCTCGAGATTATAGGGCATGGCGATCAGCGGCCCGGCGGTGGTCCTCATCCAGGACGGCCGGTCGTCGACCACCCAGTCGCAGACATACTCAATCCCATTGCGCTTGAGGATGTCGGGTGTATCGACGGTCTCGCGCAGCCCGGGCGACAGCCAGCCGCGCGGACGTTTGCCGGTGAAATTCGCGATTCTGTCCAGGCTCGCGACGATCACGGATTCCTCGCCGCCCTCGACATGATTGATCGCCTTCTGATGCATGCCGTGGCCGATGAACTCCCAGCCCGCCTCGCGCATCGCGATCGCAGCCTGTGGATAGGCGTCGATGACGGCTGCATTGAAGCTCGTCGACGCGGGGAGCTTGCGCGACGAAAAGGCCTTCAGAATGCGCGGAAGGCCGGCACGCATGCCGTAATCGGCCCAGGAAAAATTCGGCACATCCGGAATGGTCTCGCGCCCGTGCGGCGGCGTGATGATCGTGCGCGGCATCGGCTGGTCGAATTGCCAGTTCTCGACGTTGACGACCAGATGGACGAGGATGCGTTTGCCGCTCAGCGGCGGCAGGGCGGCGCGATCGGAAGATAACGAATAGGGAATGCGCGGATTGGCCATTTTGAATTTCAGGTTTGAGGGGCGTGAGTGACCTTCATGTCGGACATGATGGCGGCCTTGTAGGCTACGAATTCCGCGCTGGTGAGGCTCGCGATCGAACGCGGCCGCGGCAGCGCGATCGGAATCGTCCGCACGATCCGGCCGGGGCGGGCCGACATCACGCAGATGCGATCGGAAAGCAAAATCGCCTCGTCGATGTCGTGGGTGACGAACAGGACCGTGGTGCCGAGCGCCTGCCACACGTCGAGCAGCAATTGCTGCATGGAAAGCCGTGTCTGCGCATCCAGCGCCCCGAACGGTTCATCCATCAAAAGCGCGCGCGGGCTCATCGCCAACACGCGCGCAATCCCGACACGCTGGCGCATGCCGCCCGAGAGCTGCACGGGCAAGGCCTCGGCAAACGCCTCAAGACCCACCAGCTTCAAAAGTTCGCGCGCCCTGGATTCGTATTCGGCGCGCGCAATGCCTTGAACCTGCGGACCGAACACGACGTTCTGCCAGACATTCAGCCAGGGGAAGAGTGCGGCCTCCTGAAACACCACGCCGCGATCCGGCCCCGGACGCGTCACGGTCTTGCCGTCGAACAGCAACACACCTTCGCTTGTTTTCTCGAAGCCGGCGAGCAGGTTCAGCAACGTCGATTTTCCGCAGCCCGAAGGTCCCAGCAAGGCGACGAATTCACATTCATTGATGGTCAGGCTGATGCCTTCCAGCGCCCGCACTTCGGTCCGGCCCGAAAACGTCTTCGACACATTTTCAAAAGCGATCGTGCCCATCATGAATGGAATGATTGCAGGCGCCGCCACTTGAGCACCCAGCCTTCGATCAGCAGGATGATACGGTCGCTGAGGAGGCCCAACAGGCCGATGGTTGCCATGTCGGCGATGACGACGTCCATCCGTCCGACGTAATAAGCGTCCCACAGCACGTAGCCAAGGCCGGATTTGACCGCGACCATCTCGGCGACGATCACTGCCGTCCAGGCAATGCCGAGGCCGATCCGCAAGCCGGTGAAGATCGACGGCAGCGACGCCGGCAATACCACCCGGCGCAAAATCGTCCATCGTCCCGCCCCCATCATCATGGCGGCGCGAATGAGATTGCGTTCGACATCGCGCGCACCTTGCGCCGTGTTGACCACGATCGGATAAAACGCACCAAGCGCAATAAGGAACACCGCGCCCATGTCGCGGATGCCGAACACGGCGATCGAGAACGGAAGCCAGGCGGTGATCGGGATCGGCCGCAAAAGCTGAACCGTAGGGTCGAGTGCACCCGAAGCAACCCGGTTCCAGCCGATCGCAAGCCCGACCGGCACGGCGACGACGATGGCGGCGAGAAAACCCTTTCCCACCCGCTCGGCCGAGAAGAGCAGGTTCGCGAGCCACGTTCCACTGTAAGGGTTGAGGCTCAAGCCCGTGGAGCCGAACGCCCAGACTTTCCACGCCTGCCACGCTCGATCCGGGGTCGGCAATACGCCGCCAAAAAGCGAACCGTCCTTCCCCGCCATCTGCCAGATTGCAATCACCATGGCCGGCAGAACGACCGCCAGCACGATTTGACGCAGATTCCTGCCTCCGCTTGCTGTCGGAATAGGCGATGTCAAACCGATAACGCGCGACGCGGACGGTTTTGAATCCATATGCCCGGTGGAGAGCGACATCACCTGATCCCTTTACGGCAGATTCACTTGCCGAGCGCTTTCTCCACAAAGGAGCCGTCCCAATGCGCGTCGATCTGGTCTGAAACGTCCTTCTGGATCACGCCGAGCTGGGCAAAGCCCTTGGCCTGACGCTTAATCTGTTCAGGCGAAATCACCTCGCCCAGTTTGATGATCTGGGAGGCCTGGGCGGCAATGTCTGCGGCCATGCCGGAGAGCTGCGCGTAGGCGGCGGCGAATTTCGCTGGCGAATTGGTGAGCTCCTCCTGCTTCTTCAGATAGGCCCAGACAAAGCGCTCGATCGCGGCGCGCTTGCTGTCGACGGCCTGTTTCGAGGCCATGAACATTCCAAGCTCCGACCCCACAGTTTTCGAAGAGCCATATTCAAGGCCCCTGGCGAAGAAGCCGTAACCTTCCATCGCCGGAATGGATTCGAACGGCTCCCATGTGACGAGACCATCGACCTCGCCCTTCTTCAAGGCCTGGTCGAAATTGGCGCCGCCGCCCTGGATATTCACGGCCTCGAAGCTGTTATAGGGGATGCCCTTTTCGACCAACGTCGCCGCGAACTGAAACCAGACGGCGGAGCCCGGCGCAATCGCGATCTTTTTGCCTTTCAGATCGTCCCAGGAATCGAACTTCAAGCCCTTGCGGCCGATCACATATTTCGGCGACGAACCGACGCCCATCAATCCCACGACATTGGTCGAACCTTGCGCCAGCGAGATGGCGAGATCGGCCGGCCCAACCGAAGCCGCATCGAGCGATCCGGCGAGTAGCGCGGTGCGCGCATCGGCATAGCGGACAAACTCGACCAGCTTGAGATCGACGCCCAGCTTCTTCAGCTCGTCCGCAACAAGAATGACCGGGGCAAGATGGCCGACCTTCTGGTAGCCGACCGTCAATTGAACCGGTGGCGACAACGGCGCCGGCTCGGGCCCGATGGCGGAGGCGGGCGGCGACAGCAATCCAATGGTTCCCGCAAGCAAAAGAAGCTTCGTGACCTTTCTCGAAATCTGCCGCATACGTCCTCCTGTTGCACCTGCCAGAGGGCTATTACGCCGCCATGATTGCCGCATCTAGTGGTCCGATTCTAACATTCGCTTCCCATTGCAGCATCCACTTTTGCGAATGTTAGAATCATAGGACCACTAGCAACTATAGGATTCTAGTGGAGTTTGGGATTTGACATTCGCTTAGAGAGTTTGCGGTTAGGTAGGTAGCGAATGTCAAATCCACTCCACTAGCCGCGGCTTTTTATGCAAGGACTGCACCATATCCGGGCGCGCCGTGCAACTTGGCGAGCCCCTGGCATCAGCCGGGCGACGGTGCCTCGGCACTGATATCGCCCGCAATTGCCCTCGGCACGCGAGAGCTCCAATTGGAGCCAGCCTGCAACCGTGAGCCGATTTCGAGCAGCAAAGCTTCGCTGCCGGGCCGACCCACGATCTGTAGACCAACCGGAAGGCCGCTGCTGTCGAAACCGGCCGGTACCGCGAGCGCCGGCAGGCCGAGGAAGTTGACGAAGCGGGTGAAGCGGCTCAGCGCATATAACGCGCGCGGGTTGAAATGCGCGGATGCTGGATCGACCTCGCGAAGGCGCGGCGTGCGAATGGGCAACACCGGAAGAAGAGCCACGCTGGCCTCGCGGAGGTAGTGGAAGAGAAAATCGTTGCGAAGCCTTTCGCGCGAGGCAAGAGCGAGGCCAAGTTCTTCATCCGAAATCGAAAGCCCCTTGCGAAGGCGCTTGCGCACGGTTGCATCGATGCGCGTATTATCGATGTGCTCGCGATGCTCGCGCGACGCCTCCGCTTGCAAAACCACAAGAGCGAATTGATCGGCCTGTTCGGGAAATCCGGAGATGGTTTCGATCAAAACACCGCTCTTTTCCAATATCGCGATCGCGTTGCGGCAAATGTCGGCGATTTCGTCATCGCAGGCAGCAAACGCGTCTTCGAGCACGGTGGCCTTCGGATTGTTCGCTTCCGCGCTTTCGTCGGCCGAAAATATCGACCGCCATATCAGCGCAATATCGGCAGCGCTCCGGGCAAGAAGTCCGATCGTGTCGAGGCTCGGCGCCAGCGACATTGAACCGTCAGTGGGTACGACGCCCCAGGTCGTCTTGAGCCCGGTGACGCCGCAACAATGCGCCGGGATCCGCACCGAGCCACCGGTGTCGGAACCGAGTGCGGCAAAACAGCAGCCGGACGCGACCAATATCGCCGACCCTGTCGACGACCCGCCCGGGATCGCATCCAAAGACCACGGGTTGAGGGCACCTCGCCTGGTAATGCCGGCCGGCTCGTACGCCAGCTCCGTCATGGTCGCAGTTCCGATGAGGCAGGCCCCTGCCCTCTCGAGGCGGCCGATGATCGATGCCCGCGGCAGCGCTTGGGCTTGCGGCGAGGAACATCCCCATGACGGCGCGCTCCTGCCGGTCGCGACCATGTCCTTCGCCACGCAGGGTATGCCCGAGAGTGGACCGCGGTTTGAAAATCCTTGAGGAAAAATCTGCTCGACCGCTTTGAGCCTGCGTCCGATTCCCAATAGCCGCCTCTCGCATAGCGCAAAAGCCGCGGCACGTTCAGCTTGCGAAAGCGAAGACCAATCGGGAAAGCGGGAGGCCGACGTCATGGTTTCTCACGCGATCTGCAAATATCGGCATCCCCTGGCAAAGCTCGCCGGCAGTATTTCAATGCGCCGATCGCGCGCAAGGATGGCGGTGCCGGTTCCTGAGATGTCCTGCGCACACGACCTGGCTCGCCGGAGGGCCGAAATAGACCTGGGACGGATACGGCCAAGGCGAACGGTACGGATTGCTTTCGAGGAAGCCTGCGGCGCCGATCGAGGCTTGCCATGGATTGGCGGCAAAATTGCCGGGGAAGAATCCGTTATTCGGAAAGTCGCGGTCGTCGTTGCGGGCGTCGAAAGACCAGCTGCTGGTGTTGCCGTAACGCAGAGGACGCGCGCCATCATAATCGCCTGCCAAAGCCGGCGTGATGAAGACAAACGCTGCGAGCACGGCAAGCAACAGCGTTCTCGAACCGAATACGATCGACGCAAGTCTTTCATTCATGGCCGGATCGTCCCCCAATCGCCCTTCCATCCGGTGAGCCGGCCTTTGCGAAACTGAAGGTAGAGTCCATCGCTACGAAAAGACAAGGCGGCGCCCTTGACGTTGGGAATGGCGAGCAGCAGTTCGCTGGCGCGACTGCAGCGTACGCAATAGAGCGGCACGCCGAGGGTTTGCGACGCCTCCTGCGGTGTCATGCCGAAGGAAAGCGGTACGCGGTTGGAAGGCGCGACGAATGTCTGGCCGAAGGCGGGCGCAACCGCAATGCCCATCGCCAGCAGGATGGTGACTGGATATCGCGCAGGCATGGTCTCACTCCGGAAAGGCCGAGCCGGAATCGATCATGCATCATTCCTCGATGAACGTAAACATGATGACGCCGGCGACAACGCGGCCGTTCCGGTCAAGGTGCTGCCCCAAGGCAAACTGGAAATCCTCGGCGGCGCTAGCCACCTTCCGGAGGTCGAACCTCCCGACATCGTCAACAAGATGTTGGGCGGGACTTTTTTTAGCTGAGTGAAGCCTCGCTCGCGCTTCATCTGCTCAAGCGGCGGCCAGCATTCCCCACGATGTGTCTACATGCAGAGCCGCCCTAGCCGCGGCGCTGTCGCACGCCTTGAAATAGGCCTCGAGCTCGCTGACCGCCAGACGCTCCCACTCCTCGGCCTGGTCCAGCAGCGACCATTTCTGCACCGGACGGAAAGAAGCGGTCTGCCGATACAATGACGCAATCGCCCGATAGCGTCGCACGTTTTCCATCACAGCCTTGGCGCTCATGACATCCCCCTGTTGCTGTTCGTCAGCAGCGACTTTGATCGGTACGATTTTCCAAATCGTTAGCGGGCGCGGCAGAAACGGCGAATGGTTTCCACCCTGTTGACAGCGGATGGGTCAAGGGCCGAACGTGGAACAGGCGCGCAGAAGGAGGCGGCCTTGCAGGCGCTGCCCCAACTCGCGCGTGAGTGCATGATCCGGACCCGAAGGGCCACCGCGTTAGCGCAAGGTGGAAACCGGTTTTCCCTTGGCTAACAAACGCGAAAACGCGTTTGCGCGGAGATCATGCTCAAACAACGTTCAAACAAGGAGATGAGATCATGATGCGATTCCACTCAATCGCATCATGATCCAGCGATATCGAGGTGGATCTGAAGATCGAATGAATCAACCGATCGCGGCGTTGGTGTCCATCTGGCTCAAGCCGGGCCAGGGCACTCGACGTAAATCGGCGTTCCCGCGAGCGCGGATACTTTCGGGTCCTGATACGTTCTCTTGAAGTTTGACCTTCCGGCTGGCAACGCCAACCGCTGGTGACGCAATTGCGGCTTGCGCCGTCCATCATTTTCGGCTGACGAAGCTCGTTCGAGTTGCATTTGTGCCTCGCTGCCGCCCGACGGCGCGCCAAATTCGAACACGCCAACGCCAAAATTATTGCCCACGCATTAACCATAAGCCGTCCGTCGGTCCTTTTGTTTTGATGCAGGTAGAATGTTCGTTGCGAAAGTAAGAAAGGCCGCGTTTGCGCTCATGCTCGTCTCGTTACCGGCGCACGCCGACACGTTTCAGCAAATCTGGATGGGTCGCATCGCGCGTCCACCCGCCGATAATGAGGAAGCCTCCGTCTATTGGGAAGACAAATGGGACGCGCGCGGCAAGCGCTTCCATCCGCACGAGGTCTCTTGCGCTCACCGCACGGAAGCGCTCGGCACGGTCTTTGTCGTCACCAATCTCGACAACGGCAAAGAAATCAAATGCCCGGTCCAGGATCGTGGACCTTTTGCGCACGGCAGAGTGCTGGATTTTTCGCTCGGTGCTGCGCGAAAAATCGGCTGTCACGGGTTGTGTCGCGTCAGGGTGCGCCGCGCCGGTTACGAATGAGACGGCGCGCGCCGATCCGCGTGCGTTGGTGAAATTCGGTATTGGCGGACCGTTGCACTTCGTAGACGATCCGCAACACTCCCCGGATTTGGTGGGAACAGTCCGCCTGATAAGCATTCGCCGCAGTTTTGCGAATCTTTCGCCACGAATCAGGATTCATTATCAGCTCGCCATTCCGAGGGGGCGAGCCCGTGGGGTGGTCAGGGCCCGACGGCTGTTGTCCGGACTGCTGGCGGATCGGTCCCTTTTGCTCACGGGTAGAGTCCGGACCTGAGTAGAAGGATTGATCCATGGCGATGATCGAGAAATTTCCGAGAACCAAGGCAGTTGACTTGAACAAACTTGAAGCAGAAGTCACCGCGGCCGCGTTGCCGACCAGGACGGCAGCGGCGGTTCCTTCCGAGCCCTTGCCGGACTACGTCGAGCATCGGGAGGGCGTGTCGCGTGTCGGCGCGCTTTCTGCCGAGGCCGTGGTGCGCGACTATGAGGCCGCAGCTAAAGAGATCGAAGCAATGGGCGCCGAGCTGATCGGCGCGGCGAAGAAATGCGAGGCGATGACCGCCGACGTGCACAGTGCGATTGCCTATATGCGCGATACCGCTACGGCATATCGTGAGGAAGCCAAGAAGATCTTCAAGCGCATCGAGGAATGCGCGCTGTTCACCGAGGACGTTCGCAAGACCTGCGAAACCGTCAAACGCAAGATGATGGAGGGCAGCAGCATCGCCTGAAGCTGCATTCGTCCGGCGACCGGCTTGCTCGCTCGCGAACGGGACCCCGTTGCGTTCCGCTTCTTGGGTTGCGTTCCGTTGGGCGTAGGCGATGCGGGAACCGGCGATCTCATCTCGGCCGGCGACAGTGGGCTTCGAATGGGCGCCAATCATTCATGGAGCAAAGGCGCGGCGCCTGATCAGCGACCGGCTTCTCGAGCAACCGCAGTAGCGCGGGAGATCGGGTTGGCAAATTTGCGGCCGGGGATTCGGGGAACCTCCTCATGTTGTGGATCAGCCTGGTAGCGGAGATCACTACCTGCAGTCCCCGACCATTCTCGGCCAGGTTTTTGATGTCTGTGGCCTGAATTGCCGATTTCATAGGTTCGCGCCCTTCCGCCGCTGGTGACGTGCAGGGCTTCAATTTCCTGTGTTCGGTTGTGAATACATCCAGAAGATGTGCTCCTGTCACACTTTATTTTTTTCTCTATTTCGCACAGGGTAAGAATCCAATCTGCCGGGTGTTTCCTTCGGGGCGGATGGGGACTGGGAATGCCAATCGACCGCTTGATGAGGAGCAGCAAGCTCGACCCGGATGAGGTCGAGCTGTTGAACCGGGCGTTCGATCTCGCCTTGCGCTCGCTTGGCTTGGTTGATCGCAATGATCCGATGACCGAACTCGTTGCCGAAAAGGTGATTGAAGTTCGCGAGCTTGGCGTGAACGATCCGGCAGAGATCGCCGACATAGCTGTAAGGCGGATTGGAACCTAGTTCCACGGGAACAAACTTCTCCATTAGATCAAAATCGCCCGAGTCTGGCTGGTCGTAACCGCCGGCGCCTTCACCCAGCCATGCCATCGGAGTAGGTCGGGAATGAAATCAGCAATGACCAGGAAGGACGGCCAACTGGGCGAACCAAACGATCAGGCGACACGCCCTCGCTGTCCGTCCTGCAACGCGCTTCCAGTCCTTGTCGATGCCATGTTCGACCCCCAAAAGGGCAAGATCGTGCGCCTGTACAGGTGCTCGTGCGGAGAGCACATCTGGGACGAGTAGACGCCGTTCTCTATCCTAGTCCGGCACCCTGAAAGCGGACATTTCAAATGCGCAGGCGCTTATCTGCTTGGGCCAAACTAAGACATTCTCATCAGTCATCGGCCACGAAGAACTCATGCGCATCTGGAATCAAGACACATTCAGTTCGCGTCCGCCGGGCGACCGAAGAAGCCACCGAATAGATCGAAATGCTGCTCTGGAGGCCTCGACACGACGACCTCTTGCACGGGCTCCTCCTGTACCATGAACCTCCGCTGCCTCATTCTGGGCGCGCCGTTGTCTGGCTGCCTTCGCTCGGCATACCGCCTCGAGCGCCCGGCGCTGCCATCTGTCTCTCTTGAATCAACGGGCTTTGCTTCTGTTCGTTCGGTTTGTTCGACCTGCTTCGGCTGCTGAGCCCTCGCCGCTTGAATTTGCCTCGGCGCTTCCCGTACCGGTTTGCGCGTAGCATCGGATTTCGGAGCGGCCGGAACCGGTTCGGGAGAAACAGCGGCAGGCTGTTCCGCTGGTCCCGCATCTTGCTTGATGGCGCTGACTGAGGCGGGATGATCCTGATCAGGCGTGGTAACCTGGCTCGGAGCCGCAGCAGCTTGGCTGGGCGTCGCAGTAACCTGCGCGGTCGGAGCTTGCGGAGCGGCCGGGGTTTCCGGTTCTGCACGGACCAAACGCTCACCCCTTGTTTGCCCGGCAGGGTTTTCTTTCATCGCAGTGTGTGTCAGAAGCACGCCGCCTCCGAAACCGAAGGCGAGCGCGCCGAGCACGGTTCCAACTCCGAGCAGATATGAACCCAAAGAGAGCGGCATGTTGGCCTCCACTGTCTGCAAGACGAACGCCCGCATCGCGGCCGAAGTTCCGCGACTGTGCCCCGATTGGTAGCCTTGGATTTGTCCAGCTGCCCGCCTTCAATGCGGAGATCCCGTGGGTTATGCGAATGTCGTCTATCTCGGGTCGCGGAGGGCGCCGAAAGGCTTCATGCGCGGCGAACACCGACGGTCTGGCCGGCAACCCATGTCTCGATGACCGCGAAGTTCGTCGTGAAGGCCACTAGGTCCGCTCGGTATCCCGGCGCGATCAGTCCCAGTTCAGATTCCAGGCCCAGAAATCCGGCCGGTGTCCGAGATGCCATTATAAGAGCGTCGACTAGGGGGATTTCGAGAAGAGCGGTGGCGTTGCGCACCGCCTCGATCATGGTGAGGTTAGCACCAGCAAGTGTGCCGTCGGGATTGGTCAAACGATTTTCGTGCAACGCTATGCGCGTTCCATGGAGCATGAATTCATGATCATGTGTGCCAACCAAAGGCATCGCATCAGTGATCAACATCAACCGATCGCGTCCCTTGCAACGAAATGCAATACGCAAAATGGTGCGATCCACGTGGACGCCATCGCAGATGATCCCGGCAAATAAGCGTTCGTCTTGCAGTGCGGCGCCTACTAATCCCGGTTCACGGGCGCTCAGTTGTGACATGGCATTGAATAAATGAGTGACACCGGACACGCCTCGATCAGCAGCCAGTTCGATTTGGGCTGCGGTCGCATCGCTATGACCGGCCGAGATACGTAATCCGGCCCCGATAAATTCTTCAATCAAGGACCCAGCTACGCATTCCGGAGCAAGGGTTACGACAGAGCGGCCGCAAACCCCAAAGCTTTTGATGGCGGCGAGATCGCGCAGGTTGGGCACGCGGATCTCGAATTCCGGATGAATGCCCCTGCGAGACCTGTTGAGTGCCGGGCCTTCCAGATGGAAGCCGAGCACGCCAGGAATCTGCAAGCAAGCCTGAGCGACAGCAGCCAACTGCTCGATCACTTCGCTTCTATCGCTAATCAGCGTCGGCAAGCAGCCTGTGGTGCCTCCGCCGCGATGCGCTTCGACGATGCGTCGTACCCCTGCCTCGGTTGGCTGGTCATTAAGAAGAACGCCCCCACCCCCATTGACCTGAATGTCTATAAATCCCGGTGCAAGGATCACATCTTGGGGCAGGTTCGTTGACGCGCGCGCCTTTTGCTCTCCGAAGCTGACGCTCTCGATCCGACCGTTCAAAACCTCGACCAACGCAGGCCCGCGCATGGCCGTTCCATCGAAGACGTGCGCTGCACCAATGGTGAAGGCGCTGGGAGACCCAAGATGACCCATCGTATCCATCCAACAATGGCAGTCACGGGCTCGTGAAACGAGCGGTGTATACCGGTTGCAGAGCTTTTACTGAGCTGTCCAAGAGTTACATATTCCTGCATCCGCCGTTTGCGAGGACCTGCAAAGAAACCCTTTGAGTTAAATAGAGATGGCGCGAAAAGACAGCACTTATCTCGGAATTGACGGGGGTGGCAGTCGATGCCGAGCTCGCATCGAAGACATAAACGGTAGGCTGCTCGGCGAAGGGATCTCGGGGCCAGCCACAACGCGGATTGGGGTCGAGAAGGCTTGGCGATCTATCATGGAAGCTTCCGAAGCGGCAGCCGCACAGGCCGGACTGAAGCATGAGGACTTCTCGCGGGTGCACGCCGCAATCGGCCTCGCTGGTCTGAGGCGTCGAGGCGCGGAAGCTGAACTCAAAAGAATCGCGCATCCGTTTGCCTCCGTTTTCTTCATAACCGACGGCATGGCTGCGTGTCTCGGCG
>Ga0307478_10003184_pt1 | contig 12323 bp, 5 predicted proteins | sample atmos_gasesECM4C_2_FD_203713 | JGI IMG/M metagenome (GOLD analysis project Ga0307478, IMG submission 203713) | Hardwood forest soil microbial communities from Morgan-Monroe State Forest, Indiana, United States - atmos_gasesECM4C_05 | ecosystem: Environmental > Terrestrial > Soil > Temperate...
GAACCACAGGCCCTCCGTCCCCTTGTCCGTGGATTGCCCGGCACGCGAAAGCTCGCGCAGCGCGTTCAAGGCGCCGTCGGTATTGGTGTCGGTCCCTTCCACATTTCTCGCGTTGGGAAAGAAGTCGCCCGCACCATAGTAGTAGCGGTTCCCGACGCCTGCGTCCGAGACCCTGCGCCCATTCAGCAAAACCAGATTGTTATTGTTTGATTTGGAATCGAAGGCGATCGCGGCGGAATGAAACGGTGCTGCCGGCTCGATGTAAACGGTCCCCTGATTTTCGGGCGAATTCAAGAACGCGATGCTGGTCACATCCTTAAACGGCTCAGCGGCGATGGCCACGAAAACGTGCGCCGCGGTGTTGTTGAACAAATATTGGGTGTCGTGATTGTCCTGCGCGAAGGTCGCGATCCAACTCCCCACGTTCGAGTTGATTCCAAAAGTATTGAAGCCGTGCCCGCCGTTGCGATGCGCTTTCACTCGCTGCAGGACGAAAAAATTCGTATTCGAGCGAACCCCGTTTATCTGGAACCCATCGCCGCCGAAACTATCCGCTAGGACGTCATAGAGCTGCGCTCCGTTGCCGCTCAGCTGTACTCCAACGCCGCTGCCCGAACCCGGGCCTAGAAAATTTAAATTCCTGGCCACAAAGCTGTTGACTCCGAGCACGTCCATTCCATTTGCAGAAGGATTCGTGACGCGAATCGCAGTACCGTGCGCGGGCCTGTTTTCGTCGCCCGTAGCGCATCCCTCGATTTGCACACCGCTCGCGGGGGCAGGCATCACGCGGATCGCGGTGCCGCTCCCCTCATACGTGAAAATTCCGCAATCAAAAATCAGGCGAGCTTGGGTCGCAATCGTCAATCCTGCTTTGTCGAATGCAGTACCGCGCGGAACGAATACGGTCCCGCCCTCCTGAGGAAGAGCCGCGAGAGCCGATTGAATCGTCAGAAATTTGACGCCATCCACGAATAAGAAATTATTCACGCTCGAAGCGTTGCACTCCCCATTCGCAGCGCAGGCATTCTGAGCGAGAGCTGCCTGCGACGACAAAGTCACGCACAGCGAGGCTACAGCCAGCGCCCCGCGAACGATACTGCTCTTATAGTTTCGATTTTTCATAACATGCTCCCTGAAATCCTGGCCGCGCATAAACTTTCACTTACGTGTAACATTAATTCACTGTCAGCCCGCCGTCGCGAAATCCACTGCGGATTCCACGCGAAACCTAAGCCCTTGAACTTGAAGAACTTCATCGCGGCGATGAGTCCTGCCTTGCGCTAGTACTTGCGCAGAGTCCTAAATTATTTCCTAAGTGGGGATACATCGATTCTGGTATGTGCCGTAGTCATCTTGCCCTAGTACATTGGTTTGGTGCTCGCGCGACGAGCCGAAAAAAGGGCGATCCAGGAAATTTAACGGCGTAATCCAGCCCGTGAGCAACCGGGCTATTTTGTCAGCGAATCCAACCATTTGATTTGGCAGCGTGCGCTGTACGCGTGCCGCGCAATTTTGGGCACCAATCAAACGATCGTCAGGGGCAATGATTATTGCAAGCTGTGAAGTGTCGAGGCGCAAAGATCGGGCGCGGCGGGTGTGTGCATCTCGCTATCCGCTCTTGGTGCTCGTAGCTTTTTCGCTAATTCCGACCGCGGCGCATGCGCAGGGGCAATCGCAGCGTCTTTCCTCCACGCAAAACTCCGAACTTGGCCGTGAGAACCTCAGTCATGTGTCGGCCTCCGCGGGCGAAATTAAGGCAGTACTCATCCGCGACATCGGTCTAATGGTAGAGCTGAAGAGGTGGGTGGCGAAGGACGCCACCGACCACGGCCAGATCATTACGGACGCGGACTTAACCGACGATGCCATTTTCGACCGCCTCGAACAAGATGCGCAATTTCGCGCCGTCGCGACGGAGCTCTTGCAGCGTTACGGTTACCTCGTGCCGCAATTAAATCCGAATTCGGAGCAGGCCAAGGAACACGAATTGCTTGTGATGGAGCGCACCAAGTGGATCGCCCAACACGAAGAAGAGGCGCGCCTGCAATCGCACGATCAAGCCAAGCAAAATCGTGAGGAAGAAGCGCGCGGCTGCGACCCCCAGCAATCGCAGACCAGTGAGTGCGCGCAACAGCCTGCGCAGAACAACACCGATAACAATCTCAATAACGGCAACGAGCAACAGCAAGCTACTCCCGGCGCACCGAACGCAGTCCCGGGCCAGCCGAATCAGCAAAACAGTTCGCCGCGTGGCGGAAATCTGCAGCACACTCAGTTCCTACAGTCCGGCGATCAGTACGCCAACGAGTTCCCGCAATTTCCCTACGATGGTTCCTACGATTACAACGAATCGCTAGCCGCTCCCGGCTCCGGGTACTCACCGGAGCTCGCGCAATCCTCAATGAAAATGGGCGCGAACGGCGATGAGGACGCCCGCGGATCTTTCGGCGCAAGCGCCCAGAATCAGCAGAGCAATTTCCTGAATCTTTCGATGGACGGCACCGGGACCTACACCGCAGGCGGCCTGCCCGGATCTTTCGACGCGAACACGCTGAATCGCACCAGCGGACCAGAGTTGGGCCCGCAGCCGAATGATGCATCACCCGCCTCGCGAAACCGTTTCTACGAAATGCAGTCAGGAGAGGCGTTCTTACAACCTGTGGAGATGGTTCGGCGGCCCGATCCCTACCTCGATATCCCCTCGCTCTACGACATGTATATGCAAGCCGTGCCGCGTCCGGCCACTCCTCAAAGATTTGGAATTGCTGTCTTCAATAATGGAATCCGTGATTCGCGCATGGTTCCCATGGACCTGCCGGCTGGTCCCGACTACGTCGTCGGCCCTGGCGACGGCCTGGCGATTGACATATGGGGAGGAGTTTCGCGCCGCCTGATTCGCACCGTGGACCGCGAAGGCCGCGTAAGCCTTCCGGAAGTTGGTCCGGTTCTCGTGAGCGGCAAAAGCCTCTCGCAGGTTCAGGAGTCGGTGCAGCAGCTTCTGCGATCGCAACTCCGTGACGTGTCTGCCGATGTTTCGCTGGCGCGTCTGCGCACCATCCGAGTTTACGAAGTTGGGGACGTCGCGCATCCCGGCGCGTACGATCTCAGTTCCCTCTCGACGCCGCTGAATGCCTTGTTCACCGCGGGCGGACCCACCCCACGCGGCTCACTGCGAACTTTGCAGCACTATCGAGGCAATCAGCTCATTCAGACCGTGGATGTCTATGACCTGCTGCTGCACGGCGTGAAGGGCGACATGCTCGGCCTCCAAGATGGCGACACAATCCTGGATCCTCCCATCGGTACACAAGTCACCGTGGAAGGTATGGTACGCCGGCCGGCAATTTATGAACTGAAAGATGAAAAAAATCTTTCGAGCGTGCTGGAACTTGCGGGTGGCCTGCTGCCCACCGCGGCGGTTCGCCATATCGAAGTGCAACGCGTCGTCGCGCACGATAAACGAACGATGCTAAGCCTGGATGTCCGCGACGCTGGAGATAACGCCGACGTCACCAAGAAGCTCGACGAATTTCAGGTGCAAGACGGAGACCGCGTCCGCATCTTCCCGATCGCTCCCTACAATCAGGATGCGATTTACCTGGAAGGTCACGTCATGCGTCCGGGGCGCTACTCCTATCGCGCGGACATGCGGCTGACCGATGTGATTGCTTCCTACAAGGATTTGCTTCCCGAACCCGCGACACAGTACGCGGAGATCATCCGTCTTAACGCGCCGGACTTCCATCCCAGTGTCGAAAGCTTCAGCCTCAGTGATGCGCTGGCCGATCCCGCGAAGTCGCCCGAGCTGCACCCCATGGATACGATTCGAGTTTTCAGCCGCTACGATTTCGAAAATCCGCCCATGGTTTCGGTGTGGGGCGACGTGCGGAAACCTGGGACGTATCGAACTTCGGGAACGATTCGTCTCGCCGACGCTGTCCATCTCGCGGGTGGGCTTGCCCCGGATGCGCAGACGAACGACGTTCAGGTCTTCCGCTATCTGCCGGAAGGCGAGACAAAGATTTTCAGCGTGAACCTTACCGAGGCGCTGGCGGGCAATTCCGCCGCGAATATTCCGCTGGAGACGCGCGATCGCGTGCTCATCCATCGCGACGCCACGAACGTCGAGCCCGCTACGGTGTACATCGAGGGCGACGTCACGAAGCCGGGCCGCTATCCGTGGACCAACAACATGACCGTCGCCGATTTGATCCTTGTCGGTGGCGGATTGAAAGCCAGCGCGGACACGCACACCGCTGATCTCACTCATTACGAATGGACCAACCCTGACGAACGCAACTCGACCAGCTTGACCGGAGAACATCAGCCGATTTCGATTTCGGCGGCTCTCAAGGGCGACAAGGATTCCGACCTCCCATTGCACAACGGAGACGTGCTCACTATCCGTCAGCTTCCCGGATGGAATGACCTAGGCGCCTCAATCACCGTGCGCGGAGAAGTGCAGCACCCCGGAACATACGGCATAAAACCCGGCGAGCGGCTGAGCTCCATTCTTGCGCGCGCCGGCGGCTACCAGGCGGACGCGTATCCCTACGGCGCCGTGCTACAGCGGGTTCAAGTGCGCGACCTCGAAATGAAACAGCAAACCGAAATCATTCTGCGCGTGAAAGGCATGCAAAGCGATCTACAGGGGATGCCGGAGACAACTGCCGATGAGAAGCAGTCCAAGCAAATGGCGTTGGCACAATATCAACAGACGCTCGAAGAACTTTCCGCCAATCCTCCCGCGGGCCGTGTGGCCATGCAGATTTCCGGTCCGATTGATCGCTGGGAAAATACCGCTGCGGACGTCCAAGTCAGAAACGGCGACACCCTCACGATTCCCAAGAAGCCCAGCTACGTAATGGTCACGGGACAAGTGTTCAACCCCACCGCCGTTTCCTATCGGCCAGGACAGAGCGCCAAGTGGTACCTCAGCCAGTCTGGCGGGCCGACAGCAATCGCGGACAAGAAAGCAATCTTTGTGATTCGCGCCGACGGTTCCGTCATCGGTGCAAAAGAGGGCATGTGGAGCGGTGATTCGCTGAGTGCAGCACTGCGGCCAGGAGACACAGTCGTCGTTCCGGAAAAGGCGTATGCCGGTCCGCGGAACTGGACGAACCTTTTCACCGGAGCCCAGGTGGCGGCGGCTGTGACGACGGCGATTTTTATTGCCGTGCACTACTAGCGGAAGCGTGAATGACTCGATGGAGATTCGCGGTTATGTTTGGGCTTAGTTTATCAATGGCGGCGTTAGGGAGTCGGGAATGTTGCGCGCAAACGATGCCGCAACTCTCCAATTTCATCGCAGCTTCGAACGAAGCTGACGCCAACCCGCGTCCAAAAGAAAGTCCCAGCCAGATGCCAGCCCCAGCAACCGACGGCGACCAACAGGACGCCATCGCACAAAAACAAGAAGCCTCGATCCAAAAGGCGCTTCACGCGCACTTGCTGCACATCTTTCTTCAGGATCAAAAAGCGATTTGGACCAGCCCCGCGGACGTCCATCTCGTTGATGCCGATTGGCTGATACCGCTGGGCGCCGCCACCGGCATCATGTTTGCCACCGATACGGAGTACAGCAAGCACCTTTCGAATTCTGCAAGCCGCATCAAGCACAGCGGCGACGTCTCCAACTACGGCATCGGCGCACTCGCCGGCATCGGCGCTGGATTTTATTTTCTTGGGTATTTCTCGCACGACGAACATAAGCGCGAAACAGGATTCTTGGCCGGCGAAGCCGCGATAGACGCTCTGGTCCCCACCTACGCGCTTAAGTATGCTTTCGGCCGCGAACGTCCCTTGCAGGACGATTATCGCGGCGATTTTTTCAAGGGCGGCGTTTCGTTTCCTTCCGAGCATTCCGCCGCGGCTTGGTCCATCGCCAGCGTGATCGCGCACGAATATCCTGGTCCGCTCACATCTATCTTGGCCTATGGCGCAGCGTCAGCCATCAGCTTCTCGCGCGTTGACGCTAAACAACATTTCCCTTCCGATGTGCTGATTGGCAGCACCATCGGTTGGCTCGTCGGCGCGTATGTCTATCGTACTCATCACAATCCTGATCTTCCTGGTGCGGCTTGGCCCACATACGCGGAATCGCAGGACGAAGCCTCCACACCCGCGGGGTCTCCCTACGTCGAACTCGACAGCTGGATTTACCCAGCAATCGAGCGACTCGCGGCGCTTGGCTACATCGACTCCGCGTTTCTTGGAATGCGCCCGTGGACGCGCGCGGAATGTGCGCGCCTGGTAGGAGAAGCGGGCGCCAATATCGAAGCAGGCGATACCACGCGCGGCGACGTCTACAGCATGTTTCTCGCTTTGCAAAGAGAATTTCAGGGAGATTCTGACGCCCTAGCCGGAGGGGGAGCGGGCGAAGGCACCGCACATCTGGAAACGCTCTATGCCGGCGTAACCGGAATTAACGGTCCGCCTTTGAACGATAGCTATCACTTCGGCCAGACCATCATCAACAATTTCGGCCGGCCGTACCAGGAAGGATTCAATAGCTACGACGGCTTCTCCGCTTATACCACCACGGGGCGCTACACGATTTACGTGCGCGGCGAGTATCAACATGCTCCTTCCGCGCCCGCCTTTTCGCTCCCGGTGAGGCAGTTTATTTCCACGGTGGATGAAAATCCGCTGCAAGCCGCAACGCCGATTGCGACCGTGAATCAATTCCGGCTCCTCGACACCTACGTCTCGGCCACCGCGGCTAACTGGGACTTCTCATTCGGCAAGCAGAGCCTCTGGTGGAGCCCCAATTACGGTAGCGCGATGCTCTTCAGCGACAACGCCGAGCCGATTTATATGTTTCGCGCGAGCCGCGTCACCCCCTTTACTCTTCCGTGGATTTTCGGGCGCGTGCTGGGCCCCATGAAAATTGACGCCTTCTTCGGGAAACTCTCCGGCAACGATTTCCCGCCGCGGCCACTTATCCACGGAGAAAAAATCAGCTTCAAGCCCACCAAGAATCTCGAGTTCGGCTTCACGCGCACGGCGGAACTGGGAGGTGTGGGCCGCCCGCTCACGCCAGCAGCTGTCTTTAACAGCTACTTTGGCCTCCGCAACTCCGACGCTTACGCCGCGAACGCCAATCCTGGAAAAAGAACCGGCGGTTTCGATTTTTCCTACCGCCTACCTCTGATGCGCGACTGGGTTACGCTGTATACGGACGCTCTTTCGTCCGATGATATCTCCCCGTTCTCGGCGCCGCGCCGGGCAGGCATAAATCCAGGCTTTCACCTGGTACGTTTCCCGAAGATCCCAAAGCTCGACCTGCGTGTGGAGGCCGTCAATACCAACACGCCGTCTTCGGGCCGCGGCGGTCATTTAATCTATTGGGACATTTTTTATCACGACCTCGGGACCAACAAAAACAACCTGATCGCCAGCTGGATCGGCCGCGACGGCACGGGAATTCAAGCCTGGAGCACCTACCGCTTCGGAGCGCGCAACGATCTCGAGTTCGGCTATCGTCACGTCACCATTTCCGGCGACTTCATTCCCGGCGGAGAAACGATTAACGACGGGTCCGCGAAATTCGACTGGTGGCTGCACACAAACATGAATATCTCTGCCGGCGTCCAGTACGAAAAATGGCTCGCTCCGATATTGGCCCCCAGCGCCCAAACAAATTGGACTTCCACGGTCGCGGTTACTTTCTGGCCGCACTTGGAAGCCAAGCTGCCTTCGTTTCTGGCAACGCATAACTAATCGAGGAAATCGTCCGTGCGAGGGACCGCCACCAAGCCACAACGCGAATTCGAGGTCGAGCGGGTGTCACCGGAAGCCCTTGAGACTTTCGAGCAAGCGACTGCCTCCCGCGAACGTATGGTTTCGCGGTTGCGCCTTGCGTGGGACGGCCGCCGCTTCCTCTATCGCTGCGCCGGCATTGCGCTGATCGCGGGACTCGTACTCGCGTTTTTGATTCCGAAGCGCTACGTCTCCACCACGCGCCTGATGCCACCCGACCAGCAATCCGGCTCGGGCATGGCCATGATGGCCGCATTCCTCAGCAAGCTCGGCGGAAGCAGCAGCGGAGGCTCCAGTAGCGGTGGCGGCGCTGGGTTGGGCGGAATGGTTGGCGACGCTCTCGGCTTGAAAACTTCCGCTGATCTGTTCGTGGGCGTGCTTGAAAGCCGGACCATTCAGGACGGCGTAATCACCAAATTTGACCTGCGCAAGGTCTACGGCGCAAAAAACTGGGAAGATGCGCGCAAAGATCTTTCGGACAAGACGGAAATATCCAACGATCGCAAAAGTGGAATAATTAAAATCGAAGTCACCGATCGCAATCCGCGACGCGCCGCCGCAATCGCCGCCGAGTATGTGAATGAACTGAACTGGGTGATGACCCAGCTGAACACCTCCTCCGCTCATCGCGAGCGTGTGTTCCTCGAAAGCAGATTGCAGCAGGTTCAGCAGGATTTGGAGAACGCCGAAAAGGCGTTCAGCGCCTTCGCCAGCAAGAACACCACGATTGACATATCCGCGCAGGGCAAAGCGATGGTCGAAGCAGCGGCCAATCTGCAGGGTGAATACATCGCCGCGCAAACCGAGTTGCAGGGACTCCGTCAGATTTATACCGATAACAACGTTCGCGTCCGCAGCATGCAGGCTCGCGTGAACGAGCTTCAGGCGCAGCTACAAAAAATGGGTGGCAAGTCCGGCACCGCCGCCGATGCAGATACTCCGGACACTCAGTCGCTGTATCCCTCAATCCGCAGGCTGCCCCTATTGGGCGTGAATTACGCGGACCTCTATCGCCGGACGAAAGTTCAGGAGGCGATCTTCGAATCCCTGACCCAGGAATACGAATACGCGCGCGTGGAGGAAGCCAAAGAAATTCCCACGGTGAAAGTCCTGGATCCGGCCGATATTCCTGGAAAGAAATCGTTTCCGCCGCGCCTCTTGATCGCTTTTCTCTTTGCGTTGATCGGGTTGGCCGGAGGCATCATCTGGCTTTTCGCGCGCGCGCGATGGGACGCTACGGATTCGAATGATGCGGGAAAGATCTTCGCGACGGAAGTTTTTCAGACGATGAATTCGCACATGCCCTGGGCGCCGGTGAACGGCTCTCGCGTGCAGGCGTTCACTCACCGAGTCTGGATGCGTTTTGTCCATCGCGAGAATGGCACAAAAGCTTCGGAACAGGCGTAAGAAGCCTGTAAGTAGTTGCATTAAGGCAGTTTGCGCGAGAAGAGCCCTGTGGCAGACAGGGCGAAGCTGCATCTATCCAAATTCTCCAGCCCGGAAGAGTGAGTTCGGTGCTTCATGGTGTTCCTGTCTATTCAAGATGCTGAAACTCCGGGCGTCCCTCCGCAGCCCGCAGCCGCGAACGATCCACATTGGTATGCGGCCTACACGCGTGGCAATCACGAGCGGCGTGTCGCAGCGGAACTGGCCTCGAAGGGCGTCGAGCATTTTTTGCCGTTATACAGTTCAGTGCGCCGCTGGAGCGATCGCCGGGTCCGGCTCGATTTCCCTCTGTTCCCCGGATACGTATTCGTCCGGCTTGCGCTACCGGAAAAATTGCGCGTAGTGCGCGTGAAGGGCGTGGTACGCCTGGTGGGCTTCAACGGCCAACCCGCCGCTCTGCCGGATGATGAAATGGAAGTTCTATGTTCGGGTTTGGCGCGCTCCACTCGCGCGGAACCGCATCCGTACCTGACGGTCGGTCGCAAAATCCGCATGAGGTCTGGACCACTCGCCGGACTCGAAGGCATCTTGTTGCGAAGAAAAAGCGGCCTCCGAGTTGTCGTGTCCATTCATATGATTCAGCGATCCGTCAGTGTGGACGCAGACGCGGCCGACGTGGAACCGCTCTCTGGGAATTGATGTCCAAAGCGAATTGATCGTCGGCATCAGCACAAATGAAGACTGAAACTTCGCCATTTCACCTGACCAGCGGCCGGTTGTTGGCGCGTAATACGATCTGGAATCTGCTCGGCAGCGGCGCGCCAATGCTCGTTGCGGTCGCCTGCATTCCCGTCCTCATCCGGGACTTGGGCAAAGACCGCTTCGGCATCCTTGCCCTCGCATGGGCGTTGGTGGGCTACGCGAATCTTTTCGATTTAGGCCTCGGACGTGCGCTCACGCAAATGATTTCGAAAAAGTTGGGAGCGGGCGAACACCACGAGGTGCCAGACATTTTCTGGACGTCCCTGCTACTGATGACACTGCTCGGCACACTGGGCGGAGTGATCGTCGCGTGCGTTTCGCGCTGGCTCGTTACTCATGCGTTGAACGTACCTGCCGCGCTGCAACATGAAACGCTGCTCTCGTTCTACCTCATCAGTTTTTCTATTCCGATAATCATCGGCACTGCGGGGCTGCGCGGCTTTCTGGAAGCGCGGCAACGTTTCGATCTCATCAACGCGCTGCGCGTGCCCATGGGAATGTTCACCTATGTTGGATCGCTCCTCACTCTGCCGTTCTCGCGAAGCCTGGTTCCGGTGGTTGCAGTTCTCGCGGCAGGCCGCGTGATCGCCTGGGTCGCTCATCTGGCGCTCTGCTTCAACGTTCAGCCGGATCTGCGCCAGCGAATCGCGTGGCGGCGGGACCTGGTGGGTCCGCTGATGCGTTTTGGCGGGTGGATGACGGTGAGCAACGTGATCGGACCTTTGATGGTGACGTTGGACCGCTTTGTGATTGGCGCGTACCTGACGGTCGCCGCCGTCGCCTATTACGCAACGCCCTTTGAAATGGTCACCAAGCTCTGGCTGTTTCCGGGGGCGCTCGTCGGCGTGGTGTTTCCGGCCTTCTCCACGAGTTTTGCGCACGATCGCAACCGCACGGCGATGCTCTACGACCGCAGCGTGAAATATGTTCTACTTTTGCTGTTTCCAATCGTTCTGCTGATCGTAGTGCTCGCTCCGGACGCCTTGAGGCTTTGGCTGGGAGCCGATTTCGCGCTGCACAGCACGCGCGTACTGCAGTGGCTTGCGGTGGGCGTGTTTGTTAACAGCCTCGCTCTGGTGCCTTCCGCGCTGCTGCAAGGCATCGGTCGCCCCGACCTCACCGCCAAGTTGCACATGATCGAGCTGCCGGCTTATCTGCTTGCGCTTTGGTGGTGCATTACCAGGCGCGGAATCGAAGGCGCAGCGATCGCCTGGACAGGACGCGTCGCACTCGACGCGATCGTCCTCTTTTTCCTGGCGTCGCGGCTGCTGCCAGCTGGCACTTCGCTCCGTCCGCGCACGGTGTTCATTGCCAGCCTCGCGCCGATCGTACTGGCCGCCGCTACGTTGCCGCAAGGTCTCGCGCTGAAAGGCGTTTTTGTACTGGTCGCAGTTGCAGCCTTCGCCGCCGTGGCCTGGTTCTTGGTGCTTACGCCAGAAGAAAAAACGTTCGCCTACAACTATCGCTATCAAACTAATGTCGTCCACTCAACAAGCACTCAATAACACGAGATTTGCAACGCTGGCGGGAATCCGCACGCAGGCTTGCCCGAATTGTTTCCTTTGCGGGTCCGGCGGAGAACGCATTTACCATGGCCTCCGGGACAGACTCTTTACTGCGCCGGGAAGTTGGAACCTGAAAAAATGCCGCAACAAATCTTGCGGACTCCTTTGGCTCGACCCAATGCCGTTGGCAGAGGACATCGGCAAGGCGTACGAAACCTATTACACGCATGCGCATGAAGACAAAGATTTCGCTCGCGAGTCTCTAAGCCGCCGACTCATCCAGCGCATAAGAACGGGCTACCTTTCACGAAGCTATGGTTATTTCCCAGACAGCTCGTCGAGTACGTTCAAACTTCTAGGTCTTCTTGCGTACCTGAATCCCTTTCGGCGCGCTTCCCTCGACTTTTCGGTCATGCATCTGCCGTTCCGCCCTCACAGTCGTTTGCTCGAAATCGGCTGTGGAACCGGGGGCATGCTGAAAATCATGCAGGACTTGGGCTGGATTGTGGAAGGAATAGACTTTGACCCTATTGCCGTGGAGAGCTGCCGGCGAAAATGTCTGGACGTGCGCTTGGGAGCGTTGGAGGACCAGGTCTACCCAGCGGATAGCTTTGACGCGATTACCATGAGCCACTTGATCGAACATGTTTCGAATCCCCAGGCGCTCCTCGAGAAATGTTTCCGCCTATTGAAACCCAATGGGTATCTTTCCGTGGTGACACCGCACAGTGAGGCTCTCGGGCATCGGCTCTTCGGCGCATCCTGGTTTCATCTGGATCCCCCGCGCCATCTGAACCTATTTGCAGTGACCTCACTCAAGCGCGTGGCAGAAAACGCCGGCTTTAGCCGGGTCAAAGTCGTTACGACCATACGCGATGCCTGCGAGACGCTTATTGCCAGCCGCTCCAT
>Ga0307478_10003185_pt1 | contig 12320 bp, 11 predicted proteins | sample atmos_gasesECM4C_2_FD_203713 | JGI IMG/M metagenome (GOLD analysis project Ga0307478, IMG submission 203713) | Hardwood forest soil microbial communities from Morgan-Monroe State Forest, Indiana, United States - atmos_gasesECM4C_05 | ecosystem: Environmental > Terrestrial > Soil > Temperate...
CGCCGGTCATGCCCGGCGACTGATCGGAATAGACGTTCCAATGCTCGCGCTGTTCACGCTCGCGCGCCCAGTCGTCGATGGACGCGTCCTGGGCGTCGACCTCCTGCGGCTGGTAACCGGCGTAGATCATCGCCGCCTCGCCCGCGTCGATCTCAACCAGGCCGTCAGGGCTTGGGACCTGCGCCGAGCCTTCGAACACCGTCACCTCCACCGCCGGATAGGACCCGTCGTCCTGAGGCGCGCCGACATCGATGCGGTAGGAGCCGGCGTAGTCGAGTCGAATTTCGTCGGCCGGGGTGGTGATCACGACGCCGCCGCGCGGCGCACGCCACAGGCGAAGTTCGAGCGAACCCTGGGCCAGGGACAGCCGTGTGGCCCCATAGTCCACATCGATCACGTCCAGCTCGGTCTCGCTATCCAGTCGAGCCGCGACCGCCCCGATCTGCAACTCAGCGCGTCCCTCATCGCCAGTCCAGAACGCTTCGCCGGTTGCTACCGGGAAGTTGCGCGTGGCCGAGGTCCAGAAGTCCTCCTGCGGCGGCTGGAACGAGACCTCGCCCTCAACGTAGCTGATGCGTCCAACCCGCCCAGGCGGGTCGGCAAGCGTCGCGGTCGCCAGCACGCCGAAGGCGCAGCTAGTCAAGATACCTGCTGTGAAAGACCAAATCGACATCACCTGACCGACGCTCCCAACCTGAAGTTCTGCCGCAAGGAGCGCCGGAACGGATGAACCATCGCTGAATGCCAAACGCTGCCGTGGGCACAATGTTTCAGTGTCGCCATAAATATTGCAGCGTCGCCATAAACTGCAATTTTACTAGCGCGCCCCTTGACTATCGCATTATTTCCACAATAGTAGACATATGGAAGTAACCCTTGCGATCAAACGCCTCTCTGCGCTGGCGCAGGACTCGCGGCTGCAGGTGTTTAGGCTTCTGGTGAAAGCGGGTCCTAACGGCGTGGCGGCCGGCGAGATCGCGCGGTCCCTCAGTGTCACGCCGAACACATTGTCGGCCCAGCTCAATGTTCTGTCGAACGCCGGCCTGGTGTCCAGCCGCCGTGATGGCCGCTCGATCATATACGCCGCCGACTATGACGCCATGGGCGGCCTGCTCGTCTACCTCACCGAGGACTGCTGCCAGGGCCGGCCGGAGGTGTGCGCCCCGCTGGCGCAGGCGGCCGCCCGGGCAGCCTGCTGCGAACAATCCCAGGAAGCCCCGTCATGAAGCGCATGCACGTCCACGTCGCCGTTGCCGATCTCGCCCGGTCGATAAGTTTCTATTCGACCCTGTTCGGCGAGCAGCCCACGGTCCTCATGGACGACTACGCGAAATGGATGCTCGAGGACCCGCGGGTCAATTTCGCAATCTCCGATAGGGCGGGGTCTGCCGGAGTCGATCACATGGGGATCCAGGTGGAGAGCGGCGAGGAGCTTGCGGAACTGGCCGGCCGGCTGAAGGCCGCAGGCGAAGTCACGCGCGACCAGACGGCGACGACCTGCTGCTACGCCAAGGGCGACAAGGCATGGGTCGACGACCCGTCGGGCCTGCGCTGGGAGACCTTTCACACCATTGGCGAAGCGGTCGTCTTCGGGGAGGACGAACTTGCAGCGGCCTCTCCGAAATCGGCCTGCTGCGCGACCTGAGCGTGAGCGCCGAACCCGGCGCAGCCCACGCGCCCTTCAACGTCCTTTTCCTGTGCACCGGCAACTCGGCGCGCTCGATCATGGCGGAGGCGATTATGAACCGTATTGGGCCGCCGAAATTCAAAGCTTGGTCGGCCGGGTCTATGCCGAAGGGCGAGGTGCACCCGCTGACGCTGGAGGTGCTTCGGGGCAATCACTTCCTGCTTGACCAGTTCCGCTCGAAGAGTTGGGAGGAATTCACTGAACCGGGGGCGCCGAAGCTCGATTTCGTGTTCACGGTCTGCGACACCGCCGCAGCCGAGGTGTGCCCGATCTGGCCAGGTCAGCCGATGAGCGCGCACTGGGGCCTTCCCGATCCGGCCGAAGCAAGCGGTAACCCGGCGCAGGTGGCGCTGGCGTTCGCCGACACCTTCCGGATGCTGCGCCATCGGATCGAGATCTTTCTCAATTTGCCGGTGGCCAGTCTCGACCGCCTCACTTTGCAGCGCCGCCTCGATGAGATCGGCAAAGCCTCGAACGCCGCGACAACGGTAACCTAAACGGTGAGTATCGATCCTTCCGCGAGCCTGGAGCCGCTGCTGCACGCGTTCTCCACCCCTCGGCGGCTGACAGCCGAGGCGCTGGGGACCGCCCTGCTGCTGGCGGTAGTCATCGGGTCCGGGATTATGGGCGAGCGTCTGGCCGGCGGCAATGTGGCCATCGCCCTCATGGGCAACACCATCGCCACGGGGGCTGGCCTGGTGGTGCTGATCACCATTTTCGGGCCGCTGTCGGGGGCCCATTTCAATCCGGCCGTGACCCTGGCTTTCGCCCTAAGGCGCGAGATCGGCTGGGCCATGGCCGCCGCCTATATCCTCGCCCAGCTGGGCGGAGGGATCATCGGCGTGTGGACGGCCCACGCCATGTTCGCCGAGCCGGTCCTGCAGGTCTCGACCAAATTGCGCGACGGGCCGGCCCAGGCGTTCGCCGAGTTCGTGGCCACCTTCGGCCTGATCGGCGCCATCCTGGGATCGATCCGCTTCCGCCCCGAAGCGACGCCGTCGATCGTCGGGCTCTATATCACCGCGGCCTACTGGTTCACCGCCTCGACCTCGTTCGCCAATCCGGCGGTGACTGTGGCGCGGTCTTTTTCCAACACCTTCGCCGGGATCGCTCCCGCCTCGACGCCAGCGTTCATCTTCGCCCAGATCGCTGGCGCGGCGGCGGCGAGCGTCGTGTTCGGCTGGCTTCTCAAGGAGCGAGGCTTGTCGATCCCGCACGTTGACCGGTCGCCAAGGCGACCCTAACCTTGTTTCGCTAGCCCGCGAGGGTCGCGGGACCGGGGGGTCAGGCGATGACGACAATCACCAAGGACGCCGGAGCCGGGGGCAGGCTCGGCGATTTCTACAGCTGGACGGCGCTCGGCTGCGTGCTGACCGCATTCCTGGGTTTCATTCCCACATTCTGGATGCCGGTGGCGGCCGGCAAGTTCGCCGCCAATCCGGTCGTGTTCATGCACGGCATCGGCTTTTTCATCTGGACCCTGTTCGCCCTAGCCCAGACCTCCCTGATTCCAGCCGGGCGGGCCGCCCTGCATCGCTCGGTCGGGCTGGCGGGGATCTCATTCGCCACCCTGCTTACGGTGCTTGGCCTGCTGGCGGCGCTGAACAGCCTGCAGAGCGGCATTGCCGCCGGCCAGGCCAGCGGAGCCGAAGCCTTCCTGATCGTGCCCCTGACCGTCATCGTCCCGTTTGCGGTGCTGTTCACCTGCGCCATCGCCAACATCCGCCGGCCGGAATTTCACAAGCGCCTCATGCTGCTGGCCACCGTCTCGGTGCTGAACGCCCCGGTGGCGCGGCCGCTGATCATCTGGGTGTACAAATTGCCGCCCACCGGACAGCTACCGGTGTGGATCGATGTCCCGGCCAGCTACCTCAGCTATCTGCTGATCGTGCCGGCCCTGATCTATGACTGGCGCACCCGCGGGCGCATCCATCCGGTCTATATGATCGTCGTCCCGATCCTGGTCCTCATCCCCTTGGCGGTGATGCCGATCAGCGACAGCGCCGCCTGGCATGGCTTCGCCAAGGGCTTCGCGGCCTTGGCCGGCACGCACCACCACGGCTGAGGGAGAGGGGAACGATGAAGATCAAAGCCTTGGGCCATGTGGTCCTGCGCGTGACCGACTGGGTGCGCGCCGAGCAGTTCTACAACAGCCTGCTCGGCCTGCCGATCATGGCCCGTTTCGACGAGGACGGGATGAAGATGACCTTCTTCAGTCTCGGCAATCACCATGACTTCGCGATCATGGAAGTCAGCGGCGAGGGCAGCAGCCACGCCGCCACGGCGGTCGGCCTGCATCATGTAGCTTTCAAGATCGGCGACAGCCTCGACGAACTCCGCGAAGCCAAAGCTTTGCTCGAGGGCGCCGGGGTGGTGGTGACCCCCATCGACCATGAGGTCACCAAGTCGCTCTACTTTGACGATCCGGACGGCAACAACCTCGAGGTCTATGTCGACGCCTCGGACATCTGGCGCCGCGAGCCGCAACGCGTTGCCCAACTGGCCCCTGGAGCTTTAGGGCGTCTGGACGATAGTCCATAACCCCGGCGATGACCGCCACCCTGTCACGCCGCCGCATGCTTCGCTTCCACGGCTGGGGCTATGCCGACGATCGGCTGTCACCCGATGAAGAGGCGCGCGTGCGCCGCTCGGCCATGCGTTTCAACAGCGCTCAGCTGGAGACCCCCGCGCCGCAGCTGAGCGATTTTGACGTGCGCGCGCCGCGCCTCGCCCCACCGGCCTCGCTCGCCTCGATGATGTCGGTCACGCCCTACGACCGGCTGACCCACAGCCTCGGCAAGTCGTTTGCCGACATCGTGCGCATGTATCTGCGCGATGTGCGCCATCCGCCCGACCTGGTCGCTTTCCCGAAATCCGAGGCGGACGTGGCGGCCATTCTGGGCTGGGCTTCCGATGCCAATGTGGCCGCCATTCCGTTCGGGGGCGGCTCGAGCGTCGCCGGGGGCGTCGAGCCGGACGTGGGCGATTCCTACGCCGGGACGGTGTCGATCGACCTGCAATATCTGCATAAGGTGGTCGAGATCGACCGCGCCAGCCGCGCCGCTCGGATCCAGGCGGGGGCCCTGGGCCCGGAGATCGAGGACGAGCTGAAGCCACACGGCCTGACCCTGCGGCATTTCCCCCAGAGCCTGCAGCATTCGACGCTGGGCGGCTGGATTGCCACCCGCAGCGGCGGCCACTACGCCTCGCTGTACACCCACATCGACGATTTCGTGGAGTCGACCCGGACCGTCACGCCCGCCGGCATCCTTCAGACGCGCCGCCTGCCGGGCTCCGGCGCCGGTCCCTCGCCGGACCGGATGATGATCGGCTCGGAAGGCATATTGGGCGTGATCGTAGAGGCGTGGATGCGGCTGCAGGACCGCCCGGTCCACCAGGCCTCGGCCAGCGTCAGCTTCGAGACCATGGCCAAAGCCACGGCGGCGGTGCGCGCCTTGTCGCAGTCGGGCCTCTTCCCCAGCAATTGCCGCCTGCTCGATCCGGCCGAGGCGCGCGCCAACGGCGTCGGCGACGGCGCGGCAGCCGTCCTGGTGCTGGGATTCGAGTCCGCCGATCACCCGCTGGACGCATGGATGAAGAGGTCCCTCGAGTTGGTCGCCGACTGCCAGGGCCGGTTCGACGTGGACGCCGTGGCCCGGTCGCTATCGCCCGGCGGCGGCGCGGCGGAACATCGCCAAGGCGCGGCCGGCCAGTGGCGCAACGCCTTCATCCGCATGCCCTATCACCGCGACCTGATGGTTGCGCTCGGCGTCATCACCGACACCTTTGAGACGGCGATCACCTGGGATCGCTTCGAGACCTTGTATGAGGGCGTGCGTGAACAGACCGCGGCGGTCATTCGCGAGATCTGCGGTCACGAGGCGACCATATCGTGCCGCTTCACCCACATCTACCCGGACGGACCGGCGCCGTATTTCTCCTACTCGGCGCTGGGCGCCCCCACCGGCAACCTCGCCGACTCCCTGGCCAGGTGGCGCGAGATCAAGCGCGCGACCAATGATATCGTCGTCGGTTTGGGCGGCACGGTGACCCACCACCACGCCGTTGGCCGCGATCACCGCAGCGGTTACGAAACTCAGTCTCCGGCGTTGTTTCGCGGCGCCCTGGCCGCCGCCAAGAAATCGCTCGACCCAGCCGGCATCCTCAATCCTGGCGTCCTGATCGATCCGGTCGACCGCCCGGTCGGAATCCACGGCGCTTTAGGCTGACGAGCGCGCCGCGACGCTCTTTGGCAGAAGCCCGTGCTCGTGGGCTTGGCGTTCGAGCTCTTCGCGGAAGTCCGGGTGAGCCAGGTCGATCAGCGCCCGGGCGCGCTCACACACTGAGCGTCCCTTCAGATTGACCATGCCGTATTCGGTGACCACGTACATCACGTCCGAACGCGGGGTGGTGACGATGTTGCCCGGCGTCAGGTCGAGGACGATCCGGCTCTTGCGCACGCCCTTCCGCTCATAGGTGGACGGTAGGCAGATGAACGACTTGCCGCCCTTCGAGGCATAGGCGCCACGGACGAACTGAAGTTGGCCGCCCGTGCCGCTGATGTGGCGGTGGCCGTCGGACTCAGAGGCCGCCTGGCCCTGAAGATCGATCTGGGTGGTGCTGTTGATCGACACCACATTATGGTTCTTCATGATGACGTGCGGCATGTTGGTGTAGTCGACCGGCAGGCAGACCATATCCGGATTGCGGTCGAGCGCGGCGTAGAGGGCCGCTGAACCCAGGGCGAAAGTGAACGCCACCTTGCCCGGATCCAGGGTCTTGTGCGCGCCGGTGACGCAGCCGGCCAGGTACAGTTCGATGATCCCTTCGGTCAGCATTTCGGTGTGCACGCCGATTTCCCTGACCCCGCCTTCCCTGAGCAATGAGCAGACAGCGTTGGGCAGGGCGCCGATGCCGATCTGCAGACAGCAGCCATTGTCGACCTCGCCCGCGATCAGACGGGCGATAGTGCGGTCGGTCTCGGTTGGCGGCGGATGGGGATATTCCGGCGGCGGGGCGCTGTCGCCGTCGATGATGTAGTCGACTTCGCTGACATGAACGCCGTTTTCCTGGGGCAGCACATGAGGAAAGCTCTCGCTCTCCTCCACGATCACCGTGTGGGCGCGCTCGATCACGGCGCGGTGCCAGACATTGGTGGGGCCGAAATTGAACCAGCCGTCGGCATCCATCGGGCGGGTCTTAATGACCAGCATGTCGACCGGATCGATGAAGCGCCGGTAGTAGTCGGGGACTTCGCCCAGATTGAGCGGGATGTAATGGCAAAGGCCGACGTCATGCTTGGCCCGCTCATAGCCGCCGAAATGCCAGCTGAACGCTTCGAAGTGCTCGCGGTTGGGATCGGCTTCCATGAAAGCGCGCGGCTTTAAGGCGATGCACGAGCGCACCTTGACATCGTGCAGTTCGGCCGTCCGTTCCGCCAGAGCGCAGTCGAACACGTCCGGCTGGCTCACGCTGACGCCAAAGTCGAGCCACATGCCCGGCCGCACCAGGCGCGCGGCCTCGGCGGCCGAGATCCTGGTCGCATCGTGTCGAGCGATCCTTCGCGTCATGACTCTCCCAATCCCCGCTCGAACCTAGCGACGCCGGAAGGCGATGGGCAAGGGCTGTCGATCTCCGTCAAGGCCGGCCGGCGTGCGGCGAATCGACCGTGGCGATCAGCAGCTTGCCCGTCGGCGCGGCGGCGGCGTCATGGGCGACCGAGCTTTTCGCGGTGAATATGAACAGAGTGCGTCCATCATCGCCGCCCAGCATGCAGGCGTAACACGGCTGGCCGGTGTCGATCACCTCGACCACCTCGCCGCCCTCGCCGATCAGGGCGCATTCCGGTGCGATCGGATTGGCGATCCAGATGCGCCCCCTCGCATCCAGGGCGATGCCGTCGGGAACGCGCGGGCCGGTGCTTGCCCACACCCGCCGGTTGGCCAGCACACCGCCGGCGCTGATGTCGAACGCGGTCAGCACGGCGCCCAAGGTCTCGCCGACGATCAGGGTCTTGCCGTCCGGGGTGATCACCGAGCCGTTGGGGAAGTGCATGTTGCTGGCCGCCACGCTGATGCCGCCGTCGGGACTGACGCAGACCAGGTTGGCCGTCGTATGGTCGGCCAACACCGCGGGCACGCCACGGGCGGCCAGTTCCGCGTCGAGGTCGAAGCCGAAGTTGCCGACATAGGCCCGGCCGGCCGCATCGACCACCATGTCATTGCAGTGGAATCCGGCCACGTCGCTGAGATCGGCGTGGACGGTGATCGCCCCGTCGGTCGCGCGGCGCAGCAACTGGCGCTTGGTCATGGACACGATCAACATCGAGCCGTCGGGCATCCAGCCGAGACCGGAAGGACGGTCGTCGAGCTCGATCTCGACGCGCAGGTCTCCGGCGAGCGATATCGACTTCACCGCCTGGGCGTAGAAGTCGCTGAACCACAGCCGCCCATCATGCCAGCGCGGCCCCTCCCCGAAATAGATCCCTTCCGCCAGGACCTGTGTTGCTCGTCCCATGGCCGCTCCGTTCCCATCTCCGCTCATCCGGAGAATTCTTTTCAGACGTTGGGCATATCCCAATCCTGCGGCGCCAGCGACAAGCCGGGCGCGGATTTGGCCAGCGGAACGTCAGAAGCTGGCGCGGACACCACCTTCGAGGGTGACGTCGTAGATCTCGCGCTGGATCGGCCGGTCCGGGCTGCCCTCGTAGTAGCGCAGCGGCGTGTTCAACAGGTTCTTGGCGTTGAAATACACGCTCCAGTTCCGGTTCAGCTTGTAGCTGGAGCCGAAATCCAGAGTGAGGCGGTCGTCCTGGATGGTGTCCAGGCTTTTGTCGCCACCCAGGCCGAACAGGCTGTGGCCGACGTATTCCGCCGCCAGACGCAACTCCAGGCCGTAGGCCTCGTAGAAGCCGGCCAGGTTCCAGGTCAGCTGCGACGTGCCGGGGAGCAGGCCGAATTAGTCCTTACCGGACAACGATGTCGCCGCGTCGTATTCCAGGATCCGCGAATCGACCCATGTGACGTTGGCCTCGATACCGAACCCGTTCAGGGGTTTGGGCAGCCAGACGAACTTCTGGTGATAGTCGGCCTCGACACCGCGGGCGTAGGCGCTGGGAATGTTGAGAAAGGTGGTGACGTTGGCCAGCACGCCCGGAGCCAGCGGATCGGTGGTGATGCCGTTCTGGATGCGCGGGACGATGTAGTTGGTGAACTCCTTGTCGAACAGCGCCACCGAGATGATTCCACCGTTGGGCAGATAATCCTCCAAGGCGAGATCGAAATTCTGCCCAGTGGTCGGTCGCAGGTTCGGGTTGCCGCGTGTGATCGCCAGGGGGCTTTGGGTGCGGTCGACCGAGGCGGCGGTGGTGTTCTGAATGAATCCGGGCCGGCCCATGCCGGTGGAATAGGTGGCGCGGATCACGATCCTGGGTGTGAAGTTGTAGCGCACCTGAACCGTGGGAAAGGCGTTGACGTAGCTCTCAGGCCGGAACTGGAGCGTATTGGTCACGCTGCCATCCGGGTTTGTGGTCTGGATAAACCCGCCATAGTCGGCGTCGGTCGCTTCCACCCGAACGCCGGCGAGGAATCCCCAATCGCCGATGGTCGTCGTATATTGTGCGTATCCGGCGTAAATGTTTTCCCGGTCGTTGATGTAGCTGCCCGGATTGAATTGCGGCCCGCTCGACACGGCGACGCCGGTGTTGATCAGATTGCGGATGGCGTACAGGTTGATCTGCGGACCATTGGTATACAGATTGTTATAATACCGGACCGCCGGCCCCGAGAGGCCGGCCAATGACAGCGGCGGCGCGGTGAAGGATTCGTCGATCTCGGTGGCGGTCTTGTCGCGCAGGCGGGCTTCAGCCCCGAGCTTGATCCGGTCACTGTCGTTGAACAGATGCACCGGGAAGGTCAGGTTGGCCGCATAGGAATATTCCTCGTCGATGTCGTATTCCTGGTCATTGTTGAGCCCTGTCAGAGTGTAGAGGTTCGGATCGTCCAGGTTGGTGCCGGCAGGCAGCCCGAAGATTGGGAAATTGGGTCGACTGACATTGTCATAGGTGAACGGAATGACCGGACCGTCGAACTCGGCCCCGATGTTGCGGCGCACGTGGAACGTCGCCCGGCTATAGGCGGCGTGATAGTCGAGCGTTACGTCGCCCCATCGATCGACGCCCCCGACGGTGTAGATGGTGTTGCGGTGAACCTCTTCCTCGTCGGTCAGAGTGACGGCCGGAACGGTTGTGACCAGAAAACCGTGGGGGTTGTTAGGATCGACCGGAATGCCGCACTCGAAGCAGGCCCCGCCATCCCCAGTAACCTCGACGGCGTCTAGGCCGGTGAACAGCAGGAAGTTCTTATGCACCGACTCGGTGTAGCCGGCGACGTCGGCGCGGGCGTACCAGCGATGATCGTCATTGGGCTGAAAGTCGAATTCCCCGCCGTAGGCGAACCGTCGGCGATGGTAGCTGTCGTAGCGCCGCAGGTCGTACCGCGAGACGGCGTTTGACGGCGCCAGGCCGTCATCGATGTAGCTTTCCTCGAGGTCGTCGACGGCCCGGCGATCGTCCTTGCGCGAGGCGCTGAACACGAACGAAAATGGCGTCGGATTGGAGAAGAACCCCGCCCTCGGCGCATCGACGGGGCCGTTCTGGATCACCAGGCCGTGGTCGCCCAACCCGAACCGGGCCCCAAAGGCGATCTCGGCGTTGAACGGCCCGGTGCGCGGCCGGAGCAGTTCGTCGCCCCAGCCAATATCGGCCTCCAGGAACGGCTTGGTGATGTTGGCTGCGGTCCGGGGCGTCAGCTCGATGGAGCCGCCTAACCCTTCCGCTTCATGGTCCGGCAGCAGGGTGTAGGTGACGATGATGCCGTCTATGGCCCCGGTAGGGATGGTGTCGAACTCCACCGCTCGGCCGCCGCCGCCCGATTCCGTGCCGCCGGGAAAGGTGTTCAGCAGCGGAACCCCGCCATAGGTCGCGCCATCGAGGTTGGCGTCGATGCCGCGGATCTGCACGAACCGCCCCTCGCCGGTGTCGGACGAAAGCGAGATGCCCGGCATGCGGCCAAGCGCCTCGGCGGCGTTGAAATCCGGATATTTTTTTATGGTCTCTATGGCCCGGACGCTGATCATATTGGGCGCGGTCATCTGCACCACCCGCGCGGTGACCTCCTGACGCGGGGCAGTGACCACGACCTCGCCGACCGGCGTGGCGTTCGCCTCGCTCATGGCCGCGGCCGCCTGAGCGCGGTGGACTATGCCGAGGGCGCTCGCACAGAACAGTGTGGCGAGTAGAAAGCGATGCTGGCTCATGAGCGCCCCCGTTTTTTCGGAGGGTCGATGTCGCCTGACGGCGCGGACCCCAGATTGCGCGAAGTCTTGAGCGCTAGACTCGCGTGAGAGCGCGACAGGCCAGTGACCGTGTCGTGAAGCTTTTGCGAACTAGGCTTTGCGCCGCAGCGGGTTGAGCCCGCGAAGCCAGTTCCACACGTCTCTGGCCGCGCCGGCGATCGTCGCCCCGACCCAATCGCGCATCTCCCTGGGCGAGGCGGTATACGACCGCCCGACGCTGTCGGCGACGGCAGCGTCGCGCTCGCCCATGGGCTTGGACGGGCCGACAGTGGTGTCGCACGCCGTCTGGTGTTCGATCTCTGAGTTCAGCTCCGCGCCCAGCAGCACGATCATCAGCGAGAACCACATCCACAGCATCAGGCCGATCATGGCGCCCAGGGATCCATAGGTGACGCCCAGGTGGGTGAAGGTGTCGAGGTACCAGGTGAATCCGAGTGACCCGGCCATCCAGGCCACGGCCGAAAACAGCGCGCCGCCGATCAGCCAGCGCCACCGCGCCGGGCGCCGGTTGGGCCCGAAGCGATAGACCAGGGTGAAGGCCAGGGTCGCCGTGACCAATATGCCCACCCAGCGCAGCGGGTCCCACCACGGCGCGATGTCATGAAAGCCGAGACGATGCAGCGCGTCCGGCACCGCCAGGGCGGCGCCGGTGGTCAGGACGATGAAGGCGGTCGCCGTCAGGGTGGCCGCGTAGGTGATCAGGGTCAGATGGAAGAACGGCCGGGTCTCGCGCTCGTTGTAGGCGACGTTCACGCCGTCGAAGAGCGCCTTCATGCCGGCGTTGGCGCTCCACAGTGAGATCGCCGCGCTGACCAGGAAGGCTGCGCCCAGGGCGCCGTGCCTCTGGGCGGCGATGCGCACCATCTGATCGCCGATGAGATTGATCGCATCGCTGGGGAACACCCTGGCCAGGTGCAGGAACTGGTGCTCGGCCGTGTCGACGTTGGAGAACAGGCCGTAGAGTGAGACGAAGGCGGCGATGGCCGGGAAGGTCGCCAGCAACAAATAGAAGGTCGCCCCACCGGCCAGAGCCGGCAGCCGGGCCCGGCCATATTCGTGGTAGGTGCGCCAGGCGATGTCCTTCCATCCCAGGGGCGGAATCAACCAGGGAAAGTTCGCCGTCCGGCCGCGATGCGGCTCGAGCGCGTCGAAGGCTTCGGGTGAGGGGGCGGCCGCGGGCTTCGGGCTCCAGCGTTTGCGGTCCCGGCGCCAGAACGCCGCCACCCCGGCCATGGCCAGCCACGGCGCGACCCGCAGGGCGAGGCCGAGTGCCTTGACA
>Ga0307478_10003186_pt1 | contig 12319 bp, 9 predicted proteins | sample atmos_gasesECM4C_2_FD_203713 | JGI IMG/M metagenome (GOLD analysis project Ga0307478, IMG submission 203713) | Hardwood forest soil microbial communities from Morgan-Monroe State Forest, Indiana, United States - atmos_gasesECM4C_05 | ecosystem: Environmental > Terrestrial > Soil > Temperate...
TCGCGTCCTGAATCGTTGCCTGCAGCGCTTGGGTTTTCGCTTTGGACTCCTCTGAGGTAGGGCGCGACCGCCGGGCGCGCCGACACGTTCCCGGCGGGCCCGGCGGTCCCGCCCTACCACCGGACCGACCAACGAGAAGAAAAGCCCCTGAGAATGTTGGCATTAAGTGCTTATTAATAACTGCTTATTATGAAATTCCAGTCGGTTCGTTGAGGCGGTCTTAAGGTATTTTTAATGGATTTGAGCCCGGTCTTAATTAGGCCGCGCCGCGGTTTTGGAGTATTTTTGGCCACGATGAACGCGACCAACAAGGAAAGGTATTTCTTCATCTGCCTCTTGGCGGCGTTGGCCGGCTTTTTGTTCGCGCTGGCCGCCGTCCGTTACCGCCAGCACGAGCCCGCCACCTCTCGGGTTAACTGGCCGACACCTGCTGAGATCCAGCGCTGAAGATTTTTCCCATGGAAACGCTCATGGTTGCCGATCCTCCATCGGCCGGACGGGCCTCTGCAAGCGGCGAACTCACCCCAGGGATGGTGCTGGACGACCGATTTGACCTGATCGAATTGGTGGCGCGGAGCAACATGGCCTCGATCTTCAAGGCCTATGACCTGCAAACACACGCGGCGGTGGCGATCAAGGTGCCCCTGCTGTCCGTGGAAAGCGATTTGGGCGGATATGAGCGCTTTAGGCGCGAGGAAGAAATCGGCCTCAGCCTTGATCATCCCTCGATCCTGAAGTTCATCAAAGTTGATAGCGAAAAAAGCCGCCCATACATCGTGATGGAGTTTTTCGAGGGCGAGACGCTGGCTGAGCGCATGGCCAGGATCAAACCCATGCCTGAAAATGAAGCCGCGCGGATTGTCAGCGGCGTGTGCGACGCGCTCGACTATCTCTATCGCCGTGGGATTGTGCATCGCGATCTCAAGCCCCAAAACATCATCCTTTGCCGCGATGGCAGCCTCCGCCTGATCGATTTCGGCCTGGCCCGCACGGCGAAATCCCGCCGGCTGACGTTCGCCGGGTTCACTTCGGTGATGGGCACGCCTGATTATATTGCGCCGGAACAGGTGAAGGGAAAACGCGGCGACCATCAAAGCGATGTTTATAGCCTCGGCGCCATTCTTTATGAAATGGTGACAGGCACGACGCCGTTCGAGGGGGAAAATCCTTACGTCATCATGAACATGCGGCTGACCGGCGATCCGCAGGCGCCGCGCGCCCTCAATCCCAGCCTGACTCCGACCATGGAGGAGATCATCCTGCATGCCATGGAGCGGAGTCCCAATCAGCGGTATCTTTCCGCGCTCGTGATGAAGCGTGAACTGGATAACTGCCACATGGTCGACCTGACGAACCGCCATCTTCGCCTGCGTGCACCGCAGCCATGGAAAAGCAACCAGTCGCTCTGGAAGATGATCGCGGGCTTCGTGCTGCTGCAGGTCATTCTATTCTTCATCCTCCTTTTGCATTTTAAATCCCACCACTAGCAGGCCGTTTTTGAAATGCACCAAGGCCTTAAGGCTTTTTTAATGCATTTCGACCCTGGCTTAAGGCGACGCGGTCTGTCCCCTGCTGATACAACCTTCATTTTCACGCGCCATTCTCACATTTTAAATCCTGTCACTCACATAATCGCCCGCTTTAGGGCCAGACCAGCTCCATCAAAAGCCAGACCACATGAACATAAACGAAATCATCCAGATTATTCTCTTCTTCGGATTGGGAATCGCCCTGACGCCGATCGTCGGCAAATTCATGGCGAAAGTCTTCACCGGGGAAAAAACCTTCCTGCATCCCGTTCTCCAGCCTGTTGAGAAATTGGTCTACAAGCTGACCGGCGTCGATCCCACCGAGGAGATGTCGTGGCTGAAGTATCTGTGGGCGGTGGTACTCATGACCACAGTGGGTTGTGTGTCACTCTTCGCAATTATGTTTTGGCAGGACAAGCTGCCGTTCCAAGCGTTCTTCAATCCCCAGGGGTTGCCCGGTCTTTCCTGGCACCTGGCCTTCAACACGGCCTGGAGTTTTACCTGCAACGCCGACTGGCAATCCTACTCGGGTGAAGGGGTCATGAGCTATTTTACGCAGACCGTGGGGCTCTCGGTGCACCAGTTTATCAGCGGCGCCTCGGGCCTCGCGGTCCTGGTGGCCGTCGGACGCGCCTTGAAACGCGCCTCGGTCAAATCCATCGGCAGTTTCTGGGTGGATCTGACCCGTGCCGTTCTCTACATTGTCATCCCCTTTTCGATCATTTGGGCCATCCCGCTGGTATGGCAGGGCTGCCCGCAGACGTGGAAGCCTTACGTGAACGCCAGCCTGGTCGAGCCCTACACCGCGCAGGTGCAGAAGACCGACGACAAGGGCAATCCGGTGAACGACTCCGCCGGCAAGCCGGTCATGATCAATCAAACGGTGGACACGCAAGTCCTTCCGGTCGGCCCGGTGGCGTCCTTCGAGTCCTGCAAGCAACTTTTCACCAACGGCGGCGGTTGGTATGGCGTGAACAGCGCCCATCCCTATGAAAATCCGACACCGCTTTCGGACTTTTGGGAGATGCTGGCCATTATCGTGGTGCCGATGGCTCAAGTTTTCATGTTTGGCCTCCTCGTCGGCAACAAGAAGCACGCCTGGTGCGTATTTTCGGTGATGCTGGCCCTTTATATGTTCTCCTTTGTCTTCTGTTGGTGGGCGGAGTCGCAGCCGAATCCCGTGGTGCATAATATCCACCCGTTGATGGAAGGAAAGGAGCAGCGGTTTGGCGTGATGAACAGCGTGCTCTGGGCCACTTCCTGTACGGCGATCGACAACGGCTCGGTCAATTCGATGCACGATAGTTATATGCCGCTGGCCGGCTTGATGCCGATGTGGAACATCCTGGTCGGAGAAATGCTGTTCGGAGGCATCGGCTGCGGCATGTATTGCATGCTGTTTCATATCCTGATCACGGTCTTCATCGCCGGGCTGATGATCGGGCGAACTCCGGAGTACCTCGGCAAAAAACTGGACGCCTGGGTCGCAACCTGGGCGGTGATCGGTGTGCTCGTGCCCAACGCGGCTTGCCTGATTCCCACCGCGATGTCCTGCATGCCCAAGCTCGTGCCCACGGCTGCGGCCAGCCTGGCCAACAACGGACCGCACGGGTTGAGCGAAATCCTCTACGCCTTTGGCGAAGCGGCCAACAACAACGGCAGCGCGTTCGCCGGGCTGAACGCCAACGTTCCCTGGTATGACGTCGCCCTCGGCGTGGCGATCATCATCGGCCGGTTCGCGCCGATTGCCGCGGCTCTCGCCATCGTCGGCCGCCTGGCCTCGAAGAAAACTGTCGAGGCCGGGGCCGGTACCCTGCCCACTCACGGATGGACCTTTGGGCTCACGCTGACCGGCGTTATTATCATTGTCGCCGCGCTCACCTTTTTCCCGGCGCTCTGCCTCGGGCCACTGGTTGAACACGGGCTCATGCTCGCCGGCCGCACATTTTAACAACAAGGGATTTTAAACATGAGCACAAAATTTGAAGTAAATTATTCCTCACTGGTCCGCCAGGCGGTGATCGACTCGTTCAAGAAGCTGAACCCGCGCGACGAGATCAAAAACCTCGTCATGTTCGTGGTCTGGGTCGGCTCGATCTGGACGACGATCATCCTCTTTCTGCCGCATCAATGCACGCTCTTCAACGTGCAGATCTGCCTGTGGCTGTGGTTCACCTGTCTGTTTGCCAACTTTGCCGAGGCCATGGCCGAGGGCCGCGGCAAGGCCCATGCCGACGAGCTGCGCAAAATGCGCACCAAGACGATGGCCCGCAAGCTCGTCAACGGCAGGGAAACCTCCGTCTCCAGCAGCGAATTGAAAATTGACGACAAAGTCGTCTGCGAAGCCGGCGATTTGGTGCCCGGTGACGGTGAAGTGGTCGAAGGCATCGCCACGGTGGATGAGTCGGCCATCACCGGTGAATCCGCTCCCGTGATCCGCGAAAGCGGCGGCGACCGCAGCGCCGTGACCGGCGGAACCCGGGTCATCAGCGACCGGATTGTGATCCGCATCACCGCGGAGGAAGGCCATTCGTTCCTCGACCGAATGATCGATATGATCGAAGGCGCCCGCCGCCAGAAGACTCCAAACGAAATCGCGCTCAATATCGTCCTCGTGAGTCTGACCGCGCTGTTCATCGTCGTGGTTTTCACCCTGCCGCCGTACGCCCAGTACAACGAAGCGCAGGCCGGGCAAACCGATGTGGTCCTGGTTTCGATCCCCGTGCTCCTGTCGCTGATCGTGTGCTTGATTCCAACCACGATCGGCGGACTGCTGAGCGCGATCGGCATTGCCGGCATCGACCGCTTGATGCGCCGCAATGTGCTCGCCACCAGCGGCCGCGCGGTGGAAGCCGCCGGCGACGTGGACGTGCTGCTGCTCGACAAGACCGGCACCATTACGCTCGGCAACCGCATGGCGACGGATTTCATCCCTGCGCCCGGCGTCAAAATTGAAGAACTGGCCGACGCGGCCCAGCTCGCCTCGCTCGCCGACGAAACGCCCGAAGGCCGTTCCATCGTCGTGCTGGCAAAAGAAAAATATAATTTGCGCGGGCGCGACGTCGCCGAGCCGCAGATCACCCCGATCGCCTTTACGGCCCAGACCCGGATGAGCGGCGTGGATTTTGGCGACAGCCTCGTCACCCGCCGGATTCGCAAAGGCGCCGCTGAGTCGGTCAAACAATGGGTCGTGGCGCAGGGTGGCCGCGTGGAGAAGGCCGTGATGGACAAAGTGGATGAAATCTCCCGGACCGGCGGCACGCCGCTGGTCGTGGCCGACGGCCCGCGCATGCTCGGCGTCATCCAGCTTAAGGACATCGTCAAGGGCGGGATCAAGGAACGCTTCGCGCAATTGCGTCAGATGGGCGTGAAAACCGTGATGATCACCGGCGACAATCCGCTGACCGCCGCCGCGATCGCAGCCGAGGCGGGCGTGGACGATTTCATCGCCCAGGCCAAGCCCGAGGACAAACTCGCGCGCATCCGCAAGGAGCAGGAAGGCGGCAAGCTCATCGCGATGATCGGCGACGGCACCAACGACGCGCCCGCGCTCGCGCAGGCCGACGTCGGCGTGGCCATGAACACCGGCACGCAGGCCGCCCGCGAAGCCGGCAACATGGTGGACCTGGACAGCAACCCGACCAAGCTCATCGAGGTCGTGGAAATCGGCAAACAACTGCTGATGACGCGCGGTGCGCTGACCACCTTCAGCATCGCCAACGACGTATCGAAATATTTTGCCATCCTTCCGGCGATGTTCGGCCTGCTCTACGCGACCACGGCGGGCGGCCATGGCCCGCTCGACAAATACAACATCATGTACCTGCACTCCCCGCAGAGCGCGATCCTGAGCGCGGTTATTTTCAACGCGTTGATCATCGTCGCGCTGATTCCCCTGGCGCTTAAAGGCGTGAAGTACCAGCCGCTCGGCGCGGAAGTTATCCTGCGCAAGAACATGCTCATTTACGGCATCGGCGGAATCATCGTGCCGTTCATTGCCATCAAAATCATCGACGTAATTCTGGTGGCCGTCCACCTGGCCCCGTAAGCAACCGAGAAAGGCAATCCAATGTTTAAACTCACATTCCAATCAATCCTGCAAACGCTGATGTGGACCGTTATCACGGGCATGCTTTATCCGCTCGTCATGACCGTGTCGCTCCAGCTGGTCTTTCCGTACCAGGCCGGCGGCAGCCTGGTCACGCGCGACGGCAAGGTGGTCGGCTCGGAGCTGCTCTCCCAGCAGTTTCAAACCAATAAATATTTCTGGTCGCGTCCGTCCGCCTGCTCCTACGGCACCGGGACGGGTGGCTTCGCCACCTCAAGCGGCAGCAACCTCGGGCCGACCAGCGCCCAGCTCCAGAAAAACGTCGATGCCAATCTTGCGACGTTGCGCACCGCAAGCAATCTTCCGGCGGATGCACCCGTGCCGGCAGACTTGGTCTTCGCCTCCGCCAGCGGGCTTGACCCGGACATCAGTCCCGAGGCGGCGCGCTTCCAGATCGCCCGCGTGGCGGCCGCGCGCAAAATGAGCGTGGAGCAGGTCACCGCCCTGGTGGAACAGTCCATCAAACCGCCGCAGTGGGGATTTCTGGGCGAACCGCGTGTAAACGTGCTCAAACTCAACCTCGCTCTGGATGCAGCGGACACCAAGAAAGGGTGAGGGCAGATCGAGCTTCGAACTGAAAACATTTTCGGCGTGGGCCCGGCGTAGGTGAAACGTCCGCCATTCCTCCGAGAACGACGGTGTGGAAGCTGTCGTGGCGGTGTCGAAACCCACGGCTGGACCGGGACCGAGGCGCTGCTTGCAGGGTACTGGCATTCCCTGCAGGCAGATTGCCTAAGTCGTAATCATGTAGTGGAAACCGCGAATGAACGCGAATAAACGCTAATAAAAAAGAAGACTGGCTGAAACTCCGCACATGCTTTCCCGCCACCTTTCGGTGGATGGCTCACGCCACTCTCTCCGGCCTCGTCCTTATTCGTGTCTATTCGCGTTCATTCGCGGTTCAAATGCCTGGATCTGCTAAAATGAAACCAAACCCCAAGGATTTCCTCTGGATGGCAGCTGGCGCCGCGTTTTTTGGCGCCATCGTTTTCGTGGTGATGAACGTCCCACACAATCAAACGCCCGCGGCCCGGCTCGCCTTGAAGGACCGGAAGATCGAGCTCGTGGACCAGATGCGGCTGGCCCTGGCCTCGGCTTCCGAAGCCGAAAAGAGCGCGGTCATGGCCACCACCGATCAGGACTCGCAGATCTTCGCCGACCAGGCGCGTGCGGCCACGGCGTCCTTGGAGCAGGAACGCGCGCAGCTGGGCGAACTCCTGGGTGCGAACGGCAGCCCCCGCGAAAATGAACTCCTGGCAGAGTTTTCCAAAACCTTGGCCGATCTTGAGCGCATCGACCACGACCTCCTTGGCCTTGCGGTCCAGAATACCAATCTCAAAGCCTATCGCCTGGCCTTCGGCCCGGCCGCCGATATACTCAAGGAAGCAGACGACGCGCTCGCACACATCATATCGAAAAAGGCCGACTCCGATTCGCCCGAGGACAGGAAGGTCATCCTGTTGGCGGACGACGCCCGGATTTCGTCCCTGCGGATACTGGCGTTGCTGCCGCCGCACATTGCCGAGGAAAGCGACCAGAAGATGGACGAAATGGAAGCACGGATGGCCCGCGAAGACCGGGCGATCCGGAAAGATCTGGCCGACCTGGCCGCGATCAAGGGTCTCGCGCAGAACAGCGATCTGGCCACGGCGGCCGCGCGCTACGCCAGTTTCACCGAGCTTCGGTCGCAAATCCTCAAGCTCTCTCGGGAAAATACCAACGTCCGATCCCTGGCCATCTCGCTGAACGAAAAGCGAAAGGCCATGTTCCTTTGCCAGGATGCGTTGTCCGCGCTGGAGCAGGCGATCCAACAAGAATTTACCTCCGGGGCGGCCGGCCTTACCCCGGTTAATCCCCGCTAGAACATTTTCGATTTAATTGGCCCCATCGACTCGAAATGACAATTTCGCCCGTCATGCGTCTATCTAAACCGAAAAGCTCTAACCGGAACAAGTTGCTGCCAATTCACATGCGTCCCCGGCACATTTCACGCTAGCATCGGCTCCATACCCTCCCTGATCGACCAATGACAAAACTGCTGCGTGGCCTTAGCTTGACCCTTTTTCTTCTGGCGGCGGGGGCGCTTATTGTCCTTTTAACTTCGGATGTTTCGCATGGCCTCCGTCTTACTTCTTTTCATCAGGAGGCCAGTGCCATGGCGCTCATTTTGATCGGAACGTCGTACATCTGCCTTCAATTGGGCACAAAGCGGCGCTGGAAGGAAAAGCTCAAGGGTATTTTCCTTGGATTTGCCTTCGTCCTTTGGGGTAGCGAGCAATTTTTACAGGCGAGCTGGCTGGTCACGCTGATGGACAGCGCGGTGATCACGATTTTCGTGGTGGATTTGGGGCTGATTATTCTGGATTCTTTGAAAAGAAACGATCAGCAGGAGCCTTGAGCGTCGTTCGAAACCGGCCGAACATACTTGGAATTAATTTCGATGCCTGAAGACCGCCCCGATCCCGACGCGCTGCTGGCCTCACTCCACCGCGAGGAGGCGCGCGCCAAGCGCGGGCATCTGAAGGTTTTTTTCGGCATGTGCCCCGGCGTGGGCAAGACGTTTGCCATGCTCCGCGCCGGACAAAAGGAACTTCGCGACGGCGTGGACACGGTCGTCGGCGTCGTCGAAACCCATGGCCGGGTCGAGACCGAGGCGTTGCTGACGGGATTGCCCGTCATTCCCCGCAAACAAATTGACTATCGCGGCGCCGCGCTGACCGAGATGGACCTCGAGGCGATCATCGCGCGCCGGCCCAAGCTCGCGCTCGTGGATGAGCTGGCGCACACGAATGCTCCCGGTTCCCGTCACCCCAAACGCTGGCAGGACGTGGTCGAGCTCATCGAGGCCGGCATCGACGTCTATAGCACGCTCAATGTCCAGCATATCGAGTCGCGGTCCGATGCGGTCCGGCAGATCACGGGCGCGCCCGTGCATGAGGCCGTGCCCGACTCCGTGCTCGATTTCGCGGACGAAATCGAGCTGATCGACCTGACGCCCAGCGCGCTCCGCGAGCGACTGGAGGAAGGCAAAGTTTACCTCGGAGAGCGCGCCGCGGCGGCGCGGGATAATTTCTTTCAGGAGGATCACCTGACCGCCCTGCGCGAACTCGCGTTGCGCTTTACGGCCGAGCGCGTGGACCGCCAATTGCGCGAGATGCGCTCCGGCGATGCGCGCCGCATTGTCTGGCGCAGCGGTGAACGGTTGCTCGTGGCGGTCGGGGCGAGCCCATTTTCAACCCAGCTCGTCCGCTGGACGCGGCGGATGTCCGCCGCCCTCGGCGCGCCCTGGATCGCCGTCCACATCGAGACTTCGCGGACGCTTTCACCGGAAGGCCAGCGGCTGCTGGACCAAAACCTTGCCCTGGCCCGCGAACTCGGCGCCGAGGTGGTCGTCACGCACGATGAGGACATGGCCGCCGCGCTGGTGCGCGTCGCCCGGGTGCACAACGCCACCCAGATCGTCGTGGGGAAGCCGCGCGGCAACCGCTGGCGCGACTGGTTGCGCGGAGGTTCACTGGTGGACCGGCTGGCGCGGCTGGGCGGCGAGATCGACATCTACATGGTGCCGGCCGAGGAAAAAAAGCCGCGCCGGATCCGTCTCGAGTGGGTGGAGCATTCCAGTCTGCAGGAGTATCTCACCGCGCTCGCCGTCATTGCGGGCGTCACGCTCGCGAGCTGGCCGCTGGCCGATTTGTTTGGTTACCACTCCGTGGGAATGTTGTATCTGCTGGCGGTCATCGCGTTGAGCCTGCGCGTGGGCCGCGGGCCGGTCATCCTGGCGGGTGTGCTTTCTGGCGTGGCTTGGGATTATTTTTTCATCCCGCCGCGCTTCACCTTCGTCATCGGTTCCTTCGACGATGGCATGTTGTGTCTTGTCACCGTGGCGGTGGCGCTGGTGTCGGGCCAGCTCACGGCGCGCATCCGCGCGCAGGCCCGCAACGAAAGGATGCGTGAGGCAAGGGCCACCGCGCTGTTTCAACTCACGCGGGTGCTGGCCGGTGCGAAGACGCTCGATGACGCGATTTTCGCCGCGCTGCGGCAGACAGATGAACTTTTTGGCGCCCAGACTGCGCTGGCGCTGGCGGACGAGGGTGGCGGCGCGCTCGTGCCGCACTTTGCCGGTTCCTATATGTTCGACGACAAGGAACGCGGTGTGGCCGAGTGGGCGTTTCGCAACAAGCACAACGCCGGCCGGTTCACCGACACATTGCCGGGGAGCGTGGGTTATTACCTTCCGCTCCTGCGGGACGACAACGCGGTGGGCGTCCTGGGCGTCAAACTGCCGCCCGAGAAATCGCTCACGCTGGCACAGCGCGATTTGCTCGAGGCGTTCGCGCGGCAGCTCGCGTTGAGCGTCGAGCGCGAAAACCTGCGCGCCGCGGGCGAGCGCGAGAAACTGCTGGCCGAGTCCGAAAAACTGCACCGGGTGCTCTTCGACAGTGTGTCGCACGAACTGCGCACGCCCCTCGCGGTCATTTCATCGGTGTTTGAGAATTTGAAACAGGCCGACCCCGCGTTGCGCGACAACCTTGTGAATGAAGGACGCACGGCCGTCACCCGCCTCAATCGACTGGTTAAGAACCTGCTCGACCAGACCCGCCTGGAAAGCGGCGCGTTGAAGCCCAGCCTGAAGTGGTGCGGCGCGCACGACCTGGTGACAGCCGCCTTGCAGGACATCCGCGATGCGCTGGCCGGCCACCCGCTGGATATTGTCGTGCCGGACGACATGCCGCCGGTGCGCGCCGATTTTTCCCTGACCGAGCAGGCGCTGGCCAATCTGTTGCTGAATGCCGCGCTGCACACCCCGGTGGGGACATCCATCTTCCTGACCACGGGCATCGAGCGCGGCGGGCAACGGGTGTATTTCACCGTGGCCGATCGCGGGCCGGGCTTTCCACCCGCGATGCGCGAACGGTTGTTCAAGAAATTTGCCCGCGGCGACGCCGCCCGGGCCGGCGGGCTTGGCTTGGGGCTGTCCATCGTGCGGGGTTTCATCGTCGCGCAGGGTGGAGAAGTGGTCGTGGGCGAGAATCCCGGCGGCGGCGCGGTGATTACGATTTACCTGCCGCACTCCGTTCCGGAGGCTGCCGCATCGCAATGACCAAGGCCCATCAGCTCCGCGTGCTCATTATCGACGATGAAGTTCAGATCCGCCGGCTTCTGCGGATCACGCTGGAGCCGGACGGGTATGAGGTGAACGAGGCTGAAACCGGACAGCTGGGATTGACTGAAGCCGCCGCCCTTCATCCCGACGGGATCGTGCTCGACCTCGGCCTGCCGGACATGGATGGCAAGGATGTATTGCGACGGCTGCGCGAGTGGTCGCAAGTGCCGGTGCTGGTGCTGACGGTGCGCGACAGCGAACAGGAGACGATCGCCGCGCTCGACGCCGGAGCCGACGATTACCTGACGAAGCCATTCCGCGGGCGGGAACTTCTCGCCCGGCTGCGGGCCGTGTTGCGGCGGGCGCAGCCGGCCAACGAAGACACGGTCGTCCGTTTTGGGGATGTCGAAATCGATTTTGTAACCCGCGTGGTTCAACGCCGCGGCCAGGACGTAAAGCTCTCGGCCAAGGAATACGATTTTCTGCGTTATCTTGCGTTGCACCGCGGCCGGGTGGTCACCCATCGGCAGATTTTGCGCGAGTTGTGGGGGGCGAACGCGGAGGACAACACCCACTACCTTTGGGTTTACATGACGCATCTCCGGCAGAAGCTTGAAAACGATCCGCACGAGCCGAAATTTTTGAAAACCGAAGCGGGCATCGGCTATCGTTTGATGGTCGAGGCGTGAGGGTCGGCAATCAGCCTGATAGTTTCATTCTCGTTCTCTTACTCGTTATCATTATGAGGTTAAGACAACGTGAGAGAACGAGTACGATAAAGAGTACGAGCACGATTTCTTGTTCAATCTGCCGCTCAGCCCGTCCGCGTCTCGCTTGACAGTGCCGGGTGTTTTGTCTTTCTCCCCAGGCTTCGCAGTCTAAGTCGCGCTTCCTTCCTGAGGGGCGACACGGAGGAACCAAACTCTCCCGAGCAATCCGGGGATGGGGCGAATGGCGCCGGGCAACCGGTGGCCACGGTCACTTCCACGACCGAGCCCGACAGCTAACTTCGTCGACAACTGGAAGGGCGATCCTCTGGGCCCGCACACGCGGAATCCACGGTCTCCCCAAGTCTAAGTCTAATGTCCAGCGCAGGGGCCCTGGCCCGTGCGCGGCGCTTCTCGGAGATCGCATGAACATCAAACATCTGCTGCTGGGTAAACCGCGGGACGTCCACGACCCGCATCTTTTCCATAAAATTTCGCTGATCGCATTTCTGGCGTGGGTGGGCCTTGGCGCCGACGGCCTGAGTTCGTCGGCTTACGGCCCGGATGAGGCGTTTCGCGGGATTCTCGGACATACCTATCTCGCCGTCGCGCTGGCGCTGGCGACGGCAGGCACGGTCTTCATCATCTCGCTCGCCTACAGCAAACTCATCGAACATTTTCCGGCGGGCGGCGGTGGTTATGTCGTCGCCACCAAACTGCTCGGGCCCTCATGGGGCGTCGTTTCCGGCTGCGCGCTGCTGGTGGACTATGTGCTGACGATCACGACGTCGATGGCCTCGGCGGTGGATCAGATTTTCAGTTTCATCCCGATCCAGTATACGCACGCGCATGTCATGCATGTGCAGGTGGA